>Ga0207771_101428_pt1 | contig 10236 bp, 9 predicted proteins | sample A23M2SouthBayCA_2_FD_187731 | JGI IMG/M metagenome (GOLD analysis project Ga0207771, IMG submission 187731) | Aerobic enrichment media microbial communities from Eden Landing Ponds, California, USA - A23 M2 (2) (SPAdes) | ecosystem: Environmental > Aquatic > Marine > Unclassified | place...
GTGCGGATCTCGTTGATGCGTTTCCCACCGGTCTCGGTCTCCGGAGAGACGACGAGCACGTCGAACTGTGCCTCGGTCGCGATGCCGGTCGGTTCGGTGAGTTCCCGAACGTCGTACTCGCGATCGTATTCGACGGCGAACCGTTCGAGTTCCGCCTCCAGGTCCGTACGGCGCTCGGAGAACGAGCGGATATGCCGGTCGGCGTGTCTGGTGTTTCGCGCGAGATCGTCGCTGGTCAGTCCAACCGTTACGTTGCCGAGTTCGAACGCACGCTCGAACAACGCACGATGTCCATCGTGAATCGGATCGAACGTCCCGCCCAGCGCGACCTTCATACAACGGGCCAGAACGTCTCTGGGTTTATGGGCTTCGACTCCGGCAGTCCCGTGGTGTGGTCACATACCACACAGGGAGGGCGTTACGGCTCGGTGTCGTCAGGCTCGTCGCCAGTGTTCGACTCGTCAGCCGGCCCGTCGTCAGCCGTCTCCTCCTCGGCAGTCTCGTCGTCACGGTCGTCGCCTTCCTCGCTCACGCTGATCGTGATCGGCGCAGATTCGTCCTCGGTTGGCCCGTCGTGATCCCCGAGATACCGATCTAAATTGAACACGGTGTTCAGTTCGGACTGCACGTCGTCGACCACATCACCGGCCAGTTCGCTCGGTGCGATGGCGGCGTATTCGTAGGGATTGTTGCCCGCGCCGCTGTTCTCGCGCTTCTGGCGCGTGACCTTGCCCTCGTCGTGGAGCGCCGCGATCGCTTCGCGGACCGTACTGGGATACAGTCCTGTTCCGTCCGCGATCTCCTCGCTCGTACTGTGTGGCTCCTGACGGAGGTGGACGTAAATCCGGGCCCGCGTCTCCGTGTCGAGCACCCACGAGAGGAGATCGACGATACCGTCGTCGAACGATTCGACGGCGCGATCGGCTTCCTGTTCGAGGCGCTCGCGCACGTCGACATCGTCGTCGAGTGGGTCCCCGTCGGAGTCCTCGAACGGGTCCTCACCGAACGGATCGTCGCCGAATCCATCGTCGTCCGGTTCCGTGTCGTCGTCGAGTGGGCCTTCATCAGTCATGTCCTTTCTAGAAGGACGGAAGTCGCTGAGTCACAAAAACCCTTGGCTACGTCGGCAGTCGAATTACTCCGAATTATTTTTGATTTAAAGAGAGGGGAATGACCCCCTCCATTATCGCACGTGAAACGGCTCGGTAACTATTTACCCTACAGATCGCAATATAGCAATAGCGGTGTGGCATGGGAAGATACACCGCAGGTGGCAGTTTGGTTGGAGTGGTGATCCAACCGGCACCGGGATTTCCGCGATGGGCACGATGGCAGTTGGGGGCTGGGGGTGGGGCCCTAGTTCGTTTCCAGAAGAAGATCGTCAGCGAGTGCTGTGACACCGTCTTCGCGTTTGAGCCGTCGCTGGCGTGTCGCACCGCTCTCTGCATCGTAGATTGTTTTCAGACCGTCGATATCGAGGCGGTCGCACTCTCGGTCGACGAGTGTCCCGAGTGACGCTGTCGGTCCGTCGCGGGTCAAGAGCGAGGCGTCGTGGCCGTGGCGAATCGCACGCCATTTGTTCTCGTCGAGGTACTCGCGGCGCGTTCCGGTGTTCGTCTCGCCGTCCTCGTACCGGTCGGCCATGGATTCGACCAGTGCGTGGACGTACTCGACGAACGCGAGGACATACGCTGGATCGCGTTGCCCGTCCGGGGTCCGCACCTCGACGGTGCCGTGGCCCGAGTGTGGGCGCACGTCGAACCAGAGTTCTCCGCGGTCGTCGATACTGTCGGTCGCGACCATCCGCTGCTCGAAGCGTTCGAACGACTCGTAGGAGTCGAAGGCCGTCGGCATCCCGGTGTTTGGCAGTCCCTCGAAAATCTTCGCGCGGGCCGACGCCAGCCCCGTATCGAACCCGTTCCAGTACGGCGAGTTCGCCGACAGCGCGAGCATCAAAGGCAGATGCCATCGGAGTTCGTTGGCGATCCAGACGGCCTTATCGGCGTCGTCGACGCCGACGTGGACGTGCAGCCCCGCCGTCGTGTTCCGGTGTTGCGGATACTGAATCCGATCGAGCTGGGCGCGATACCGTGGCTTCTGTGCGTGTTCGAGTTCGCGCCACTTCGCCAGCGGATGCAGTCCAGCCGCTGCGATCTGGAAGCCGTTCGCGTCGGCGTGCTCGACGAGGGCGTTTCTGACCTCGATGAGTGCGTCCGGGGCGTCCGACAGGCCATCGAGAGTCGGCGTCTGGGTCTCGATGACGGTCTTGAACAGTTCGTGGTCGAGGCGGCCATCGAGGATCGCCGGTGGCTCGCTCTCGTAGACCAGTTCGTCCGATCCCGAAGTCGGCCGGCCGTGCTCGTCGACGACGTAGAACTCCTCTTCGATCCCGAGGGTGCCCATCCGGTCGAACGCTGCCGCGGAACCCGTCTCCTCCATCGATCTGGTTGTGGGTTGCCCAGCGTTAAAACGTTCCGTCACGGACAGGCACCACGGCGCGACCCTATCGCGGCCGAGCGACGACGCCGAGATGGTCGTCGTGATACGGTCCCAGTGGTGCTGTCGACAGCACCTCGTATTCGTCTTCGAGCGAGTCAAGTACCTCGGCAAAGACCGACTCGGGATCGGCGGTCACGTCTTCGCTGCGGGCCTTGATCGCCATGAGCAAGCGCCCGTCCTCGCGGAGGAACTGCGCGTTCCGATTCGCGACGAGCGCCTGTCCGCGAGTGGCGACGTCCTGGACGATCACGTCGACCGGCTCGACGACGTGGGCGTAAGTCGCGGGCTTACGGGCGTCCTTGAGCAGCGCAAAGAGGTTCCTACGAGGCTCGGCCGCGTCCAGCAGATCACGGACGGGTCGGGGTGCGAACTCGACGGCGTAGGTCGGGCCGGCGAAGTCCGCGAGGTGGCTCACGGTCGTCCCGGCGGCGGCACCGAGATACAGCACCGTCTCGCCACCGTCGAGACCGGTCTCCATGTCGTGTTCGAGCATCGCGCCGAGTTTCGAACGGTGGGGGTCCCAGCGTCGCCAGTCCCCGTCAGTGGCTTCACCGTAGACCGGTTCTCCCGTGGTCGCCAGTCCGGTCTCACCGTCGAACGCGTGGCGCTCGACGCCGTCAGGCAGCGTCATCGATCGCCCTCCGTGCGTGCCTGAATCGTCTCGATCCGCTCGTTCAGGTCGGCCTGAAGTTCCGGGCGCAGATCACCGCTGTAGTGGTCGACGCGGGCCGCAATCGAGAGCTTCCCGGCGAGGGCGCGGGCGGCCGATCCGCGGTTGTCTGGATGGGTTCCGCGGACCGCTTCGTGGGTGAAGATGATCCCGTGTTTCGGCGACGGTGCGTTTCCCCGGAGGTGTGCAAAGAGCGCGTCCTCGGCACCGAGGACCTGCACGGTACCGCTCGGTTTCTTGGCGAGGGATGCGAGACCACCGGCCAGCGAGAGCAGGCGTGCGGTCAGCACTGGCCCGGCGAGCGCCGAGAGATTCGGCGCGACTTCCGGCGCAGTCTGGTCGATGTAGGTGCGCAAGCGCGTCGCTTCCTCGTCGAGGTCGACGACGCGCTGAGCGAGCGACTGCAAGCCAGCACCGGCCGCGTCCGTCCCGTCTGCAGCGGCCAGTTCGCGGGCGTAGTCGATACCGCTGCCGGCGTCGCCAGACCGGCTCTCACCCCACTCGGCGACGCGCTCGGCGAGTTCGTTGGCCGTTCGCTCACAGTCGGCCATCGCTCGCACCGCGTGGACGAGCTGTCGGTCGTCGGCACCTTCACGCGCCTCGACGGCGCGCTCGGTCGCGGCCATCGTCGCGTCGTGCAAGCGCTCGTAGTACGCCGTTGTATCCTCGGCGTAGCCGTCCATCACGGCGATTTCGGGCCACTCCTGTGGCCGCTCTGTGCCCCCATCGCGGATCGCAGCGGCCGCTCCGTCGAGGTCGCCGGGGTCGAGTCCGTCGAACCACCCGTCGGTCATACCCGTGCTTGCAGGGCGGGCGCGTTAAAGGGCGCGATCACGCGATCGGACGGGTGCTACCACACATCTATCTATATTTATATACTTATAGAGACAATTATAGGGTGTCATGCGAGAACGCATCGATCCCTTCGAGCAGCTGGACCGAATGTTAGACCAGATGCGGCGCGGTCTCTGGACAGGCTACGGCGGTCCCGACACCGAACAGTTCGGAATGTGGCGGCCCACCGGTCTCCCGGCTGAGGCTGACGAGGTCGAACCGTTCGGCCGGACGGGTGACGAGCACGCCCTGACACTCGACCGCACCGACGACGGCTTTGTCGTCCTCGCTGACCTCCCGGGCTTCGAGAAGGAGGAAATCGACCTCACGTTCGAAGACGATATCCTCTCGATCAGCGGCACTCACGAGGTCACCGACGACCACAGCGCACGAAGCCGGACGGTCCGCGAATCGGTGCGCGTCCCCGGTGCGGTCCTCGTCGACGAGATCAACGCCACCTATCAGAACGGCGTCCTCGAAGTGACGCTCCCAGTAGCGACCGACGAGACCGCCGACGACCACCGTATCGACATCGAGTAACTGGCTTCGAGCATCGCGACAATCGACCACATCCACTGGCACCGATAGCAGCACCAGCGATAGATTTCTTCGAGGGCAATAAACGCCAGTCAACGGGAACGAACGGGAACGGAGGACCTGTTACACTCCCCTATTTATATGATGGTCGACCGTGTACATTTATCACATGGTAGGGTCCCGATCGGAGCCGGCGTGGCGCGCGGCCGAACGAGAGTACACAGACGAAGTGATCGGCGACACGACGATCTCACAACTGTTCGAGGACAGCGCCGACCGGAACGCGAATCGGGCCGCACAGTTGTACAAGGGTGGCGTGTCCGACCGTTCGCTCACGCCCGACATCGTCTCCCCGGCACCGGACGGTGCCTATGCCTCGATTACCTACGACGAGATGCGGACGATCGTCCGCCACCTCGCCGCTGGCTTCCGCGAACTCGGCGTCGATCACGACACGCGCGTCGGACTGTTCGCGAGCACTCGCATGGAGTGGGCACAGACTGACTTCGCCGCACTCGCGGCCGGTGCGGTCGTGACCACGGTGTACACCGAATCCTCGCCCAGACAGGTCCAGTACCTCCTGAGCGATCCCGGCGCGGACGGTGTGGTCGTCGAGAACGCCGACTTACTCGATCGAGTCCTCGATGTCGAGGATCGGCTCGATCTCTCGTTTATCGTCGTGATGGACGAGTACGACACCGACCGAGAGGATATCTACACACTCGGCGAACTCCACGATCTCGGTGCGAGCGTCTACGACGACGAGAAGTATCGATCGTGGCTCGAAGAGCGCTCTCCGGCCGATCTGGCGAGTCTGATCTACACGTCGGGGACGACCGGCCAGCCCAAAGGCGTGAAACTGAGCCACCGAAACTTCCGATCGAACGTCAATCAGGTGTACAAACGGCTCGCACCCCGCCCCGATAAGAGTCCAGACATGGCGACGCTGTCTCCAGAAACGACGTCGATGGCGTTCCTCCCACTCGCGCACGTCTTCGAGCGCCTCGCGGGTCACTTCGTCATGTTCGGTGTCGGTGCGACGGTGGGCTACGTCGAAGACCCCGATACGCTCGCCGACGATATCAAACTCATCAGGCCGGACACCGGCGCGTCGGTGCCACGGGTCTACGAGCGCATCTTCGATCAGATGCGCCAGCAGGCCAGCGAATCATCACTCAAGCAACGAATCTTCGAGTGGTCGGTCGAGGTTGCACGCGAGTGGGCGACGACAGACGATCCCGGCGTCGGATTACGGCTGAAACACGCTGTGGGCGACCGGCTCGTCTACAGCCAACTGCGGGAGAACCTCGGGGGCAACATCGACTTCATGGTCAGTGGCGGTGGCAGCCTCTCGAAAGACCTGTGTGAGACGTTCCTCGGGATGGATTTCCAGATCGTCGAGGGGTACGGACTGACCGAGACCGCGCCCGTCGTGACGGTGAATCCGCCGGAAGACGTTCGCCCCGGAACCCTCGGCGTTCCGGTGGTCGACGAGGAGGTAAAACTCGACACGCACGTCGTCGATCAAGACGACTTCGACACCCCTCGCGACGTCGGAGAGCTACTGGTGCGCGGCCCGAACGTTTCGAGTGGCTACTGGAACCGGGAGAAAGAGACCGCCCAGTCGTTCAGCGAGGACGGCTGGTTCCGCACGGGCGATATCGTCGAACAGACCGAGGACGACTTCCTCGTCTACCACGACCGACTGAAGGAAGTGATCGTCCTCTCGACGGGCAAGAACGTCGCGCCCCAGCCCATCGAAGACGAATTTTCGACCAGCGACCGCGTCGCGCAGGCGATGGTCGTCGGCGACGACCAGAAGTTCGTCGCCGCGCTGTTCGTCCCGAACTTCGAACAGCTTCGCAGGTGGGCCGACCGCGAGGGCGTCGATCTCCCGGCGACGGAAGCCGAGATGTGTGAAGACGAGCGAGTCCGCGAGTGGATCGGTCAAGAGGTCGACGAGATCAACGAAAAACTCGAAAAGATCGAGACGATCAAAGCCTTCCAGCTCGTGCCCCGCGAGTGGACCGCCGAGAACGACCTGCTGACCCCCTCGATGAAGAAGAAGCGACGCAATATCACGAAAGCGTTCGAGGAGCGCCTCGACGAGATCTATGGCGAGGAGGCGACCGCCGACGACTGAGCCGTCGTACCGACAGCAGTCCGTATCACTCCACGATCTCGAAGGCGGATTCCAGATCGACCATCGGTGTCGGATAGTCGATCCCGAGTGCGACGCCGTGGTCGGTCTGTTCTTGCTCGCTCATCGCCCACGGTTCGTGAGCGAACGCTGCGGGCAGGCCGTCGAGTTCGGGACACCAGCGGGTGACGTACTCGGCGTTCGGATCGTACCGACCGGCCTGCCACAGGATGTCGAACGAGCGGTCACGCGAGTCGTTGCCGACGCCCGCCTGATAGGCCCAGTTACACCAGTTCGAGGCCACGTCGTAGTCGACGAGGCGGGCCTCGAAGTACGCTGCGCCCAGCCGCCAGTCGATGCGGAGGTCGTTCGCGAGAAACGAGGCGACGATTTGACGGCCGCGATTGCTCATGTAGCCGGTCGCGTTCAGTTCCCGCATGTTGGCGTCGACGAAGGGGATGCCGGTCTCGCCGGCCGCCCAGCGCTCGAACTGCGCACGGTCCCGACGCCAGTCGATATCGCGCTCTCTGATCCCGCCGGGCTGGAACCACTTCGCGCCGTACTTCGAAAGCTGGAACTGGAAGTAGTCGCGCCACGTGAGTTCGAAGCGGAGCCAGTACGTCGAGTCGTTTTCGACGCGCTCGCGCTCGTACTCACGGATCTCCGCATCGATGCGACGCGGCGAGAGACAGCCAAGCGCGAGCCACGGCGAGAACTTCGTCGAGTAGTCACTCCCCACCAGTCCGTTGCGAGTCTCGCGATACTCGCGCAGACAGTCACGTTCCCAGATGTACTCTTTGACCCGCTCCAGCCCGGCCGACTCGCCGCCGGTCCAGTCGAGGACACTGCGTTCGTCGACGGCGGTGTCAGCCGCCTCGAAGCCGAAGTCAGACAGCACCGGCAGTGGTCCGGGATCGGCCGCCTCACCCATGTCGTCCGCGGGCGTGGGGACGGTGACCGGGGCCGGCACTGGCTCGCGGACCGCCGTCGTCGCTTCCGTCCGGTCTTTCCACGGCGTGAACGTGTCTTCGATCTCGTCGATCTCCCGGGGGAGATCGTCCCGATGGTACAGCGTGTGCGTCCAGAACGAGCGGTGGACGATGCCAGACTCGGCCAGTGTTGCGCGGACGGCACTGCTCTCGGCTCGGTCTTCGGTGCCCGGACGGTCCTGCCAGTAGACCGCATCGGCGTCGGCCCGCTCGGCGATCTCGGGGACGACGACCTCCGGCACACCGCGACGGACGAACAGGTCACCGCCGCGATCACGCAACGACGCCCGAAGGTCGGCGAGGCTCTCGATCAGGAACTCGGCCCGGTAGGGACCGACCTTGTCCAGCCCGAACATGCCATCACCCAGCAGTCGGTCTGGCAGGCAGTACAGCGGAATGACTTCGTCTGCGTCCGCGATAGCCTGACGCAGCGTGGGGTTGTCGTGACAGCGCAGGTCACGACGGAACCAGACGATGATGGTGTTCATACTGGCACGTCGAACCGAGCGGGCGTGAGTGTGATGGATAACAGCGTAGGTGTTCGATCGGGACGAAAGGGCGGCACAGAGACACAGCGATCGCGTTCGACCAGATCAGTCGTCGTGATTTCGCCAGTCGCAGCGCCACGCCTCGTGCTGGCGCTCTCGCTGTGCCCGGATGCTGTCCGCGATGTCGTCGGGATCGGTGGGAGGGTTCGTCATAGTGGACCGTCGACAGGGACTGTCGACACCCGAGACGAGAGACCGCGTCGTAAAGTGCTTCCTGAAGGCTACAACACGCGTTTAAGCGATCGATGCCCGGTCAGGCTCGCACGTCGACTGCACGCTCACGCGGCCCGTCACACTCGACGAGCAGCACCGACTGCCACGTCCCCAGATCGAGTTCGCCGTCACTGACAGGGAGGGTCGCGCTCGGGCCGATCAGCAGCGCCCGCACGTGGGAGTCGGCGTTACCGTCGAGTTGGTCGTGTGCCCAGCCCTCATCCGGGACGAGATCGGCAAGCGCCGTCTCGAAGTCGCCGAGTAGTCGTGATTCGCGCTCGTTGACGGTGACCGCTGCCGTGGTGTGGCGGACGAACACCGTCGCGGTCCCGTCGGCATCGTCAGGTAGGTGCTCCCGAACGCGGTCGGTAATGTCGACGACTGAGAGGTGGTCGTCGGTACGGACGGTGAATCGAGACATACGAGAGCTACGTGGGCGCGATAGAACTGTCTTTTCCCGAAAGCGAACGCGACCGGCTACGACAGCCACTCCTCGGGCTTGGTGTCGTAGTCGATATCGTCGGCATCGAGATGGTCGACTTCGGACCAGTCGATCTCTTGGATGGTGACTTCCTCGCCGTCGTAGCGAATACGGCGACCGACTTCCTCCGGTTCCGGTTCGCGGTCGCGTCGGCGGGCGACTTCCACGTCGTGTTCGTCGAACTGCTTGTCGATAGTCAGCAGATTGACCGGCCGACCCCAGAGTTCGAACACGCGTTCGAGCGTCTCTTTGGCCTGCCCGATGTCCAGTACGACGCCGTTGTACTGGTGGGTCAAGAGGAGTTCGTTCCGATTTCGGTAGTTGCCGTCCTCGACGGTGATCGTCGGCTTCCCGAAGTTAGTGAACTGGAGCATCAGCTTCTTTTTCACGTCCTCGGCGGCCGTCGAGGTCGCGCGGAAGTCACCCGAGGAATGGGTGTACTCGTAGGTGAAGTAGTTATGCTCGTCGACGAACTCCTGGGTGAGGAACTCGTCGAGGAAGGTCACGTCGTTGTGACTCTCGCGGACCTCGCGCATCCGCTCCCAGCCGCGCGTGTACTCGACATCGGCGAGGGCCTCCGCAATGGTGGTGTAGCGAGCGTCGTCGAACATGTACCGCGAGATACGTTCGAGATCGGACTGGGCGATCCGCGAGACGAACCCGCGGTACTGGGGCTTGACCAGCGAGTAGTGGCGTTCTGCCAGTCCCATCTCGGTCAGCACCTTCCACGGGTACGCAGCCACGTCGAGGTCGCCGTTTCTGGCTGCTTCGAGCGCGTCAGTATCGACACGCGGGTCGTCGGGATCGAACGCGTCGAGGTTCCCCGGCACGTCGTCGAGCAACGGATCGGGCGCGATCAGCTCCTGGACCTCGGCGAAGTCGATCACGTCGTGGAAGTTACGCCACGTCACGTCTTCGACCCGGAGCAGGCGCTCGACGACCTCGCGGCGGTTCTCCGCGTTTTCGAGGTACTCCCACAGCTCCTTGCCCAGTTTATACGGATTCAGACCGGGCGACCCGAGCACGCGGGCCTGATGGTCGGCATAGAGGACGAACTCGTCGTCGCCGGCAAACAACTCCTCGCCCATCATCATCGACTCCCAGTAGGCGGCCCACCCCTCGTTCATCACCTTCGTCATCTTCTGGGGGGCGAAGTAGTACGCCTCCCGCCGGAGGATGCCGAGGATGTCGATCTGCCAGTCTTCCATCTCGACGGCCTGCTGGCCCTCGCGGTCGTACTGCATGCCGTGCAGTCGCAAGAAGGCGAGCACGTCTTTCTGTGGCTCCTCGGGGAAGGTGATCGGCTCGTCGTCGTCGGACTGGGC
>Ga0207771_101431_pt1 | contig 10221 bp, 13 predicted proteins | sample A23M2SouthBayCA_2_FD_187731 | JGI IMG/M metagenome (GOLD analysis project Ga0207771, IMG submission 187731) | Aerobic enrichment media microbial communities from Eden Landing Ponds, California, USA - A23 M2 (2) (SPAdes) | ecosystem: Environmental > Aquatic > Marine > Unclassified | place...
GCGTCTCCGGTGGCACGTCGCCGGTCACGACCGCGCCGGCCGCGACGAACGATCCTTCACCGATGGTGACGCCGGGCAACACCGTCGCGTTGGCACCGATCGAGACGTGGTCCTCGACGGTGACGCCGTCGAGTTCGCTGGCCGGGCGGATCGGATAGTTATCGTTCGTAATCACAGCGTGTGGCCCGAGGAAGACTTCGTCCCCGAGCGTCGTCTCGGGCGGGACGTACGCGCCCGTCTGAAGACTTACGTGTGAGCCGATCATCACGTCGCCGTCGACGACGACGTTCGTCCCGACGAGCACATCATCGCCAATCACGCTCCCGCCGCGAACGACGGCGTTGTGTCCGGTCGCGAAGTCGTCACCGACGACGACATCGCCGTAGATGATCGTTCCCGACCGGACCGTGGCGTTCTGGCCGAGCGTCGCGACCGTGTCGTCGCTGCCGGCAGGACGGCCGACGACGGCCTCCGGTGCTACGTAACTGCCATCACCGATTCTCGCATTTGTCATAGTATCCACACTGGAGAGCAGTGTTCGTCCGGGGACTCACCGACTGAACCCTTTGTTATGGAGCGCCTTTCGCTGCTTGCGATCAAGTTGTCAGGTGGCTACCAATCCGGCCCGGTTCCGTGCCTCTCACGGACCGGTTCGGGCAGCGAGACCGCTCGTCGTGAGTGCGCTGCAATCGAAAAAACGGCCGCAGTCTCGCTATTCGTCGGACTGCTGAAGGAGTGCAAATCGGAGGTACGGCAGTACAGCAGCCGTTTCGTCGGTCTCGATGATCCGTTGACGGCGCTCGTCGAAGTCGATCAGGCCGGCGTCTTCGAGTTTCGGGAGCGACGCGTGCAACAGGCGCGAGTCGATCTGTCCACGGTACTCGCGGTCGGACAGTCCGTCGGGTGCGTCAGTTTGATCGAGGATGTAGTCGACGAGTTCGTGGGCGTAGACCGGCTCTTCTGACTGTAACAGATACGTCAGGACGTACCTGTTTGCGGGACGGGCCAGCACGTCGAAGAGATCGTCGACACTGACGGACGTTTCCGTCACCGATGCCGACGCGCCACCGTCGTCGAAGTCGGCGTCGAACGTCGCCGTCATGTTTGTTTCGTCGTGCTCTGATCCCATATCACACACACTCTCCCGAGCGTCCTTGGGGGTTGTTTCGCGATGATCGTCGCTTCGGATCGGGATTGTGACAGTGTACGCGACAGATGGATTCCATTACTCCCGCCCTGGCAACAGCGGCCGGCCGTCCCAGAACCAGGCCAGCGCGGCCGTCCCGAGCAACAGGATTTCGAGCGCGAAATAGACCCGTCCGGTCGGCGTCCCGAGGAGGGCGACGAACTGCGCGAACAGCCCCCAGACGTGACCGGTGATCGAGGCGGGGGCAGACGCTGGCGTTTCGAGCAGCGGCCACAGCAGGAAGGCGAGTCGTGGCTCCCCGCCAACGACCATCGGATACACGATGTCGCCGGGCAGATGCGCGAGATAGCCCGCGGCGAAGGCCCAGCCGACCTTGCGTGGGCCTGCGCGCCTGGCGACGAGAACAGCAGTCACGGAAACGGGTACCGCACACAGCAGCGAGTGCGCCAGCGAGATGCCCGACGGCAGGAGCGACGTTCCCCATCCGAGTGGCTTGTCGATCAGGTCCGGGAACTGCGTCCCGACGAAGAGGGCCGCCACTTCCGTCCCCGTCGGGCTGTCGCCACCCAGCACCCGATTCGCCAGCGAGTACGCGAGATAGCCACTGGCGAGGTGCTCCCACGGCCACATTAGGACGTGACACGCCCCTCCCGTCTGGTTGTCTGTGGCTGGCGGACAGTGCGACGAACGCGGTCAGCGAGTGCGATGCAGCGAAAGGCACTAGTGGAACTCACACCACAGGATCGGAAACGGAGTGGCATTGTTATGGACGCCATATGGGACAGTGCTGTTGGGTCGAGCGACCACTGGATACGGAGTGCTTGCTAACAGTCAGTGGACGAGCGGGCGCGAGAAAGACCCGCTTACTGAGCGCGAACGAGATTAACGACCAACTGTCTTTATGTCCAACTCGACTCGCTTATACCGACAGTGATACCCTACAGTACAACGCGAGCCGAGACGGTCCCAGCGCCGACGAGCCATCTCACAGGTCCCGTGGGAGACGTGTGGAGGTGATGACGCCATGAGCGACCCAGACTGGGACGACGTGAGTTTCGTCATCAGTTCCCGCTACAGAGTGGCCGCAATGCGTCGCCTCGACGAGGGACCATCGACACCGTCGAACATCGCCGACGACGCGAGTGTCGGCCTCGCACACGTCTCACGCGCCCTTCAGGAGCTGCGCGACAACAGCCTGGTCGACCTGCTCGTCTCGGACGACCGCAAGAAAGGACGCGTCTACGGTCTCACCGAAGAGGGCGACCGCGTCTGGCAGACGATCGAAGCCGAGAACATGGTGTGACGACGGTCCAGCGCTGGCACAGGGATGAGGAGCGGCCGCACTCGCTCGTCGCCGACGTCCGTGCCCACCAGCACAACGTGGTTACGCACGCGGTGCGGAGCGACACGCGAGGCAGGGCGGAGAAAACCGTTCAGCTCGTCGGTAAGACCGATCAGTTCGTCGGTAAAATTCAACAGTGGCTCCGTAAAAAACAGTAACGCGGGGCTTCTCACTGCCGGTCCCGAACTACGGACTCAATTACTATACCATCGTCGCACCCAGACATTGGCGATGGTGGAGCACATCTCGGAGCGCGAAATGGAACGGATCGCAGAGTTCGCAGAGACACCGGTCTACGAACGGACACCGGAGCAGTTGATGCCGGACGCTGGCAGCGACGACTGACCACCCCCTCATTCTCATACCGTATTTCGAGCACCGACGAGCCTCGCGGCTCGCGGTCGGACGGCACGACAGCACACCGGCGGAGACGACGGTGACGACAGTGAGAGATTGTTACACGTGATAACGGGCGCGACCGCAGCGAGACAGCCGGCCGTTTCAGACGGAGTCTTGTCTCCGTGTTCCCGGTCGAGCGTGCGACGGTGTGCGGTCGGTCCGGGACAGGTCGACGAGAATCCGTCTCAGGCGCGTCGCTGCAACTGGAGCAGGAACTGGGCCGTCGCCAGCACGACGAACACGAGGACGAGAAGCTGACCCAGCACCCCGGCAGAGATCGACTGGATCAGATCGAACGAGATCCCGAGAAAGAGAAGGCCACCGACGACCGCCACGAGCAGATAGTAGCGATGCCACGCCAGTGACTGCTGTGGATTCTGGAGATATGGTTCGATCGCACTCGCCCTGGCCGTTAGCTGGACCTCGCCGCTATCGGTGTCGTGCTCGACGATGCCGACATCGACCAGCTTCGGGACGTGCGTCTGGTACAGCGAGACGTAGACGCGCTTTCGATCCTGTGACGACAACGCCTCGACCGACGTGTTGTTCTCGCGTGCGGCGACGATCTCGGCGAGCGTCGTGAGTTCGATCGGGGTGTCCTCCTCACGTAGAATTGCGATCGTCTCCCGTCGCCGCGCGCTGCTAAGTACGTCGAACACCGTGTCTTGTGAGAGTTCTTCGTTGTTGCTGAACATCGAACGATCTCAGTTGGTCCCAGTGGGAACGTCGGGCACACACAACCGATACAGCACATATGACCCCCGCCCATAGTTTAGTAACAGTGAGATTACTCCGGTCTCGGCGGTGTCAACGGCTCACTACGGGATCGTTCGAACCCGTTATCGGCAGGCAGATGGCGAGCCAATTGCACCCACTCAGGGATAGACTCGACGAGCCTGGCGTGCCGTGTGACGACAGCGAACGCGATCGGCGAAACGGCTCGGCGGTCACTATCGTCGCCGGTGCGGAATCGTCGCGGAAAGCACCGTAACACGACGTTACCACCCGAAATGTTGTTCGTAACAATACCACTCTCGGTGGACTGCCCATCCAGATGGTTACGAGAGCTACGCGCCAGACACGACACGGGGAGAACGACCGATGAGCGAGACGGTGACCCACCTCTACGACAGCGGCGCAACAGCCGACGAGCAACGCGCGGCCTTCACTGATGGGACGGTCCCGGTCGCCGTCTACGGGCTTGGAAAGATGGGGCTGCCCCTCGCAGCGACCTTCGCAGCCAGGTCCGGCAACGTCGTCGGCGTCGATCTCGACCCGGCGGTCGTCGATGCGATCAACGACGGAGACTCACCCGTCGAGGGTGAGCCTGGACTGGACGCCGCCGTCGAGACGACGGTCGCCGACGGGACACTGCGAGCGACGACCGACGGAACACACGCCGCCCGGAACGCGGCGATCCACGTCGTGATCGTCCCGACACTGCTCGACGACGACGACCGCCCGGACCTGTCGGCCGTCGAATCGGTCGTCGACGACATCAGTGCGGGGCTGGCACCCGGCGATGCAGTGTTCCTCGAATCGACGCTCCCGCCGCGCACGTGCGAGGACATCGTCCAGCCACGGCTGGTCGAGGAGAGCGGTCTCGACGCCGACGCGTTCGGTCTCGCCTTCTGTCCCGAGCGAACGTCGAGTGGCCGAGCGCTCGAAGACATCACCGGCAGCTATCCGAAGATCGTCGGTGGAATCGACGACGAGAGCACGCGCGTGGCCGAACTCGTGTACGATCAGCTCACCAGCAACGACGTGATCCCGGTCAGCGATCCGACGACGGCGGAGTGTGTCAAACTCTTCGAGGGGCTGTATCGGGACGTGAACATCGCGCTGGCGAACGAACTCGGCCGACTGGCCGACGAACTCTCGATCGACGTGCGCGAGGCGATCGCGGCGGCCAACACCCAGCCGTTCTGTGAGATCCACGATCCCGGGGCGGGCGTCGGCGGCCACTGCATTCCGTACTACCCCCATTTCGTCATCCAGCAGTGTGAGACCGACACGCCACTGCTCGAAACGGCCAGAGCGGTCAACGAACGGATGGAGGAGTTCACTGTCAGGAAGACCGTCGAGGAACTCGACCGTGCGGGCGTCCCGATCGAGGAGGCGACGATCGCGGTGCTTGGCGTGACCTATCGGCCGGGGATCGACGAGACACGCGCGTCGCCCGCGTGGACGATCACGTCGACGCTGTCGGCCGCGGGCGCGGACGTCTACAACATCGACCCGGTGTGTAGCGACCTCGACGCGTTCGCCGGCCGGCCGGCGACGCTGTCGGATCTCCCGGCGATCGATCCCGACGGCATGGTCCTCGTCACCGCCCACGACGCCTTCGCGGACATCCCCTGGCGGCGACTCACCGATCCGACGGTGATCGACGGCCGGGACGCGCTCGACGTGGAACCGACCGACGGGCACGTCTACACCATCGGCAGTGGTCCGGCCACGTCTGATTGAGACCGACGAACAAGTATCCGTTCGAGGAAAGTTGTTTAGATCGTCATGAAAACGACAGAAGTGGACGTAAAATCCTTTTGCGACCAGATACGGGCGCAGTAACACCCGCCTGCAAACAGTAAAAGTCCACCTGTCGGAAGGTACAGTAACTCTAACATTCAGCTTGTAAGTTAAGTATAGGAAACAATTAAAACCCTGCCGCTGGTGGAAGCATATGTCCACCTGCTTCGGTGGTGCCATCTCCCATGGGTGGTGCCAGCGGAACACCGGTATGGGGTCACCGAGAAACACAGCCAGACACAAGCCGGTAATGGACGAACAACCGAGGTCACGAATATGAATCAACGAACACTGGGAGACTACTATGAGTGCAACGCGCGATGAGTCAACACAGGCGGCGGAGGGTGGTACCGTCACGGGAACGGACGAGACGACGGAGTCAACCCAGACAGACGAGGTACCGGACGAACCGGCAGCGCTGCCGGTCGATCGCGTCTTCGAGTTACTGAAGAATCAGCGACGGCGCGAAGTCCTTCGTTACTTGGAGACGGCCGAGGAAGCGACGGTGTCACTCAGCGACCTCGCGGAACACATCGCCGCGATCGAGAACGACACCACGGTACAGGCGATCTCTTCGAGCGAACGCAAGCGGGTCTACGTCGGTCTGTATCAGTGCCACCTGCCGAAGATGGACGACATGAACGTCGTCGCGTTCGACCAGAACCGCGGGACGATCAGTCTCGGACCGAACGCCGAGCAGCTCGAGGAGTTCCTCGACATCGAGGACGACGGTGACCGGTCGTGGTCACACTACTACGCTGGGCTGGCGGCCGGGGGCGTCGGCCTGTACGGTCTCGCTCTGGCACTGCCCGCTCTCAGCGTCGGACTGGTCGTGCCGGTCCTCGTCCTTGCGTTCGCCACCTGTGCGATCGTCAACGAGTACGCCGAGCGCCAGACCGACGACGAAACCAGCGTCTAACGCCTGCGACAGCAACTCTTTTCACGGACAGTGTGCTCGGGAGCGCGTGCTGAACCGGCAGAGAAGACGAGCGGTCACGACCTACCGCATCAGTGCCAGCGCCACATAGGACCCGTCGTGGGCCGTGATCCACGTCGTCGTCCGGTCTGACTCGGGGAGATCGGAGCGAAAGATCGTACACTGGTTCGGTCTCGTGTCGTAGCGCTCGACGATGGCTCTGTACTCCGCCCCTTCTGTCGTCCGGTCGGTCCCAGTCGGCATTGCTCTGTTGGGGGAAGCGTGAGGAGGGGTTTGGTTATTCCCTGCCTTCGTGGCGTTAATCACCGATTCGGACGGAACGCCGTCGCCGTGTACCCACAGTTTGGTGGGCGGTCTCATTCCCCAAGCAGCGCCTCGACGAGGACGAGCACGTTGTTCGGTTCGTCGGTACTCCAGAACGCCAGCGGACCGTCGGCGTCGAGCGTCAGGAGTGAGTTCTCGTCGTCGGCGATAACGACCGTCGAGACCGGGAGTGTCGACGGATCCCACGGGCGTTGTTCGTGATCGACGGTGTCAGTCACAACGGCGAGGTCGTCTTCGATCTGAGATGGGATACCAGCGGCCGTGATAGAAACACTGCGATCGGCGGCGTCGACGAGGCTGTCGGCGATCGCGTCGGGAAGCTCCGTCGACGCCGTCGCGAAAAACAGCGTCTGCTCGGCACCGTCGATGAACCGCTCGATGCGGTCCTCGATCGCCGTCTGGTCGGTCAACAGCCAGAGATTGTCACGGCGGATGGTCGATTCGATGTCGCCGATGGTTTCGAGGTTCGAGATGACGTCGTCGATTCGTTCGGTGTACGTCGTACTGAGCACGAGAACGGCCCGTTCGATCGAAACGGGCTGAAAGCGACGTGGCGTCGATGTCTCGGTCGTCGCGAGACCGTACGCCTCGAGTTCGTCGGCGGCGTCGTAGACTCTCGTTCGCGGAACGTCAGCGTGCTCGCTGATCTCCTTTGCGGTCCCGCCTTCGAGCGACAACAACGCGATAAATGTCCGCGCCGCGTAGGCACTGAGACCGAGTCCTTCCAGTTGCTCGGTCGCCCGCTGTCGTACGTTTCCGTTAGTGTTCGATGTCATCCTCCTCACCACCATGCCTCGACTGGATACGACGGGATGTCGTCTGCGTGAACGACGGCCTGCGAAGACCATTGGACCCCATCGGGTACGAAACAGTGGTACCCAGCGGTCCCGTAAGTACTCTTCGTGATTTTGCGAGTGACAGACAGAACAGTCTCAGCGGCCGATATCGAACGAAGCGGTCGCGAGATGAGCGAGATCAAACCGCTTCTGAAATCGTGAGTCGACCGTGACTGAACAGCGTCACGTCGAAACCCTCGTACTCGAACGAGAGGTGTGCTGGTGCTCGGTCGGCGGTCTCGGCTTGGTCGAAGATCGTATCGAGCGCGTCCGGGTCGATGACTTCACCGAGGGGGCGTAACGCCGTCGGATCCGTCTCGGAGATGTTGGCGACGGTGTAGACGATTACCTCGCTGGCTGATCGAGAGCACTCACTGCCGAACTCGACAACATGTCGTTCGAACTCGTCGTCGTATTCGATTGGTAATTCGGAGATCATCGGACGATTCTCACTCGCGGTAAATGGCGACGCTGTATCGTGATCGGGCGTTTCCTCATCTGCGATCTGAGTCTCCTATTTTCACCCGGCGTCGGAAGGGATAAAGCTGCATTCATTTGTTCCCGTCGGCCCACTGTCCCAGCAGTGCGATCTGTCTGTGCACGTTCGTGGACCCATCCCCGCGTCTGGCCCAGCCACGGCACGGATGCGAGGAACGGCGACCGATACATCCTATACGTGATTTGTGACGAGCAGACGTAACTCTTGTGGGGACGTGTGCGAGGAATGTCAGAAGGACACAACGCGAGAATCGGGGACGAGTCGGATCGCGACGGAGGATTGTACGATATATGGCATTTTCGTGTCGATTACGCGCCAGAGAGGCGGACGCGTACGGACGGAGAGTAGCAGCAACATAACAATCCAGTGTTCGTCCCCCAATGGCGGTATGAAATCGTACGGACGGCAGAAACAGTCACGGGCCACTGGACCGGAGGCGAACAGATGAGCGGCGGGGATCGAACGGTGCTTGCCGGTGGTCGGGTGGTCACACCATCCGAAACGATCGAGCGGGGGACTCTCGTGATCCGGGACGGGTCGATCGAGCGTGTCGAACGTGACGCTGATCTGCCGACCGACGTGGACACGGGCGGTCGGCTCGTACTGCCGGGGTTCGTCGACATCCACGGCGACGATATCGAGCGTCATCTGTTTCCCCGTGCGGACGACCGCGTCCCCGCCGAACGAGCGATACAGCTCTGTGACCAGGCGAACGTCGCGGCCGGCGTGACGACGAAATGTCACGCACTCGCGTTCGAGAACGCCCCCGACGACAACAGATCACTGGCGTTGACCGAGACCGTCACGGACGCGATCACCGACTTCGACGCCAGCGGCCGGGCGCTGTCCGACCACCGGATACACCTGCGCTGTGAACTCACCAGCCCCGAGTCGATCGGTGCAGTGTGTGACCGACTCGACGACGCGTCGGTCGCGCTCGTCTCGCTCGTGACCCACGTCCCGGGTGACGGACAGTTCGACTCTGCCGAAGAGTACGCAGCGCGCTACGAAAGCGGCGGCTCGGTCGCCAGTGATCGAATGCACGAACTGGTCAGACGACGCCGTGCCGTGCCAGCGCGGACACTTCGTGCGCGCGCAACCAGAGTCATCGAGCAGGCGACCGAGCGCGGGGTTCCCGTCGCGGCTCACGACAGTGCCGACCCCGACACGGTCGTGCAACGAGCCGAAGCCGGTATCGACATCTGTGAGTTCCCGGTGAACCTCGCGTCGGCCCGCGCCGCCAACGCCGCCGGGCTATCGACGGCGATGGGTGCGCCAAATCTGGTCCGGGGCGGGAGTATCTGGGACAATCTCTCGACCCAACAGGCGATCCGATCGGGGACAGTCGACGTGCTGTGTAGCGATTTCAGACCACACTCACTCCTCAAGAGCATCTTCGTCGAGACCGACGAACCGCTTGCCGACCGCGTCGAGCGCGTGACGGCCGGTCCGGCGTCGGCGATCGGTCTCGACGGCCGTGGCCGATTAGAGCCGGGCTGTCGTGCCGACGTGCTCGTCGTCGATCCGTCGGGCGAGCCACGGGTCGAGCGCGCCTTCGTCGGCGGAGAAGAAGTGTACCGAACACGGCCACAGCCAAACGGTAGCGACTGACCGCTGTGCCGCCGCCCGCGGACGGTGATCACTCGTCGAGGGCGGACAGGAGCGACTCGATCGTCTCGTTACCCAGATAGTCGATGTGACAGTCGTCCGCATCGTACCGAAGGACGCCAGCCGTTTCGAGTGCGGGCAGGTGACAGTGGTGGAGTCGCTGGCGAATCCGTTCGGGCCGTTCCAGAGCCGTGGCGTCGTCGTCGGCGATGACAGTCGCGAGATCGGACAGCGACGCCGGTGATTCGGACTGTAAGGCCTGTACCGTCGCTCGCCTCGTGTCCGAAGCGAGCAGGCGCAAAAGTTGCTCATCACCCAGCGTCCCGTCGGTATCGAACGCATCCGTACCAGTGTCGGCCATCGAGTGCGAATGCCCGCGGGATACAGAATGTTATGCTCCATCTTCGGACCACACAGGGACAGTTACACACGTTCAGTTGTTCTTACGCCGAGTAGTCACCTCGGTCTGGACCGGCGGCGAGAGGTACGAATCGACTAACAATACTGCTGGATCGTGAGAGAGTAGATGGGGAGCGATCCCCACAGTGGCTGTCTCCGTCCCCCCGACTCGTCGCCACTTGCCCACCCCCACCCCCACCC
>Ga0207771_101436_pt1 | contig 10194 bp, 6 predicted proteins | sample A23M2SouthBayCA_2_FD_187731 | JGI IMG/M metagenome (GOLD analysis project Ga0207771, IMG submission 187731) | Aerobic enrichment media microbial communities from Eden Landing Ponds, California, USA - A23 M2 (2) (SPAdes) | ecosystem: Environmental > Aquatic > Marine > Unclassified | place...
TCAATTCTTCTATGGCATCGTCGAGTTCTTCCACTTTCTCTTCCTTGTGCAGCTCTTTAAGCTTATCAAGTTTCTCCTTGATAGCTTCTTTGTTATTATCGGAGATCTTGTCTTCATGCTCCTCGAGCTGCTTTTCGGTCGAGAAGATCAGGTTATCCGCCTTGTTAAGTTTCTCGACGCGCTCTTTGATCTTCTCATCTTCCTCGGCATGCTCTTCGGCATCTTGCTTCATGCGCTCAATTTCATCCTCAGACAGGCCGGAAGTAGATTCGATTCGGATACTTTGCTCCTTGCCGGTACCTTTGTCCTTGGCACTAACATTGAGCACCCCGTCAGCATCAATATCGAAGGTGACATCAATCTGCGGCGTACCGCGCGGTGCGGGTGGAATGCCATCCAGGTGGAACCGTCCAAGCGTTCGGTTATCCGCTGCCTTGGTACGTTCACCCTGCAGCACGTGAACCTCGACGCTGGTCTGATTGTTAGCCGCCGTTGTAAAGGTTTCAGTCTTGCTGGTCGGTATGGTGGTATTTTTCTCAATCAACTGCGTCATAATACCACCTTGCGTTTCGATACCGAGGGTCAGCGGTGTAACATCGAGTAAGACGACATCTTCAACATCGCCCGACATGACACCCCCTTGAATGGCAGCTCCAACAGCAACCACTTCATCCGGGTTGACTCCTTTGTGCGGATCCTTACCGAAGAATTCTTTCACATTCTCCTGTATTTTCGGTATCCGTGTGGAACCACCAACCAGGATAACGTGATCGATGTCATTTTTCGTCAGATCTGCATCAGACATTACCTTCTTGCAGGGTTCTTTCGTCTTCTCGACCAAATCATCAATAAGCTGCTCAAATTTGGCCCGTGTTATGTCAATATTCAAGTGCTTGGGCCCCTGGTCTGTAGCTGTAACAAACGGCAGATTGACGTTGGTCTTCTGGGAGCTTGACAGCTCAATTTTAGCCTTTTCAGCCGCATCTTTCAGTCGTTGACGGGCCATCGGGTCTTCACGCAGATCGATGCCTTCGTCTTTCTTGAACTCTTCGGCAAGATGATCGATCAATCGCTGATCGAAGTCGTCACCGCCGAGATGCGTGTCACCGTTTGTAGCTTTTACTTCAAAAACGCCCTCACCCAGTTCCAGAATGGAAATATCGAACGTACCGCCACCAAAGTCATAGACGGCTATCGTCTGATCTTCATCTTTTTTATCCAAACCATAGGCCAGGGAGGCTGCCGTCGGCTCATTCAGGATTCGTTTGACATTCAGTCCCGCAATGTCACCAGCTTCCTGGGTAGCCTTTCGCTGGGCGTCATTGAAATAAGCGGGCACCGTAATGACGGCGTCTTTTACTTCTTCCCCCAAGTACTCCTCAGCCGTTTGCTTCATTTTCTGAAGCACCATCGCCGATATTTCCTGGGGAGCATATAGGCGATCACCGATCTTTACTCGAGCGGTGCCGTCGTCGGCTTTTTCAATTTTATATGAAACCTGTTTCGTTTCCTCTTTTACTTCGTCGTAAAATCGACCCATAAATCGCTTGATCGAGGAAACCGTGCGCTCCGGATTCGTGATAGCCTGACGCTTGGCCGGGGCACCGACCAACCGTTCGCCATCATCGTTAAATGCCACGACAGAGGGCGTGGTTCGTCCCCCCTCGGAGTTTTGTATCACCGTGGGCTCATTGCCATCCATCACGGCAACGCACGAATTCGTTGTTCCTAAGTCTATGCCAATTATTTTACTCATAATTGTGATTGATTTGTTTAGCGTTTAAAACTTTTCGTTAATATTCTCTGAATATTCAATTAATATCGATTGATTTGGAATTATCGGACTTCTCCACCTTGGGAATATGTATCGAGAGAACCCCATTCTTGAATTTCGCCTCAATTTGCTCGGTATCCACATCATCCGGCAGAGCAAATGAGCGAGAGAAATAACCACTTTTTCGCTCTCTGCGGACATAGCGAGGCTCTTTGCCATCTTCTGTCTGGCGTTCTCCCTGAACCGATAATATTTTCTGGGTAATCTTCAAGTCGATCTCCTCCTTGCTAACACCGGGAAGATCGATGTGAATATCAAAATCTTCGTCTGTTTCGGTTATATCACAAGCCGGGGTAAAATCTTGTCCTTCATCCACCAGCGGAACGACTCGTTCCACGAACTGTTGAATATCGCGTCCCAACTTGCCCAATTGCTTTTCAACGTCAAATCGAAAGTTATTCATAACCGTGATCACTTGTTTATTCATGTTCAGTATATACTATGTGCAATCTTAATGCCAAGAAGGGAAACAACCCCATAATTATGACGTATTGGCATTATGACACGGCAAAAAGAAAGGAATTGACAAAATTGCCGACTATTGCGACAAAAACCTTATCAATTAGTCAGAACCAGTGTCTGCAGATCTTCCCAAAAAGTAGGATAGGATATTTTCGCAACTTCGGCATTGCGTATCAATGACGGGCCATCTCCCAACAAGGTGAGTACGGCAGCCGACATGGCTATGCGATGATCGTCATAACTGTCAAGCCGGGCACGCTCAGGAATAAAGGTGGGATTCCCTTGAATTTTCAACCCGTCTTCGAAAACTTCGAATGAAGCACCAACTTTGGTAAATATATCGGCTATTGCTTTTAACCGATCGGTCTCTTTATGTCTCAATTCCTCCGCTCCTCTTATTACCGAGGTCCCCTCTGCAAATAGCATAGCTACCGCAAGGATCGGTATTTCGTCGATACAGTTGGGTACTACGTCGGACGAAATATTGGTTGCTTTCAGTGAACTGCTTTTTACGATAAGATCCCCCACGGGTTCCCGGCCTTCATTTGTCTCGTTATATACGGAGATATCCGCCCCCATTTCATTTAAGATATCCAATAAGGCCGTGCGGGTGGGATTCAAGCCTACCCCCGTCATCTCAATTTCTGCGTCAGGATGAATAGCCCCGGCCACCAGCCAGAAGGATGCGGCGGAAAAATCGGCGGGAACTCGATATGACTGTTCCGGTATCTGCACCTGGTTATTACTGAATATTTTGCGTCCACTTCCCTCCTTTTCCTCGATCCTTAAATTGAGCAAGCGCTCGGTATGATCTCTGCTCTGAAGCTTCTCGCGTACAATCGTATCGTCCGTCCCAAACAAACCCGCCAGCAGCACGCAGGACTTCAACTGGGCACTTGCTATGGGCAAAGTAAAATCCAGCGAGGTATTTTCTTTTCTTCCTTTGATCTGTAGAGGAGCATATTCCCCCTTCCGGGCTTCAATCTCTACTCCCATCTCTCGAAGCGGATCAATAATTCGCCGCATGGGACGTTGATTAAGCGATTTATCCCCGCTAAGTGTCGCCTCTAACCCGCACCCTCCCACAATGCCGGACAACAAACGCATAGTTGTTCCTGAATTACCACAATCCAACGGTTTGTCTGGCGTATGAAGCCCGCTGCGGCCAACCCCTTTAATCGTAACCGAATGGTTGGACCGTTGTTCAACCGGCACGCCCAACTGACGCAAACATGCTAGCGTACTCTGCGGATCATCCGCCTGGGAGAAATTGGTAATGTTGGATTCTTTTCCGGCAATCGAGGCAAATAAAGCTGCACGATGAGAAATTGATTTGTCGGCGGGTAGCGTCAAAGTCCCTCGTAACGAATCCGAGGGATAGATCTTTTGATTCATAAAATTTTTAGTTCGTTTGATTCTTCATTAACCTTTGTGCTTCTCGTGCCGCTTCCGTATTACCGTAATTATCGATAATCCCCCGCAAGGTACTCCGTGCATCCCCGGGACGACCAAGGGAAACCTGGCATCGTGCTTTTTCCAACATGGATTTTGACACCCACCGCTCAAATGCACTATACAACACTTCAACTTTCGAAAAAGCCTCGATCGCTTTTTTGCATTGATTTTGCTGCTTATACGTAACACCCAGCCTATACTGGGCCTCAGCTCCTATCAAAGTCGTATTCTCGTTTGAAATTTTTTGAAATTGCTCTGCAGCCGACGATAAATTACCTTTTGCAAACTCCACCTTGGCCATGCCCATCCGGGCCGCAAAACTGGTTGCCTCAGTTTCAAGGGCTTTACGATAATGCTCTTCGGCTTGTTGGATATTGTTCTGTACCAATGCAGCCTTGCCCATTCCGACATAAGCCTCCTCCCGGTAGGAACTTCCTTTCCCTTTGAGTTGCTCATAATATTCTTTCGAAGCCTGGTATCGACCATTCTCATAAGCTAAACGGCCTAAAGCGGACAGGGCAGTGGCCGATTGATCACTTTCCGGGTAGTTCTCCACGATAATTGTATACTCTTCAATCGCCTCAGCCGGTTTCTCGAGCTGTTCATAAGCCTCTCCAAGATTATAATGTGCAGCCGGTATCATGTCGCCCGAATTCGTAACTCGCAAATACTGTTTGAAGGCACTGACCGCCTTTTTATAATTGCCGGCCTGCATTAAATTCTCAGCTTGCCGATACCTGAGGCGATCCGCCATACCGGTTCGCGGATGATTGGCTAGGAATGTCTCCAGAACCTGGTTGCTGGTGTCATCCTGGCCGGTTGCCGTTTGCGAATACTGTATCCCGTTAACAGCATCGATTAAATAATCGCTGTTGGGATATTCATCCAGTACTTTCTTGTAGGCAGCAATGGCATCTTTGTACGCACCGGCGTTATAGTAAGCATCGCCAATACTGTACTGCGCGCGGGCCGCCCAGGAGGTGTTGGGATATTTTTCGATCACCGTTTTAAATTCGGTAACGGCCTGCTCGTAGTTGTTATTCAGAAAGTACACATAGGCAATGTTATACTGTGCCTGCTCCCTCAATTTGGTATAGGGATAGATGCGAAGCAATTTGCGAAAAGTGGTTACCGCATCGTACGTATTGCCGGCGCGATAGTGACAGTTTGCAATCTGATACATGGCATAGTCACCTCCCGGTTCGGCTCCCAGGGCTTGTTGATAATAACTTATGGCCTCTTCAAAATTGCCCGTTGCATAATGAGCGTCTCCCAATCTGAGTCTGGTATCCGTGTTATAGGGAAATAAGGCCCTTGATGGGGGGTCATAGTCATTTAAAAAGATGGAAAAGGGTTCTACTGCGTTATTATAACTTCCCATTTCAAAATAACTCCATCCCAGCGCGTAGTAGGCAGCGCCTGCCATCTCATGTTTTGGAAAACGAGCGACAAACTGCTCGAAGGTTTGAGCTGCTTGACCGTAGTTAGCCAAATTGTAATAACTGTCGGCATTCCAAAACAGGGCCTCTGCCGCAATATCGGAATCGCCGGCTTGTTGATATACCTGCTCAAATATGGACTGGGCCTGTTCGTAAGCCTGGTTTCGAAATTGAACCCACGCTTTCTGAAATCGAGCCTGCCGTTTAACCGAGGGATCAATATTGACGAGTTTTTCGGCTCTTTCAAAAGCCTCTATCGCACGAGAGTATTCACCATTTGCAAAGTAGGCTTCACCCAGCAGAGTATAGACCTTATCGGGATTTTTCAGCTCTCGATCACTTCGAAGCAAATCGAGTAAAACCTCGATTGCTTCACTTTGGGCTCCCATCTCGTAGGCGGTAATCGCCCATTCATAATAGGCATGCTCCAACCAGAACCCGGACTGATATTTTTCTCCGAACTGTTGAAAGGTTTCCAGCGCTTCGGAATACCGCCCCCCCAACTTATTCATGACACCTTCATAATAAAGCGCTTTTCGTGCCAGGGTGTCACTGCCCGACGCTGCCTGCGAAAACTGATCGGAGGCCCAGTGATAAATTTCCTGTTTATAATAAACCCACCCCAGGCCGTAGTGAGCAATGCGTTCACGCGAGGAACCCTTATTCCAATTGATGTAACGTAAATAATAGGAAGAAGCCTTCTCGTAATTATCCAGGTAGTTATAACTTTCGGCTATCAAATAAGCGGCTTTGGATTTCAGCTCATCCTCCAAGTAAGGCATCGCATTAACCAGGGCATCAATCGCTTTTTGGTATTTTTCTTGTTGGTAGTAAGACTCGCCAAGGGCCGTTTCTATGCGACGGGTCATATCGTGATTGGGATACCGGTCACTCAATAATTCAAACGCCTCAGTCGACGCCCCGTAATTGTTCTCGTTCAAATACAGCCTTCCTCGTGCATACAGGGCTTTAGGGGCCCATTCAGATTCAGGCAGCCGATCAGCCAATTTCTTGTAATATTCACGAGCAAAGTCGTTCTGTCCATCTTCGGCCGCCGCCTCCGCAATCCAGTAATAAAGTTTTTCCCGTTTGGCATCTTTCGCCTTGTTGTCTGCAGCTTGCTGATAATACTCAATTGCGTCCTGATAGCTCCCCCGCGCAAAAGATCGATGCCCCATTTCTGTTAACAATTGCACAGAAAGGCGAGTGTTGGGATATCGTTGTATGAAATCTCTGTAATAGTAGGAGGTCAGGCTGCTATCAATATTTCCCAGAGCTTTTGTCCGGTAATAAGCTGCGGTTTGAGCCAGGCTGCGATCGGGGGCGTTGCTTGCATATTCCTGCAAGACTTCGGCCGACTTCCTGAAAAGCCCTTCCTCATATAATCGGATCCCCTGCTGGAATTCCTCTTCCGGCGCATTGGACTGCATTTGCTGTGCATATCCTGCACTCGAAACAAATAACAATACCGTTGCAGTCAGGCCGGCCAGGACCGATTCAAATCGATAGTATTTGTTTTTTCTAGTCTGAAACTGTTCCAAATTATTCGTCATTATGTACAATACCGTGTAGTATTGGGATAAGGAATATTCAACGATCCGTAAGCCCATGAAAATAAGAATATGCAAGGTGGGAAACCAGAGGGGGCCGGTTCTTCCTGTCACATATCAATGTAATGAAGTAACTCGCTGGCTCGGGACTGGTAATCGATTTCGGAATAGTCGTTTTCCGTGTCAGTGGTAATATGGTAACCGAATCGGCGTAAGGTGGCGGTTACATTACCTGTTTTCTGGGTATTCAATTTAATGGAAACCCGAAACCGGTTATCCTGGCCCGTGGGCGTTTCCACCGCTAAACCTAATATTTTAGCTCCTTCGGTCTCAATTAACTCAATCAGTTTAGTCAAGGTATAGTCATACTGCTCCATCTCAATAGTCAAAATGGAACCGAGCTCCTGTAAGTTTAACAAACCACTTAGCGCCTCCATAATTTCCTGCTTGCGAATGAGGCCCTTGTACACCTTTTCGGCGTCAATTACAGCTAACTGGCGCACCTCATGCTTCAGGACAAGACGAATTGCCTCGAATATATGCTTGCTCTCTTCAACACTGATTTTCTTCTGGGAATATAACTGTTGAACGGCAGACTGCAGATCTGCATGCGACTCTAGTTCTGAACGGCTCACCATTCCCTGTAAATTACCGGACTCTTCATTAACAACCGGGTAATGATCCACCTCAAACTCCTCCATCCGACTCAGAGCCTCTTCAACGGTGGATGAGGATTGGAGTGGTTCGATGTCGTCTCGTGTAAATTGTTTGACCAGCATAATCCGGGCCTTTCGAATTTAACCGTTCTAGTGTGATCGAGGCTGTGTATCGCCGTTTTGCAGAATTTTATTCAGTTGAATAAGATTTCTCGGCGAAATACTGAATGTCACCTCCACCTTGTTATCTATATAAGATTCTTTTTCAATACTTGCCACCTCATGTATAAAAGCAACCGCTTTGTACTTCGACATGGGAATCTGCAGGGTCTTTTGCACGTGATCCTTCTCTATCATTTCACCAATCTGCTCCTCCAGCCGATTTAGACCAATTCCACGACGGGCCGATATAAAGGCAGACTCGGGATACTCTTTCTTCAAACCCCGCAGATCCTCGGGGGATAACTTGTCCACTTTATTGAAAACCAGCAATGTTCGCTTGTCGGTTATATCCAGATCCAGCAGCGTTTCACGTACCACCTCAATATTCTCTTTCATCATCAAGGATGATGCATCGACAACATGCAGCAGAATATTGGACTCCCGGACCTCATCCAGCGTCGACTTGAAACTTTCAATGAGATCGTGAGGGAGTTTCCGAATAAAACCAACCGTATCCGATATCAAAACTTTCTTATTATTAATCTCGTGACTCCGCACGGTTGAATCCAACGTTGCAAAGAGCCGATCTTCGGCCAACAACTCAGTCTCTGTAATTGCATTCATCAGCGTTGATTTGCCAGCGTTGGTATAACCTACCAACGAGATGCGGGTCATTTTTGACCGACGTTTACGCTGAGTCATCCGCTGCTTTTCGAGCTTCTCCAGCTTATCTTGCAATTTGTCTATACGTTTGTCGATCAGGCGACGGTCCGTCTCTATCTGCGTTTCTCCCGGTCCCTTCGTTCCAATACCGCCTTTTTGTCGAGAAAGGTGCGTCCAGAAGCGAGTCAGGCGCGGCAACAGGTACTGAAGCTGGGCCAGCTCAACCTGGGTTTTAGCCGCCGCGGTTTTGGCGCGAGATGCAAATATATCCAGGATCAAACCACTGCGATCCAATACCTTGGCATTGGTTTCCTGCTCAATATTTCGAACCTGGGTAGGCGACAAGTCATCATCGAAAATGATGGTATCGATCTCCTGCGCTCCCACTTTCTTGTTGATCTCGCGAAGCTTTCCCTTACCAATGAAATACCTTGGATCGGGTTTGGTGCGGTTTTGCAAAACTTTTTCAACGGTAATGCCTCCGGCTGTTGCCGTCAAACGCTCCAGTTCATCCAGGTATTCCTCGGCTTGCACACGAATAGTATCGGGACCGTAAATACCAACTAGCAGGGCCCGTTCTCTTACAATGTCCTGATTTTTAAACTCTTCTATCAATGGTTATTTAGTTGTATTCTGAACATTAATGCGGCTCTTCAATATCGCTGTGCTTGGTAAACCGGCAGTTGAACCGCCGACCAAGTTTAAACGATAATATTTTACGAAAAGCTTTCTTCTTTCTATTGGGTATAACGAGTTCAAGGCGAACACATTTCTTCTCGTTTACAAAAGTACCATTTCGATCTTTCATAAAATAAAGAAAGGTATAAACCGAACCCCGCTCTTCATCCCGTTCGACCAGATCAATGATCTGATACCACGCAACCGTTTGCGATGGATCGTTAACATTCTTAACAATCCCATAGTCAGTAATATAAACTTTTGCAGCCATATGACTAACCAGAAACCAGTTAATACCAACCCAATTATAGGCTGCTACACGGAGGACGCCCTCGGGATCTTTCCAAAAAGTGAATATTAACAATAAAATACAAAAGACAAGAAACAACGTGGAAATCAATGGATATCCCTTTAAATGTCCCCCCTTCCAACTCATCTGCACATTTCGCAGGCGCATTGCATTACTAATAGTAATAGCACCGAGCATCGTGGCTGACAGCGTAAATATCAACAGGATGCCGTCAAATAGATAGCTTATATGAGAGGCCCAAAATGAATAATTCATCATGCGGACTCAGTCTTGTACCATCTTGAGATAAATGTTTCAGCCATAAGAAGTATCAACGCCGCCCAAATAAACCAGTGCCAGATTTCTCTTCCCATTCCGGCTGAATTCAGAGCCGATGCATCTCCGCCGGATTCATACATATTGACAAATCCGGAAACGTTGATCTGATTCCCCAACAAGGAATCCAACCCGACCGGGGAAACCGGTTCAAAATCAGACTCCTGCTTACTTAAGTTCAATGCAAATAATTTGTTGAATGTTCCACTACTTAACTCAAGCCACCCCGGTGACCAAAGATATCCATTATATCGTACCCGGTACCCTTCGGCCACTTGCGTAATTTCCGGCTTCACCGTTTGATCACCTTGTGACAGGCGAACCACCGGTTCGGGTAGCGAACCGGTCCAGGTAAACGTTTCCCCAAGTGAGTGCTGAGACAATCCCCCCTTTTCCGATGAGGCGGCATACAGTATGGTTCTATAAAAGACGGGAGCAAAGAGGGGGTTGACCGGAAAATTTGACCAGCCGGGATCCGCCCCGATGGTGGTGACCATAATACGCCCATCACCAAAAGCATGCTCGACCAACAACGGGTCGTCGATACTGGTCCGCAAAATAGTCAATGAGCTGCCTCCCGGTCTTTTTTCGTACTGGTAGTTAAAGAAAATATCCGGTCGGTCCACCTTGATTTCTTCTCGATCGGCTTTGTCAAACAAGAGATCAATGA
>Ga0207771_101439_pt1 | contig 10184 bp, 6 predicted proteins | sample A23M2SouthBayCA_2_FD_187731 | JGI IMG/M metagenome (GOLD analysis project Ga0207771, IMG submission 187731) | Aerobic enrichment media microbial communities from Eden Landing Ponds, California, USA - A23 M2 (2) (SPAdes) | ecosystem: Environmental > Aquatic > Marine > Unclassified | place...
CGGACACGGGGTGGACGGTCGGCGACAACGGTACTATCTTTAAAACCACCAACGGCGGCAAACGTTGGATGCAGCAACCGGTCGCGACGGATAAATCACTCAACAGCGTCTATTTCATAAACGACCAAACCGGTTGGGCGATAGGTGGCTCTCACTACTCCGGCACCATACTGCACACAAACGACGGCGGACAAACATGGAATTCGATGCAGTCTCATAAATACCGGGAACTTAAACATATCCAATTTGCCAACGACCGAACCGGGTGGATCGTAGGCATATCCGGAACCATTTTGCGAACAGAAGATGGAGGCGCCTCCTGGCATATTCAGTCGACCGGTATGAATACGATTCTTAAAACAGTCTTCTTTGCTGATCCTCATAATGGATGGGCGGCCGACAAAATAGGTTCCATACTGCATAGTAACGATGGCGGACAAACCTGGGAAATCCAGGTGCAGGGATGGAATCAATCTCTTCAGGATCTATACATTACAGACAGTTTAACAGGCTGGGCAGTTGGAGATAAAGGGTTAATTATTCACACCGGGGACGGAGGTCAGTCGTGGACCACGCAGTCTTCGAATACCCGGATCGATTTGAATTCGGCTTACTTTATTGACGATCAAACGGGTTGGATTGCCGGGATGGATCACAAAATCCTGCATACCACCAATGGCGGAGAAACCTGGGAGATCGATTCTCTGGCTATTGAAAACCTGCCGGTGCCACGAAGAACCTGGAACGGACCCGAATGGCAATACCGGGCCTGGAACAAAAATCGCGAACTGGAATCCATCTTTTTTGTCAATAAACAAATGGGGTGGGTCGTCGGAGGAAGCGGCACCGTCATCCATACCGAAGACGGGGGCAAATCCTGGCAGGAACAATGGTCAACAACCGGGGCCTGGCTGGATGATGTCTACTTTGTTAACTCGAAAAAAGGATGGGCCGTCGGTGAAAACGGCACGATCGTGCATACCGGAAACGGCGGAAAAACGTGGGAGATGCAACAAAGCAATACCACTGTCTGGCTCGATGCAGTTCACTTTACCTCCCCGGATACCGGATGGGTAGCAGGCAACAGCGGCATGATCCTGCAAACGGTGGATGGTGGTAATACATGGAAGAAGCAACGGTCGGGTTCCCAACTTTGGTTGGTTGATTTATTCTTCACCGGAGATAATACCGGGTGGATTGTCGGGGAAAATCGAACCATTCTGAAATATACGATCAAACGGAAACCCCTTTCATCCACCAATCGGTAAGCACGACCCTTTAATCGGGATAAACCGGATTATTTGCTACTTTATAACTTTGCGGCAACGAAGGTTCATAGAGCTCATTTTGCTCCATCCGATCTCGAACACTACGGTGAATGATTGACTCCTCCGGTATTTTTCGAGGGACCTTGCCGAGCAATTTCCAAAGTCCTTTATAGGATTGGTGCATATAGCCAGCCGGATCCTGATGCAGCATTTTTTGCCAGTCTTTTTTGAGCTTTAGTCCCTTCTCGGATGCCCTGTCCATCATCCATCCCAATGAAACATCTGACAGGCTGGTCTCCGGATATCCTCCGCCGATGTCAGAATGTACGCCCGGAAACCACACTTGCTCGATCTTCTGTCCTGCCTTTAGCTTGCTCTCATTCCAAAGATTGACTTGAAACTTACGCCTTTTTTCGTCAATCGCCACCGCCTGGTATCCGTATTTTACATTTTCCTTCAACTCGGCGTCGTAGAACTTTTCAAATCCCAGGTAATCAAGCGACTTGACCGTATCCCAAACTCCAACAAAATAGGGGTCACACGGTCTACAGAACGTCTGCTTAAAACCATGTGCCAGGTCCAGGCGTCGTTCTACATAATTTTTGGTCACATAGGGGATAAGGTTGTCACTTCCCTTTTCCAACAATCCGAAGTAATACAACATTCCCGCCAATGCGCGGGCGGTATAGGCTCCCCGACTAAAGCCAAAAATATACAGATCATCCCCCTCATCGAAATGATTCATCAAGAACCGGTAACCGTCTCTCAGATTCGTTTCAAGTCCCCATCCAAACCCGTTTCCCACAGCGATTCCAATCTTCCGACCCCATCGCCGGATCGATCCCGGTTGAAACGGATTAAACGTTCCCACCCCCGGATCATAAAATGCATACTGGGTTCGATCATCGCACTCAAGCTGACTATAAAGCTTGACTACGTTTGTATTATGTTTTTCGTACTCGTTGGCAGTACCGTCGTAACAAACAACCACATTTTTTCCCATAAGCACTCCCTTATTTAAAAAATTGATCACTCAACGGGCCGTCTCTTGAGTTTCCAAACTATAGTAACCTTAACATATATCTTATCATCCTGCTCAGCAAATATTCTATTAGATTTCTGCCCTTTTAATAAATAATTAGAACCTCATTGCAAATGATATGCTTGTATTTTGCAATTTTAAGTTAATTTAGGGAGTGAGGATGTGGTAAAAAGGACTCAAATTAATCATATTAATAATTCCTGAGGATGGATAATAGATTAGTTCTATCGCTCACACTGTTATTAACTCTTTCAATTTTTCAATCTCTCCACGCCCAGTCCGGCACGATCCGGGGAACCGTGGTCAATGCCATCACCCATGAACCCTTACCGGGAGCAAACGTCACAATACAGGACACCGCCCCCCTCATAGGAACCTCCACCGATGCAAAAGGGGAATTTCTTCTCCAAAAGGTCCCCCTTGGTCGACATGATATTCAAATAACCTACCTGGGCTACCAGCCGGTAATACGGTCGGGTATTATGGTCAGTTCCGGAAAGGAAACAGTACTTACCATCAAAATGAAGGAAGCGATTTTCGAAGGACAACAAGTCGAGGTAACCCCCGACGTCCAAAAAAATAAACCGATCAACGAAATGTCGTTTGTCAGCGCTCGATCGTTTTCGGTCGAGGAGACCCGGCGATATGCCGGTGGGCTTGACGATCCATCCCGAATGGCCACGGCTTTTGCGGGTGTAACCTCCACCGGCGGAGTGCAAGACAACGCGCTGGTCATTCGCGGCAACGCTCCTAAAAGTGTGCAGTGGCGCCTGGAAGGGATCTCCATCCCCAACCCCAATCACTTCGCTGGCCTGTCGGTCACCGGAGGCGGTGGACTTACCCTGTTTAGCGGACAGATGCTGTCTGATTCGGATTTTTTGACCGGTGCTTTTCCCGCTCAATACGGCAACGCTCTTTCCGGCGTTTTTGATATGAATTTTCGTTCCGGCAATCCCAATCAGCCTGAGTATGCCGCCCAAATTGGAATCAACGGCATCGAGGCAGCTTCCGAGGGGCCCGTGAACCACGACGGATCTGCCACCTACTTGGTAAATTATCGCTATTCAACACTCGCCCTGATCATGCCGCTGCTTCCCACCGAAGGAGGGATTCGCTACCAGGATTTGTCATTTAAAATGGATTATCGAACGCCCGATGCCGGACGTTTTTCATTTTGGGGGATCGGCGGTTGGGACGGACAAAACATGAATGCTACCCCTGATTCATCCGATTGGAAATACGATTTCTGGGATCGTGTTGAATATGAGATGAATCTGGGGGTGGCCGCAGCCGGCATGGAACATCGCATCCTGTTGGGGGATAAGACTTTTCTCACCTCCAGCCTGGCCTCTACGATCGAATATACCGCCTGGGATCAACAACGACTAAACGATCAAATCAGGCTGGCACCGGATCTCAAGATTCAAAATACCACGGGAAGCCTAGTGCTGCGTTCCACTATCAATCACAAGTTTGCATCACGGCATAATAACCGCACAGGTTTTGAAGTCCGCCACCTGTATTACAATCTCGACGTCAAGGTCGCCCCCGTCAACCAGCCGCCATTGATTCCGTATGTCAGCGGCGACGGAAGCAGTCAACTGATCCAGTTTTTCACCCAGTCGCGCTACAACCTGCTGCCAAATTTAACATTTCACGGAGGAGTGCACACCCAGTGGTTCACCCTCAGCGAGCAGGTATCGATTGAACCTCGTGCCGGGTTGGAATGGCGCATATCGGATAAATCCAGTATCAACCTTGGATATGGCCTGCACAGTCAACTTGAGCCCCTGCGCATATATTTCGTACAACCTGAAAACCATCTCCCCAACCGGGATCTGTCACTGGCCAAGGCGCATCACTTTATCGCCGGATATAACCTGGATCTCAATCACAATACCCGTCTAAAAATTGAAGCTTTTGAGCAGCGGCTCTTCGACGTGCCTGTTATCCCCGACAGTTCTTTCTCGATGCTGAATTTTGTCCAGGATTGGAGCTTCAACGAAAAATTGGTCAACGAGGGGGAGGGACATAATTACGGACTCGAGCTAACCCTGGAACGATTTTTATCCGGCGGATTCTATTATTTGTTCACCGGCACAGTTTATAAATCACGCTACCGTGGAGGTACCCGAGAATGGTATAATACCCGTTACGACCAGGAGTTTGCCTTCAACCTGTTGACAGGAAAGGAGTTCAGCTGGAAAAACGGGCAGCGCATCTTTGGTCTTAACAGTCGGGTCAGTTATGTAGGAGGTGAACGACACAGCACAATCGATCACGCCACCTCCCGACGGTTCGAAGAAGTCAGGTTCTTCAACAACCGGGCATACAGCAAAAAATTCGATCCCCGCCTAATTGTGGATCTGTCCCTTACCTTCCGCATTAACCGGAAACAACATTCCTCTGTATGGGCACTGCAAGTAAAGAATTTGCTATTCGAAAAAGACCCGACCTTCGACTACAACTTGCAGACCCATCGAGTCGACAAGGTCGAAGAGGGCACTCCACTGCCTATTATCAGTTATAAAATTGAATTCTAGGAGATCCAGCTGAAACTTTCAATTTATCCCAATTATTGCAGATATTTAGATTGGGAATTTTATCACTTTTAACTGCCGGGGATCCGATGCTATGAATACCGAGGGGACTAAAAAGAAAATCCTGCCTTCCTGAGGCATTTGAATTGTTGGCCGGCACTTACTTCGTCATAATCATTTTACGGGTCTTTTTAAAGTCGTCAGTCTGCAGCTGATACAAGTAAATACCGCTGGAAAGATTCGTTGCGTCAAATGTAACGGAATGAGTGCCCGCCGATTTAAAATCATCAACCAACGTTGCTACCGGCTGACCCAGCACGGTGAATACCTTAAGAGTTACCTTCCCCGGACTATTCAAGTCATATCGTATCGTAGTCGTAGGATTAAATGGGTTCGGATAATTCCCGTGCAACTCCACTTGAAAAGGTTGTTCGCTTTTATCATCAATACTCGTAGAGGTCTCCAACAAATCACTGATCGTTTGTTTGACTTCTGTAGTATCCTTGTCAACATATTCGGTGCCTTTATAAGCCACTTTTCCCTCCTGATCCACAACGACGGAGCGGTCGTATGAAAAGGAATTCCCGTAATAATTAACGAGTGTTTGTTCGGCATTCAGCAACAGGGGATAGGTTATGCCTGTGGTTTCCCGGAAAGATTCTACCGAACTGCTCGACTCATTCCACGTATCAAGGCCCAGAGCTACAAAGTTGGTATCCCCCTTGAATCTCTGATATATCGCCTTTTCGGTTGCCGGTCCGTTGGCTTCGCAGTGTGGACAACGGGCCCCGAAAAAGAATATATATACCACCTTGCCCTCGAGTTCAGACAATTGGTACCGTACTCCCTCCAACGATTGATGGATAAAATCGGGAGCCGGGTCCCCTTCGCTGACCTGCCCTATGCCGGTCAACGGTAATGTCCAAAGCAGGGAACTCACCATCAGGATACCAAACAATTTTGACGTATTCATAGTATTAGACCTTATGTTGAATTAAAATCGCGTATTCAGTCTTATCTCTACTCCCTCAAAATCCAGTCGGTCATAGCAAATACCCGAAGTACAAGCGGGTCCGCCCCGCCGTTTTCCGGCAAACAGGATAAGGGTGTTGTTCGAGTTAAACTGGTACCGGATATTTCCGCCGAGCCATATTCGGGTATCGGTTTCCTGTTCAAAGGTATCAGGGTTGTCGACTACGCTGGGATCCGTACTGGCTTCGAATACAGCACTGACCGTCAAGTCCGGTATCGACCCGAACGATAGCGACCCGTAATAATTTTTAACTTTATCCTCCAGGAACGGACGATCGAACTGCTGGTATTGGAGGTCGAGCGATAGATTCCACTGCATCTGTATTGTTTCCTCGGTGATCAACCCGAACGACCAGCGGTGTTCTTCGCTTTTCAAACCATCTTCGGCATAGTCGATAAACCCCTTCACCGACAGGTTTCGATCGACCTGATAGGTACCTTCCAGGAAGTATTCTTCATATTCAAAATCCTTCACCAAGTCATTTTTTGCGCGAGTGACATTCAATACAAGGGAATGTCCCTTGTCAAAATGATAAAACAGTTCAGCCTGTACCCCTGATTCATTCGACAGATTTAACACATGCGTACTACGATTGAGCACCGGATAGGTATGTTCTTTGATCAGTGATGGAGGATTATTGATGCTTCCGGACCCGATGTTAAAGTTGTTGTAGTTTTTATACTCCAGACTCATCCCGAACGAGCCCTGGTAAAAATTAAGTCCCGTATACCACCCATAGGCTTCTTCATCCCGGAATTTCAGCATTTTGGTTTTAGTACTGAAGGCATATTCCGAATAGAGCTGCAGGTTCAGGGGTAAATTGATATTCGTCTTAAACGATCCGTACTCCGCATAACCCCTTTTGTTATCCGGGTGGTTGCGCATAAAGGCTCCACCAATCGTCACATTATCCAGCCTTACGAAACTGAATTCCACTGCTTCTGCCAAATCCGGTCGGCGAGCCGAGTCGGGGGTAAAATTCGGGGGTACGATATTAAACAAGGGCCGCGCGCGAAGCACTGTGGCGCGGACCCATTCGCCCGAATATCCCACGGAAATCCCTTCCAGGTCACGATAAAAAGCGTACCTTGTGCGGTAGAACCGGTCTTCATAAATCGAACCCGGAATTGCATAGCTCCGCAGCAACAGTCCGCGTCCAATCGTCTCGTAAAAGTTGCCCAGTCGCACGCGAATGTGCTCGCCGTCGTATTCGAACTGTTTCTGGGTCAGCATGAGATAGTTTCGATCTCGATTCGGAGTCAGAAAATGCTCCACTCGTGCATGCAAGTGGACGGGACTGCTGTCGTAGTATAGATCCAGTTGATCGTAAGAGGTAGTCAGGTCCGGATTATCGGTATAAGGTAAATTTCCATACTGAAACTCGACCAGGTTTTCGCCATAAAACTGGGCGTGGGCCGGTCCACTACCGATCCCAAGCACAATGATCCCCGCGAGTAATAGTTGATAAAATTTCATGAATTAAGTTGATCCATGATTTTCTGTCGGATGACCTGCTCTTCTCCCGGCTGATACCCTTCGATATAATGTACAATCTCGTTATCCTGGTTGACGATCAACAGCGTGGGTACCGCCTGCACCCGCAGCCGAGTCATTAAATCGTTATTCATATCCAGCAATACCGGGTAATCCACCCCTTTTGATTTAGCGAAGGGCTTCACCTTCGATCGGTTTCGGGGACCGTCTACGCTGATGCCGATAAACTGTACGCCCTTCGACTCAAACTCATCATACAATTCGACCAGTTTGGGAATCGATTTTATACACGGTTTGCACCACGTGGCCCAGAAATCGATCACCGTAAGCGAATCGCCTTTCAGGTCGGCATACCGAACCGAACGACCCTGCAGGTTTTCCAGCTCGAAATTCGGTACCTTCTGCTGGGCCGGTGCCACGTTCACGAACACCAGTGCAGCTATTAACGTCAATAAATATTTCATCCCCTTGGGTGATTGGTGATTAATAATTGATGTTTAGTGATTTACCTGAATGACAATATCAGTTTCAGCCATCAAGAATGAATCACAAAAGTGTAACATTTGTCCAGGTATTCACTGGTTTTTGTTTTTGCAATCTGTCGATCTTACTGCAACACTTGTCCCGGACTGCTGTCGAGAACGATAAAAAAGTCCTCTTTGTGGTAACTTTTTACCGATTTCGACATAAAATAGCAGGTCGATGCATGAAGTTTATCGACCCAAATCATCCAAAACCGGCTATTTGACAGTAGATTAATTAACGGCCGAGGGCCGCCTGCCAAACTCCGTATCAATTCTTGTCTGCATGCACCTTGTTTATATTGGATGAGTTATAACACGGTTCTCTTACTTTTTCGGTCAAATAAAGGTTAATACCGGGTAGAAAGATCTTGCATTTTGGGTAAAGCCCCCCCCATTCAATGCTGCTTCTTAAACAGCGGTGGCGACTTAGGGAGCTAACCTCGGCGAATAGCTTTCGAGGCTGTGAAATGTTTGAAAGAGGGTTTCTCCACGATCTACCTGGAATTCGAAGATGTGCTCCTCCCACTGTTGTTCCCGCGGGGCGTAAGTTTTTAAACGTACTTCGTTATTTCCTTCTGGCAGCGGGACGCGAGCATAGAAGATATTATAGGGTAAAGTCTGCCAGTTTCGAGTATCCGCCTTTTCTGTGGTTGCATTGATGACAGACAAAAGGGCGCCCAGGTGCTTGTTTTTGTCCCTTACTTTTTCTTCAGCGGCCTGTTTGAGGGCGAGCCGAAGCAGGGCGTTTCCCATTTCTCGAAGCATGCGATCTTCAAGCGTGCTTAAAGCGATGGCATTTATATTTTCGGCCTTTTCCATCGGATAGGTTTCAGCGTCGACCGACAACTCGGCCGAGCGGTAAACCGGGATCCGCTCCAGGTATTTGGGAAAGGCCACTCGAATGAATTTAAGGTCCCCCAATCCCCCATTATCTTTACCGGATTGATAATCATAGAAGGGGAAACTCCACCCATATTCCTCGTTTTCAAAGATCACGCCTCCTCCTTCTCCCTTGACGATAAAAAAGTTGACGCTCCATTCGTCTTTTATCGGCCCGAGTCCATTGTGCCAGAAAAATACCAGTTCCCCTGCCGGTTTCGGACGGTATTCATAGTTCATATTGAATTCTCGCTCATACCAATCCAATTCCGTGTAAAATCCATTGAGATACGCGGTACGCAGCAAGTCTTTCTTTAACTGAAGGGGGATGGCCGTATTAAAATACTTTCGGTAATCCTCTTTATAAGCGGCATACGCATTCCGGTACGCAATAAAAGCATTATTGACATCCCCTGAGGCTTCATAGACTATTCCCATCAGATTCATGGCGAAAGCATCCTGCCTGTACCGGTTTTTACGCCGCTCATAACGGTCGTTCATGTAGTTAAGGCGATTGTTCAACCGTCGACATTCGACGAGAGCCGCTTCATAATCCCCCAGTTTCAGGAAATTCAACGCTTTGTAATAGTGAATCAATACCAGTTCATGATCCTCGCCGGTATACACAGTCACCGATGGATTGGTCAGCAACGCAGCGGCCTGGCGCACGGGATTTTTCCGATAATCGTCCGCAAAAATATAGGCCCGCTCCAGGTAGGTGTTGCTCTCCTCGTAAGCTCCCAGCATTTGCAAAACCACTCCCTTCTGCAGGTAGTAAAGCAGCTGGTCTCTTTTTTTTACTTTCTTCCGGGTTTTATCCAGTACTTTATTGGCTTCTTCAATCTCACCGCTGACAAAATGATCCTGGAAGACCAGATTTTGCTGGTAGTAGGTGGCACAACCGCTTGTGATTAGTACCAATATCAAATACAGCAGGATAAATCGAAGGAATTTGATTACGGGCTTCAAAAACGTTCACCTATTTGACCACCTTTTTGATTTTCTTGTTTCCGATCCAGACTTTTTCATTGGTCTCGATATCGGTCAACTCAAGGTCCACCTGGTAGTACACCAGTCGTTCCCGGCGGTTGCGGTCGGTCATCGAATTAACCACGCCCTGGAGCATGAAATCAGCTCCTCGTTCTCTGCCCCATTGCTTAATGGTCTCTTCAGCAGCAAAATCCTGTTGATCGGCCCGCTCGTCCCGCAACTGCTCACGCATCTCCCCCGACTGAACAATCCGCGCCCGTCCTGAATTCAGTATTTCCCGTTCAATATCTTTGATAAAGGTATCCGTACTGATATGCTCGCTGCTCTTGTTCTTGACCATCCCCACAATCAGCGTCGGCTTCTTGCCTTCCTGCTCCGTGAAATCGGTAATCCACCGGCGGTTCATCGCATCAC
>Ga0207771_101440_pt1 | contig 10173 bp, 3 predicted proteins | sample A23M2SouthBayCA_2_FD_187731 | JGI IMG/M metagenome (GOLD analysis project Ga0207771, IMG submission 187731) | Aerobic enrichment media microbial communities from Eden Landing Ponds, California, USA - A23 M2 (2) (SPAdes) | ecosystem: Environmental > Aquatic > Marine > Unclassified | place...
GGCGATGGCGTCCGGTCGGGGAAGACCAGCCCGTTGATGTTGAAGTTGCTCGTGTTGGGTTCGTCGCCGAAGTCCCCGCCGTAGGCGAACCACTCGTCGCCCTCGTCGGTGGTCTGGCGGATGCCCTGATCGAGCCAGTCCCAGACGAAGCCGCCCTGCAGGCGGTCGTATTCGGAGAACAGCTCCCAGTAGTCCGCCAGCCCGCCAGGACCGTTGCCCATCGCGTGGGCGTACTCACAGAGGATCACCGGGTGGTCGTAGTCGTCCTCGACGGCGAGCGCTTCGAGGTCGCCGTAGGGGGTGTACATCGGGCCGACGATGTCGCTGACGCGCTGGTCGTGGTCCTGCTCGTAGTGGATCGGCCGCGTCGGATCGCGTTCTCGGGTCACCTCGTACATCGTCTCGTGGTTCGCACCGACGCCCGACTCGTTGCCAAGCGACCAGATGACGACGCTGGGATGGTTCTTGTCGCGCTCGATCATCCGTACCATCCGGTCGACGTAGGTGTCCTCCCAGTCGGGATCGTCGCTGATGTGCTGGATCGTGTCGATGCGCTCCATCCCGTGACACTCGATGTCGGTCTCGTCTAAGACGTACAGCCCGTACTCGTCACAGAGATCGTAGAAGCGCGTGTCGTTGGGGTAGTGGGCCGTGCGGACGGCGTTGATGTTGTGCTGTTTCATCAACTCGATGTCCTCGCACATGCGGTCGAGGGTCACGGCTCGGCCGCGGTCCGGGTCGAAGTCGTGGCGGTTGACGCCGCGGATCGTCACCGCCTCGCCGTTGACGAGGAACTGGCCGTTCTCGATTCCGACCTCGCGGAAGCCGACGGTCTCGCTGACGGTCGCCGTCGCCGCGCCGTCCTCGACGAGCGTCACGAGGAAGTCGTAGCAGTTGGGCGTCTCGGCGGTCCACTTCGCGGGGTCGTCGATGCTCGTCGACAGGTCGACCGTCGCCGTGCCGTCCTCGATGGTGTAGGACTCCTCGAACTCGGCGACGGTGTCGCCGGCCGGATCGACCAGCGACGCCTCGACGCGGCCCGTCGCGGGTGCGTCGGTCGCCGACTCGCCGACTGTGGCTTCGACGGTCGACGCCGACTCGATATCGACTGTCGCCGCGAATTCGGCGTCGACGTGATCGTCGTCGAGGGTCGTCTGCACGTCCATATCGGCGACGTGGGTCTCGGGGACGGCATAGAGGGTCACGTCCCGGAAGATGCCGCTGAGCCACCACATGTCCTGATCCTCGATGTAGCTCCCGTTGGACCACTTGTAGACGCGCAGGGCGACGGTGTTCTCGCCGGGGTCGACATACTCGGTCACGTCGAACTCCGCGGGGAGGCGTGCGCCCTCGCTGTAGCCGACGCGCTCGCCGTTGACCCAGAGGTGGTACGCCGAGTCGACGCCCTCGAAGCGCAGGCGGATCTGGCGGCCATCCCACGCCTCATCGACGTGGAACGTTCGGCGATACGAGCCGGTGGGATTCTCACTGGGGACGTTCGGCGGGTCGACCGGGAACGGATAGACGACGTTCGTGTAGTGGGGTGCGCCGTGGCCGTCGAGTTGCCAGTTCAGCGGGACCTCGATCCGGTCGAAGTCGCTGCCGTCGAACGCCGGGTCGAGGAACGCGTCGGGTGCCTCCGCGGGCGTCGGGGCGAGATCGAAGGCCCACTCGCCGTTCAGTCGTCGGACCCACGGTGAGTCGGTCACGCTGTCGTCTCGGGCCGACCGTTCGTCAGGGAACGGGAACACGTCGGTGTGTGCGTCGAGCCTGTTCCGGCCGACGACACGCGGGTCTGTCCAGTCGTTCATCGTGGACAAATCGTCCCACTGGCCGATATTGATTCTTTTGATAGGCCGCCCGTCGCTGACGAACGTCTCGCGTGCGACCCGTTGGTACTGGCCACTATCTGTTGCTCGACTGTCCCATAGCCGAAGGTTTAATATCATCATCTTTCAACTGTGTGGTTGTATGCCAATGACGTGGGCAGCTACTGCACGGAACAGTGTATCGATCGCGCAGGCACATGCGACCGGAGGGACGTGGCATGTCTGAGAAGTGGTCACGACGGTCCGTCCTCAAATCGAGTCTCGGCGTCCCACTCGCGGGGACCGCACTCCAGTACTCGACAGGTGCGGTCTCGGCGGCCGACGAGTACGCGACACTGCGGGGCCGCTGGGCCGACCTGCTGACCGGTGGTTCCATCGACGAGAGCAAACCCGAGTACGACGACGCGCTCGCGGCGCTGGATCAGGACGCTCAGGACTACTGGAACGCGATGGAGACGAACCCGACCGACAGGCTCTGGTCGGAGCTTCCGATCCCGGACGACTCCAACAGCAGCTACGAAGAGGGCCACCTCACGGACAGTTACAGTCGGCTCCTGACGATGGCGAAGGCCTATCAGACCGAGGGGGCCGCGCTCGAAGGCGACAGTTCACTCGTCTCCGACATCATCACCGGGCTGGAGTTCCTCTACAATCGCCTCTATAACGAGAACCAGAGCCAGTTCGGCAACTGGTGGCACTGGGAGATCGGGGCCCCGATGCGACTGATGGGGATCTGTACGCTCGTGTATTCGGACCTGACGAGCACGCAGTTGACGAACTACACGGACGCCGTCGCAACGCACACCGGGAGTCCGTACGAGTACACGTTCTACGACAACACGTCCGGCGGGGCCAACCGCGTCGACGAGTGTATCATCACGGCGATCCGGGGACTGCTCACGGAGACCGATTCGACCATCGCACTCGCGCGTGACTGCGTCGAGGACAGCGATATCTTCCAGTACACGACCGCGAGCAGCGGTAACGGGCTGTATCCGGATGGCTCGTACGTCTACCACAAAGAGATTCCCTACATCGGTTCGTACGGTTCGATCCTCTTTACGGGGCTGAGCGAACTGTACACGATCCTCGATGGCTCGACGTGGGAGATCACCGGCGTCGACCGGGACGTGATCTGGGACGCCGTCGGCGACGCCATCAGCCCGTTCATGTACAAGGGATTGATGATGGGTGCGGTCAGCGGTCGCTCGATCTCACGGGACGACCAGTCCGACCACGTGCGCGGCCACAGCGTGACGGCGTCCGTCCTCCGGCTCGCGAACACGGCCCCAGAGCCGTACGCGACGGAGTTCAAGGAACTCGCGAAGGGGTGGATCGAGAACGACACGTGGGACTCGTTCGTCAGCGAGGCCGACGTGCCGGATGTCGCCAACGCCGAAGCAGTGCTCGAAGACAGTTCGATCACCGCCGCCAGCGAGCCAGTCCAGTCCCAGGTCTTCCACAACATGGATCGGGTCGTCCACAATCGCTCTGACTGGGCGTTCGTCGTCAGCATGTGTTCCGACCGGATCGCGCGCTACGAGGCGATCAACGAGGAGAATTTGCATGGCTGGTACACTGGTGCGGGGATGACACAGCTGTACGACGACGATCTGGGCCACTACAGCGACGCTTACTGGCCGACGGTCGATCCCTACCGACTGCCGGGGACGACCGTCGACACCCGCTCGCGCGCAGACCTCGACGGCACCCACCACCCGCTCCCCTCGACGCAGTGGGTCGGCGGCGCGACCGTCGACGAGGAGTTCTCGATGGTCGGCATGGAGTTCGACGCCGAAGGGGCGTCGCTGACGGGAAAGAAGTCCTGGCTCGCGCTCGACGACATGGTGATCGCGCTGGGATCGGACATCACGAGTTCGGACGGCCGCACCATCGAGACGACCGTCGAGAACCGGAACCTCCACACGAACGCCGACGAGGTCCTGACCGTCGACGACACCGCGAAGTCGACGACTCCCGACTGGTCCGAGTCCATCTCGAACGCCTCGTGGGCGCACCTCGAAGGGACCGGTGGCTACCTGTTCCCGAACCAGCCGACGCTCGAAGCCAAGCGCGAGAACCGCACTGGCTCGTGGCGCGACATCAACGTCGAGGGATCGACCGACAACATTACCCGCGAGTACCAGACGCTGTGGCTCGACCACGGGACCGATCCCAGCGGCGAGACGTACGCCTACGCGGTGTTGCCCGGCATGACAGCCGCCGAGACCAAACAGCACAGCCAGAATCCGGACTACGAGATCGTCGCCAACGACGCGACCGTCCAGGCCGTGACGGTGCCGCGTCTGGGCCTGACGGCCGCCAACTTCTGGAGCAGTGGCTCGATCACGATCCCCGGCACCGGTCGCACGCTCTCGGTGAGCGGTCCGGTCTCGGTTATTCTCCGCCATCGCAACGACGAACTCGCCATCGGCGTCGCCGATCCCTCTCGAACGCAGGACACGGTGACCGTCGAGTACGACCACTACACCGACGGGATCGTCTCGAAGGACCCCGGAGCAGGCGTCTCGCAGTACCAGCCCAGCGTCGTCATGGACGTGGCCGTCGGTGGGACTCGCGGCAAGACCCACTCAGCGACGTTCGAGGCCCCGACGACCGCGCTCTCGCCGACGGCGGACGCCTTCGTGCGCGACGGGTCGAGTTCGGGCGACAACTACGGCGGCTGGTCCTCACTGATCGTCAAGGGCGGACCGACCGGCTACACGCGCGAGTCGCTCCTCACGTTCGATCTGTCGAGTCTCACGGGATCGGTCGAGGACGCCGAACTCGAACTGTACGGAGCGGTGACCGATCAGGGCAGCGGTGACTCGGTCGACTGTACCGTCAACGCCGTCAGCGACGACAGCTGGACCGAAAGCGGCGTGACGTGGGACACCAAACCGGCACTCGGATCGTCGCTCGGGACCATGACGGTGACGCGTGACCACCAGTGGTGGCGCGAGGACGTGACCAGCTACGTCCAGTCCGAAGCGGGCGGCGACGGCGTCGCGAGCTTCGGGATCCAGCAGGCCAGTGGCGATCTCTACACCGACTTCAACAGTCGAGATGCCGGCGCGAAGACGCCGGAACTCCGCGTCACGACGGCGAACCCGTCGGCGACCGAACTGTCGCCGACGGCGGACACGTTCGTCCGTGATGGCTCGTCGTCGGGTGACAACTACGGCTCGTGGTCCTCGCTGGTCGTCAAGAACGCCAGCACGAGCTACAACCGGGAGGCGTTCCTCCAGTTCGACCTCACCGGTCTCTCCGGTTCGGTCGACGAAGCAGTGCTGTACATCTACGGGTCGGTGACCGACCAGAACAGCGGCGACTCGGTCGAGTGTACGGTCTCCGGCGTGAGCGGCGATAGCTGGACCGAGAGCGGACTCACGTGGGACACCAAGCCCGCAGTTGGATCGGCACTCGGGACGATGAGCGTCAACCGCACTGCCCAGTGGTGGACGGTCGACGTGACCGACTTCGTCCAGTCCCAGGCGAGCGGCGACGGCGTCGCCAGCCTCGCAATCCAGCAGCTGGCCGGTGGTCTCTACACCGACTTCAACAGCCGGGACGCGTCCGAGAAGACGCCGTCTCTGCGTGTGATCACGTCCTGATCGAAAAACGGGCCACCTCGTTCGGCGGTGACCCGTAGACTGACTGACACTGCCGGCCGTACCTGTTTCAAGATATTCGCGACCTCGGGGTCGCGAAATACCGTACAGATTTACGCCGACAGTCTGACGACATCCCGGCAGGCCGGACGATGCGAGTGCGATATCGGGGTGGAGACAACACTGTCCTATCGATTCAGGCCTGCATTCTAATCACCGATCAGTAGGGGCTTAATCGCTTCGAAGCCCGAACGCGCGGCCGCCACTCGGTCGTCGGTTCCCACAGGGAGACTGATGGCTTCTGCACTACTACACAGATTTGGACATTTCTGAATGTACTCCATCATCGGCGAATCAATGCCCTAAAAGACACGATCTGTCGGCACTATACTCGACATGATTCGACACAACAAAACGACCGTCGTGTATCGCTGTCGACGTCTGGCCTGCCCAGCGTCCGCTTGCCCGCTTGCCTTTACAGAGTTAACGCTGTAATGGTTGTTGGCGGTTTATTCGTCTCCCGCTGTCAGGACTCGGCCGACGTTTCGCACGCACAACCGCCGTTCGTGAGGAGTTGGTCGACGCTGTACTGTGTCTCGCAGTCCTGGCAGAACACCTGTACGTCGACGATGATCGTGAACTTCCCCAGCGTGATCCGGCCGGTGTTTCGAAGGCTCTCCAGATTGTTACTGACGACCGCGTTCGTCCGGTTCACCAGCCGCTGAATCGCCCCGCGCGTGTTCTCGATCCGATCGTCGTCCGACTCGTCCGGGTCGGGCTGGGAGACTTCGCGGTACTTCGTCAGATACGTGTGGATGCTCTGATGGGAAACGAACGAGGACGTGAGTTCGTCGACATCGATGCCTTGCTGTCGCAACCGGGTTTCGACTTCTGCACGCGCTGCGCCGTCCGTGTCGTCGGTGAGCCGTTCGTACGTCGTCGCCAGTTGTCCATCGTCGTACGACCGATCACCCGCTTCGAGGGCCGCCGCCAGCACCTGCCGATTGAACCAGTCTGCCAGCGTTCGGAGGCTGTACTGTTCCTCGCGCTCGCCGAGCCAGTACGCTTCCAGATCCGCGCCGACGCCGTCGAGGTCCCACTCCTCGATCAGTCGTGCGACCTTGCTCATCGTCGTTCCCCTCTCCGTACCCTTGTCACTCGTTTCGCCATACTGCACGCCGGTCGCCTGCCCTAATATGTATTTCGGCTCGACGGACTGTCGGCGCCAGCCGCCGCTGTCGCCGTCGCTTTCTGCTGTCATTTGGCTGACACTTTCCAGAATATTATAGAATATATAGGTATATATGAAAGTTGCTACTTTTGCGTTTTATTTCCGGTTTCTCTATTTCTCTGCTCCGTGGCCGCCGTTCCGAACCCACTCGGTATTTATCCGCCCAGTGGCTCCTATATCGACTTAGACAGTATCTTAGCGCATTTCGGGTCGTCTCGAACTGACGGCTGCCTATCGGAATCACAGCAGCGACCCCACCACTGCTTTTGCGTTCTGTTTCCGCGCCATCGCCCGCCGAAACGCGCACGCTGTATAATTTCGCTTTGCTACCATTCTCAACGGATTCGTCAGTTCGAGGCTGGCTCCGGCAGTGCCCTCCCGTTCATACACTGCCATCAAAATATATGATACCGTATAGTTTTCTTGAGCTATTTTAATTCTTATATTACGATGATGTCGTCGCGTCACTGGCTGCCCCCGTGGCACGGCCAACCCAACAGATTAATCATCGACCGTCACTTCACGTTCGAGTACTATGTCGGACTCCGACACCGAGGATAGAGGAAGTCGCCACACGGCGGCTGGGCGCGAAATTCGCCAGCGACAGTAATTCGCAGGACACAACCGTGACAGAGACGAGATTGTTCGGGGGCCACCCGCTGACGCGGGACCTCTCTGACGTTACCGACGTACAGTTCCTTGATACGACGCTTCGCGATGGGGAGCAAGCCCCCGGTGTGTCGCTCTCACCCGACGAGAAGGCACGCATCGCGCGCAAACTCGACGCCGCCGAGATCGACGTGATCGAGGCCGGCAGCGCCTGCACCGGGCCAGGCGAGCGCAAGACCATCTCCCGCGTGGCCGAACTCGACCTCGACGCGACGGTGACGAGTTTCTGCCGCGGGATCAAAAACGACATCGACCTCGCCTTAGAGTGTGGCGTCGACGGGATCAACCTCGTCGTCCCCGCCAGCGACCGCCACATCGAGGACAAGGTCGGCACCTCGCGGGCCGACAACGTCGACTCGACGGTCGAACTGGTCGAGTACGCCAAAGCACAGGGGCTGTGGGTCGAGGTCATCGGTGAGGACGGTTCCCGCGCCGACCTCGATTACCTCGAAGAACTGCTCGGCGCGGCCATCGACGCCGGTGCCGACCGGATCTGCTGGGCCGACACCGTCGGCCACGCGACTCCCGACGGCGCACTCGAAGCGGTCTCGCGACTCTCGGAACTCGGGCCAGTCAGTGCCCACACACACGACGATCTCGGGCTGGCAGTGATGAACGCGCTCGTCGCCGTCGCCGCCGGTGCCGATATGGTGCACGGCACGATCAACGGCATCGGCGAGCGCGCCGGCAACGTCGCCCTCGAAGAGGTCGCCATCGCGCTCGATCACGGCTACGGTGTCGAGACGATGGACCTCACGCAGGCCCACGAACTGGGCGAACTCGTCGCCCAGACGACGGGCATCCAGCTTGCCCCGAACAAGGCCGTCGTCGGCCAGAACGCCTTCACCCACGAGTCGGGGATTCACACCGACGGGACGCTGAAGGACGATGCGATGTACGAACCCTATGCCCCCGAGAAGGTGGGCCGCGAGCGCCGCCTCGCGCTGGGCAAACACGCCGGCCGCGCCGGCGTCGAGGCCGGACTCGACGAACACGGGATCGACGTGAACGACGACGAACTCGCTGGGATCGTCCAGCGCGTCAAAGAGATCGGCGACCGCGGCCGTCGCGTGACCGACGCCGACCTGCTGACCATCGCCGAGGAGGTCAAGGGAACCGACCGCGACCGCCGCGTCGAGATTATCGACCTGACGACGGTCGCCGGCGGCGGTACCCCGACCGCGAGCGTCCGCCTGGCCGTCGACGGCGAGGAACGCCCGCCGGCAAGCGCCACCGGCTCAGGTCCCGTCGACGCCGCCATGACCGCCATCGAGGAGGCGCTGGGCCACTCCGTCGACTGGAATCTCGACTCCTATCACGTCGACGCCATCACCGGCAACACCGACGCCGTCGTCACCGTCGAGATCGTGATGTCCCGTGGCGACCAGACCGTCACGGTCTCGAACAGCGATTCCGACATCACCCGCGCCTCCGTCTACGCGATGGTCGACGCCATCGACCGGCTCATCGCCGACGAGGACGAACACGTCATCGCTGACGACTAGGACCACCACCTTTTTCCGCTGCGGGTGGCGCGCGCTGCGCGCCACCCGCAGCGGAAAAACGTGGGCGAAAAAGGCCGGCCCTCACTTCGTTCGGGTCGGTGAACCGGGCGACCTACCGGGTCCTGACGGACCGCTCGGTCGCCCGGATGCTCCACCGTGGTTAGTTCAGTCGAACACTGAGTAGACGGCTGTGGCGCGCGCTGTCGCGCCCTCGTGGCGCGACAAAATTGTGCGAGGGATGAGGAGCGCAGCGAGGCGAGCACCGCAGTCGGTTGGGGAGGTGTGTGGCTGTGGTGTTGTGCTTGTGCCTGGCGGAATGAACGGGCGAGGCGCGCCTGGGCGGTTCTGTGTGGGCACTATTCGAGCACAGCGAGAATATCTCGCACAGAACCGTCGAGCGGGTCGAGGGCGTTCAGTTGTTAGTGTAGCACTCGTAGTTGGAGCGGGTCGAGGGCGTTCAGTTGTTAGTGTAGCACTCGTAGTTGGAGCGGGCCGAGGGCGTTCAGTTGTTGGTCACTCTTGCACTCTCTGTCACCGCTTCATTCCAACCCAGAACAGATCGAACTACCCGATCACCTAGCACATCCATTGTGAACTGTCTTCCCGAACGAGTGGCAGCATCTATTCCGTGCAAAGTATTTGCTAGCCGACGATCCCGACGATCCAGCGCAGGATCTCAGAGCAAGTAAACAGCGCGCCTTCACGCCGGGAGAGGACGCGATCGGTCCAGAGTGCTGCGACCACGAGGACGGTAATCACGGCCAGCCACGCCAGCGTCTCGATGGCGGTCGGATGCACCGCCAGCGGGCGAACGAGTGCTGCGAGTCCGAGAATCCCGACGATGTTGAAGACGTTGCTCCCGACGACGTTCCCCACAGAGACGCCGAGACTCCCGCGTTTGAGCGCCACGAGCGAGACCGCAAACTCCGGGGTGGAAGTGCCGGCGGCGATGATCGTCCCGCCGATCACCCACTCGGAGATCCCCGCACTGCGTGCGAGTGCCGACGCCGCGAGGACCATGGAGTCGCCGCTCACCAGCACCAGCGCGAGTCCGCTCAGCAGCAGGACGGCGTCTCGACCACGGAACGCGACTCGTCTGGTGAGCGCGCTCGTCGCGGCTTCGCCCGCTGGGGTGTCGTCTGTCGGTGACTGTGCGGAGGTGGTTCGAAGCAGGACGGCGGTGTAGGCGACGAACAGGCACACGAGGGCCGCCCCTTCAAGACGCGTGACGGTGAGATCGAGGATGGCGACACCACCGACGGCCGTCGCGAGGAGGAGCACGATCCCGTCACGATCGAGGACCGACGCCGCGACCGGGAGCGCCCGGA
>Ga0207771_101441_pt1 | contig 10163 bp, 14 predicted proteins | sample A23M2SouthBayCA_2_FD_187731 | JGI IMG/M metagenome (GOLD analysis project Ga0207771, IMG submission 187731) | Aerobic enrichment media microbial communities from Eden Landing Ponds, California, USA - A23 M2 (2) (SPAdes) | ecosystem: Environmental > Aquatic > Marine > Unclassified | place...
GACCTGACCAGCCTCGCTGCAGACAAAGGCTACGACTGGATGGAGTTACGCGAAAAACTCCGTGAAGACGGCGTGAGGCCGCTAATCAAACACCGTGAGTTCCGGCCCATCGATCACGCGCACAACGCGCGGATCGATGGGCCTCGCTACCGCCAACGAGCGATGTGTGAGACCGTCTTCTCGACGATCAAGCGCACGCTCGGCGACACCGTGCGTGCGCGAACCTGGTACGGTGAATTCCGCGAAATCGTTCTGATGTGTACCGTTCACAACATCAAGCGATCGCTGAAACCGTGAAATCAAGCTACGTCTGGCGATTCACCACGGCCATTTGATTCTGTCTCCTTCCCGCCATTGCCAGTAGTAGTAGCGGTTCTCGTTGATCTCCTTGATCGTGATCGTCGCCTTCGATGGGACGTCATCGGGAAGGTCCTCTGGTCGCTCTTCAATTTCCTCCTCCCTTTCTTTTTCAGCTAGTCGTTCCTCCCGCTCGCGATGCTCAGCAAGCTCCTCAGCGAATCGAGCGATTTGTCGGAGTACCTCTGGGGAGCGTTCATCGAGTTTTGAAGCGATGTCTGCTGGGACTTCTTGGGGTGGGTCTGGTGGAGAATAGGACATTGGACAGGTTCTGTTAACCAACGTTGTTGGGCAATATCTTAGAATTGTTGGTTAATTTTTTCGTCTACTCAACGAGACCTCTTCGATAACCGCCACCGTGGCTTCGAGTTTCTGCCGACGGTCCTCGCGTTCTTCGATCTCTTGGTCCAGCTTCCGAATTTCGGCTGAAAGCTGTTCGACCACGTCCGTCGTTTCCGGGAGATGGCCATCTGGACGTGGGACGTTCCCACTTCGAACTTCGAGATCGGTTCGCCGTAGATGCTTACACCCACCGCGTGGATTCCGCTTCGTGAAATCTGGACACGTACACGTCTTACTCGCGATGTCGACCTCGTAGATGTTCCCTGACTCCGATTGTACCTCGTAGATTCCTCCCTTCTGGAGTAGCGAGACGTCCATCTCTTCGTTTCGAGCTCGCTTTGTGCGAGGCTCGAGGTCCTCCTGAGACGGGTCTTCGCCAATGGTGGGTTGTTGGATAGCTTCAGTAGGTGTCGAAGCTGCAGGAGTCGATGCTACAACTCCACCATCAGGAGAGTACACCCGCTCTTCGTGTTTTGTTTCGTCTTCGCTCCGTGTCTCGACGTCGTCAGTTCGTTCGGTCATGATTTCGGCTGAATCGACGTGACGAGTTCGCGCACGCCGTCGCCCTTCGACGGCGTCAAAAACCGTTTTCAACGCACCCGGAAATTCACTCGATTGGTTTCGACTGTGACGAGTTCCAGAGGTTGTCTGAATCGTTATTCCACGAGTGACCCAATGATCTCCTGAGCAGTGGAACTGATTCGACCGAGGCGCTCTTGAATCGCTTCCGGGTCATCGCCCTGCCACGCAGCGAGATAGAACGCAGATCCGCTCGTGTCGAGTCCGAAATACCGACCGACAACGTAGGCGACGGCCTCGGCTTCGACTTCGCGTTTCGTCCGTTCGATACTGTCGTTGACGTCGAAGTGGAGTAGCGCGTGGGCGTACTCGTGGATCAGCGTGACAGCGAGATCTGCCTGGTTCGATCGGGCTATCGCTTCGACGACTGGCTGGAGGTCGTGTAGGCTCCGGTACTTACAGACTCCCTTCGCGTCGCCATAGTCCCAGTCGTCAGCATCGACAATGCGTACCGTCACACCGAGTTCGTCAGCTGCTCTTTTGAGCGCTGGCACCAGGTCGTCGGCGTCGCCTATCGCTGCCGTCTCCAGTTCGGGAAGCGGTTCTCCGTCGGTCTGGGACACGTCGAAGACTGGTGCTGGTTTGAACCCGACGAGGCCTTTTGACCACTCATCCGTCGACGTCTCGTTGTACTCACAGCCGATTTTCTCGTGGTAGCTGGGCGAATTCTCACACTCAGGACATCGCTTGGTGATGATCGGAGCCCAGATCCAGATAGCCTGTTCGCCTTCCTGGACGTGCCGATCGAAGTCGTTCCGCCACGTGTTGTAGCCTGCGACCTTCGTTGCCTCTGGATGCTGGAGCTTGATCAGGAGCGTATTTCTGTGCGAATAGTCGTGGAAACGACTCTGGACGTCTAACCACTCCTGGAACTCCTCACTTGCTTGTGCATCGTCGACGCGGTCGACGAGGTCGTCGATCCACTCTTCGATAGTACTGTGCATCTCGTCGTGTCGGGTCTCGGTCTCCTCGAACGAGACCGACGAATCACTACTCGTAGCCATGATTTTCGAGAATTGAATTATCGCAACTGCGCCGATTCAGAACGCGCCGCACCCCTTCGGGGCGCAAAAAAACAGATCGCTGCTCAGGCTGGCGGGAAGTAGACGCTTTCTTCGCCGGCTAGCTCTTCGAACTTTGAGGAAGGGTGCGCGTGCTACTCAACTATTGGCTGGACTGGCAGTCGTTCGAGACGACGATGACACGGAATACAGAGTGTCAATAGGTTATTCGGGACATCTGCATCGTCGACAGATTGGTCTGGATCGTTGTAGAACCGTCGTCGTGGAATCCGGTGGTGAACCGGTAGATCACGTCCAAATCGCTCTCGGTGTATTTTGCGATCCATGCCGCAGCGGAGACATGATTCGTTGTCACGGGCGATGATTTCCTCACGAATCTGTGGCCAGTTCGATCCAAACGGAATTGTTTCGGTATCTGACCGACGATAGGTTTCTAAATAGTCCGGATCGGCCGCCTGAAGGGCTGTTCGCCACCGTCCGAATACGCGCTGATACGGATCGATTGTGAACGTTCCGTGTTCGTTCATCTCGGTCGTTGTCGGTGGGTGGCCCAGTTCATCCGCGACAGCCCGTAGCTCGGCTAACAATTCCTCCCGTGGGATTCGCCAGCGTTCATTCGGCTCGAAGCCGGCGGCCCGCAGCGCATTGTTCCAGGAGCCGAATCGCTTCTGATAGACAATTGCGCTCCATTTCCCCTGCTCCTGCATTTCATCGCTTCGTGGGACATGCCCGAGATCTTCGGCGAGCCTCTTGAGTTCAGATATTAACTCGCTCGCTCTTGGGTAGAGGATTGTTGGTCAGTTCTCAGCAGTAGCTGGAATTCACAGCGGGCAAGGGTGACGCGACCGCGTCACCCGACGAACGATGATGCCAATCAAGACGTTCGTCTCGGAGCGTCGGGCCGCGAATCTGCTGGCACAGATTCGCTGGCGTGACGGCGTCTATTGCCCACGCTGCCGTGGCGAATCTGTGATTCGGTACGGCAGCTATCGAGTGTTTCAACGGTATCTGTGTAAGGATTGCGACCGCACGTTCAACGATCAAACAGGCACGGTGTTCGAACACTCTGCGATCGCACTCAGAAAGTGGTTCCTCGCGGTCTACACCTACATCCGTTTCAACACGAGTCTCAGGCAGTTAGACGTAGAGATCGACGTTTCATACAAGACGATCTACCGGCGCGTCCAGCGCTTTCTGCGAGCGCTGGACGCGCCTCGGCCACATCTCGAAGGACCGGTCGAAATCGACGAGTTCTACGTGAAAGCAGGACTCAAAGGCCGCGAGCGCGACGGCTGGTCGCGCTCGCGTGGGCTGTCCACGCGCGGACGTGGAACGTACACTGCGGACAAGCCACCCGTGTTCATCCTCGCAGATCGTGGCACCGGGAAGCAGTACGTTATTCCGGCGAAAGCCGCAAATGAATCGACGATTCGACTCCTGCTTGCGGACCGCAAGCAGGAGTCGATCACCGTGTATACTGACGGCTTTCGGGCGTATGACCCACTCAACGAGGACGACGCATTCGACCGCGAATACGTCGTTCACGGCGACGGCGAGTACGTTGATGGAGACGTTCACGTCAACACCTGCGAGAGCCACGCGTCGCTGGCGCGACGGTGGCTCTCGCCGCATCGTGGTGTCTCCAAAGACAGACTCACGCCGTATCTTCGAGCGTTTCAGCTCCGTCGTGAAGTGTTCCGAAAACCGGGTCAACAAGCGCTCAAAACCATCCTCGAAACAGCGCTGTGACTCACCAACAATCTACGCCACAAGAGCGAACTCGCTTTTGTCCACATCCCATGTCTGATGAACCTCCAACCCTGCTTTCAGAAGAGCACGGTTCCAATTCCCGAACGCTCGTTTGTACGGGCCTCCTGTGTACGGACCACGCTGGTCCATCTCAGCTATCGTTGGCGGTCGACCCAGTTCCTCAGCGAAGTCCTGCAAGGCCGTAATGAGTGTCTGATCGGATAGGTTTATCTCGACGTTCGGGTCGAGCTTGGCCGCCCGTAGCGCCGAGTTCCATCCTCCGAATCGGTTGCAGTATGTCTTCACTGCATACTCCCCGTGATTTCTGTAGATCCGCTCTGAAGGAGTTTCCCCAATGGTTTCGGCAACCGATTTGAGATCTGCGAGGAGATCTTCTTCGGGCGTCGGTGGTCGTCCGTCTGGTTCGTTCGTTCCTGTTTGAAGTTCAGCAGCCTTGAGTGATTTATTCCATGACCCGAATCGGTCCCTGTATGTCGTTGCAGCATGAGGGCCTGAGTCGTCCATCTCATTCTGCGACGGGGGACGACCGAGTTCCGAAGCGAACTTCTGGAGCCGAGTGAGGAGTTCTTCGTCCGAGTAGAGTTTCTTACCCATGATTTGTGATGCGGATGAGTCACTCAGTCTGGTCCCGGCTTGGTATTTGAATGTCTGTTCTGGAATCTCTGATATCCAATTCTACAACTGGTGCCTGTCCTCTACACATTGTATCTTGAGGGCGTTGCTCGCCCCGCACCCCTTCCTGGGGGAGAAAAACTGCTCCCGGCGGCTAGCTGTTAACCAACATCGATTGCTGTTGTACGGTTCCTGTTGGTTAATAGGGATGGTCCCCTGTGGGTGCTGCTACGTCTGCGGCTCAGTACTGATATCTCGCTTCTAACGGCTCGATCTCCCCTGCTTCGACGAGGCTCGTTTTCGAATCCGAGTTCTCGTAGAGCAAGTCAACGAGGGCGAACTGCGCACAAGCAGTGAACAAACACTCGTCATTGAGACACCACACGTCGGCGTAGACGATGTCCGTGTGTTCCTCTGCGTAGACCGGTGTCTCAATTCCAAGCCGAGATTCACAGTCGTCACGAGGGCAACTCGGCTCGATACGGGTGAACGTTGGATTGTCTTCTCTCATCTCAGTTCAGTACGGGAGGTAGTCCGGTGCGATATCCCCAGTCAGTACGCTACTCTCGAAGGCGTCGCTTTCGCTGCCCTCGAGGTCGATGATTCGATAGACTGCATCACCGCTCCAGTCACACAGATCGCTCGAACACACCGCGCTAGCCAGGGCTCCGTTCTCTGTATCGAGATGGACGCTCTGGAGATCGAGTGGCTCGCTACAGAGTGGGCACGTCGCTGGAACTTGCGCATATCGGTAGCCCGTACTGATGTCGATGTCATCTTGCTCAGCGTCGATGCCACGAAGCCCTTCGACGAGATGGCCGACTCGTGAACGGAACTCGGTGAGAAGCGCGTTGCGGGCTTGCTCGTCGACGGGAAGCTCGGCGCTATCGAGAGTGATTGTTATTCGATACGCTGTCGTCTCGTTGGTTTCTTTCATTTGGTTCGCCTCTGGGGGTACGTTTGATTCCCCCGCACCCCTTTGGGGGAGAAAAACTATCCCCAGCTGTTACCCTCCGGCGTTAATGGGCGGTTCCACTCTCGAGAATGGCAACGATATCGGAGAGATCGAATAGCCGGAGATCATCACGCTCGTCTGCAGCTTCCTCGACGGAGCGTTTGAACCCAGAGCGGCTGAACAAGGCGGATTCACACGTCGGCTTACCACCACCGGTGGGTGTCCAATCGATTTGCTCCACTTTGACTTCGAGATCCGCGAGCACGTCATAGACGAGGGGGGTGTTGGTGAATTCCGCTTCGCCAACGATCTGCGTTGACCCGTCAGTTGGTGCTCTGAAGTTAGGAGTCAGACTATAATAGTCTGAACTACAATATTCTCATCTCTAATACAGTGGGTCAATTATTCGAGTCACCCCCCACTAAGGCTCCGACAGACATCTCCGAATGTCCCGTCAATCCTCTTGTGAGCGTATTTCGCTGGCCCGCTGTTCAAGCCGGCGGAGGATCTGGACGCGCCCCTGATTCGCGTTCTCGTAGGCGACGCAGGCTCGAAGCGTCTCCATGTCGTGAATCGTCGCGATACCAGCGTTGATGAGTCGGGTGTTTGGCGGTTCGAGACGCTGTTCCGGTGTGAGACCGTCTGATTCGACGGAGAGATTCGACGAGTTGCTCATTTTTGTTCGCCTCCGCTCTCTCAAGGCGACAACAAACAGCGGCTAGGCCACTCCCGGTCGAAGAAATGTTTTGTCAGAACTCCAAGTTAGTTTGGACGGTAGTTCGCGTCAGTGTCGACGCTGTCGTACATACGGTCGAGCATATCGAGGGCTGACTGGAAGTGTGCGTAGTGCTCGTTTGCGAACGCTACGGTTTCTTGGAGGGAGATAACGGGCCGTCCGTCGACCATCTCGGCCTCGATCTGTGGCCGCGGCTCGAGTACCACCTGTATTGCACCATCGAGGTCGGCAGCGGGCAGGCGTTCCTGTGCGGTCGGGATTCCGAACCGGTCGAAGAACTCCGCCCAGGCGTCGAGGTCGGACTCGTGGACGGCGATGAACAGCGGATAATCCTCTGGGTCGCGGGCGACCTGGTAGCCACCACGGGTCCAGACGTAGACCGCATCGATGCTAGTATATGCATACTCCATCTCCGCGAACTGCGGGAGGACGTACGCCTCCGAGATCGACGGCGGCGAGATGCCTGCTGCCGCCGTCAGGAACTCGAGACCGGCGTCTCGGATCGTCTGATCGACGAGCTGGAGGCCATTATCGTACACGACGTATCCTGCTTCCTCAAGGCGATGCACGACGCGACGGATCGTCTCCCGGTTCTCGTCAATCTTCCGAGCGACGCCTGAGATGGAATCGCCCGGGTCAAGCGCGAGGATGACCTTGAGTTCCTTCTCACCGCATACTTTGTACATCCTGCGGCTACACAATTCTGTGCAATAGTCAAAAGAAGTACTATTCGTGTGGGTCAGCTGGCTGGATCTGGCGAGTGTCCTCAGCGAGGTCGTGGATATACTCGCGGAGGGTTTCCATATCCTCACGGGCGTCTTCAAGCGTCTTGCCCTTCACTTTGGCCGTGATTTTGTCTTGATCGCGGGTGCCAGTACCGCGAGTGAGTTTGACGGTGAGTGAGACGCCGACATCGCTTCGCTCGACGTACTCGGTTCGGTTTGTGTGTTCTCCACTGGACGGCGATTCAACTGTTCGACTTGGTTGTTGCTTTGAGTCAGACATACGTTCTCCACGAGAGCCCTTTGACAGCTCTCGCACCCTTTCAGAGGGTGAAAAACAAGTGGCTAATCTGCGCTAGCGGGAGTGCTGTCTACGTCGACGTCGTCGAGAAGGGGGTAGTCGATGTGCATCTCGATTTTATCGAAGGGGACAACTGGCTGGATCGCTCCTCCAGAGCCTCCCTCCTTGAGTTCAAGGATGCCCAGCACCTCCAGCTGTTTCAGATCTGCATGGACATCGGAGACGTCGCGGTCCACGAGTCGTGCAGCCTCACGCATACTTGATGGGCGCTCTTTGGCGATCGCCTGGATGAGATCGAGGCGCAGTGGAGTGAGGCTGTCGACGAGATCGTCATAGGTTCCGAACTGGAGTACTGCACGCTCATCGCTTTCGTCCAGTTCATCAGCCTCGGCAGTCTGAATGAACTGGAGCGTGTCCTCTCGGAGCTGTGCTCGGTCGCCGACGGTGATGTGAAGCGTGGTCATGTTCGGGTGGGTTAGATCTGTATTGTATCTGCAGTTCAATAGGGACGGGGTGGGTTGCCACCAATGGTGTCCCAGTATTCGTCAGCACTGGCCCAAAACTCGACGATGAGTTCTTCCATACCAGGGAACTCGACGTCTGCGTCCCCGGCAGCGGTGTGGAGTTCGTGGCCTTTGGTATCTTCGTGAGCGTTGTCGTAGCGGATGAGCGTCAGATCTTGTAGCGTTCCCAGGTGCAGTGTGTACTTCCAGCCGGATGGGTAGGCATCTGTGTCGGTCGTCCGTCGAATGACGACGTTCTCGACGAGTCCGGCTTCGACGTGGGTGTATCGGTGCGTGAGTTCCTGGCCCATCCCTCACCTGTTGGTTTACCGCCCAACACGATAAGTGTGTTGGGAATGCACCCAACAGCCGCTCAGATGATGGCTGGGGACTCGCAATCCTACTATGGGGCGATGAGTTCACTCTTTTCCGCTCCAATTACCGCTTCAATCTCAGGACCGGTGAGTCGCCAACGCCCGTTAGGACCGGCACACTTCAGTTGACTCACGACCTCGTTCTTGAACTGGGTGTAGTGGTCTAAGGCGATTCGTTCGTCTTCGTAGTAATCGAGAAGTAGTGCGCAGGCCAGTTGTGCCGGGCCACTGCCTCGATAGCCAACCTCGAAACCGCTCGGACTGTGGTTTACAAGTTCCAGGCTTCGGTTCGGTGTGAGCCGCGTCCCATCCGGAGTTCGGACTACTTCCAACGTCCCTCGACGACGCTGGCCGACGTATCCTTCCTGAGTCATTTGAACCGCCCCCGTTTGTCACGCTCTCGCTTTGACTCGTCCCAATCTCTACTTGGCGGACGAATCTTGGTACCGAACCCGTGCCGCTGTGCGTGTTCGGATTGATCGAGTAGTTCAAGATTCGTTGGACGATTATCCCACCTGACGCCATTTCGGTGGTGAACGTGTTTTCCAGCCACGGCATCGAATCCGTGTTCTGCAATCATCACTAGCCGATGAATTCCAACTGATTCAGTCGTACCACGGTAGTTCGACGCACAAATGACGTATCCACGATCGGTGAACACCGCTGGATGGAGCCGTCTGTTCGTTGCTGATTCATACGAACTTCGTCTCGAAATCTCGTAGCGGTTCATCCATTCCCAGATCGTCGACTGATCGCAGTTCAACTCGCCCGCAATCTCGTTCGTGCTCAACTCTTCTTCCCAGTATAGTTCATACAGGAGTGATTCATCTCTCCACGGTGTTTCGGACTCATTCATGGCTCGTACTGCGGTGAGTGTATTCAGGCACCCCCGCACCCCTCTAGGGGGTTAAAAAACAGGGCGGGGCTGCGTTCGGCAACGTATTTGACAGTTGCAACGTACTGTCCAGGTATATCGGAATGGCTGTACTGGACGATCTCTCTGGGTTTGAGTTCGAGGACGTGATAGAGGACGTCTTCCGGAATCTTGGGTACGAGAACGTCCGTCAGGCCGAGCGAACCGCCGACGAGGGGCGGGACGTCATCATGGAGGAGGTCGTCGACGGCACCCGGCGCGCGATCATCGTGGAGTGCAAGCACACGGGGACAGTCGGGCGGCCGGTCGTCCAGAAGCTCCACTCGGCGATCGCGACGTTCGACTTCGACGGCCCGAAACGCGGAATGGTCGTCACGACGGGTCGGTTCACGAATCCCGCCCAGGAGTACGCTGCACGCCTCCAGCAGAACGACGATCCGCATCCCATCGAGTTGCTGGACGGTGAGGACCTCCGGGAGATCGCTGACGAGATCGGTCTCGATCTCTACAACGGCCGCATCGAAATCCTCTGCGACGAGACGCTCCGGCCACACGACCCCGCGGCCGACGTCGACGCGCCCGTCGAAGAGGCGTTCCGCGACATCGAAAACATCGAGGCTGGTGACCTGCCGGAGCCCCACTCAGAAGCGACGTTTCGGCCGGTCGTGGCAGTCACCGCCGACACGAACGCGGTCTTCGAAACGTCAGTCGGCGTGATCCACCGGATCAACGAGCGGACGCGGTTCGTCGTGCATGCCGAACGGGGGTATCCGCAGGTCGCTGCCGACGACGTCGGGACGTTGGTCACGGAGAACCTCCACGCGGCGGTCGACCTAGACACCGAACAGTTCGCGGAGGTGTTCGACGACGTCGAGGAGAACCGGTTCGGCCAGACGCAGACCGAGTACAAGGAGTGGGCTGTCGACAGGCTCCAGCAGCACCACACGACGACGGTAACCTACACCGGCGACAACAACGTCACGTACAACAAGACCTGCGAGCCGAACCGCTCGGAC
>Ga0207771_101442_pt1 | contig 10162 bp, 10 predicted proteins | sample A23M2SouthBayCA_2_FD_187731 | JGI IMG/M metagenome (GOLD analysis project Ga0207771, IMG submission 187731) | Aerobic enrichment media microbial communities from Eden Landing Ponds, California, USA - A23 M2 (2) (SPAdes) | ecosystem: Environmental > Aquatic > Marine > Unclassified | place...
GAAACCTCGGGTAATTGGTAATATAAAAGGCTTACAAGACCCTTATAGAAATCCTACAACCCAGCAAGAATTTGCTGATAAATGGGGTCAAAACCCCTCAATGGTGACAAGTTTTGCAGACGGTTCCAAGATTAGCTTTGAGCAGGCAATTGTTGCTAATGCAACGGGCTTTGTTACTAAATCTCGGGGTATGTCGCGGGGTAAAAAATATGAAGGCGATATCATGGATATTGATTCGATATATGATATTGATCAAGTAAGAGAGTTGGGTGGTATTATAGATTATGTGGTCGGGACTCCACATACAAAAGTTTATTGTCTTGCAGAGCATACCGATCCTAAACAGCAGCATTATCTTAAACTATATAAAATGGGCGATGGTCCTTTATATCCGTTTTTTGTTCCCTATCATCTGGTCCATTTTGAAGTTCCAAACTCTATCGCCCGAGTATCTATTTTCCGTGATTCAATTGCAAAACCATTGGATGGGCCTGTAGTTGAAGTATGTGCTGTCGCTAAGAGAGATCTAAAAAAAGGTGAGACTTTGGATGATTATGGAATGTATATGACCTATGGTGAAGCTGTGAATACTGATGAAATGAGTAGGCAACGCTACTTGCCGGAAGGCTTGGTAGAAGGTTGTATATTGAAAAATGATATCTCGAAAGATCAGGTAATAACTTATGATGATGTAGAACTGCCGGAAAATCGAATAGCTGATAAATTACGAGCAGAGCAATATAAACATTTTAGAAATGAAGACTGGTTAGAAGGGTATGTTAATTCAAGTACTGTTTAGAAACTTATTCCAAAATAAGTCAATAAATCCAAGGTATTTAACGTAATGAAGGTAGTTTTATTTTGTGGCGGACTGGGAACGAGGATGCGTGATTATTCTGAAAAAGTACCAAAACCCATGGTTAAGGTAGGACTTAGGCCATTGCTGTGGAATGTGATGAAGTATTATGCCCACTTTGGTCATAAGGATTTTATCCTGTGTTTGGGTTATAAAGGAGATTATATAAAACGTTATTTTGTTGAATATGATGAGTACACCTCCAATAATTTTATACTAAATGACGGTGGCAGGGAAATAAAATTACTCAATAGCGATCTAGATGATTGGAATATTACCTTTGTAGATACCGGTATGACTTCAAATATAGGTGAGCGTTTAATGAAAGTGCGTTCATATCTGGATGGGGATGATGTGTTTTTAGCAAATTACACGGATGGTTTGACAGATATGCCACTCAATAAAATGATTGAGGAGTTTCACGCCGTGGATAAAGTTGGAAGTTTTATGGCTTATCAACCAACCCAAAGCTTTCATGTGGTTAATCTGGGTGAAAATGGAAAAGTTAATAATATCAGTCCTATTGGAGATTCTGGCCTCAGGGTAAATACCGGATATTTTATTTTTACAAAAGAAATATTCGACTATATGGAAAAAGGGGAAGAATTAGTCGTTGAGCCTTTTCAAAGGTTGATTAAAGCTAATCAGTTACATGGGTATAAGTATGATGGTTTTTGGACGGCTTTGGATACTTTCAAAGATAAGCAATTGATAGACGATTTATATGCAGAAGGAAAAACCCCTTGGAAAGTATGGACAGATAACAAAGCGGAAGGGATATAAATGCTAAGTCTAAAATTTCCAAAAAATCGTGGTGAAAAGTTAAAAATACTATGTCTTGGTGCTCATTGCGATGACATTGAAATTGGCTGTGGGGGTACTCTGCTCAAAATAATAGAGGAGAATGATAATGTGGAAATTAAGTGGGTGGTTTTTGCTTCCAATGAGAAACGTAGAAAAGAAGCTGAAAGAAGTGCAGGCATTTTTCTGGAGAATGTTCCGGACAAAGAAGTAACAATTTTAGATTATAAGGATGGTTTTCTTCCCGCAGATTGGAGTGAGATAAAAAATAGCTTTGAAAGCTTAAAAGAATATGCTCCTGATCTGATATTTACCCATTATAGGGATGATCTGCACCAAGACCACAGGGTTGTAAGCGAACTCACTTGGAACACGTTTAGAGATCATTTAATTCTCGAGTATGAGATCGTTAAGTATGATGGTGACTTGGGAAATCCTAATTTTTTTGTACCGATAGAGGAAAAGTACTTGAAAAAAAAGAGAGAAATCTTATTTAAAAGTTTTGGAAGTCAACTTGATAAGCAATGGTTTGATGAAACGCTTTTGACGTCCCTTCCACGTTTACGGGGAGTACAGTGTGTTTCAGAGACAAATTATGCCGAGGCCTTTTATAGTAGAAAGATGATTATTTAACTTCTGGAAAAGTTAATCAACAAAAAGGGCTATAACCTGTAAATATCATATTAGCAGTATTAACTACAAAAATGATGCTAAAACCTTTTTTAAGGAAACTCAAAATAGGTAATGTAATTAGCTATCTGAAACACCATTACCCGCTAATTGCAAAATATCATACATATCTTGAACTGAATAGAAATATCAAGGATAGGTGTATACTAGTTTATACTATGGGAAAAGTTGGTTCTAGCACGATTGTAAAATCCTTAGATAATCAACTTCATGAATATTTTGTTTTTCATATTCATTGGTTAGCAGTTAAGAATTTAACACAAGATCAGAATTTTTATAAAACATTTTATCAAAGGAATAGAAAGCAAGGAGTATACCATAAAATTTTACCTGCTTATCTTATTGAAGGAAGGTATATAAATGAAAGAATAAATAGGAGTTGTAATTACAAGAATATAGAAAAGATTTTTACTCTGACAAGAGAACCGCTGGCTAGAAATATTTCGTCTTTTTTTGAAAACTTAAAAATCTTTTTTGGTTACGATATAGATAAGAATCTGAGAATCAAAGATGAAGATACAGTTGTAGATGAGCTTATAACTCTATTCTGCGATGAATTCATTATCAATAACACAGTCAACTTTCTAGATGCGGATCCTTTAACCTGGTTTGATATAGAATTAAAGGAAGTATTTAACCTTGATGTATTTAATAGTGAATTTCCAAAAGAAAAAGGATACAAGATATATAGTAATGAGGTTGCTTCAGTTTTACTTATAAGATTGGAAGATTTAAATGAATGTTTCAGTGAGGCTTCTGAAATATTTTTAGAAAAAAACTGTCACTTTTAAAGCAGCAGAATGTAAGTAATGAGAAAGGATACTCACAAGTTTACAGTAAGTTTAAAAAAAGGATTAATGTTCCTGAATGGTATATTGATAAGTTATATGCCTCAAAGTATGCCCGACATTTTTACACAACATCCGAAATTAAGAAGTTTAGGAATAGATGGGCTGTAAATACTCTCTGAATAAATTTGTTTGTTGATTAAGCTCTGAGATTTTGAAATGTGAAAATGTACTTTTCTAAATTGTGCAATGATTAGCGAATAATAATTTTTTATCTATCATAATATTCGCAAAATTTTCTTCTTAAACGGATCAAATTGAATATCATCAGTCTATATTTTGGAAAAGAACTCGAAAGAAAATAACAACGAGCCACTTGTCAGTGTTTTAACACCGGTATATAACGGAGATAAATTCCTTGAAGAATGTATCAATAGTGTTCTAGAACAGTCGTATGACAATTGGGAATATGTAATAGTAAATAACTGCAGTACTGATCGATCTCTGGAAATTGCTGAAAAGTATGCTGAGATAGATTCACGAATTAGAATTCACAACAATGATGAATTCTTACCGCAAATGGAAAATCTGAACCATGCATTTAGACAGATTTCCAATGAAAGTATATATTGTAAAGTGGTTCATGCCGATGACTGGATTTATCCGGAATGTATTTCAAAGATGGTTGAAGTAGCAGAAGAATATCCGAGTGTGGGCATCGTAGGGGCTTATCGTTTGGTAAACAATAAAGTCGATTTAGATGGTTTGCCATATTCCCGCATTTTTTTTAAAGGAGAAGAGATTGCTCGGAAACACCTGTTGAGGAAAAATCTACCTGTCTTTGGGTCACCTACATCACTGCTGCTACGCAGCGACCTAATATTTGAAAGAGAAAAATTTTACGATGAGTCTCTTTATGCTTCTGATGCGGCAGTATGTCTTGAATTACTGAAGAATAATAATTTTGGATTCGTACACCAGGTTCTGACATTTACGCGCCTCCACAAAAATAGTATTACCAATACCAAGGCCAGAGAGACTTATGCCATTATCCATGCTAATTTATATAGGCAGTTAGAATATGGTCCCTATTTCCTCTCAGAAGAAGAAGAGAAAAACTCATTTTCTAAGCAGATTAAATTGTTCTACAAAGTTTTGGCAAAAAATCTTTTAAAACATAAATCGATTAAAGAATTCAATAAACAAGTTAATATCCTTGAAAAGTTGGACCTCAAATTTGATAAGAAAAGGTTTATGGGTAATCTAATAAAAGAATTTGTATCACAGTTATTCAAGAAGGCGGGATTTGAAATTCATAAGTATAACGAGAATTCGCGTCAATATGATGTTTCCATTTTTCCTTAGGCATTTTATTAAAATAACTAAATTAGTCTTGATGCCTACCCGTTTATGCTTGAAATCATTAAAAGCATTCGTTCATACTCCAGTTTATAATTAAGCAGTTAAATTTAAAGTTGAGAGGGACGAACTGTTTCAGGCATACTCGCTTTAAAATTAAAAGCAATATTTTAGGGAAGTACTCCACGACGATTTCCCTTTGCTTGATTTTAATTGAGTGCATCCGATTTCGCAAAAAGAAAAGAGTCTTTAAATTCCATACATTACTTTACTATAAATAGGTGCCTGCCTGTTTGTATTAATATGAATGAAATTAATTGGAATTCATTTTTCAAATAAGTATATAAAACTATTCTTTTCAATAAAGTATCTATACTTGAAGAGAATAAAATTTAAAGAAAGAATACTGCGATGATTTTGCTTCGGATTTACTATTAAGACGTAAATAATTTTAATGCTTAACTATTTTTTAATGATATTATTTGCTCAGAGTTGCTGAACGCTTATATATTCAAAATCCTGAGAGTATTCTGAAATAAAACCTGGCAATAGAAATACGATTGTAACTGACCTCCTCCTTAAAAACTGGACCATTCTAAAGTAGAGTTTTCGGGCAATTTGGCTACCTTAACACATAACCAATATTGCCATGAAAAAATCAAAATACACCGAGTCTTAGATTGTTTTTGCCCTCCACCAGGCCGAGACCGGAACCAAGGTGGCCGAGGTTTGCCGCAAGATGGGTATCAGCGAGGCGACCTTCTACAACTGGAAGAAAAAGTTTGGCGGGCTCGGCCCCTCCGAGCTGCGACGGCTACGTCAGCTCGAGGAGGAAAACAGCCGGCTGAAGAAGCTGGTGGCCGACCTGTCCCTGGACAAACATATGCTGCAGGAGGTGCTCAAAAAAAAGCTATAAGGCCGGCTCGCCCCCGGTGGCTGATCGACCAGTACCGAGTGTCGGAGCGCCGCGTTGCGCAAGTGACCATGCTGGCCCGGTCCACCTTTCGTTACCAACCCGTCGAACGGAATGACGAACCCCTTCGGGCCCGTATTCGCGAGATCGCTATGACCCGGGTGCGCTACGGATTCTGGCGTATCTACGTGTTGCTTCGCCGGGAAGGCTGGATGGTGAATCACAAGCGCGTATACCACCTATACAAGCTCGAAGGGCTGAACCTGCGGGCCACGTAGCCGGACCGCTGGGCACCGCCTGGATCGACCGTAGCTAAGCGAGACCCACCAACTATGGAGCATGGATTTTGTTGCGGATCAGCTCTTCGACGGACGCCGGTTTCGCGCCTTAACTGTAGTCGATAATTTTAGTTGGAAATGCCTGGCTATTCATGCGGATCAATCGATCAAAGGCACCGATGTATACGGAATCATGGAGCATATCTCCCGTCGCATTGGACAGGTGCCAGAAACGCATTCAGGTGGACAATGGCAGTGAGTTTATCTCCAAGGCCCTCGACCAGTGGGCCTATGGTCATGGGGTAACACTGGTCTTCTCCAGGCCTGGAAAACCTACCGACAACCCCTATATTGAGTCTTTCAACGGGAGCTTACGCGATGAATGTTTGAACCTGCATTGGTTTCTTTTACTCGACGATGCCCGCCAAAAGATTGAGGCTTGGAGAAGCGAATATAACGGCTTCCGGCCTCACGGTTCACTAGGAGATTTAACCCCAAATGAGTACCTTGACCAACACCAAATAACGCCCGATTCTCTACTTATGACTGGTATATAAATAAGGAGGGGTTCAAATCAATGTAGTTTTAACATTTATGGCATTACGTGCCTAAAGCGTTTGAAATCGGAATTTTTATAGCACCCGGTTCAAAAATAGTAGGATCTTCAAGGGACTGGAATGTATATAGAAATTGCGTATTCGGAAGATCTTTAAGAGGATTTATCAAGGTTCTAAAGGAGAGTAGTAGTACTTAAAAAGCTGCAAATTAATTTTTATTAACTCAAGCGTTTAACTTTTTATAAGTGACTTCCATTTTGTACTATCAAACTTGAAGATTTATAGCTGTAATCTACCTCATTTGCGGTAACCCATAGGTGCATTGATATTTTTTAGTTAAATAAAATCTTAGAATAAGTCTTCTAAGACAATATATGGCTTTAAATATTATTAATTTATTTCTTGTAAAAACCTTAATTTTTGATCGTCAAGAAACTTTAAAGACAACAAAAAAAGGAAATTTTTGATTAATTCTCTGAAGAAAATATTCGCCCAAAACTTCGAAAGTTTTACTTTTTACTACCAGAATCTTCGATATCGGGTGTTTCTCACGCTGATACTGAGCATATTTGTGGGGGTATTAGATGGTTTTGGGTTATCCATGTTTATGCCTTTGCTTCAAATGGTAACCGGTAATGGAGAAGCTACGGGTGAAGCAATGGGGAATCTGAACTTCATTGTAGAGGGCCTTGAATCTCTGGGCATCAGCATGAACCTTATAAATATACTAGGGGTCATGGTGGTATTTTTTACTTTTAAAGGAATTGCCTCATTTATTAATTCTTCCTACCGGGTTATTGTCCGGAATATGTTTATAAAAAAAATAAGGAAACAGATTTTATCTGCCTTTAATCGGTTAAAATACAAATATTTTGTGTTGGCGGATGTGGGACGTATTCAAAATACCATGAGCGGTGAAGTGGAACGGGTATCACAATCTTTTAATTTTTATTTTCGAACCGCCGAGCAAGCAATTATGGTTGCCGTGTATATGGGCTTTGCCTTTTTTGTGGATGCACGGTTTGCGTTACTGGTTACCATCGGTGGATGGTTAACGAACTTTTTGTACAAAATTATCTATAAGCGGACCAAAAGTAGATCTAAAACCTTTACTGAAGATTCACATGGATACCAAGGGCAAATCATCCAGCATGTAGCGAACTTTAAATATCTTAAGGCCACTAATTTATTACAGGATTACGGCCGGCACCTCAGGGAAAGCATTGATAATATAGAGGTAAGCAGAAAAAAGATCGGAATTTTGAATGCCATTGTGAGTGCAGCCAGAGAACCCTTATTGATTTTAATAGTTGCGGTAGTCATTATTATTCATTCAAAGCTCTTAAATGCATCCTTAGGACCCATTCTGATCAGTCTGTTATTTTTCTATCGAGCTTTAACGGCCCTGATTAACATGCAGAACAGCTGGAATCGGTTTCTTGCCCTTTCAGGTTCACTATCAAATGTCATCTCTTTTCAGGATGAGTTAAGGAATAATAAAGAGAAACAAGGTGGTCGGTCGATTCAAAGATTCACTGATTCGATTAAAATTGAATACGGTTGGTTCAAATATACAAATGAATGGGTTCTTAAAAATATAAACCTGACATTACCTAAGAATCAAACCATTGCATTTGTAGGAGAGAGCGGCAGTGGTAAAACAACATTAGTGAATATTATTGCGGGACTGATGCCATTAGATGAAGGGACCTTTAAAATAGATGGTATTGATAGTAAAGAATTGGATACAAAAACCTACCAGAACAGGATTGGGTACATCACTCAGGAGCCGGTGATATTCAGTGACAGTATATTTAACAACGTTACTTTTTGGGATGAAAAAAATAAGCGGAATTTAGAGCGGTTCCGCCAAGCATTGAATAAAGCGGCTATCTTAGATTTTGTAGACGGATTGACGAACCAAGAGAAAACCGAACTGGGCAGTAATGGTGTAAATCTTAGCGGTGGGCAAAGGCAGCGACTTTCTATTGCCAGGGAATTATATAAAGAAGTAGACGTCTTAATTATGGATGAGGCAACTTCATCTTTGGATTCAGAAACAGAAAAAATGATTCAGGATAGTATTGATGCTCTGAAGGGGGAATTTACGATACTTATAGTGGCCCATAGATTGTCCACAATAAAAAATGCTGATAAAATTGTCTATATGAATGAGGGCGAAATTGATACAATAGGTACCTACACAGAACTAATTGCTCAAGTAGACGGTTTTGAAAAAATGGTAGAGTTGCAAAAGTTATAAGGCCTTTAAATATATCATATATACCATATTTATTTGAAGCATAACAATGGATCAACTAAAAATTAACAATCAGAAAATTTCTGAAGGAAAAACAACAATTGAGGATTTATATGATCTTTTAATTAAGTATTAATTGAAGTAATTAAATTTAATTAGTTATTATTTTAAAACTAATTAAATTTGGTGATTGAAAAGTTTAGAGGAATGTCTCAAGGAGGGAAAGTTATTATGTTACTAAAATAGAATTGCTATAAAAGTTAGACAGAAGGTGTGCCTTCTGATACATCCTTCTTTGAATGAGGGGTTGTAAAGCCCTTGAATGGGCAAGTAACTCAAAAGGGATCGTATTAGGAACATGTTTAAAAAATCGAATAATATAGTGAATATAGCTGGATAATGGATTTTAAGAATATGAAGATTGAAAGCTTCTACCAAAGATTACGTGGATTTAATTTCAAATTTAGACACCCTTCACATTATCCCATTAAAAAAATAAGCAATAAAAAGTTTGTATTTATTCATATAAATAAGACAGGCGGGACGAGTATTAATAGTGCATTAGGCATAATAAAAAAGCATTTGACTGCAAAGGAAGTAATAGATTTAGTTGGGAAAAAAAATTTTAGTAAAGTTTTTTCCTTTGCAGTAGTAAGAAATCCATGGGATAAGGTTGCATCTCAATATCATCATAGGATTAGGACTCAACAAATTAATGAATCAATAAGCTTCAATAGTTGGGTTTCTAAAACTTATGGAAATCATAAAGATCTCACTTATCATGATAAGCCGTACAAAATGTTCTATCCTCAAATTGAGTGGTTAAAAGATTATTCGGGGGAAATAGTAGTTAATAAAATTATGCGCTTCGAAAAATTAAATGAAGAATATGAATCGATAAGAAAAGCGCTCAGTGTTAATAAAAAATTGCCTCATAAAAATAAAAGTTCCAATTACGATTATAAAACAATTTATTCGGATAATTCAATTGAGATAGTTAAGGAACACTTTAAAGAAGATATTGAACTTTTTGGATATGATTTTTAATACTCAATCTAACCTTCGATTAAAACTGTACTTATAATAACAATGTCAAATACCATTTGGACATACTGGCATCAAGGTATTGAGGAGGCTCCAAAAGTCATTCATCACTGTATTAAATCTATGAAAGCTCATCACCCGGGTTGGCAGATACACATTTTAGATAAACATTCAGTAAGTGATTTTATTGACGAACCGGACATTAGAAGTGAAGTATTAAACAACATGAGTCTGGCTCACCGTTCTGATCTTATAAGAACAAAATTATTAATAAAATATGGAGGGGTTTGGGCAGATCCCACCTGTTTTTTTAACCAAAATATGGATAAATGGTTAACGGACTATATGGATGCCGGCATTTTCTTTTTTTGCAAACCGGGACGGGATCGCATTATTTCTAATTGGTTTATTGCGGCGGAGTCTACCCACCCTTTTTTGATACAACTATATGAGGAACTATGTAACTATTGGGATTACCATGATTTCCGGAATTTGGGTAGAAAAGAAAAATCAAAAACTGAATATTGGTTAAATAGAATCATAAATCGAAACTTGGATTGGCCGAGGATATGGTTTCACCCTTTGATGACTGAACTTTTTCGGATATATCCATATT
>Ga0207771_101445_pt1 | contig 10150 bp, 8 predicted proteins | sample A23M2SouthBayCA_2_FD_187731 | JGI IMG/M metagenome (GOLD analysis project Ga0207771, IMG submission 187731) | Aerobic enrichment media microbial communities from Eden Landing Ponds, California, USA - A23 M2 (2) (SPAdes) | ecosystem: Environmental > Aquatic > Marine > Unclassified | place...
GGCGGGGATTCCGCGGCTTTTTTCCGGTGGGGCCCGTCGAAGCGTACAATGAGCTATCTGGAGATCACGCAGGACGAACCGGCCGAGGCGACCGACGGCGTCTGGCTGACCTGCATCGAGTGTGGCGAGCACTTCCCACCCTTTGCGGGGATTCGCTACACGTGCGACGAGTGTGAGGGCCTGCTCGAAGTCCGGTACGCCGACCTGCCGACGTTCGAGGATTTCGGTGATAACGACACGGCGTTCCACGGCGGCGTCTGGCGGTACAGCGATGCGCTCCCCTTTGAGAAAGGCGTGACGCTTCCCGAGGGCAACACCCCTCTTCACGAGGTCCCGCGACTCGAAGAAGAGGTCGGCGTCGAGCGCCTCCGGGTCAAACACGAGGGGATGAACCCAACCGGCTCGTTCAAGGACCGCGGGATGACGGTGGGTGTTCGGGTCGCCCAGGAAGTAGGGGTGGGTCGGCTGGCCTGCGCTTCGACGGGGAACACCTCCGCCGCGCTGTCGGCGTACGGCTCCCGGGCAGGACTCGAGGTGCTCGTGCTCCTGCCGGCTGGGAAGGTCGCCGCGGGCAAGATCGCCCAGGCGAGTTTGCATGGCGCACGCATCCTGGAGGTCGACGGGAACTTCGACCGGTGTCTGGACATCGTCAAGGACCTGGCCGACCGCGGCGAGGCCTACCTGCTCAACTCGCTGAACCCCTTCCGGCTTGAGGGGCAGAAGACCATCGGCCTGGAGATCATGGAGCAGTTCCAGGCCGAGGAAGGCCAGTTCCCGGACCGGATCGTCTTGCCGGTCGGCAACGCGGGCAACACCGCGGCGCTGTACAAGGCCTTTCGGGAACTCGAAGCGACGGGGGCGATCGAGGAGAGCCAGATTCCGAAGATCACTGGCGTCCAGGCTGCGGGCGCGGCACCGATGGTCGAGGCAATCGAGAAGGGCTGGGATCACATCGAGCGCTGGGACGAGGTCGAGACGAAGGCGACGGCGATCCGGATCGGCAACCCGGTCAACGCACCCAAAGCACTGCCGGGCATCCGCGAGACCGGCGGGACGGCCGTCGCGGTCAGCGACGAGGAAATCACCGACGCTCAGCGCTCGCTCGCCGAGGAGGGCGTCGGCGTCGAACCCGCCTCGGCCGCCTCGATCGCGGGACTGCGAAAACTTCGCAGCGAGGACATCGTGGACGCTGACGAGCAGGTGGTCTGTCTGACGACCGGTCACCTTCTGAAGGATCCCGACGCGGCCGCGGAGGCCGGGACCGATCCCGAACCGGTTCCCGCCGACACCGAAGACGTGCTTGAACATCTGCGCTCCTGACTGTCGGCGGTCGCCGACGCTGTGGATCGCGCGCACGTCATGCACGGGGCGGACGGGCGTCTGCCGGCGTTTTTTGAGGCATAGACACAACTGTACGGTGCTATGTCAGATACTCACGATTCGCAGTCGACAGCTATCGATCGATCACCGCCGCCCGGACGCCCCGGCGACCGGCGGCTGCGGGCCGACGGCGACGTGGGTCGGGAACGCGCTGTCCAGTGGTCAGCGTCCGTTCGGACAGCGACGACCGACCGCGGCGGACCACCGATCAAGGACCCATCGCCGATCCACCGGGCCGTCGCCGCCAGAGATCGACTGTGGAACTCTTACCGGGGTGAGATAGACGGGTGTTTCGTGTGGACGGCTCCAACCGGTGATCACGACTGTGGGAGGGATTGACGACGGAGGAGTGGCCGTGGGAGTCGTTACTCGCGGGCGTTCTGTCCGTTGAGTTCGACGACGGTGGTCTCGAGGATACGGTCGTCGTCGTTGAGCGCAGCAAGGACGTCCTCGCCCGGTTCGTCGTCGAGATTGTACACCGACAGCGCCTCGCCGCCGATCGCCTCTCGGGCGTTGAACATCCCGGCGATGTTGACGTCGTACTCGCCCAGCACGGTTCCGATGAACCCGATCACGCCCGGCTCGTCGGCGTTGCGGACGATCAGCATGTGGCCGTGCGGGATCGCCTCGACCCAGTAGCGGTCGATGCTGACGATGCGGGGTTCGCCGTCGGCGAACTGTGTCCCCTCGACGCTGAGTTCGTCACCGCCACCGCTGACGGTGACGGTCACCAGGTTCTGGAAGTCGGCCGCTTCTCGAATCGTCGAGACGTCGACGTCGATGCCGTGCTGGTCGGCGACGTGACGAGCGTTGACCTGGTTTGCGTCCCAGCCGAGCGGATCGAACACGCCGGTGAGTCCGGCGGCCGTGATCGGCTCGACCGTCTCGGTGACGATGTCGCCCGCGTACTCGATCGAGACCGCTTCGAGGTCGCCGTCGAACAGCTGGATCGCGATCCGGGCGACCGTCTCCGTCAGGTCGGCATACGGCTTGACGACTGGATATGCGTCCGGCGGGATCGACGGCACGTTCACGGCGTTGGTGACTGGTTGCCCCTCGAATGCGGCCAACACCTGGTTTGCGACACTCGTGGACCCGGACTCCTCGGCCGTCGCCGTGTGACGGGCGATCTCGGGTGTGATGACGATATCTTCGACGCTTCGAAGCGGGCTGTCGTCCGGCAGGGGCGAGACTGAAACGGCGTCGACGGCTGCCCCCTGCATGTCGCCGTCGGCGACGGCGTTTGCGAGTGCCGTCTCGTCGACGGCGTCTCCGTCCGTTCCGTTGACGAGGTAGCCGTCGCCGAGAGCGGCGAGTTCAGCCTCACCGAGCAATGGCTCGTCGCGCTCCGTGTGTATCGAGAGGAAATCCGCCCGGTCGAGACAGGTGTCGAGATCGACGCGTTCGGCACCGATCTGTGCAGCCCGTTCCCCGTCCCCGTCGGGTGCGTAGACGACGACGTCGAGCCCGAGGTTGTCAAGTCGTTTTCCGACCTCCTGGCCGACGTCGTCGAAACCGACGAGTCCGGCGGTCTTGCCGTCGAGTTCCGAACCGATGATGTCTCCTTTGGCCCATTCACCATCTTTGAGTCTGACGTGACCCTGCGGGATGCCCCGAGCAGTGGCGAACAGCAGTCCGATGACGTACTCGGCGACCGCCCGGACGTCCGTCTCGGGTGCGTTGGCGACGATCACGCCGTGCTCGGTCGCTGTGGCCACGTCGATCCCGTCGACGTCGATTCCGGTTCGCCCCACGATCTGCAGCGCCGTGGCGCGCTCGAATACCACTGCCGGAACCGGGGTGTCCTCGTCGACGATCAACGCCGCCGCTCCCTCGGCAACGTCAGCCAACTCGCCGGCCCCGTCGACCGCGACGGTCCGGACGTCGTGGCCTGCGTCGCTAAGTGCAGCCAGTCCCGCGTCCTCGACGGAACCAGTAACTACGATCTCCATATGGGGGGTGACTATGCCGGTCGGCATAACGCTTGTTTTCTCTTGGTGAACCGGGAGGTCGATGGCGAGAATCCGCGGGCTGGTCCTGTCGGAATCGCTCTGTGGATGGACCGGCCCAGGATGGAACGACCGTTCGCCGCGTTGCAAAATTGCCCGTCTAACTGAGCCCTACCGCCACGCGGACAGCGACGCGGCATCCTCGAGTGCCATCGAGAGATACGCGTCGTCGCGGGTGACGTCGGCGATGACGAATACGGACCGCTCGTCCCGCTCGACGGCTGCCATGACTTCACCGTTCACTGCGACGTCTGCCGCGAGCGCGTCGGGCTCTTGCGACATACTATGGTAGTTGGTAACACCCATACATAAACGTGCCGAAAACCCACGAGGACGGGGGAATCTGTCCGACGCGTGGCTGACGAATGCGGGAATCGGTGGGATGTCGAACAACCGCCTGGATGTGTAAGGACTTAGTAGGAGGGACGAAGAGTATTCTCCAGTATGAACGTCGCTGACGTCATGACGTCGCGAGAAGACGTCGTCACGGCCGAGTTACCTGGTACCCGGGACGACGTCCTCGAGTACCTTCAGGAACGGCAATTCTCGTCCGTTCCGGTGATCAAACAGACCGACGCGGGCGAGGCGTGTCGCGGGCTCGTCACGCGGGACGCCCTGATCGAACACCCTGATGAAGACCAACTCGCGATGCTCGTCGAGGACGTGCCGACGACGACCACTGAGACTGACCTCGCGAGCGTCGCGCGGACGATGATCGAGACCGGCGAGCGCCGGATCCCGGTCGTCGACGGACACCTCGAAGGCATCGTCACCGTGACCGACGTCGTCCGCGCGATCGCAGAGGGCGGCGTTGAGGCCGGCGACACGCCGGTCGGAGAGCTGGCTCGGTTAGACGTCAATTGCGTCTACACCGGCGCACCGCTGGGCGTCGCCGAGCGCGAACTCTCCCACGCCGACGTCCCCTACGGCGTCGTGTTGGACGACGACGCCGAGGTGGCCGGCATCCTGACAGAGGTCGACGTGATCGCGGTCGCCGAGGTCGTTGAGGGCGAGGCCGAGACCGGCGAGTCGATCGCCAACCAGGACGACGAGTGGATGTGGGAGGGGATCAAGGCTGTCGGGAACAGCTACATGCCGACCCGGAACGTCGAATTCCCCGACGAGCCGGTCAGTGAGTACATGACGGGCGACCTCGTGACCGTCGGAAGCCGCCGGACCGCAAAGGAGACGGCACAGCTGTTGATCCGTCACGACATCGAGCAGATCCCGCTGGTATCGGGCGACGACCTCGCGGGCATCGTCCGCGACATCGACGTGATCAAGGCGCTACGATGAGTGGGGTCAGCGCCGAGGCCCTGGTCGAACTCGCAAAGCGTCGGGGCTTTTTCCTCCAGTCCGCAGGCGCGTACGGCGGCGTCTCGGGCTTTTACACGTTCGGCCCGCAGGGAGCCGCCATGAAGCGCACCGTCGAGGACACCTGGCGCGAGCGCTTCGCCATCCAGGAGGGCCACATGGAGGTCGACGCGCCGACGGTCCTGCCGGAACCCGTCTTTGAGGCCTCGGGCCACCTCGACGGCTTCGACGACATGCTCGTCGAGTGCCCCGAGTGCGGCCAGTCCCACCGGGCCGACCACATCATCGAGGACGGCGACACCGGGATCGCGGAGGCCGAGTCACTGGCACCCGAGCGCGTCGAGGAAGTCATCGCCGAGTACGAACTCGCCTGTCCCGCCTGCGGGACCGGTCTCGCCGGTCAGGCCATCGAACAGTTCAACCTCATGTTCGAGACGACGATCGGCCCGGGCAGCTCCTCGCCAGGGTATCTCCGCCCCGAGACCGCTCAGGGCATCTTCATCGAGTTCCCGCAACTCGCCGAGTACGCCCGCAACCAACTCCCATTCGGCGTGACACAGATCGGCCGGGCCTACCGCAACGAGATCAGCCCCCGGAAGTCCCTGCTCCGCGTGCGGGAGTTCACCCAGGCCGAACTCGAACTGTTCGTCGACCCCGAGGCGGACGAACCCGATATCTCTGCCGTGGCGGACGTCCGCGCGCAGTTTTATTCCGCAGATGCACAGGCCGAGGCGGACGGCGAACCCGTCGAGATGACGGTCAGCGAGGCGTTCGAGGATGGAATCGTTGCCGATCCGTGGATCGCCTACTACCTGGGCGTCGCCGCCGAGTGGTACGCGGCGATCGGCGTCGACATGGATCGGTTCCGCTTCCGCCAGCACCGGCCGGGCGAACTCGCTCACTACTCCGAGGACTGCTGGGACGCCGAGGGCGAGGTCAGCGATCCGGGCGATGAGCCGGACTGGATCGAACTCGGCGGGTTCGCCTACCGTGCTGACTACGATCTCTCGAAACACGACGGTCATTCCGACGAGGACTTCACGATCTTCAAACAGTACGACGAGCCGGTAACCGTCGAGAAACCGACCGTCGATCCGGAGATGGGCTATCTCGGCCCCGAGTTCGGCGGTGCGGCGGGCGACGTTGCCGCCGCGCTCTCCGAACTCGCCGAGGACGATCCGGACGCCTTCGACGGTGAGGACGTCACGGTCGACGTCGACGGTGAGTCCTATACCGTCCCCGTCGAGCAGACCGGCTTCGCGATCGAAGCAGTCACTGAATCCGGCGAACACATCACCCCCCACGTCGTCGAGCCCTCGCTGGGGATCGACCGGGCGCTCTATACCGCGCTCGATCACGCCTATCGCGAGGACGAGGTCGACGGCGAGGAGCGAACCTACCTCGAACTCCCGCCCGCGGTCGCCCCGACCACCGTCGGCGTCTTCCCGCTGATGGACAAGGACGGCCTCGGCGAGCGCGCCCGCGAGATCGCCGCCGAGCTTCGGGCGGCGGGCTTCTCGGTCGCCTACGACGACTCGGGGGCCATCGGCCGGCGGTACCGTCGCCAGGACGAGATCGGCACGCCCTACTGTGTGACCGTCGACTACGACACGCTCGAAGACGCCAGTGTGACGATCCGCGATCGTGATAGTACCGACCAGACCCGCGTCGCCGTCGACGACCTCTCGACGACGATCGAGTCCCTCGTCGACGGCGAGACGACTTTCGACGAGCTCTGAAACCGTGGTCCCGGACGTTCTCGATCGGATCGACGACGAAGTCACCCGCCGGCTCGTCCACGCGAGCACGAGCTCGCTTCCGCTTGCCTACGTGTTCGTCGCGGAGATCACCTGGCGCCACGTCCAGACCTTTCTGGCCATCGCGATGGTCGGCGCGCTCGGCCTCGAGATCGTCCGGCTGTACGTCGGCCTGGAGTGGTGGATCTTCGATCGGCTCACCAGGGAGTACGAACAGGAGAACCTGGCCGCGTACTTCCTGGGCGGGGTCGCGCTGACGCTGGTCGCGTTCGCGTTCCCGCCGCTGGGGGCCGAGCCGCTTCTTTCCAGCCCGATCGATCCGTCGCCGGTGGCTGTCCCGGCGATGCTCATGCTCACGATCGGCGACCCCTTCAGCGGGTTGCTCGGCGCGGGCGAACTCAGGTCCGTCAAGCAGACGTGGGTGCTCCTGGCCACGTTCGGACTCACGACGCTCATCGCGAGCGGATTCGTTCCGCCCGTTCCCGCGATCCTGGGTGGCCTGGCGGCAACCGCCGCCGACGGGGCCAAGCCGGTGGTTCGGGGGTACGTCGTCGATGACAACCTCACGATCGCACCGGCGGCTGCCGTCGCGATGTTCGTCGCGATCGAGTTCCTGCCGGCGCTGGGGCTGTAATTCTGAGGGTCGACAGTCGTCGACAGCCCGCTTCACTTTCACCGTGCTACGGGAACCCTTAACCGCAATCGTCACGAATCGGCTGACAGATGGCGGCAACTGACGCGACTGCGGAGGCTATCGATCGCCCGCTCGTCGAGCCCGGCGTACTCGAACAGCGGGGCTACCAGACCCAACTGGCCGACGCCGCCGCGGCCGACCACACGCTGGTCTGTCTGCCGACCGGGCTGGGCAAGACGGCGGTCAGCCTGCTGGTGACGGCCGAGCGACTCCACGAGGTCGGCGGGAAGTCGCTGCTGCTCGCGCCGACCAAACCGCTCGTCCAGCAACACGCCGACTTCTATCGCGAGGCTCTCACGATCGACGACGAGGAAATCGTCGTCTTCACCGGCGAGGTCCGCCCCGACGACCGGGCCGAGCTGTGGGAGTCGGCGACCGTCGTCGTCGCCACGCCGCAGGTCGTCGAGAACGACCTCCTCGGTTCGCGCATCGATCTCTCGCCGGTGACCCACTGCACCTTCGACGAGTGCCACCGCGCGAGCGGGGAATACCCCTACACCTACATCGCCGAGCGCTACCACGAGGAGAGTTCGGACCCGCTCGTGACGGGCATGAGCGCCTCGCCCGGCGACGACGAGGAGGCTATCCTCCAGGTGTGTGACAACCTCGGCATCCGCGAGGTCGAGGTGATGACGAGCGAGGACGCCGACGTCGAGGCCTACACTCACAATACGAGCGTCAACTGGGAACGCGTCGAACTGCCCGAACCGGTCATCGAGATCCGCGACGCCCTCCAGGACGTCATCCACGACCGGATGACGCAGTTGAAGGAACTCGGGGTGACGTCCTCGACCCAGGCCGACGTCTCCGAGCGGGAGATCCGGAAGATCCAGGCCAAGCTCCGGGAGTTGATGGACAACGACCAATCCGAGGGCTACCAGGGGATGAGCCTGCTCGCCGAGGTCCGGAAACTCCGGACGGCCGTGACCTACGCCGAGACCCAGAGCGTCGAGAGTCTGCGCCGGTATCTCGAACGCCTCCGGGAGGCCGCCCGGTCGTCGGGGGCCTCGAAGGCCGACCAGCGCCTGGTCAGCGCGCCGAAAGTTCGGGAGGCCCGCCGGAAGGCCGAGGACTTCGAGGATCTCCACCCGAAGTTCCGCCGGACGCGGATGCAGATCGCCGAGACGCTGGGCATCCACGACGGCGAGCGCGTGATCGTCTTCACCGAGTCCCGGGACACCGCCGAGACGCTGACGGACTTCCTGGGTGAGCACTTCACCGTCGAGAAGTTCGTCGGCCAGAGCGACACAGAGGGTAGCGACGGCATGACCCAGACCGAACAGCAGGAGACCTTGGAAGCCTTCCGGGCCGGCGAATTCGAGGTGCTGGTCTCGACCAGCGTCGCCGAGGAGGGCTTAGACGTCCCCGAGGTCGATCTCGTCCTCTTCTACGAACCTGTCCCCACCGCGATCCGGTCGATCCAGCGCAAGGGCCGGACCGGTCGCCAGACCGAGGGCGCGGTCGTGGTCCTGATCGCCGAGGATACCCGCGACGAGGCCTACTTCTGGAAGGCCCGCCAGGACGAGAAGCGCATGGAGGAGGAACTCCGGGCGCTGAAGGACATGGCCGGCGACATCGAGAGTCACCTCCACGAACAGATGGGCCTGGACGGGTTCGACGAGGCGTCCCCGGAATCGAATGGGACGGCCACCGGAAACGACACGGTCGACAGTGACAGCGACGAAGAGACGGCTGATGGCGGAGACGACGGTGACGACGAGCCGAACCAGGACACCGCGGATGACGGCGAGGACGACGGCCAGACCGGTCTAGATGCGTTCGCGGCGGGCGACGATGACGTCACCGAGTCACCGACCGAGCAGGACTACGACCAGCCTGACGAGCCAGCCGAGACCACTGTCGCGACGGCCGATGGCGATGAGGCGGTCGAGGTCGTCATCGACCAGCGCGAACTCGACGCCTCGATCGGGCGGGACCTCTCGCGTCGCGATGGATTCGAGACCCGCCTGGAAACCTTGGACGTCGGCGACTACGTCCTCTCGGATCGCGTCGTCGTCGAGCGCAAAACGGTCGCGGACTTTCTCGATACGCTGACGGGCGGCGATCGCTCGATGTTCGAGCAGGTCAAAGACGACGCCCGGTACTACGATCGCCCGGTCGTGATTCTTGAGGGTGACGGACTCTACGAGGAGCGCAACGTCCATCCGAACGCGATCCGCGGCGCGCTGGCGTCGCTGGCGGTCGACTTCGGCGCGAGCGTCCTCCGGACCGCCAGCGAGAGCGAAACGGCCGACCTCCTGGCGACCATCGCCACTCGCGAGCAGGAGACCGACGACCGCGAAATCAGCGTTCACGGCGAGAAGGGTTCGAAGACGCTCTCCGAACAACAGGAGTACGTCGTCGCCTCGATCGCCGACGTGGGGCCGGTCATCGCGCGATCCCTCCTCGAACACTTCGGCAGCGTCGAGGCGGTGATGACCGCAAGCGAGGACGACCTCCTCGACGTCGAGGGCGTCGGCGAGGTCACCGCCGAGCGGATTCGAGAAGTTGTCAGTAGTGAGTACGAGGGGTAGGTTCGAAAATCTCCTTTCGCGAGGTCGCTACGGAATGATCTCGGCGATTCGCTGTGGTTCACCGGACAGCGATGGCTCGGGATCGACTAACTGGAGCACCTCGTGGTCGGTCACGTCGGGATAGGATTTCCCGACCGCATCTTCGATCATCTCCTTGTCGAGTCGGAAGTCCGTCCCCTCGTAGACGACGTCGACGCCGGTTTCGTCGAAGGACAGGGCAGTCATACCCGGGAATTGCGCACTGGCGAATATAAGCTTCTTGGAGCGAATGTTGGTAGCATTTAGTTACACGAATCCGGCTGCGAACAGCCAGAAAGCCCCGAGTGGCTCCGGTCGAGGGCCTCGCTGTCTCCGGAAATCGAAGATTTCCGGGATGACGAGACGGACGAAGTCCGTCTCGAACCACGCTCCTCACTGCGTTGCGGTGCTAGCGTCGGCCGTCATTCCGGAGCCACTCGCCCC
>Ga0207771_101448_pt1 | contig 10136 bp, 10 predicted proteins | sample A23M2SouthBayCA_2_FD_187731 | JGI IMG/M metagenome (GOLD analysis project Ga0207771, IMG submission 187731) | Aerobic enrichment media microbial communities from Eden Landing Ponds, California, USA - A23 M2 (2) (SPAdes) | ecosystem: Environmental > Aquatic > Marine > Unclassified | place...
CGCCCGCCGGGCCGTTCGTGAAGGGGACGCCGGACTCGTCGGCGCCGGCGTCGGGGCGCTCGCCGACGAAGAGGAAGTCGCCGCCGACGTCGCCGTAGCCGTGGACGACCTGCGAGCGGGGCTCGACGAGGCCGGGGCAGTTCTCGCAGTCCTCGTCCATGCCGAAGGGGTTGGAGAGATCCTCCTGATTCGCGTCCACGTTCGAATTGTTGATTCGGGACAGCAAAAGCGGCGGGATTGAACTCGAATGGTCGTAACAGCGGAGTCCGCCCACGAGACCGCAGGAACGTGACGACAGCAAACCGCTTGGAAGCCCCCTCCCGCTCGCGGATTCTAACTCGCTGCGCTCCTCGGTCGGTCGCTTCGCTCCCTCCCTGCGGTGCTTGCGTCGTTACAATCCGCGAGCGGTCGGCCCCTTCCAGTCCCACCCAGTGATGGCTAGTTCAATCGAGCTACGCTTCGGTGGACGATCGAACCTCGCGAAACCCCGGTGGACTGTGAAAGCTCGCGGTACCCGGCGGGTCAGCGGGGCCAGGCCATCCCGGTGGGCGAGGCCGGGGGTTCGAGCGGGCTCGCGGGGAGCGGGCCGTCGTAGGTCGGATCGTTGTAGCCCCGGGGTGCGACGTCGTTCGGGGCGTCGGGGCAGACCAGCGAGGCGAGGGAGTGGAGGTGCTCGCGGCCGGCGCCGAGTTCGAACTGGCCGCCGAAGTAGACGTCCTTGTCCTCGCGCTCGGCGTGCTCGATCGCTTCGAGCAGTGACTCGACGGAGCCGAATCGGGAGGGTTTGAGGTTCAGGCAGCCGGTCTCGGGGAGGTCCTCGAGGTCGGTCACGTCGTGGAACGGCGCGTCCCAGGAGAGCCGGTCCCACTCGCCGTCGAGGATCGGTTCGGTCTCGTCGGTGACGGCGGGGTCCTCGACGATCGCCTCGGGGAAGCCCTCCAGAATCCGGCGATAGAGGTCGGGGTCGGCGGGGCTGTCGACGTCCGTGCCCTCGTAGTGACCTTTCAGGTCGGTGATCCGGACGGCGTCGGTCTCGGCGAGCGTCCGGACGAGGTCGTCGTCCCACTCGACCGTCGGATCCAGCTTGAACTCCCGACTCGGATCGTCGGCGAGCAGCGATTCGACGCGATCGGGCGTCGGCGGCTCGCCGAGCCGGGTGCTGATCACGAACCGGACCGGCTCGTAGCTCCCGCCGAGCGCCGAGGCGAGCGTCTCGTCGGCCTGCTTGAGCGCGAGATCGAGCGCCGCACTCTCGAAGCCCCAGCGTCGGTAGTGCCGGAAGTCCTCCCGCTCGGGCTCGTCGTCGGGGAAGAGGTCGAGGTCGCCGACGATCTCCGAGAACGTGTCGAGGTCGTACTCGCCCTCCATCGGCGGCGCACCGGTTTCCTGGAGCGACTCGTGGTGGCTGGTCTCGTAGGTGACGTCCTCGCCGACGCCGGTGTGGCCCTTCCCGGAGAGGTGGATCTCCGTCGAGACGCGGGTGAAATCCGACGTCGTCTCGCCTTCGAGCCGCCGGAGTTCGCAGTTCGTGATCACGATCGGGAGGTCCGCGAGGGCCTCGTAGCCGTTCATGCACGTCCGTTGCGGGGCCGGTCACGTAATCGTTCCTGCGCCGGCCGTCGAGCGGGCCACCGCGCGCGAGGTCGAAAGTAGTCCAGAATCGGGGAGACGCCGCCCCAGCGAGGGACGATTCAAGACGAATTCTAGACGGACTCCGAACGGAGTTCGGCCGGACCTTGAAAATCGCTTATCCCCGAATCCGTTGCAGCCCCGATCGCAATGACGCGACACAGCGTGCTCGTCGGACTGGTGGTACTGTGTACGATCGCGATCCCGCTCACCGGCGGGGCGCTCGCAGCCGGGGCCGACGGCGGCGGCGCGTCGATCGCGAGCGTGCAGGACGACTCGATGGAGAACGGCTCCATGCAGAACGATTCGACGAGCGGCGACGACGGATCGATGCAGAACGACTCGATGAGCGGGGACGATTCGATGCAGAACGACTCCATGGACGGCGACGGCTCCATGGACGACAGTTCCGGGGGCGACAGTGGCATGAACGAGGAGGACGGAATGGAGGAGGACAGCATGGACGACTCCGAGGGGTCGGACGCCGGACTGCCGCTCGTCCAGCTCGGCGCACTCGCGGTCGGCGGGCTCGCGGTCCTGGGCGGCGTCGGCTTCTACGTCACGAGGGGGTAGATGCGCGCAACACTCCAGCCGAAGCGAACGGCGTTCTTCGCGACGGTCGCGGGCCTCGCCGGCCTCGCGGTCGGCTACGCCAGCGGCGGCTGGACCAGAGACTACTACGCCGTCGTGATCTCCGACTGGGTCACCGAGCAGACCCCGGCGGCGATGATGAACTGGGCGATCCAGGAGCTCGGCTCGACCGCCGAGACGCTGCAGGTACTCTCCGCGATCGCGCTCGCCTTCGCCCTGCTCGCGGGGATCGCCGCACTCGGCCTCGTCGTCGGCTACTGGCGCGCCGAAACGTTCCTCGCTGGCGCTGCCCTCTCGACCCTCCTCGCCGGTGGACTCGCCTGGTACCTGACCGGCGATCTCCTCCAGACGGCGATCGTCGCGGTCGCCGTCGGGCTGCCCGTCGCCGTCGGCGAGTACGGTGGCACCGTGCTCGGCGAACCGCGATCCGTGGACCCCGAGCGTCGAGAGGTCGTCGGCGTGCTCGGGGCGCTGCTGGGCATCGGAATCGTCTCGAAAGTACTCGGCGATCTCGTCACCGGTGACGCGTTCCAGATCGACGCGGAGCCACTGGAGAACGCCGAGTCGCTCCGGGAGCGCGTCGACACCGCCCAGACCACGAGCCTGGACATCGCGGGCGTCCAGCCGCCGATCAGCGAGATCGGCGACTTCTACAACGTCTCGAAGAACGCCGCGCCGGAGATCGTCCAGGAGTCGAACTGGCGGCTCTCGGTCACCGGCGAGGTCCAGGAGGAGATCGAACTCAACTACCGCGACCTCCGCGAACGCGAATCGGAGGATCGGTTCGTCGCGCTGCGCTGTATCGGCGACTCGCTCAACGGCCGCCTGCTCGACACCGCGCTCTGGACGGGGATCCCGCTCTCGGAGATCACCGACGAGGCCGGCATCCAGGCCAGCCACGTCGAGATGCACGCCGCCGACGGGTACGTCGCGAGCGTGCCGGTCGAGACGCTCGAGAACGGCTTCCTGGCGTACGGCATGAACGGCGATCTCCTGCCGCGCGAACACGGCTTCCCCGCCCGGATTCACCTCCCCGGCACCTGGGGCGAACTCAACGTCAAGTGGATCGAGGAGATTCACGCCACGAACGACCCCGTGGAGGGGTTCTACGAGGAGCGCGGCTGGAACGGCCACGCCCGCGTCCCCGCGGTCGCGAAGATCTGGACGCAGCCGACGAACGAACTCGAGGACGGCCGCCAGGAGGTCGGCGGCCACGCCTATGCCGGCGACCGCGGCGTCGACACCGTCGAGGTGTCCGTCGACGGCGGCGAGACCTGGAACGAGGCCGACCTCGCGGAGCCCCTGCCCGGCGAGGACGTCACCCGGCAGTGGCGCTACCGCTACCGCAAGGACGAGGAGCACGAGGTCGTCGCGCGGGTGATCGACGGCGAAGGGAACCTCCAGCCCCAGGAGCAAAGCGACGCCTTCCCCGCGGGCCCCAGCGGCTGGGTGTCGAAGACGGTGGTACCGTGAAGATTGCGGGGGTGGACCGCCGCAGTACTGGCCGGCGAACGCCGATCCCCGCTGGCGAGGGGCGCTGTGCAACCGCGCTCCCGAGACCCCCTGTACCTATCACCCCCGACCGTGAACGCCCGAGGCGAGACGTGTATGGAGCAGGCGCTGTGGTACCTGTTCGTCGGCACCCGCGGCGGATCGACCCGCGTGCGGATCGTCCGCGCGATCGACGAACGGCCACGCAACGCCAACCAGCTCGCGGAGGCGATCGAGATGGACTACAACACCGTCAGGCACCACCTCGAGAAGCTCGAAGAGCACGACGTCCTCGAGCAAGGGCAGGAGGGCTACGGCGCGCTCTACTTCCTGACCGACCGCTTCGAGGCCCACCGCGAGGAGTTCCACGAGATCGTGGGCACGGCGAAGGCGGGTGCGGAGTCGGGCGACGACGAGCACGAGGAGGATAAGTAACCATGGTCGATCCACTGAACGTCGCCACGGCGGTCTCGGCGCTCAACATCGCAATCCTGCTCGCGCTCACCGCCGTCTGGGTCCGGAACTACCGCGAGTTCCGCACGCCGCTGGTGCTCGCGCTGGTCGTCTTCGGGCTCGTCCTGCTCGCCGAGAACGGCGTGGCGATCTACTTCTTCTTCAGCATGAAGATGCTCTACGCCGCAGATTCGACGGTGCAGTCCGCCGTCGCAGTGCTACGCGGGATGCAGTTCGTCGCGCTCGCCTTCCTGGCGTGGGCGACGCTCCAGTAACGGTGCAGTGAGGGAGAGCGACTCCGCGAGTTACTCCGCGGCGTCGCCGCCCATCTCCGGCGAGTTCGGCGCGGTGCCCTCCGCTTCTGCCTTGGCTTCGTCGGCAGCGGCCGCGGCCTCCGCCGCGTTCGCGACGTTCCGCCGCCGGACGATCCCGACGTTGTTCGCGACCTTCTGCGTGATCTCGGTGAACGCCTCGGCAGCCTCGGCCTCCTCGTCGAGGACGATCGGCCGGCCGTCGTCGCCGCCCTCTCTCACTGCGGGATCGAGCGGCACGGAGCCCAAAAAGGGCATCTCGTGGACGTCCGCGAACTGCTGGCCGCCGCCGGCGTCGAAGATGTCGTGCTCGCCGCCGCAGTCGGGGCAGACGAACGTCGACATGTTCTCCGCGATGCCGAGGACGGGCGTCTCGTGCTTGCCGAACATCTCCAGCCCTTTCCGCGCGTCGTCGAGCGCGACGTCCTGTGGCGTCGTCACGATCACCGATCCCGTGACCGGGACGGACTGGAGGAGCGTCAACTGCGTGTCGCCGGTGCCCGGCGGCAGATCGACGACCATGTAGTCGAGGTAGCCCCACTCGACGTCCTCCCAGAGCTGGGTCAGGACCTTGTGGACCATCGGGCCCCGCCAGATGACGGGGTCGTCCTCGCCGACGAGGTAGGCCATGCTCATCAGCTTCATCCCGTACTGTTCGGGCGGAATCAGCGTCTCGTCGTGGGTCGCCCGCGGCGGCTCGTCGGCCTCGACCATCCGCGGCACGTTCGGGCCGTACACGTCCGCGTCGAACAGCCCGACCTGCGCGCCCATCTCCGCGAGCCCGGCGGCGAGGTTGACCGCGACGGTGGACTTCCCGACGCCACCCTTGCCGGAGGCGACCGCGATGACGTTCTCGACGCCAGGGAGGATGTCCTCCTCGCTGGTGCCGCCGCCCAGGTCGATCTCCGCGTCGAGTTCGACGGTCAGGTCCGTGTCCGCGAAGGCTTCGCGGACCCTGGCCGCCATCGCCGTCTCCGTCGGGGAGTACGGCGCTCCCAGGGCGAGGGAGACGTGTACCGTGTCGCCCTCCACCTCGACGCTGTTGACGAGTCCGAGCGAGACGATGTCGTCGCCGAGATCCGGGTCCTCGACGGTCGCGAGCCGCTCCCGCACCGCTTCCTCGTTCATACCCGGTCGTAGGTGACGAGACGGCGATAAGACTTGTCGTATGGTGGAGGCAGACGGTCGATGTGAGCGAATCGGCTGTGGCCACACCTGACCACGGAAGCCCCTCCCGGAGCCCGTGGGGAAATCCGAGGGACTGCGCTCGGCGGGAGATCCTCTCAGCGGTTGTAGCGGTGGTCCCCCAGCACGAAACGGTGATGGCTCAGCCACCATGCTTCGGGCGACGTCACGAACCATGCCGGGTGGGACTGGAAGGGGCCGACCGCTCGGCGACGGACGACGACGCAAGCACCGCAGGTGAGCGAGCGTATGCGAGCGAACCGAGGAGCGCAGCGAGTCAGAGTCGTCGATCGGGAGGGGCTTCCGAGGTGGGAGTCAATGCGACGGTTGCTCGAATCTTTCCAGCGAACTCAGAAAATCACGTATAACAGCAGATACACGATCACGCCCAGCGAGAAGGAGATGAGCCAGAGCGCCGCGGCCACGCGACCGTACTTGGCGTGCGGGCTCTGCCGAATCTCCGGAACCGATCGCGTCGCCCCCAGCAGTCCCACGAACCAGAGTAGCGGCACGCAGATCATCGCGAGCAGGATGTGGATCGCGAGCAGCGGCAGGTAGACGTACAGGTAGACGGCGTCGGGGCCGGGGAAGCCGTGCGGGCCGAGCAGGGAGACACGATAGAGGTAGAGCACGAGGAACGCCGCGAACAGCCCCGCGGAGGTGCCCATCAGCTTCCGGTGGCGATCGACGTTCCCGTTCCGGATGGCACGCCACCCCAGCGAGATCGTCGCGATCGCCATGAGGCTGATCCCTGCGTTAACGTGCGGGATTGCGTCGAGGAACGCGTCGGGCGCACTCGGCAGAAGCGCCGTCGGAATCCGCTGGCCCGCGGCGGCGAAGACGAGCGCGAGCGAGACGGTGCCGAGGACGGCCGTGGCCGCGCGAACCCTGTCGCGGAGGTACCCTCGCAGCATTGCCAGACGATTGCGACGCGATCGGGAAGGGGCTGCCGATCCCGGCCGTCGGCGCGAAGCCGGCTGCGGAGCCAGGATTCAGAGATATGCCGCGTCCCAGCGCGTGGGCTTGCGGGTGTTGCCACAGTCGCTGCACTCGACGCGGCCCATCGAGTCCATCGCGGTCGCGAGCGCCTCGCAGTGGCCACACTGGAACCCGTAGCGCTCGGTGCGGTCGGCGTCGGCGAAGACGGTGAAGAAGGGACCCAGCGAGCCGCGGCTCGCGTCTTCGAGGTCGACGTAGACCTCGCGACCGTCGTCTTCGAGCACGGTCACGCGCTCGCGGCCCTCGCCGTGATAGACGTGTTCGGTGTAGGGCGTGCCGTCGATTTCGACCTCGCGCTCCCCGACGCGCTCGAAGCCGAGCTCGCGGTAGAAGGCGTTGCCGTCGGAATTGTTCGCGAGGACGAGCCCGCGGACGTGATCGGCGCCGACGTCGGCGAGCCAGTCGGTCGCCGCCTCGAACAGTCGGCGGCCGATGCCCTCGCCACGGTAGTCAGGGTCGACGTGGAGCCAGAGCACGTCGCCCGTGCCGGTCTCGGGGACGTACGACGCGTCCGCGACGCCCACGGCGATGTCGTCGCGTTCGGCGATCTGGACGCAGCGATGGCCGTCCTCGAGCTTCGCTTCGAGGGCCGGCGCGCCGAACCACTCGTCGACCGCGGCCTCGATCGTCCCCGGCCCAAGCGAGTACGACGCGAGCATCGATCGCTCGACGAGTTCGCGGACCGCGTCGCCCTCCGCAGTAGTGGCCTGGCGCACGTGCATGACCAGTCCATACGGCGAGTACCGGCAAAAAGGCAGGTGTCCGTGCGAATTGTTGCACGAACGTAAAGCGGCCGAAACTGGACGGAAACCGGCGGAAGGCGTCGGCTACGCCGGAGACCCGACGCGCGTGGAGCCGAGTTCACGCTTCGAGCAGCGAACGAAACCCACTTTGTCGTCCGCTCCGTTCGTGTGATTGTATGCCATATCTCGATCGGTTGCGTCAGCCGGAGTACACCGGTGAGAACCGGTGCATGGCGTGTACCTACGTCAACGTGCTCCTGACGGTCTGTTTCACCGCGTTGCTCGTCGCGGTGGCGGCGCAGCTCCTGGGCCCCACGCCGGCCCTCGGGCTCGGCGCTGGCTTCGCCGTGCTCGCCGCGGGCAGCATCTGGCTCCGGGGCTACCTCGTCCCGAAGACGCCGGCGCTGACGAAACAGTACCTGCCGAAGAGCGTCCTCGAGCGCTTCGGCAAAGAACCGGACGTTGGCGTCGCGCCCACCGGCGCGCACGAGGGGCAGGCCGCCGAGAGCGAGACAGACGCGAACGAGGAAGGCGTCGAGTCCTTCGATCACGAACAGCTCCTGCTCGATGCCGGCGCCGTCGAGCCCTGCGAGGAGATCGACGACCTCTGTCTCACCGACGCCTTCGATAAGGCCTGGTCGGCTCACCTCGAGGAGATCCCCGAAGACGTCGAGCCCGAGGCAGCCGCCGAAGAGATCGGGATCGACCTCGATCGCGAGCAGGTGCACGTCCAGCACTACGAGAAGGGCACCGTCGTCACGGAGTACGACCGGCCGATCGTCGAGTGGCCCTCACGGGAGGCGATGCGCCTCGACGCCGCCGGCGCCCGCACGCTCGCCGACCACTCCGACCAGTGGGACGCCTTCGACTATCGGCAACGCGCCGCGCTCGTCGCCGGCCTCCGCGTGTTTGTCGAGGAGTGTCCCGACGGCCAGCCGGCCGAACTCAGCGAGGAGCAGGTCGAGTCCTGCTGTACGAGCCACACCGTCGTCACGCTCGAGTGCGCCGACTCCGGCGCGCGCCTGTTCGAGTGGCAAGTCGATTGAGCGCCGGCGGAGCCGCATCGAATCTCCTGCTGACTGCGAGCGCGTCGACGCGACCGAACGGTCTCAGCTCACCGCGCCGCTCCGGTACTGGGCTTCCCAGCGCGGCCCGGCGCGCCGACCGAGCACCGTTCCCACGGCTCCGAGCACCACCGCTGTCACTGCGACGCCAGCGAGCAGCCCCGCACTCGGCGATGGGACGACGAGCCCGACGATCAACAACGGCGCGAGGGGCACGAGCACCGCGAGCCCGAACGCCGCGAACAGGACGGTGTCGAAGAGGAACTCGTTGGGCTGGAGGCCCGCCAGGTACGCCGTCAGTCCGCCGATGTACACGTGGATGCCGGCGAAGAGGAGGCCACCCAGCAACGCGTCGATCGGCGTGGTTCCGAGCCAGACGAGCGCGACGGAGAGCGCGACGATGCCCACGGGAAGTCCGACGAGCGCGAGGGCGCGGCGCTTCGCCGCGACGACGTCGCCGATCGAGAGCGGGAACCGGCGGTAGGACGGCGCGTCCGCCGCGGTCGTGAGCCAGTTGTAGCTCGTGAACGCCGAGAGCCCCAGAAGCGGTCCGAACGTCAGCCCGGCCTGCGGATCGACGCCGCCGATCCGGCTGACGAGGGCGACGACGCCACCCGCGACCGCGAGCAGGACCGTCGCCGAGAACGCTATCGTGCCGAGCCCGCCAGCAGAGCGGGACAGCTCGAGCAGGGAGCGCGCGACGAGCCCGCGATCGTCGCCGATGCGATCGGCGAGCGCGCCGAGCGCGGCCTCTCGCGTTCGCGCCGGACGTGGATCGGACCGCCCGAGGCCGGTGAATCCCACCGTCGCGGTGATCGCGATCCCGACCACGGTGCCCCCGAGCGCGAGCAATGACGGGTCGGCGTAGAGGCCGTACGGCGAGACCTCCGCGACCGGCAATCCGCTCCAGATTGCGGCACCGACGCCGGCGAGCAGCCCGATCACGAGTACCTTCCCGGAGACGCCGCGCTGGACGAGCGCGATCAGCGCCGTCGTCGTCGCCAGCCCGAGCGCGAACGTGGCGGGCAGCGAGACGACGAGCTTCGGTGCCGCGGCGAGCAAGGCGTCGTCGTAGAGCAGCCCCGCGGGCACGAACGCCACTGCGAGCGGGAGGAAGATGAGCCCGGAGTAGTAGACCAGATCCCGGATGAGGAACGCCGCCACCATCCGACTCCGCGAGAGCGGGAGGTGGTGCCAGGTCGAGACGAGCAGGGAGATCTCGCCGAGCATCCGCTCGAGGGCGTCCTGGGCGACCAGGCCCATCGAGCCGGTCTGAAGGCCGAAGGCGAACACGAGCGCGTGGAGTCCGGCGATCGCCACGGCGACCTCGACGCCGGCCCACGCGAGCGCGGCGACGGCCGAGGCCGTGAGCGCGGCGACGACGATCGGGAACGCGGCGAAGCGCCAGCCGCCGAAGAGGCGGACGTGCAGTCGCCACTCCTCGCGGAGCATCGCCGCGAACAGGGCGCGGTCGGCGGTCATGCGATCACCCGCGGTCCTCCTCGTCCGGTTCCTCCGCCGCCGATCCGCTCGCCTGCGGGGCCGCTGCGGAGGCGCCTCCGGTATCGGCCGCCGCTGCGCTGACGTCAGCATCGCCATCGCCGTCCATGGCTCCGGCGGCGCCTGCACCCTCGTTCGAGACACCGTCGACGCCGGCAGCGGCGTGGCCG
>Ga0207771_101449_pt1 | contig 10133 bp, 14 predicted proteins | sample A23M2SouthBayCA_2_FD_187731 | JGI IMG/M metagenome (GOLD analysis project Ga0207771, IMG submission 187731) | Aerobic enrichment media microbial communities from Eden Landing Ponds, California, USA - A23 M2 (2) (SPAdes) | ecosystem: Environmental > Aquatic > Marine > Unclassified | place...
CGCCCATCGACGAGGTGAACGGCTACGAGTACCCGGCCGTCGACGAGGTGGCGCGGCTGACGGTCACGCCGACCGGGGACGGGACCGACTGAAGCCACGGTCGGAGCTGCCGCCATTGTTGCCGTCCTCGGTGTCCGTCCTCGTCGCACTCGGGGCGAACGGCTTTGTGTCAGCCCACCCCACGACGCTACACGCACAGATGAAGAAGGCGTTGTGGTACCTGCTGGCGGGCACGCGCGGCGGCGCGAACCGCGCCCGCCTCATCAGGCTGCTGGACGACCGGCCGCGCAACGCCAACCAACTCGCGGAGGAACTCGACGTGGACTACAACACCGTCCGACACCACCTCGATACGCTGTTAGAGCACGACGTCGTCGAGACCGGCGGCGACGACTACGGCCAGCTCTACTTCCTGACCGACCGGTTCGAACACCACCGCGAGGCGTTCGAGGAGATCACGGAGCACGTGTAAGGATGACTATGGGACCCCAACTGCTGGTCGCGACCGCCCTGTCGGCGCTGAACGCGCTGCTGCTCGTCGCGCTCATCGGCGTCTGGTACAGGAACTACCGCACCTTCGAGTCGAAGCTGACGCTCGGGCTCGTCGCCTTCGGGCTGACGCTGCTCGTCGAGAACGTCGTCGCCGTCTCGTTTTTCTTCTCGGCCACCTCGCTGTACGCGATGGGGCCGGGCGTCGGGACGACGGTCGTCGTCATGCGGGCGCTGCAGTTCATCGCGCTCGCGTTTCTGACGTACGTATCGATGGAGTAGCGCCTCGAAGACGTGCGATTACGGCCGAAAGTTGAACAAGGCTTTTATCCTCCCCTCGTCGCCGTCCACACGGGGCGGCCGACGGACGGCACGCGCTGGACTGGTATCCCTCGCACCTCGCCGGCTCCCCCGGTTCCACGCCGACCAGCGACGCGTCGGCTCGCGGTCAGACGACGTCGCCGCGCACCGTCGCGCCCTCCTGCCGCTCGCGGTACTCGCGGACGGCGTCCGCGGCTCGCTCGGCCTCCGCCTCGTCGAGCCCCAGCATCTCCAGCGCCGCGGGGAGCGTCGGGAAGACGAACTCGTTTTCGCGGAGCTTCCGCATCGCCTCCTCGCTGGTCCGCTGTTCTTCGCCGTCGCTCGCCCACAGCATCGCCCCGCGCGGGTCGAGGATCTGTGCGTACTCCTCGCGAGCCACGGCACCCTGCAGCCGCTGGGTGACGTTGTTCTCGAAGCCGGTGTTACACACCTCCAGGTGGATCGGCTCGTCGTCGTCGAGCAGGTGGGCTGCGAGACACCGCTCGGGCGCGGCGTGGCCGTTGCTGTTCGCGCGCAACAGGTCGGGGTGCTCGTCGGCCCATGCCGCGCGGATGGTCTTGCCGACCCCCTCGATGCCATGCGACTCGACGAACGCCGACTCCCGGTCGGGGGCGTCCTTGAACAGCAGGTCCTTCGTCAGGTAGACGTTGACGCGCGGCACCGGGTCGAGGCCGAGCGCCACGTCGCCGTATATCCACACCTCGCGGACGGGGACGGGCATCGTCTCCGTGGCCACGGTCTCGACGATCTCCTCGACGCGCTCGACGGCGCGCTCGCGGGCCATCCCCTCGTCGCTCCCGCCTGCGCCTCCGGACATACCTGCGCTCGGGGCCGCCGGGCCAAACGCCTTGCGTCACGGCGCGACGACGACGGCGAGCGAAAGCCGTAATCCGCTCGCCCCGAACGACCCGTATGAACTGCGACACGTGTGGCGCCGACGCGGTCACTCATCTCGCCTACTCCGGGCTCCATCTCTGTGAGGCGTGTTTCTCCCGGTCGGTCGAGAAGCGGGTGCGGCGGCGCGTCCGCGAGGACGGGCTCGTCCCCGACGACGCTACCCCCGAGGAGCCGGACACGTGGGTCGTCGGGCTCTCCGGGGGGAAGGACAGCGTCGTCCTCACGCGGATTCTCCATGACACATTCGCGAAGGACCCGCGAATCGAGCTCGTCGGGCTGACCATCCACGAGGGGATCGAGGGGTACCGGGACGCGAGCGTCGACGCCTGTGTCGAGCTCGCCGAGGCGCTCGACCTCCGCCACGAACTCGTCAGCTACGAGGAGGAGTTCGGCGTCCGGATGGACGATGTCGCCGAGGAGGACCCCGAGGGGATGGCTCCCTGCGCGTACTGTGGGGTGTTCCGCCGCGACCTGTTGGAACGGTACGCGGAGAAGCTGGACGCCGACAAGCTCCTCACCGGCCACAACCTCGACGACGAGGCCCAGACCGCGCTCATGAACTTTCTCGAGGGCGACCCGAAGCAGATTGCGAAACACTTCGACGCGTCGCTCGGCGGCTTCGACGACGAGGGTCGCGAGCAGCAGGAGACGTTCGTTCCCCGCGCGAAGCCGCTGCGCGACGTCCCCGAGAAGGAGGTGGCGCTGTACGCCCACGTCAACGACCTCCCCGCACACATCACGGAGTGTCCCCACGCGAGTGAGGCGTATCGCGGGGAGATCCAGGAACTGCTGTTGAAGCTAGAGGAGAACCACCCCGGCACGCGTCACTCCATCATGGCGGGCTACGAGAAGCTCGCCGCGACGGCCGCCGACTCGCTGCGTAGCGGCGCGGACGACCTCGGAGAGTGTGACCGCTGTGGCGCGCCCACTGACGGCGATGTCTGTCGGAAATGCTACCTCGTCGACGCCGTCGGGGGCGACCCCGAGCCCGCGACGACGGAGTGACCCCGTCGTCCGGTCGAACTGCCGCACCGACTGTCAGCCGGCCGTCAGCCGGCCGGCTGTCGCCCGTCAGCCGCGTGTAATACGCCGTCGTTCGGAACCGTTTCACAGTACTTATCAGATAATAAATACAGACAGAAAAGTCTATAATCGATACACTGAACCGCTCGAAAAAGGATACGATATCCGACCTATCGGATAACGTCGAGTCCGTTGTTCTGCTCGGCCGTCGAGCGTCCGCCGTCCGTCTGGCCGAAGCTCTCACCGCTGGGTGCCGAGCTGCCGTGGACCTCGTTCATTCCATCGACGGCCTCTTCGGAGCTGTCGATGGCCTGTCGCGAGGCGTCGGCCTGCTTCTGGGTCGTCGGCCCGAGAATCTGGGCGGACTGCACGCCGGTCATGATGGCCATGACGCGGACCTTCCCCTTGTACTCCTGCTGGATGCGCGCGCCCCAGATGACGTTCGCGTTCGCCTCCAGCCGTTCGGTGATGTTCTGGGCGATGCCCTCGGCCTCTTTCAGCGTGAGGTCGGGGCCGCCGGTGATGTGGACGAGCCCGCCCGTCGCCCCGCGGTAGTCCACGTCGAGCAGCGGGTGGTTCATCGCGTCCTTCACCACCTCTTGGGTCTTGTTCTTGTCCTGCGTCTCCCCGACCAACATCACGGCCACGCCGCCCTGCCCCATGATGGAGGTCATGTCGGCGTAGTCGAGGTTGATGAGCGACGGCTGGGTGATGGTCTCCGAGATGCCCTTCACCGTCTCGGCGATGATCTGGTCCATCACCGAGAACGCCTTGCCGATGGGCAGGTTCGGGACGTAGTCGAGCAGGCGGTTGTTGTCCAGCACGATGATGGAGTCGGCCTCACCGCGCAGCTTCTCGAGGCCCTCCTCGGCTTTCACCGTGCGGGCGCGCTCGACGTTGAACGGCGTCGAGACCATGCCGACGACGATAGCGCCCTGCTCTTTCGCGATTTTCGAGACGACCGGCGCCGCGCCGGTGCCGGTGCCGCCACCCATGCCGGCGGTGACGAACACGAGGTCGGCGTCGCCGAGCACTTCCTTGATCGTGCCCTGTGCCATCTCCGTGGCGCGTTCGCCCATCGACGGGTCGCCGCCGGCGCCGAGCCCCTGCGTGAGCGACTTGCCGACGAGAATCTTCGTGTCGGCTTCGACCATCTGCAGGTGCTGCTTGTCCGTGTTGATGGCGATGGTGTCGGCGCCGTCGACGCCGATGTTGTACAGGCGGTTGACGGTGTTGTTGCCGGCGCCACCGCAGCCGATGATGGCGATGCGTGGGTCGCCGAACTCGGACGCGTCACCGTCCGCGTCGTCGAGATCGCGTTTCTCCTGTTCCGCGTTTTCCAGCGCGGAGTTGACGAGGTCCTGCATCGTTCAGACCTTCGCCCACGGGCGACGCTTCTCGTCGTCCCGGCTCTCCGGCTGTTCGTTTATCATCTCACGCACGGCGGAGCGAATCGCCTCGCTCCGGTTCGGGAACTCTCCCGTATCGACCATGCGCTCGACCTCTTCGATCTGCTGCTTCGGAATCCGTAGTGTCACACGCTCCATTTTTTGATTTCCCCTTGTTGAGTAAGACGGCGTGCGGTGCACACCCGCAGCGCGTCTTACAGCGCGAAAACGCCGTGAGGCGTCGGGTCGTACCACGACCCTGGTCCGCTGTAAGACGACCGTCTTACGCAGACGTATGCACAGACTCAGGTATTATAAAGGTTTGCACTACCCGTAAGACGTTCCGCGAAAACACGTCGAAACACTCTCTATACGTCGAAAACGGCGTTTTACGAGTCCTTCAACACGTCGGCTGCGGGGGTCCGACGGCCGCAACCGGGGCAGAACGACCAGTCCGACCGGAGCTCGTCGCCGCACTCACAGAACACCCTGTGTGACGCCTTTTCGCCACAGTTGGAGCAGTATACGGCCGATTCCGGAAGTTCTTCACCACACTGTTTACAGGTGTCAGCGGCTGCGTCCGACGCGTTTGCACGTTCTTTCGGCTCTGTCTTACGCTCGGCACCCTCGGACTCCTCTTCGACCGTCGTCGACCCGTTCTCCCCGTCGAGCGCGATGTTTACGTTGATGTCCTGCGGCGCGCGCGGCGCGTGCCTCCGACCGAGCCGTTCCTCGATGAGCTCGTCGATCCGTTCCGCGAGCACGTCGTCGAGACTCCCCGCGTCCGACGGCGTCGACGCGCCGCTCGTCGGCTCACCGAGATACTCGCGGAGCGCCTCGCGCATCACCTCGCTCTTCGAGGCGTCGAACTCCTCGAGCTGGCGGATGAGCTCGTCGTCCGCACGGAACGTGATCTTGCTCATCTCTCACTGTCGCTTGCGCGCGCCGGTATTTCAATCTTCCCGCGTGTCCGACAGCTGTCCGTCGGCCGTCACACAGCCCGTCTCCCGGCGTTCGGATGATAACCGTTAAGTCCGACAGTCGATTCCTTGCGACCACGCGCCCGCCCTTAGCTCAGACTGGTAGAGCAGTCGACTGTAGATCGACTTGCCCCCCGTTCAAATCGGGGAGGGCGGACTCAATTTCCGGCCGTATCACAGCACCCGACAGATGTACCGCCGTCTGTCGGTTTTGGCGGTTCAGAACACCCCCAAAATCTGGAGTGCAACTGTACTCGAAACGAGGGGCATCGCCGTCCGGCGAATTCCGTTGCTGACGGAGGTGGCGCCTAATGCGCTTCTGCTCCCGCTGCGGGACGCGCCTGAAGCGCGCCACACCGACCGGTTCCGCACTTCCCGTCGACTACTGTCCGAGCTGCGACGGAGGGCCGGGCCGATGACGGATCGACTCTCGTTCGAGGCACAGTTCGCTCCCGACGACGGGAGCGTTGAGCGCGCGCGTGAGACGGCCGCCCACGTCGTTACCGATGAACCCGGCGGGCCGTTCCTGCTCGCGTTCGCTGATAGCGACGACGTCCACGAGCTCGTACTCCGGCGTGACGGCGACGAGTGGCACGGCAACTGCTGGGCACTCGACGAGCGTGGTGACCGCGTCGAGCGGTGCCGAGGGCTCGTCTATTCCGATGGCCCCTGTGCCCACCTGTGGCGGCTTCGGTCCGACGTAGCTGCCGGAGAGAACGAGATCGTCGACGCCGTCGAGGCGCGGGCCGAACAGGCCGTCGAGGAAATCGTGGCCGACGGCGGCCGGAGGTTCCGACGATGAACAGACAGTCTGCGGCCAGACCTACTCGATCACCACATCCTCGTTGCAGACCGGGCAGGCAGGTCCCGTCTCGGTCGTTTTTAGCTCCGGCTGCTTTCCTGTCCAGCCGCATACCGGACACTGTATTGGATCGGGTCCAGACACAGAGCACTGAAAATATCTCTCTCGACGTCAAAAAGCGTGGTGTCGGGGATACACACCACAGGATAGTCGACCACAGCCCCTCGCTGAATCAGACCCCTGAACGCCGATGGATGGGGATGACGCTTGCAGTCCACCGAACGGCGCGAGAAGTGGACAGTCGTCGGGGGTCGCGCGGGAGCGCGCACGACCCTCCCGCAGCGAGCCCTGGGGGGCCGTCATACGGGCGCCGCAAACCCCCGCACAGCCCCGGCCCGACATACCGTCTTACGGCCCCTCTCTCGTTTTACAGCAGCGTCGCGGATTGTAGGTTCAGCCCGAGCGCGGAGGTGGCGGTATGAGTACCGAATCGACAGATGTGCAGTTCGACGAGGGGAAGACGCAGTCCGTCCGGCTGAACCCCAACGACCGCGCTGCGCTCACTCGGGTCGTCGAGAACAGCGACGAGTGGGGGAACGCGAGCGCCGCGCTCCGCGGGCTCATCCGCGAGGCCGACGAGCAGGCCAGCAGCGACGGTGGGCCGCCGCGAGCGAGCGGCCGGGCGCCGCCGGCCGAGGACGAGCTCGCCGACGCGTGGCGCGAGTTGAAGCGGCTCACAAAGAATGGCGACCGCGGCATCTCGCGGGGGCTCGCCGAGTCTCATCTCGCACAAACCTCCTCGCTGAACAAGAAGGCCGTCTACCACTCGCTGCTCCGGCCGCTCGACGACCGCGGCTACATCCAGATTAACAACGACCCGATGGGGCGTAACTCTCGAGTGAGAGTATTCCGATAAACGACGGCGCTAATACGCCTTAGACATCGGTGTTATAGCGTACGAGATGCTCAAAACAATACGCACGCTATTTGCAGGCCGGTTTTCTGATTATCTCTTTCTGAAGCTTGGCAAAAATGTTAGGTGTTGTGAACATCGATTAAAAATATGAAACGGAGGGACTTCGTATTACTCTCAGCCGGTTCCACAGCTGCATTAGCAGGCTGTACCGGATCGGATGATGACGACATTCAGGATTCGGATGGGGATGGGGTTATTGACAGCGAAGATTACGCCCCGCAAGACCCTGCCGTTCAGGAGAAGTCTGATCTCCAATCGACTGAGACCATTACCCCGACCCCTACGGAGACCTCTACTGATACACCAACGCCATCTCCAACCCCAAGCCCAACTCCAACACCGTCTCCCACCCCAAGCCCAACACCCACCTCAACTCCTCAACCGATTTCTAATTCGCTTGAAGTCACTGATGACTATTGGGATGGCTTGTCTCGAATCGCGGAATACAGCAGAGAGAGCGTAACTACGGTCATCCATCCGGATTATCCAGAAATGGATACTGACCGAGTAAAGGTGTATGCTGGCTTGCTTGAGTTCCCTCGCGGAAATACTGTCGATGAAACACTCAGCGCATCATTTGATCGATCTGACGGTGTTCAAGAGAAGACGCTTACACTTGATGTACCTGACCTTGATTCTGGTGAGAACTATCACTACATGGTCGGCCTGGTTCCCGCAGACAACGTTGAGGACGATATCAATTTCAACGAAATGAACCTCGTGATGGAGTCTGACGCGTTCTCAATCGTAGGTGATGGCCCTGGTATAGAACGCGCTTCATATTCGGAAGAGTTGGACGACGATTCGGGAGATGGATACTCTCGTGAGGCTATTGAAGGGGCCTACAATCTTAGCGTCTCAGGCCGGACAAATGGTGAGAGTTGGGAGGTTGGATTTTTCGCCTGGAAATCAGCTCACGTCGAAGGAGCACGTAGATCTAGAGGGCGTTCTCGCCCAGAGTACGTCTCTTATGAACTAACTGAAGGCACTGCCAACGAACTTGCGACTCTGTTGAATGAAGACGCTGAGTCGCTCGGGCTTTCGGCTCGTGAAAAGGTCGAGTTCGCGATTGATTTCGTACAAGCTCTTCCCTACGTTCCTGATGATGTCAGTAAGGGGTTCGATGACTACACGAAGTTCATCATCGAGACGCTTCCTGAGATGGGCGGCGACTGTGAGGACACTGCAATAATGCTGGCCTCAATCCTCGAGGCAGAGGCGTTCAATTATGATATGATTCTGATTCAGCCGCCGGGACATATGGCCGCTGGTATCGCTGATTCGGATCCTTCTGGATACTATTGGGAACTCGACGGGACGAAGTATTCATACATCGAGACGACCGGGTCAGGCTGGGGAATTGGAGATCTACCCGAAGAGTACGTTGGCGAGGAAGCTCGATTACATCAGGTATAATCCTATCCTGTCGTTCGATTTTTACAGCAAGGTCGCGGATTGCAGGTTCAGCCCGAACGCGGAGGTGGTCGAATAGTCCCCACGTGACGAGCGCCGGAACACGCTACTCCCAGATCGTCGGGAACTCTTCGGCCATCTTGTCGTCGCTCGTCACAATTGCTTCTGTCTCCCGACGTTGGTGGCTCCCCACAATCATCGCGTCGTGCATTTGACTCGGGAACGGCTCCATCAACGCCGGAATGGACTTCAACAGCTCCTCGTCGTCTTCGACTACTGTCACGGGAAGCTTCGTCTCCAACGCGTCGGCGAACTCGACCGGGTCGCCTGATACCTCGGTTCCACGCACCGTCACGCCCTTTTTGACTCGATACAGCGTTTCTACCGCTGCGACTGTCGGAAGCTCCAGCGACACCTCGTTCGCCTCCGCCCGCTGAAATACATGGTCTGCTCCTGCCGGGAGCGCGTCGACGAGATACACGAGCAATGCGCTCGTGTCGACCGTGTACGGCTTCACTGAACGGCCCACTCGTTCTCACGAGCCTCCTCCAGCTCTTCGACGAGCGCGTCCGCCGCCTCCTCGCGAACCTCGCGATCGGCGTCCTCGTCGAGAAGCATCCCGCGACCCTCGGTGCGCTCGGCGCGCGCCAGCCGGATGCCGTCCTCATCCTCGATCCACACCACCTCGTCGCCCGGCTCGATGCCGTACTTCTCGCGTAGTGCTTTTGGAATCGTCGTCTGCCCTTTGTCGGTCACACGCGTCGTCTCCGTCCCGTCGGTCTTGCTCATACGACGTAATACCGGGTGTAAGAACAAAGTTCTTCGGCAGTCACCGCTCGACCGACGCTGGCACCATCGTCGCGACCAGCGTGTCTGTATCGAGCCCCATCCGGGAGCGTCAACACGTCCTCGTCCGGGTAATGATGAGCCAGAGGGTCACGCCGACTCCTCCGACTGTGACCACTCGACCACCGGGATGCGTTCGCGTACGGCGGCGAGTTCCTCCTGGTCCCCCTCGCTCGGATTCACGACGACCACCGGCACGGCGTTCTCCAGCTCGGCAGCGTACAGGAGCGCCTGTCCAGCGCCGTGAATGACATCGCCGGCCACCTCACCGGGGTCGGCGTTGTGTTCGACCTCGATAGCGAGCCGGACGTCGAGCGGCGGGAGCGTCACCACGAAATCGCATACCCGACCGGACGGCAGCCGGACCTCTCGCTCCACGTTCGGCACGCCGAACGCTTCCGAGAGCACCGCGTCGAGCGCCGCCTGAAGCTCCGCCTCGGAGTTCACGCCGCGATCCCCCACAGGTACGCCGGCAGGGGCAGGATGAAGCCGAGCGCCGTATACGCCGCCTCTCGGCGCGCGTCCTTCAGGTGGCCGCGGACCTTCCGCGTCCCGAACACCACCGCTCCGAACAGCGCCGCGACCTCGATCCGGCGCGTCACGGCGAGCAGGACACCAGCGAGGAAGCCGACCGCCACGGCGTGCAGTTCGGCACGGCTCGACAGGAACCCATCGCGCTCCGTCTCCGACTCCGAACCGGATGGTAGCAGGTTTGAAAAGCTCATTTTCAGAGCTTCATGATGTACGCCAGCGAGTAGTACGGCGGCCGGTTCTCGTGGGCGTTGTCGGACCCGGCCGTTCCGACGTTCACGTTGTGGGAGTGGTCGCCGGCCGATTCTATCCAATTCAACGACTGATACCCGTAGTATTCCGAGTTCCCGGTCTTGACGGGTCGGTAGTTCCCGCTGTTGTCCTCGGTGGGTATCCGGTGAGAGTGTGACCCGGCCGTGTCGGTGTTCGCGCCGTGGGAGTGGCTCGGCATCTCTCCGTTCGAGAGT
>Ga0207771_101450_pt1 | contig 10128 bp, 13 predicted proteins | sample A23M2SouthBayCA_2_FD_187731 | JGI IMG/M metagenome (GOLD analysis project Ga0207771, IMG submission 187731) | Aerobic enrichment media microbial communities from Eden Landing Ponds, California, USA - A23 M2 (2) (SPAdes) | ecosystem: Environmental > Aquatic > Marine > Unclassified | place...
CGAGCCGGCCGCTGAAGAACCCGCGCAGGACGACGCGTCCGCGGACGCCGCGGAGATCCTCGACGACGAGCCCGCGCGAGAGCGTCCCCCGGCCGACGACGGCGCGGACTTCGAGCGCGCTCGCGAGTCGAGTTCGCCGAGCGCCCCCTCGACCGGCGGCACCGAGCTCTACTGCCCGGCGTGTGGTTACCGCGACCCGAGCCGCGACGGCTCGCTTCGCGAGGGTGACATCTGTCCGGAGTGTCGGAAGGGCTACCTCGCCGCCGACGAGTAAGCCGACCTGCCCGACGCAGTCCCGCGTTCGCTTTCTATCTACGATTCGCTTCGTGCCCGATTCCCCTACGCAGTCACTGGGTTTGTCAGCGGTGAGCACGTCATATTGCGGCCCCAGAACCGCCCCGACCCCAGCCTTTATCTCTGCGCCACGCCATACCATACCACGTATGGCGTCAGCACCCGGCAGTTCGGGCGACGACATGTTCGACGAGTTCCTCGAGTCCCGCGGTCACGATCACGCCACGTGGGAGTCCGAGTACAACAAGAAGCGCTGTCCGGAGTGCAGTGGAATCCACGACGTCGACGCGACGAACTGTACGGTGTGTGGCTGGCAGCCCGGCGAGTAGATCGCTACTGGCGATTGCCAGGGCGGCGGCGGTATCGCCGCCGATACTCTTGTCAACTATGCTGATTGTTCCGGAAGGACTATAGTACGTTATTTCCTTGCAAAGCATGGGAGATACGAATGCCGGAATGTCAGAACTGCGGTTCGTTCGTCACCGAGGCCTACGCGCGAGTGTTCACGCCCCGCGGCGTCGACGAACCCCGCGTCTGTCCGGAGTGCGAGGACAAGATCCGGGACGGCAGCGACGTCCGGGAGGCGCGTTCACCCCGAAACAACTGACGAACCGACGGCGTGTGACCCCGGCGTTCGAGCGATCGCGCAGCGTTTTCGACATCTGATACCATTCTACGGAGCGACGGGTCTCTCCCCGATCGAGCCGACGGCACACCCGAACCCTTAGGACGACGCCGACGAACGTTTCGACCATGTTCGATGATGAGGAACTGCGGTCTCTTCGCGAGTCGCGCGAGCAGTGGGAGGAGGCGACCCTCCAGCCGGCACTCGACCGGCACGGCGAGCGCAAGGACCGCTTCGCCACGGTGTCGAACCTCGAGGTCGACCGCCTGTACGATCCCACGGATCTCGACGACCTCGATTTCGAAGAGGACCTCGGCTTCCCCGGCGAACCGCCGTACACACGCGGGCCGTACCCGACGATGCACCGGGGACGAACCTGGACGATGCGCCAGTTCGCTGGCTTCGGAACGGCCGAGGAGACCAACGAGCGCTTTCACTACCTGATCGACGAGGGACAGACCGGGCTCTCGACGGCGTTCGACATGCCGTCGCTGATGGGAATCGACTCGGACGACCCGATGGCGCTGGGCGAGGTCGGGAAGGAGGGCGTCGCCGTCGACTCGCTGCGGGACATGGAGGTGCTCTTCGACGGCATCGACCTCGGTGAGGTCTCCACGTCGTTCACGATCAACCCCTCCGCACCGGTGATCTACGCGATGTACGTCGCGCTCGCCGACGTCCAGGGCGTGCCCCGTGAGCAGGTCCGGGGGACCCTCCAGAACGACATGTTCAAGGAGTTCATCGCGCAGAAGGAGTGGGTGGTTCCCCCGGAGCCGTCCCTGAAACTCGTCACGGACGTGATCGAGTTCGCGACCGAGGAGACGCCGAAGTTCCACCCGGTCTCGATCTCGGGGTACCACATCCGCGAGGCCGGCTCGACGGCTGTCGAGGAGCTGGCCTTCACCCTCGCCGACGGGTTCGCCTACGTCGAGGACGCGATGGACCGCGGGCTGGACGTCGACGCGTTCGCGCCGCGCCTCTCCTTCTTCTTCAACTGCCACAACAGTCTGCTGGAGGAGGTCGCGAAGTTCCGCGCTGCGCGGCGGATCTGGGCGCGGAAGATGGACGAGTGGTACGACGCCGAAGCGGAGGCGTCCCGGCGGCTCAAGTTCCACACCCAGACCGCGGGTCAGTCGCTGACGGCCCAGCAGCCCCTGAACAACGTCGTCCGGGTGACGATCCAGGCGCTCGCCTCCGTGATGGGCGGCACGCAGAGTCTCCACACCAACAGCTTCGACGAGGCGCTGGCCTTGCCCAGCGAGAAAGCCGTCCGCGTCGCCCTGCGGACCCAGCAGATCATCGCGGAGGAATCGGGCGTCGCCGACACGATCGATCCCCTCGGCGGGAGCTACGCTGTCGAGGCGCTGACCGACCAGGTCGAGCAGGAGGCGATGGCGTACATCGAGACCATCCGCGAGATGGGCGACGGCTCGATGCGCGAGGGCGTCCTCTCCGGGATCGAGGAGGGCTACTTCCAGCGCGAGATCCAGGACTCGGCCTACGAGTACCAGGAGCGCGTCGAGGACGGCGAGGAGGTCGTGGTCGGCGTCAACAAGTTCTCCATCGAGGAGGAGACTGCCGCGGACACGCTCCACGTCGACGAGGAGCAGGCGCGGGAGACCCAGCTCGATCGGATCGAGTCCGTACGCGAGGACCGGGACGAGGACGCCGTCGAGGACGCGCTCGCGGCGGTTCGGGACGCCGCCGCGAACGACGAGAACACGATTCCGGCGATCGTCGAGGCCGTGAAGGAGTACGCGACGATGGGCGAGATCATGCAGGTCTTCGAGGACGTGTACGGGGAGTACGCGGGCGAGGCGGCGCCGGCGTGAGGTGCGGTTTCGGCCCCGCGTTCAAACACTGCACCGCTGAAACTCGACCGACGAAACGACTTTCACTCTGTATGCGCTTTGCATACACATGAGCACTAGCATCCGGGTGTCCGAGGAGACCAAAGCGAAACTCGACCTCCTCAAACGCGACGACGAGACGTTCGACGAGCTGCTTCGTCGACTCGCGGGCGAAACGGAGCCGATCGAGATCGGTGCGTGGGACGAGGAGACCGCAGACAGGGCGCGGGAGGCCGTCGACCGTTCACGTGAGAGCTTCGGACGATGACGTTTCTCGATTCTTCCGCAATTATCGACATGCTCGACGGCGTCGACCGCACCGTCGAATGCGTCGAGGCGCACGGAACGCCATATCTCACGTCCTCGATTTGCGTGTTCGAAGTGCTCGAAGGTGTTCTCGGCAGTGGGACGACCGACGTGATGGCTGCACGGCAGCAGTTCGGCGGCGTCCGTGCGCTCGAATTCAACGAGGACATTGCGATCGAAGCAGCCAGATTGCAGGATTCGCTACTTGCGGACGGTGAGCCGATGGCACCCCGTGATCTGATGATCGCTGAGACTGCTCGGTCGACGGGCGATCATCTCGTCGTCAACGATGCGGACTTTCAGACTGCGGTGATCGAGGACGCGATTCCAGTGACGAACCTCGCTGAGTGACTCCAGACGCGGAGATCGAGGGGACCCGAACGACTTCACTTCAGTAGCCACGTGCTACAGGGTTCATTTCTACTCGCCAACTGGCTCTACAAAGATTCACTCGCCCCCGAATTCAGATGGCGGCGCGGGGGCGACCCTCACCGGCATGAGAACACTTAACCCGGTGTTGTCCGATTATTTTCGCTGTATGTCAGACGCTGACACCGAGGCCGAGCTCGAGGCCCGGCTCGAGGAGCAGGAGTCCTTCGAACCACCCGAGTGGTTCGTCGAGCAGGCCAACGTCTCGGACCCGGACATCTACGACGAGTTCGAGGAGAACTGGCCGGAGTGCTGGGAGCGCGCCGCGGATCTGATCAGCTGGGAAGACGAGTACGATCAGGTGCTCGACGACTCGGACGAGCCCTTCTACGAGTGGTTCACCGGCGGCGAACTCAACGCCTCCTACAACTGTATCGACCGGCACGTCGAGGACGGCCAGAAGAACCGGGCGGCGATCCAGTGGGAGGGCGAGCTGGGCGAGGAGCGCACGATCACCTATCAGGAGCTCCAGCGCGAGGTGAACGCGTTCGCGGCCGCGCTCCGCGACCAGGGCGTCGAGGAGGACGACGTCGTCACGCTCTACCTCCCGATGCTCCCGCAGCTGCCGATCGCGATGCTCGCCTGCGCGCGCATCGGCGCACCCCACTCCGTGGTCTTCGCGGGCTTCTCCGCGGAAGCCCTGGCCGAGCGGATGAACGCCGCCGAGTCGGAGTACCTCGTTACCTGCGACGGCTACTACCGCCGCGGCGAGGCGCTCAATCACAAGCAGAAGGCCGACGAGGGCCTCCAGAACGTCGACCACGACGTCGAGACCATCGTCGTCGACCGCCTCGGCGACGAGCTGACGCACTTCCTCGGCGACAACGCCCACGACTACCAGGAGCTCGTCGACGAGCACGAGGGCGCCTCCGTCACGCCGGTCTCCCGCGACGCCGAGGACATGCTCTTCCTCATGTACACCTCGGGGACCACGGGCACGCCGAAGGGCGTCAAGCACACGACGGGCGGGTATCTCTCCTACGCCGCCTGGACGACCCAGTCCGTCCTCGACGTCAAGCAGGAGGACACCTACTGGTGTGCCGCGGACATCGGGTGGATCACCGGCCACTCCTACATCGTCTACGGGCCGCTCGCGCTCGGGACGACGACGGTGATGTACGAGGGGACGCCGGACTACCCCGAGAAGGACCGGCTCTGGGAGCTCGTCGAGAAGTACGGCGTCGACGTGTTCTACACCGCGCCGACGGCGATCCGCGCGTTCATGAAGTGGGGCCAGCAGTACCCCGATTCCCACGACCTCTCGACGCTCCGCCTGCTGGGCACCGTCGGCGAGCCGATCAACCCCCGCGCTTGGAAGTGGTACTACAAGCACATCGGGCACGAGGACGTCGCCGTCGTCGACACGTGGTGGCAGACCGAGACTGGCGGCATGATGGTAACGACGCTGCCCGGCGTCGGCGAGATGAAGCCCGGCTCCGCGGGGCCGCCGCTGCCCGGCATCGACGCCCGCGTCGTGAACAACGAGGGCGAGGAGGTCGAACCCGGTGACGCCGGCTACCTCACGGTGAACAACCCGTGGCCGGGGATGCTCCGGACCCTCTACAAGAACGACGAGCGCTTCATCAACGAGTACTGGCAGGAGTACTCCGACGAGGACGAGGACGAGTGGGTCTACTTCCCCGAGGACGGCGCGTCGATCGACGAGGACGGCTACATCACCGTGCTCGGCCGCGTCGACGACGTGATCAACGTCTCTGGCCACCGCCTCGGCACGATGGAGATCGAGTCCGCCGTCGTCGACGTCGAGGGCGTCGCGGAGGCCGCCGTCGTCGGCGGCACCCACGAGGTCAAGGGCGAGGCCGTCTACGCGTTCGTCATCACCGAGGATGGGCAAAGCGAGGACGACGCGCTCCGCGAGCGCGTCGTCGAGCGCGTCGAGGACGCGATCGGGCCGATCGCTCGTCCCGAATCCATCGTGTTCACGCCCGACCTGCCGAAGACGCGCTCGGGCAAGATCATGCGCCGGCTGCTCGAGGAGATCGCCGACGGCGAGGAGCTCGGTGACACTTCGACGCTGCGGAACCCCGATATCGTCCAGGACATCAAGGCCGAAGTCGACGCCAGCGACTGACGCGCCGTCGCCGTCGCGGCCACTTTGCACTGTGGCAGTCGCTTTCTATCTCGCTGTAGCCAGTACTGGAACCGACCGCTCGCTCGACCGAGAGCCGCGGCTCACGAACGAGTTGGAGCGTGCACCGTCCCCAAACGGTGCCGTAGGAGCGTGTGGACTGCAAGCCGTCGCCGGCGTCCCACCCCTCTCCCAGGAGAAGCGGACTCGCGTGCGACGACGTGCGGTTGCTGCAGGTAGCAATCGGCTACCGCTGGATGCCGATTACGCGTTGTTCATCCGCTGGCTGGAGCGCTCACCGCACCGCTGGCACTCGCGGACCCGGTAGGGCTCGCGGGAGTAGTGGGCGTTGTCGGAGTCTTCTGCCTCCGTCATGATCTGCACGGAGACTTCGTGCAGCGTGTCGGTCCCGCAGGCGTCACAGGGTTCGGTCATGCCGTTTAACGAGTCATCAGTCGTCGCCATACTCACACATAGTAGGCTACCACTATAACAGGGCACGAGCGTTTTCAAATCGGGAAAAAACCCCGTACCTGAGCGGGGTCGGACCGTATCGTACACCGGTGTGTTCGAAACATCAAAGGTACAGGATCGAAGCGTGGGTGGATGTCACGATCGATCGCGCGAATCGTACGGGGCATCGAAAGTAGTCCGCCGAGGGTGCGGCGACGCGAGCCCCGCGTATCCCCCGTTCAGTCACGGGTCGAGGAGGGGTGACTCGCGGGTCGACGGGGAAACCGTTATGCTCCACGGGAAACCAACCATTGGATCGTGGCAGACGAACGGCCGATCGAGGACATCCTCGATACGATCGGGGACGACCACGCGCGGGACGTGCTGGCCGCGATCAGCGAGGAACCACGCCCGGCCAGCGAGGTCGCGGACGCCTGCGACCTGTCCTTACCGACGGTCTACCGACGGATCGAGATGCTCAAAGAGCACGATCTCGTCTCCTCGGAGACGGCCGTCGCCGACGACGGGAACCACTACGACGTGTTCAAGTCGAACTTCGACGGCACCGTCATCCGCCTGCGCGAGGACGAGTACGACGTCCGCATCTATCGCAAGGAGAACATTCCCGATCGGTTCTCGAGCCTCTGGGACGAACTCTCGCGGTGACCGGCCCCGGCGGCGCCGATCGACCGCCGGCCAGCCCTTGGCTTCTCGCGACTGGCGCCATCGACAGGGGAGCGTTTTAGACCCTGCCCTTCCAGGGGTCTGGCATGGCGGCCTACACCGAGGCACTGGAGGCGGTTCTCATGATGCTGCGGCTCGCACTGTTCGGGCTGGCGCTGGGATTGACGATCATCAGCTTCCAGGCCTATCGCGAGAACGGCGGGAAGCGACTCGAGTCGGCGTTCATCGGCTTCGCCTTCATCAGCATGGGCGTCGCGATGACGTCGATGGGCGACCAGGTCGAGTCCCTGGAGCTGTTCTTCTCGATCGCGGAGACGGTGCCCTTCATCATCGGGTTCGGGATGCTCTGGATCTCGCTGTATCGGTAGTTCGGCGGTGGCCTGGGGACGGGCTGCGTTCGAGCGCGCTCCCAGACCGCGAATCGAACCCTTTTAGACGCAGACGACGGTATCCGGCGGTATGGCCATCAAACCCGCCTACGTCAAGAAGACGGGCGAGATCCTCATGGAGCGCTACCCCGAGGCGCTCTCGACGGATTTCGAGCACAACAAGGAGGCAGTCACCGAGCTGACGAACATCGAGTCCAAGGGCGTTCGCAACCGGATCGCGGGCTACATCGCGCGCAAGCAGGCCGCCCAGCCTGCCTGAATTGGAAGTCTGGATTTTCGGCGTTCGTTCGATCTCGGTAGCCCGTGGGCTGCTTCTACATTTCGGGGGGTTGCAATCGCATGCAGTGGGCTCCGAAAGCCCCCGAGCGCTCGAACGTCCTCGCTCGCTGCGCTCCTCGCCCTTCGGGCTGCGGTGCTTGCGTCGCGACGACGCCTCGACCGCACGGCCCCTTTCGATGCCCCACCCACTGCACCTCACCCCTCCCCAGCCTTCTGCGCTGCTCGGGCTCCCTCCGGTCGCCACTGCGCTGCTCGTCCCTCGCACGATGTCCGCAAATGGCTGCTCGCCCGCATAAGGGCTCGCAGCCATCGCGTAGCGCGCGCCATCGTGGTCCACCGGGGATTCGCGATTGTCGACGATCGATCCGGGTGGGATTGGAAGGGGCCGACCGCTCGTCGCAGCTACCGACGTAAGCACTGAAGGCGAGCGAAGCGAGCCGAGGAGCACAGCGAGGTAGCTGCGACGAGCGGGAGGGGGCTTCCGAAGGCGGTTGGAGTGCGGTTCACGGCGCCACCTACCTCCGATCCAGTTTCGAACAATCTACCGCAAACTCCGGAGTTCCGTGGGTTCGTCACTGACGACCATGCAAATCACTTCCAAACCGTTTTGACTGCACACCCCCCAGACCGGGCCAATGTCAGTACGCGTTGGCGTCATCGGCGCAACCGGCGCTGTCGGACAGCGCCTCATCCAGCAGCTCGCACCGCACGACGACTTCGAGATCGCCGCGCTCACGGCGAGTGAATCGAGCGCGGGGAAGCCCTACAGCGACGCGGCGAAGTGGCGAGCCTCGGGCCCGATTCCCGACGGCATCGGCGACATCACGGTCGTGGACACCGACCCCACGGAGGTCCCCGACGACGTGGACCTCCTCTTCTCCTCGTTGCCCTCGAGCGTCGGCGAGCAGGTCGAGCCCGACTTCGCGGAGGCTGGCTACGTCGTCTCCTCGAACTCCTCGAACGGGCGGCTCGACGACGACGTCCCGCTCGTGATCCCGGAGGTCAACGCCGACCACGTTGACCTCATCGAGGTCCAGCGCGACGAGCGCGGCTGGGACGGCGCCCTTCTCAAGAACCCGAACTGCTCGACGATCACGATGGTGCCGCCGCTCGCGGCGCTCGACGACGCCTTCGGCCTCGAGGCAGTCACCGTCTCGACGCTCCAGGCGGTCTCCGGCGCGGGCTACGATGGCGTCACCTCGATGGAGATCATCGACAACGTCCTCCCCCACATCGGCGGCGAGGAGGAGAAGATGGAGACGGAGTCCCGGAAGCTCCTGGGCGGGTTCGACGGCGCAGAGCTCTCCTGGCACGACGTCGACGTCTCTGCCTCCTGTAACCGAGTGCCGACGCTCGACGGCCACCTCGAGAACGTCTGGGCAGAGACCGCCGAGGACGCCGGCCCGGCCGACGCCGAACAGGCCTTCCGCGAGATGCCGACCGTCGACCTCCCGAGCGCCCCCGAGCAGCTGATCCACGTTCACGAGGACCCGAACCGGCCCCAGCCCCGCCTCGACCGCGACGCCGACGGTGGCCAGGCGATTTCCGTTGGTCCGGTCCAGCAGACCACCGACGGCATCATGTTCGACTGCCTCGCGCACAACACGATCCGCGGCGCGGCCGGTGCGAGCGTTCTCAACGGCGAACTCCTCCTCGAGCGCGGCTACCTCTGAGCGGCCCACTGCTGCCAGTCTCCGTCACACCTGCTCCTCCGGCGTCCAGTACTCCGCGCTCCGATCCCACGCCCCCGAGAGCGTGGCGTCCGGAAATCGCTTGAAGGCACTGCGGCTGTGTGCGAGCCGGACATCACCGGGCCACGCATATGTTCGGGTACTCGCCAGATACAGGCGCAATGGGTGCCACGGAGATAGAAGATGCACACGTATCGGAGGAGATCGGGTTCGACGACGGACTGCTCGCCGGCGGCGCGATTGGCGGCCTGCTCGCGGGCGTGTTGATGGGACTGCTGATGCACTACCGGATGGGGATCATGGAGGTCGTCGGCGGGCTCTACTCCGTTGAGTCCGTCACCGCCGGCTGGATCTTCCATCTGCTCCACGCCGTCCTGTTTGGCATTTTCTTCGCGATCGGGCTGCAGTGGAAGCCGTTCGCGCAGTACGACTTCGGGCCGCTCGCGATCGCCTTGCTGGGCCTCGCCTGGGGCGTCGCGCTCTGGATGGTGGCAGCGGGCCTGATCATGCCGCTGTGGCTCGACGCGATGGCGCTGCCGGCACCGGACCTGCCGAACTGGGCGACGAAGAGCGGGATCGGCCACCTCGTCTACGGCGCGACGCTGGGCGTCGTCGTCGCGATCGTCGATCGAATCTGAGCGCCGACGATCGGGTCGGACGCGTCACCCTGCTGGCGTGACGAACCGCTTTTTACCGGAGCGCTCGACGCCGACACATGGCCATCGCCGTGACGGATCTGCTCTGGAGTGCCCTCTTCCTCGTTCTCTATCTCGTGATCGCGGTCGTCGCGATCGCGGGCGCGGTCGGGATTCCGGCGTTCGTCGGGAAGATGGTGTACGACCGCGCGCAGTCGGAGGACCTTTCGAACCCGGCCGGGATCGGGCTCGGCGCCGCCTTCTTCACGGTGCTCGTCGGGCTCTTCGCGATCGGCGTCCTGTTGTTCTACGTCGGCTGAAACGAGCGTTGCCGCCGTCCCTCGGTCAATCCGGGACTCCGCGCTGTCACGCGACGACGTTCGCCAGTTCCTCGCCGGCTTCCG
>Ga0207771_101455_pt1 | contig 10095 bp, 6 predicted proteins | sample A23M2SouthBayCA_2_FD_187731 | JGI IMG/M metagenome (GOLD analysis project Ga0207771, IMG submission 187731) | Aerobic enrichment media microbial communities from Eden Landing Ponds, California, USA - A23 M2 (2) (SPAdes) | ecosystem: Environmental > Aquatic > Marine > Unclassified | place...
TCGAGCCGGACCCCACCGTCCTCGACGAGGTTGGCGTCGACGCCGACGAGCAGTTCGTCGTCCTGCGGTCGGTCGCGTGGTCGGCCGCCCACGACGCCGGGAACGGCGGCTTCGTCGACGTGCGGGACGCTGTCGAGCGCCTCGAAGCCACGGGCGCGACGGTCCTCGTCACCGCGGAGGCGGACCTCCCGGACGCCGTCGCTGACCGCCGCGTCAGCGTTCCGCCCGAGCGGATGCACGACCTGCTCGCGTTCGCCGACTGCTTCGTCGGCGAGGGCGCGACGATGGCCGCCGAGAGCGCGGTGCTCGGCACGCCCGCAGTCTACGTGAACACGCTCGAGACAGGACTTACGGACGAGCTCGCGGAGCAGTACGGGCTCCTGTTCCGGTGTCACGGCCCCGATCGGCAGGTGCACGCGCTGTCCCGCGCCACGGCCGTCCTCGACGGCGCCGTGGACCGCGACTGGGACGCGCACCGCGCCGACCTGCTCTCAGAGCGTACCGACACGACCGACGTGGTCGTCGACCAGATTCTCGGAGGCGGCGGATGAAGGTCCTCCAGTTAGCAACCTCGGAATCGCCCTTTTTCGCCGAGCAGGTACGCGCGCTCGAGGGCTCGGGCGTGGACTGCACCGTCGTCACCGTGCCTTCGCCGCCGGATGGCCGAACGCTCGCGTCGTTCGCGAGCTTCTACCGGCGCGTGCTCCAGGAGGTACGCACGGGCAACTACGACCTCGTGCACGCGAACTACGGCCTGCTCGGGCCGCTCGCGTTCGCGCAGCCGGTGCGTCCACTCGTCCTCTCCATCTGGGGGTCGGAGGTGATGGGGTACTCGGCGCGCCTCGACGCGGTGACGCGGGCCGGCATCGCGGCCGCCGACGCCGTGGTGGTGCCGTCTCGGAGCATCGTCGAGCGCGTCGAGAGCGACACCGTCCTCGTGCCCTTCGGCGTCGACACCGAGCGCTTCCGGCCGATGAACCGGCGAGCGGCCCGCGCCGAACTCGGTTGGGACGCCGACGAGCGCGTCGTGTTGTTCCCGTACGACCCCGACCGTGCCGTCAAGGACTTCCCGCGCGCCGAACGCGTCGTCGACGAGACGGACGCGACGCTGCGCTGGATCTCCGACGTCCCCCACGACCGCGTCCCCGTCTACATGAACGCGAGCGACGCCGTGCTCGTCACTTCGAAGCGCGAGAGCGGACCGATGGTCGTGAAGGAAGCCGCTGCCTGCAACGTCCCGGTCGTGTCCACGGACGTCGGGTTCGCCTCGGACGTGTTGGACGGGGTCGCACACTCGACGGTCGCCGACGCCGACCGCCGACTCGTCGCCGGGCTGCGGAGCGCGCTCGACGCCGACGAACGCGCCAACGGCCGCGAACGCATCGACGCACTCGGCCTCGAACGGATGGCTGACAGCCTGCGAGCTGTCTACCAGCGCGAACTCGGGCGCAGAGGGGTCAAAGCGTGACGCGAGCGGTGCCCACCGGAGGAGACCCGTGACCGTCCGAAATCGCGTCGCGAACGCGCGATTCGACGTGGTCGCGGCGGCACTCGCGTTGTTCATCGCCGTCGCACTCGCGCCGCTCCGGCTGCTCTCCGACCAGATCTACATCGTCACGCTCCCCGTCGTCCTCGGGGTGGCGGGCGCGATCTACCTCGCGAGCGTGCGCTGGCAGAACGACGCCGGATCGCTCCCGCGGCTTCCGACCCAGGTGACCCGGCTCGCGCCTGGCGTGACGTTCACCGCGCTCGCCGTGATGGTCGCGCTCGCCGCGTTCGCCGGCCACCGGTCGCTGGCGTTCTACGCGCTCGGCGCCGTCGTCGGCATCGGCCTCCTCGTGCAGTGCGTGTTCGCAGCGGATCGCGACCTCGAACCGGGTCTCGTGCTCGCGCAAATCGTCGCGTACGCCGCCGTCCTCCGGTACGCCGCGCTCTTCACCGCGCCCGGCGTCATCGGCGTCGACGCCTGGTCGCATATACGGTACGCTCGGATGATTCACGATGCCGGGTCGCTCGCGCCCATCGCGGAGAGCAAGTACTACGCGTCGCCGCTGTTCCACCTGCTCGCGGTCACCGCCGCCGACCTGTTCGGCGTGAGCGTCAGGGACGGCATCTATCTCACCGTCGGTGCGGTGATGCCGCTGAGCGTCTGTTTCCTCTACGCCACGGGTCGGTTGCTCGTGTCCGCTCGCTGGGCCCTCACCGCCGCCTCGCTGTACGCGGTCGCCGACCACAGCATCCGCTGGGGCATCCACGTCATCCCGACGAGCCTCGGACTGCTGTTCTTCCTCGCCATCGCGTACGCGCTCACCCGGCTGCTCCACACCGACCACGGCTTCCGAGACGTACTGTTGCTCGTCTTGCTCGTGTTCGCCGTCGTGCTCACCCACCAGATTTCGGCGTTCATCGTGCTGGTAGTGCTCGCCGTCGGCCTGGTCGCCCAGCTCCTCCTGTACTTCGACGTGTTCCGGAACGAATCCGACCGCTACCCGCTGTCGCTCGGTGGCACGGAACCCGTGAACCTCGTGGGACTGCTCGCGTTCGACCTCGGACTCTCCACGTTCGCGTGGTCGATGACGCCCTACAAGGGCGATACCTTCCTCGAAACCGTCGTCAACTATCTGCGATCGACGCTCGTCGAGTCCGCTGGCTTCCTCAACCTCGCAGGACCGTCCGGCGAGGCTGCAGCGGCGGGTGGTGGCGCGGTCGAGAGCGCGGGGTCGCCGCAGCTCGCGAAGCTGGCGCTCTACCTCGACACGGTCGGATTCCTCCTGGTGTTGTTCGCGGCGACGGTCGGGTCGATCGTGGTCCTCCGGCGGAAGTGGGCGACACAGACGACGTACACGTACGTCGGCGTGGTCGCGGTGATGCTCGTGTTCGTACTCGGCCTGCCGCTGTTCGGCATCCGGAACTTCGTGCCGGGACGCTGGATAGCCTACCTGTACGTGCCGCTCGTACTGCTCGGCGTCGTCGGCCTCGGGCACCTCTCGCGGAACGTCCGGCCGGGTGTTGCGGCCGTCGTGCTGATCATGTTCGCCGTCGCGACGCCGGCTGCGATGGTGGTGTCGAGCGAAGCCACTCCGGACAACCCCGTGATCGAGCGGGAAAAAGCGCGATACGCGTACACGGACGCCGAACTCGCGGCCGTCGAAACGATCGGGGCAGTGGAACCGACGGGCACCGAATTCCACGCGGACCACCCCTACCAGACGGTGTTCGACCGGACGAATGCACACTCGGTGACGCCCATCACGGTTGCGAACGGCTCTGTCACCGGGAATGGGACGTTCGTCTACCGGGAGTACGACGCGACTGGCGGCGCGTACGTCGCGTCCGAGGCGGGCGGTGCGGACGTCCGGTATCTCTCGGAGCGCGAGGTCTGTCCGCCGACGGCAGACACCGTATACGCGAACGGGGAGGTGACAGTGTGCCGGCGGCCCGCGTAGCAGGGCCGTACCGCGTCCGACTTAAAGTGAAACGGTCTGAAACGGTCTCTCGGCCGATTCGCGGAGGCTTAGTGGTCTTCAAATTGCCTCGAAACGCTATGAAACGGTCACAACAGCTCAGGACGGGTTTTCGGGTTTAATACGTGCCTCTGACAAGCCCGGCTCACGATGCACGCAGACGATCAGCCACAGACCGCGTCGACAGTCCCGATAGAAGCCGAGGACGACATGGACGGCGATCTGGAGGTGGACGACGTGTTCCACCTGCTCCAGAACCAGCGCCGCAGGTACGCCCTCCAGTACCTGCAGATGGCGGACTCCGACACGGTGAAGATGCGAGACCTCGCCGAGAAGGTCGCCGCGTGGGAGCACGACACGACGGTCGAGTTGCTGTCCTCCAAGCAGCGCCAGCGCGTCTACATCCCGCTGTACCAGAACCACCTGCCGAAGCTCGCCGAAGAGGGCGTCATCGACTACCAGCAGAGCCGCGGCGTGGTCACGCGACTCGACGGCGCGGACCAGCTCGACGACCACCTACCGGACGCGGTGGAAGAGGAGCCCGAGGAAGTGGAGACGGTATGGCCGCACTACTACCTGGCGACGGCAGGCCTCGGGTCGGTGCTGCTCGCGGGGACGCTGACGGACACGTTCCTGTTCGCTGCCGTGCCGGGCGCAGTGGCGGGCGGTGTCGTCCTGGCAACTGTCGCACTCGTCGCGCTCCTGCAGGCGGCTACTGGCGACGACAGCTACTAAAATCGGGTATTCGGTCGATTCCGAACGACAGCGCTCTGGCAGCAGTTCGACCTGTTCGTAGGATCTCATTACTAGTTGAGACGTGCGGTAACAAAAGGCCTATACCGACAGAATGGGAGAGAAATCCACAAGACGCACGCATTGTACTCGTGCATGCAAAAGATGAAAAATACCCATAGAATCGTCGCCGCGCTCCTCGTGGGTTTGCTGTGTGCGGTCGCGTTCGCTGCGCCCGTTACCGCCGGTAGCACCTCCAGCGGCGCGATCGGAAACGCTACTGTCGATGGGCAGAATGCGAGCGTCAGCAACGTCACGCTCTCTGGCGCCGACGTCTACGAGAACCCCCACGACACCGGCACGTACGTCTGGCAAAACGGGACGGCGACCGTCAACGCGACGGTCCAGACGGGAGATGCGTCGACGCAGAACTACGAGGTGTGCGTCACCCTGCCGTCGGCGCCCGAGGACGAACGCCAGCTCGTATGCAAGATTCTCCGACTCGACGGCAACAGGACGCAGACCGTCTCGCTCAAGGTTCCCTCGTGGCCTCCCACGACGACCGACGAGTCGACGGCCGAACAACCACTCGTCGTGCACCTCTCGGAGATCTTCGACGGCGACGAGATCGGTACCTCGTCGACGACCCTCCACCTCGTGACGAAGAACGGCAACATCGACGGCGACGGCCTGTCGAACGCCCGCGAAGCCGAACTCGGCACCGACCTCACACAAAATGACACCGACGGCGACGGCCTCTTGGACGACGAAGAGGTGCAGAGATACGACACCGACCCGCTGTCGAATGACAGCGACGGCGACGGTCTCTCCGACGCGCAGGAGGTCGCGCGGGACACCGACCCGAGCGACTCCGACAGCGACGGCGACGGCCTGAGCGACGGCCAGGAAGTCCAGGACTACGACACGAACCCGAGTGGGGCTGACACCGACGGTGACGGCCTGAGCGACGGCGAGGAAATACACGACTACGACACGAACGCCACTGCGGCTGACACCGACGGTGACGGTCTCAGTGACGGCTCGGAGGTCGGGACGTACGGCACTGACCCCACCAAATCCGACACCGACGGCGACGGCCTGAGCGACAGCACCGAGGTGACGATCGGGACCAACCCGACCGACCCGCTGTCACCGTGGCTCCCGTTGCTTCTCGTGGTCGTCATGGCGGGTGCCGGTGCCGGGATGTACGTCAGCGATGCGCGAATCCGCGTTGAGACTCGCACGTACTTCGACAGCGACGTGGCCGTCCCCGTGGTCTCCGTTCCCGGGGAAATCGACAACGACGAGCACGACCACACCGAGGACGACGGGCGGACGGAACCCCGGGAGCCGGTGACGCCTCCCGCGCCAGAAGGCGCGTCCGTCGAGAGGTTCGACGCGCGTAACAGGGAAGCGTTCCTCACCGACGAGGACCGAACCCTACGGCTGCTCGATGACGCGGGCGGTTACCTCCGCCAGCAGGCCATCGTCAACGAAACCGGATGGTCGAAGTCGAAGGTGAGTCGGTTGCTATCTCAGATGGAGTCCGAAGGGCAGGTGACGAAAATCAACGTCGGGCGCGAGAACATCATCTCGCTCCCCGGCGAGGAGCCGCCGGGCGTGAAGTCCCCGCTCGAAGAGGACTAATGTCGCGATAGCGGATTGTTGCAGGCGTGAAACAGCGGGCAACGCCGGATACCAGGAACTTACCTGACGTATAGCAATGGGGGAACGGCGTCATCGACTGGTATCCGCGGCGATCTGCCGCGAGCCAACCATGACGTGTTACAGACAGCCAGTCGCTGTACGTATCGCCCGCACCGACCGACCCGCCGAATCTGGGGTGCGGCTCTAATGTGTGGCATCATCGGGCGCGTCGGCCACGGCAACGCCGTGGACGAGCTCGTCACGGGATTGGAGAACCTCGAGTACCGTGGCTACGACTCTGCGGGCGTCGCCGTGCAAAACGGGACGGGCCTCACGGTGTGCAAGCAGTCCGGCGACGTCTCCGACCTCGAATCGACGCTCCGGCACGTCCAGCCCACCGGGAACGTCGGCGTCGGCCACACGCGATGGAGCACCCATGGCCCGCCGACGGACCAGAACGCTCACCCCCACACCAGCGAGACCGACGAGGTCGCCGTCGTTCACAACGGCGTCATCGAAAACCACGCGCAGCTCCGTGACCGGCTCGAAGCTACTGGGTGCACGTTCACGAGCGACACCGACACCGAGGTCGTCCCGCACCTCCTCGAACGACACCTCGAGGGCCGCAACGCCGATTCTGTGAGTGCGGTCGCCGACGCGTTCCGCGCGACGATCCGCGACCTCGAGGGAAGTTTCGCGCTCGCCGTCCTCATCGACGACGTCGATGCAGTGTTCGCGGCCCGCGAAGGGTCGCCGCTCGTTCTCGGCGTCGGCGACGATGCGTACTTCCTCGGGAGCGACGTGCCTGCGTTCCTCGACTGGACCGACCGCGTGATGTACCTCGAAGACGGCGACGTGGCGATCGTCGCCCCGGACGGACTCGAACTCACCGACCAGCGAGGTGAGAGCGTCGAGCGCGACCTCGAGCGCGTCGAGTGGTCCTCGGAGGACGCCGGGAAAGGCGAGTACGACTACTACATGCTCAAGGAAATTCACTCACAGCCGGACGCGCTGACGGACACGCTCAGTGGTCGCGTGAATCCCGACGATGGCGGCGTGGCGTTCGAGTCGCTCCCCGACGGCGCGTTTACAGACGTCGAGCAGGTTCGACTCGTCGCGTGTGGCACGTCCTATCACGCGTCGCTGGCAGGCGCCCGGTTGCTCAGGCAGGCCGGCATCCCCGCGCACGCCGAACTCGCGAGCGAGTTCTCGCTCCCCGAATCGGCCGACGACACGCTCGCCGTCGCGGTGACACAGAGCGGAGAGACGGCGGACACGCTCGGCGCCGTCCGAGCGGCCGCCGACGCCGGCGCGCAGACGCTCGCGGTGACGAACGTCGTCGGATCGACGGCGGCCCGCGAGTGCGACGACGCACTGTTCATCCGCGCCGGCCCCGAAATCGGCGTCGCCGCCACCAAGACGTTCACCTCACAGGTCGCCACGCTTAGCATGCTTTCGCGGCGCATCGCGGCCGATGTCGGCGCAGACGAACCGGGCGTGGACGGCGTCCTCGACGCCCTCGACGAGCTCCCCCGCGACGTCCAGGACGTGACGACCGGCGACGCTGCGCGCGCCGTCGCGAACCGCTACCGCGGCAGCGACGCGTACTTCTTCATCGGGCGCGGCGCCGCCCACTCCGTCGCGCTGGAGGGCGCCCTGAAGTTCAAGGAGATCACCTACGAGCACGCGGAGGGGTTCGCTGCCGGCGAACTCAAACACGGACCGCTCGCGCTCGTCACGCCCGACACGCCGGTCTTCGCCATCTTCACCGGCGACGGCGACGAACAGACGCTCACCAACGTCGAGGAGGTCCAGTCCCGGGGCGCGCCCGTCGTCGCCGTTGCACCAGAGGGTCATCCCGCCGTCGACGTCGCCGACGATTACCTCCCGATTCCCGACACCGTCCCGACGTGCGCGAGCCTCCTCGCCGCAGTGCAACTCCAGTTGCTATCCTACCACGCCGCCGAGTTGCTCGACCGTGCCATCGACAAGCCCCGGAACCTCGCCAAGAGCGTGACAGTCCAGTAGCGTGCGCAAGGAACTGTTCGGCGTATTCGGCGACAGGGAGGCCTTCGACGGCCTCCGTGCAAGCGAGTTCTTCGACCGGGTGGTGGGCGGGGACGGCGTCACCGTTGGCGTCCGCGACTGCGCGCTCGGCTACCCCGGTCGAAGCAGCGTACACGCCGGTGACGGCCACACGTGTGTCGTGTGGGGCGAAGCGTACGCGCCCGACGACAGCGACGCCGCTGCGTGGCTATCCCAGGCGTACCGCGACCACGGCCGCGCCGCGTTCGACGGCCTCAACGGCTCCTACGTCGCCGTCGTCGACGGCGACCCGCCGGTCGTCGCCGTGGACCAGGCCCGCACGTGGGAGTGTTTCTACGCCGACACCCCCGCCGGGCGCGTGTTCGGTACCGATCCGGCCTCCGTCGCGGGGGCCCTCCCCCAGAGCGATCGAGCCGTTCTCGACGAGGCGCTCACCGAGTTCGTGTTGCTCGGCGTCGTACTCGGCGACCGGACCGTCCTCGGCGGCGTCGACCGCGTGCCCTTCGATGGCTACCTCGAACCCAGCGGCGTCGGTGCGCTCGACCGGTTCGTCTACGACCACCGCGAGTTCGACTACGCCGCGGAGCTCGCAGACCGTCTGCGCGCCGCGTTCGCTCGCCGCCAGAACCTCCCCGGGGAGTCGGGGGTCCTGTTGAGCGCGGGCTACGACTCGCGGACGGCGCTCGCCGGCGTCCCCGACGTCGAGACGTGTTACACCGTCGGGCAACCGGACGCGGACGAGGTCCAGGTCGCCCGCCGCATCGCGGACCAGTACGACGCTCATCACGAGACGCTCGTCGCCGACGAGCGCTACGTCATAACCGACCCCGAAACGACGCAGTTCGGTCTCGGCGTCAAGGAGTCCCTGCACGTCCATCACGGCGGCCACACGGACGAGATGGGCGTCGACTCGATCTACCACGGTCTCCTCTTCGACACGTTCCTCCGTGGCTACTTCCTGCCGCTCGACGCCGTCGAGCTGTTCGGGCGGCGGCTCCCGAGACAGCGTCTCGAACCCGAACCCGACGTGGCCGCGACGGTCGCCTCGAAGTTCGGCTACCACCCCGAGTTCGCCGACGCCGTCCCCGAGTGTTCCCGCGTCCCCGAGGACGCGATGGCGTTCGTCCGCGACGCGGTGGACCGCGAACTCGAACAGCTCGAGGACCGATACGACTCGATTCACGACGGCACCGCCCTGTTCGGCATCCAGAACCAGCCGACGATGCCGTTCCGCCTCCACCTCGCTGACAACTTCGTGGAGTCGTTCGTCGCCGCCGACGCCGGTCTCGTGGACTGGCACCTCAGTACGCCGCCCGAACACCGGAACGACGAGACGTACCGTGAAGCACTCGAGCAGTTCGACGCGGACGTCCTCCGGCACAATCCGCCCGATCGCCCGCACTCGACATACCGGCGGAACCAGGTCTCGAAGTTCCTCCACGAGATCGTCCCTGGCCTCGACCCCTACCAGAGTCCGCTTCCGAACCGCGACGAACTGTACGACCGTCACGACTACGACGACGAACTCCTCCCCGGATACGGGTCGCTCCACGGTTTGCCGCCGCGCCTGAAACTCCGTCTGAACGACGCGAGAAACTGGCTCGAACTGGCGACCGAGGACAAGTCGTGGACGCCGCGCTCGGTGCTCTGCCGGTAACGCTACGACTCGCGCCCGATTTTGAGCCAGTCGAAGCGTCCGCCGTAGCTCTTTGTCGTGTTGTCGGTGCTATCTGTAGTTTCCGTACTGTTCGTCGTGTCGGTGCTGTTCGTCGTGTCAGTGTCGTTCGTGGAGTCGGTGCTGTTCGTGGTATCCGTACTGTTCGTCGTGTCAGTGTCGTTCGTGGAGTCGGTGCTGTTCGTGGTATCCGTACTGTTCGTCGTATCCGTGCCGTTGGTCCCGTCGGTGCCGTTCGTCGTATCCGTGCCGTTGGTCCCGTCGGTGCCGTTCGTCGTATCCGTGCCGTTGGTCCCGTCGGTGCCGTTCGTCGTATCCGTGCCGTTGGTCCCATCGGTGCCGTTCGTCGAGTCCGTCCCGTTGGTCCCATCGGTGCCGTTCGTCGAGTCCGTCCCGTTGGTCCCATCGGTGCCGTTCGTCGTGTCGGTGCCGTTCGTCGTATCCGTGCCGTTGGTCCCGTCGGTGCCGTTCGTCGTATCCGTGCCGTTGGTCCCGTCGGTGCCGTTCGTCGTGTCGGTGCCGTTCGTCGTA
>Ga0207771_101456_pt1 | contig 10093 bp, 7 predicted proteins | sample A23M2SouthBayCA_2_FD_187731 | JGI IMG/M metagenome (GOLD analysis project Ga0207771, IMG submission 187731) | Aerobic enrichment media microbial communities from Eden Landing Ponds, California, USA - A23 M2 (2) (SPAdes) | ecosystem: Environmental > Aquatic > Marine > Unclassified | place...
CGGTGGGGAAGTTCTCGCGGGGACCGTGTTCCTCGCAATCTTGCTGACGGTCGTCTTTCAGGCGGGGCTGGCCCGCCAGATCGCGGAGAAACTCAACGTGGTTCCAATGCGCGTACTCATCATCGGGGGCGGTCGCGTGGGCCTCGCGCTCGCCGAACGCCTCGAAGAACGTGGAGAGAACGTCGTCCTCCTCGAGGAGGACGAGGAAAAGATCGACGAACTACGGGCAGACGGCTACACCGTTCGGCAGGGCGACGGGACCGACATCGAGTTCCTCGAAGCCTCCGGTGCGGGCAACGCGAAGATCCTCGTCGCCGCGACGGGCGACGACGACACCAACCTGCTGGTCGCCCAGCTCGCGAGCTCGAAGTTCGACGTCGAGACGGTGATCACGCGGGTGAACCAGCCCGAGAACGTCGACGCGTTCCGCGAGCTCGACGTCCAGACCGTCGACGCGTCGATGGCGACCGCGTGGGCGATCGACAACCGCGTCGAGCGCCCCGCGCTCTCGAACTGGATGAACGAGCTGGGCCGGGCCGGCGACGTCCAGGAGATCGAGGTGACCGACGAGTCCCTGGAAGGCCGGACGATCAGCGAACTCGACGAGGAGCTGCCCAACGGCTGCATCCTCGCGCTGGTCTCCCGCGGCGAGACCAACGAGATTCCCGATCCCGACTTCGAAATTCAGTGTGGGGACCACCTCACCGTCCTCGGCCGGACCGAGGACGTCAGCACCGCGCTGGACATCCTCCACCCGCACGACTGAGACGGCTCGCCACCCGTTCGAGCGATCGCGACGCTGTCACCGCGCTGCAGGGACCGATCCTACAGATCCAGCAATCCTTCCAGCAGGAGCTCCGCAGAGGCGTCGTTCGTCGCCAGCGGCGTGTCGTGCACGTCGCAGATCCGCAGGAGGGCAGAGATGTCTGGCTCGTGTGGCTGGGCGGTGAGCGGATCGCGGAAGAAGCAGATCGCGTCGAGTTCGTCGTCGGCAACTTCCGCGCCGATCTGGAGGTCGCCACCGAGCGGGCCGGACTGCTTGCGCTCGACGTCGAGCCCGGTCTCCTCCTGGATGCGCTTGCCCGTCGTCCCGGTACAGACGAGTTCGCAGTCGGCGAGCGCCTCGCGGTGGCGCTCGGCGAACGCGATGATCGCCGGCTTCTCCTCGTCGTGAGCGATGAGCGCGATGCGGGGCATGGTCGAAGCATCGCCGCGCCCGGGCAAAATCCTTCGCGTCGGTGCAGCCGTGGCCCCGCTGCGAGGGCCGGACCGGTTACAGCCGAGCGCCCTCGTTCGTCGGGCGGACGACCCTGACCGTGCCGTCACAGCCCGCTGCTCGGAGGGCATCTGCAGCGGTGTCCCGCGCCGCGTCGGCCTGGTCGGCACTCGTCAGGCCGTACACCGTCGGCCCCCAGGAGGACTGCCCGGCAGCGTCGATCGCGTCGGCGGCCTGGAGCGATTCGACGATCGCTCCCGCAGGGGGCCGAAATACGCCGCCCTGCGCGTCGGCGTACCAGCTCCCGTTCAGCCGCTCGATCTCGGCGATCGCGTCGCCGAAGCTGGCTCGGTCGCCCTGCGCCGCGGCGGGGAGGAGCTTCCGGGTGACGACCGCGGAGACCTGATCGGCGACCGCCGGTGTCGCCTGCTCGACGACGGTGCGCATCGCCGCGTCCTCGTCCTCTCCGTGCCGGCCCCGGTTCGTTTCAGTGGATCCGTCGCCGGTCGCCGCGTCGCCCGAGCCGTCCGCGGTCCCGACCGCCGGCATCGCCAGCACGAACCGCCAGTTCTCGGGGAGTTCGTGCCGGGCGACGATCGGCGGCACGGTCCACTCGCCGCGCGGCGGTCGGTCCGTGGTGAATCGAGCGGTGGGATGCCCACCGTCGAGGACGAACCCGCCGCGCTGGAAGGCCGCGACGCCGACGCCGCTTCGTCCGCCGCGGCCGAGGTCCGGCGCCGCGGCGCGGACGTCGACCGGCTCGTCGTGGGCTCGTGCGATCGCCGCGTAGATCGTCAGCGCGAGCTGCGTGCCGCTCCCGAGGCCGACGTGCCGGGGCAGGCGGTCCTCGACTTCGACGTGGGCGCCCGGCACGTCGAGCAGCTCCGTAGCGAGGGCAGCGTAGTCCGCGGCGAGCGGATCTGGGTCGCCGGTGTCGGCCGATTCGGCGTGGATCGCGTCGGCGGGCTCGGCAGTGACCGAGACCCGGGGCTCCGCGAGCGCCACACCGATGCCGCCGTAGAGGCGCTCGTGGGCCAGCGAGAGGTTGCAGAAGCCGACGTGGAGCCGCGCGCCGGCGCTGACCGTTGGCATTGGAGTGGTCTGGGGGTTTGCTGGGGATGGGCGTTTCGACGGTGGCAACGGAATGTGCAGTCGGATAGTTCCGAACAACAATTGCCTCGAAAGCCCTCGGCCGCCTCCGGTCGCGCGGCTCGCTGCGCTCCTCGATCGGTCGCTTCGCTCCCTCCCTGCGGTGCTTACTTCGTCGTGCGTCCCGGACGCGGCCTCGCCCTTTCAGTTTGCCAGAAAACGGAGTCTTCTGGCCGCCCGGAAATCTTCGATTTCCGCAGGCCGCCAGGTGGGAAGTGGAACCGATCTCGCGATACGGCTCGAAAGCCCCTCGTCGCCCGTGGACGCTCCCGGCACTCAGCGTCCGCAGTCCTCGCCCTCGCCGGCGGGCACCGTCGGCTCCATTACGACGATCCGCGGGTTGTTCGTGTTCCGCGAGGGCGGTTCCAGCCGGAGCGCGCGCTCGAAGTTCGCCTCGGCGTCGCGCTGGAGGTTGGGATCCGACGGGCCGAACTCCGTGACCACCCGATAGCCCTCCTCGCCTGCGAGCAGCGAGCGGAAGAACGCGGTGCGGTTCGGCGAGATCACCGGGTCCTCGAAGTAGCGCTCGTAGTGGAAACTCGAGAGCACGAGGTAGTCGGTCTCGTGACAGCGCACCCGCTCCAGGACGCGCTCCTTCCGGGCGTCGGTGTGCCTGTCGTAGAGGGGATCGACGGACGCGCGAGTGACGTTGACGCCGTCGGGGAACGCCGGCAGGTACACCGGCTTCGTGAGGACAGTCACCTCCGCGCCGTCCTCGAGATTCCCGTCCAGCCACTCGGTGGCCTCGCCGCGAGACGTGCTCCAGACCATCGCGCCGCTGGCGGTGTAAAACAGGGAGAGCAGGAGGACGATCGCGAGGGTTGCGCGGGCAACCGTGTGGAACTCGCGGGGTCGCTCGGCGTCGATCGCCCAGCCGGCGACCAGCCCGACGAACAGTGCGAGCAGTGGGACGATCAACAGGATGCGGTTGTACTGCGTGCTGGACGTGAACGAATCGATCAGGAAGAAGGCGACGGCGAAGCCGAGCGGATACAGTGTGAAGCGGCTCACGCGGTCGGTCACGGCCAGCGCTGCAACTCCAACCGTCGCGAGGATCGCGAGCGCGAGCAGCGGCACGCCGAAGATCGTCACGAGGTGGCCGAGGTGGGCGATCCAGCCGGGTTCGTTGGCGGCGTAGAACGTCGCGCCGCCGGACTTCACGGTGAAGTATCGGGCGATCTCGTCGACGTAGCGACCAGGGTGTACGAGGAGTGACGGCGTCGTGGCGACGTAGGTGGCGATCGCGGCGAGGGGGTAGCGAACCATGTCGCGTACCGCGTCGACGGTGAGGAGCTCGGCGGGGTCGTACCGGCGGAACGCCAGGATCGCGACGACGAACACGAGCACGCCAGCGGTCGCCTTCGTCGAGATCGCGAGGCCCGTCGCGGCGGCGCCATAGAGCAGGTAGCGGTCCTCGCCGGTGTCGTAGTGCCAGACGAGCAGCAGGAACGTCCAGACGACGAAACACGCGACGACGACGTCCTCGGTCGCGTACTTCGCCGTGAGCACGAACCCGAGCGTCACCGAGAGCGTCGTTCCGGCGATCACTCCAGCGGGCTTCCCGCCCAGCCGGCGCGCGAGCAGAGCGACGCCGAGGACCGTCAGCAGCCCCGCGGTCGCGGAGATGAAGCGGCCGGTCCGCACGAGCAGGTGATAGGTCTCGAGGAGCTGCTGGTTCGCCTCCGCCCACTGCCCGCCGTCGGTGTACTTGGCGACGCGGTTGGCCTCGTCGATGACGCCCTGGATCTGGCCGGTCGCGAACCAGTAGAGGGCGACCGGCAGCATGACGACGACGTAGGCGAGCGCGAGCAGCCAGATGTGGAGGTTCCCGCCCTTCTTGAACTCCGTCATCCCGTAGGGCTCCCGCGCGATCGTCAGCGGCTGCGTCGTCGCCGCGACCTCGTCCGGGATCATCTGGTAGGGCGAGATCCGCCAGATGCCGAAATACAGCAACACGGCGGCGAGCACGAGCACGCCGGTGAGCCAGGGGTTCGCGCGGATCGCCCGGCGGAGCCGCTCGCGGTTCATCTACCGCGAGGCGACTCCCCACAGGCGTTTCAACGGTTCGGTTCCGCTCCTTTCGCCGTCGACCGCCGTCGTCGGTTGTGGTACGTGCCCCTCGCTCGGGTGGACGTTTCTCGTGCAACTCGCGTCGTCGTTTCCCGCCGAAGACGGGTGGAGCGGGCGGCTCCCACAGGACTTATTACTGATGACAAAGATGAGTGACTCAGACAATGAGTAACTCCGACGATACCGTCGACGACGCCTGTGACGTTTCCCACGTCGAGGAGGTCGACGACGGCTGTGGCTGCGTCGAGGTCTGGGAACACCTCTCCGAACAGCGCGCGGCTGACGACTGACGATCACAGCGCGGTTTCCGATTGCAGCCGACGGTGTGCGGTTGCCGATCGAATCACAAGCGGTCCGGGTGCGGAGTGCAGCAGACAGAGTGGGACGATCGATTGAACGACGAGAGGACGGCTGCCGATTCGAGAACACAGCGTCCGGCTGCTGACTGCCGAACACCGCAGGGGACTGCAGTCGGCACCGCAGACGACGGGCGGTGACTACTCGACTGTGACGCTCTTCGCGAGGTTCCGTGGCTTGTCGATCGAGCGGTCTTTCGACTCCGCGACGTAGTACGCGAACAACTGCCAGTACACGTTGGCGACGAGCGGCTCGAGGACGCCGACGTCGGGGACGGGCCACTCGACGTCGAGATACCGATCCGCCCCCTCGTGTGAGGACGCCCCGATCACCGGCGCGCCACGGGCCTGGACTTCTTTGACGTTGTTGAGCGTCCCTGCCGGACGTGACCCCTCGGTCATGATCGCGAGGACCGGGGTTTCGGGCGTCACGAGTGCGAGTGGCCCGTGCTTGAGCTCTCCAGCGGGGAAGCCCTCGGCGTGATCGTAGGAGATCTCCTTGAGCTTCAGTGCGCCCTCGAGGGCGACCGGACAGCCGTACTGCCGGCCGACGAAGAAGAACGCGTCCGAGTCGGCGTGCTCCCGTGCGACCTCGGCGACCGTGTCCGCGCGATCGAGCACTTGCTGGACGCCGCCCGGCACGCCACGGAGCGATGAGAGCACCTCGCTCGCGCGATCGGAAGAGAGTGTTCCCCGCTGTCGACCGAGCGCCACCGCGAGCATCGTCATCGTCGCGACCTGCGAGGCGAACGTCTTCGTCGCCGCGACACCGATCTCGGGCCCGGCGCGGATGAAGAGGCTGTCGTCGGTCTCCCGTGTCACCGTGCTGCCCAGCGTGTTCGTCACCGCCAGCGTGCGAGCCCCGGCCCGGCTCGCCGAGCGGATCGCCGAGAGCGTGTCGGCGGTCTCCCCGCTCTGGGTCACCGCGACCGTGAGCGTCCGCCAGGGATCGCGGCCGCCCGAGAAGTCGTACTCGCTGGCGATCTCGACGGTGGCGCGAACGTCCGCCAGCTCCTCGACGAGTTCGGCAGCGTACCGCGCCGCGTAGTTCGAGGTGCCCGCCGCCACGAACTGGACCTCCTCGAGCGAGGAGACGTACTCCGCGGGGAGATCGAGGTCGAGGTCGACGGTGCCGGCGTCGGGATCGATCCGCCCCGAGAGCGTCTGTCTGAGTGCAGTGGGCTGCTCGTGGATCTCCTTGAGCATGTAGTGCTCGTACCCGCCCTTCTCTGCGGCGTCGGCCTCCCAGTCGAGCGTCTCTCGACCGCGATCGATCGACTCGCCGTCCTGCTCGATCGCCACGCCGTCGGCGGTGAGGATCGCCAGGTCGCCGTCCTCGAGGTAGGTCACCTCGCGCGTCTGTTCGAGGAACGCCGTCACGTCGCTTGCGAGGTACTGCTCGCCGTCGCCGTGCCCGACGACGAGCGGGCTGTCCCGCCGGGTCGCATAGAGTTCCTCCTCGCCCGCCATCGTCACGACGATCGCGAAGCTCCCCTCGAGTCGATCGACGGCCGACCGGACCGCCTCGCGCGGGGCCGCGCCACGCTCGAGGGCTGCCTCGATCAGGTGTGGCACGACCTCCGTGTCTGTGTCGCTGGTGAACGTGTGGCCGTCCGCGACGAGCTCTTCGCGCAGCTCGTCGTAGTTCTCGACGATCCCGTTGTGAACGACCGCGACATCGCCAGTACAGTCCGTGTGCGGATGGGCGTTGGCGTCCGTTGGCGGCCCGTGCGTCGACCAGCGCGTGTGGCCGATCCCGCGCTGGTGTGGCGCCGAGTCCGGGAGCGCGGCGCGGAGCGCATCGACCTCACCCGAGCGCTTGTACACGTCGAGGTCGCCGTTGGCGAGCGCCACGCCAGCGGAGTCGTAGCCCCGGTACTCGAGGTTCGAGAGGCCGGTGGCGAGCACCGGCAGCGCGGCCCCGCTTCCGACGTAGCCGACGATTCCACACATGCTAGCCCCTCCGGATCTGGGTTCCCTGCTCGACCGTGCCCGATGCACCGGCACCTGGCGCGACCTCGACGTCGTCGTAGAGGATCGCGCCCGGTGTGAGGACGGCCCCGCCACCGACGGTCGCGTTGTCGCCGATCACGCCGCCGAGCCGGACGCCCTCGTGGACGGTTCCCTCGACGACGACCGTCGCGTCGCCGCCGGGAATCGTCGCGTTGGCGCCGACCGTGGCGTTGGCGCCCACGACGCAGTCCCGCAGGACTGCCCCCGGGCCGATCGTCGCGTCGGGAAAGACGACGGACCGCTCGACGACTGCGTTCGCCCCGACGCTCGCGTTGTCGGCGAGGGTCGTGCCGCGACCGATGGTGGCGTTGGCCCCGACGCGTGCACCGCTCGCGAGGTGAGTCGCGTCGGCCACCGTCGCGCTCTCGGCGACGGTGCCCGAGACGGCCCCGCCGTCTCGATCGAGCATTCTGCCGGTGACCGAGAGGAGGTCCCAGAGGTGTGAGACGTCGAGCCAGAGTCCGTCGTAGCGCACGGCGCTGACGGTGTCCTCGACGAGCAGTCGATCGATCGTCGCGGTGATCGACTGCTCGCCGTCCGCACCGGTCGGCGTCGCCCGGATCGCCTCGAAGACGGCGTCGGTGAACCCGTACACACCCGCGTTGATCTGTTCGGAAGGTGGGTCGCGTGGCTTCTCGACGAGATCCACGACGCGATCGCCCTCGAGGCTCACGACGCCGTACTCCGCGGGCGTCGGTGACCGGGTGACGGCCATGACGGCGCCGTTCTCCCCGGTCCCGAGCGTCTCGCGGACGCACTCGACGGCCGCCGGCTCGATGATCCGATCGCCGTTCAGGACGAGGAAGGGTCCATCGACGAGTTCGGCTGCCTGGAGCACGGCGTGGCCGGTCCCGAGCTGCGTCTCCTGGACGGCGTACGAGACGTCGACGCCCCAGTCGTCGCCGTCGCCGAAGTGGGTCTGGATGCGATCCCGTTCGTAGCCGACCACGAACACGACGTGTTCGATGCCAGCGTCGACGACCGCCTCGAGCACGTACTCCAGGAGCGGTCGGTCGGCGATTGGCAGCATCGGCTTGGGCCGTCGGTTCGTGAGCGGCTCGAGCCGGCGGCCCTCACCGGCTGCGAGAATCACCGCCGTCGTCGCCTCAGTCATACTCCGAGCTACCCCGGGCCGACACTTGAATACACCGCGTCGGTCGCGAAACCCTGCACGCGTCCAGTCCGTCCTCCTCGGCCGGTTCGCGTCTGACCGCGACCTCAGTCCCGACCGCGATCCCGAGTCACCGTTTCCCCCGGCTCGGTCGCGGCGCCCGTCCCGAGCACGACGCCGGCGTTCAGGCTGGTGTCGATTCCCGTCTTGACCTCGTCGCCGAGGACGACCCCGAGCTTCCGCCGACCGGTGTCCACGGACTCGCCCTTCACGCGCATCCGGACGTTCGCGTCGTCGTGCCGAAGGTTCGCGACGACGGTACCCGCACCGAAGTTCGCGTGCGCACCGAGGACCGAGTCGCCGACGTAGGAGAGGTGGGCCGCGTGGGCGTCCTTGAGCAGCACGGAGTTCTTGACCTCGACGCCGTTGCCCACGCGGACGTCGGGGCCGATCACGCTGGCCCCGCGAACGTACGCGTTCGGGCCGACGTCAGCGCCGGATCGAATCACGACGGGCCCCTCGACGTAGGCACCGGAGCGGACGCGTGCCCCGGCCTCCACGACCACTGGGCCGTGGAGCTGGGCGCCCTCCTCGACGGTCCCCTCACGACGGTCCGCTGGGGCCGTCACGGAACCGGCATCCGTCTCCAGCTCCGCAAGCACAGCCTCGTTGGCATCGATGAGCTCCCATGGGCGACCGACGTCGAGCCAGGTCCCGTGGTACTCCACGGCGGCGATCGACTCGTCGTCCGCGAGGAGCAACTCGATGGAATCGGTGATCTCGTACTCGCCGCGGGGGCTCTTCGGGGTTCGGTCGATGGCGTCGAACACCGACGGCTCGAACGCGTAGACGCCGACGTTCGCGAGGTCCGACGGCGGCTCGTCGGGCTTCTCCACGATGCCGGTCACCCGCGCTGACTCGCTCTCTGCGCTCCCCGCCACGTCGACGACGCCGTACTCGGTCGGGTTCGGCACGGTCGTCACGGTCAGCACGTGGCCGTCTACCGCCGCGAGGCGCTCGAACAGGGCGTCGTCGAGCACGAGGTCGCCGTTCAGGACCAGGAAGCGATCGTCGACGATCTCCGCAGCCTTTCCGACGGCGTGAGCCGTCCCCTTCCGTTCGTGCTGGTCCACGTACGCCACCGGCTTGCCGTCGAACTCGTCGCCGACGGTCTCGCGGATCTGGTCGCCGCGGTATCCCACGACGAGGACGTATCGGTCGACGTGTGGCGAACACTGTGCCATTGCCCGCTCGAGGAGCGTCGTGGTGCCGACGGGGAGGAGCGGCTTGGGTCGCGTGTCGGTCAGCGGGCGCATCCGGGTTCCCTTGCCCGCGGCGACGATGACGGCGTCCATGGCAGTTGGTTTTGCCGGTCCGGATAAAACGATTTGCCTCTCTCGTCGACGCGTTCGCACCGACTCGACGTCACTTCCACGGCTCGAACGGAGAGCGGCCCGCAGGGCAGACGCAGCGAAGTTCACCGCTCAGATGCAGCACAGTCCGCCGCTCTGACGCGGCCAAGTCCACCGCTCTGACGCAGCGCAGCTTACCGCTCAGAGCAGCACAGTCCACCGCTCTGACGCAGCGCAGCTTACCGCTCAGAGCAGCACAGTCCACCGCTCTGACGCAGCGCAGCTTACCGCTCAGATGCAGCAGGACCTGCTGCTCACTCCGCGATCGCGTCCTCGAGCAGCGCGTGGGCGGCCGCGAGCAGCTCGTCGGCGCGACCAGCGTCGCGCGCCTCGGCGGTCACGCGAATCAGGGGTTGGGTACCGCTCGCGCGGACGAGGAACCAGCCCTCGTCCGTCGTGACCCGCACGCCGTCGAGCGCTTCGACGGACTCGTACTCGCGTTGGGCGGCGGCTCGAATCCGCTCCATCGTCGCCGTCTTCTCCGCTACCTCGCGACTGTCTCGCCGGATCGGGTACTGCTCGATTCCGTCGAGCATGGTGGAGAGCGGCCCGCGATCCGCCACCATCGCCGCGAGCCGGCACGCAGCCAGTGGGCCGTCGGGCGCGAGGGTGGCTCCGGGCCAGATCCAGGCCCCGCTGGGCTCGCCCCCGAACGCCACGTCGGGCTCGCTGGCACGCTCTGCCACGAAGACGTCACCGACGCGGGTCCGGACGAGTTCGCCCCCGACCGCTGCGAGCGCGTCGTCGACCGCGAGACTGGTGTTGA
>Ga0207771_101457_pt1 | contig 10089 bp, 12 predicted proteins | sample A23M2SouthBayCA_2_FD_187731 | JGI IMG/M metagenome (GOLD analysis project Ga0207771, IMG submission 187731) | Aerobic enrichment media microbial communities from Eden Landing Ponds, California, USA - A23 M2 (2) (SPAdes) | ecosystem: Environmental > Aquatic > Marine > Unclassified | place...
AGTACATCCAGTCCTGGACGATCACGTCGAGCGGGATCTCCCGTTCACGGTACTCGGAGACGATCTCGACGAGTTCCGCGCCGGTCTCGTAGCGTTCCTTCGACTGGATGTAGCCGTAGGCCCACTTCGGGAACATCGTCGGATCGCCGGTGAGATCACGGACGCCGGCGATCACGTCGTCGAGGTCCGGGCCGGCAACGAAGTAAAACTCCTGCTGGTCGTCGCACTCGGTCCAGACGTAACTCCCGTGCTGGTCGTCGTGAAAGGTCGCCAGCGAGGTAGTGTCCAGCAAGAGGCCGTACCCCCGCGTCGAGACGATCGCCGGCATCGCCACCTTCGTGTTCGCCTGGTAGAGGTACTGCATCGCGTCGCGGTAGTCGGCGATCCCCTCCTCGTGCTGGCCGAGACCGTAGAGCGACTCGCCATCGGCGAATTCCAGTTCGAGCCTGGTCTCGTAGGCCGTCCGATCGAGGGTCTCCGGCGGCCCGGCCAGGTCCTCGCCGTTCGCGAGGTCGGCAGGCGACACGTCGGCGATGGACTTGCCGCCCTCGGCGGGTTCCCGAACGTACCGACGGCCGTCCCGATCCTGCCAGTCGAAGGCCGCCGTCTCGCGGTCGATGTCGAGACGGACCTCATCGGTTGTGAGCGTGAGTGTCTCGTCCCCCTCCGTCCAGGACCACTCGACCGGGTCCTCGGGCACGGATTCGACGATGAGACTCTCCGAAGGCGGGACGATGTCCTCGCCGGTGTGGACGACGCGGACGATCGACGCCGAGACGGGTTCGATCCGGAGGGTTCGGTCGTCGGATCGTAGTGTGATTCCGTCGGCGTCGGCGGATGTGGTATGGACACTCATGTGTAGAAGTGACACAGTATCGTTCGTGGCTTCGATAGTTGGGTCTTCCGACTTCGAAGGCCGTCAAGCGATCGAAATGATCGACGACCACCCCAATCACAACGTGGGACGGTCGTCGCGTGAATCATGGCGTATGTCGACAACACAGGAACAAGTGATAGGTATCGGCCGCCGGATGATTGCACCGGAGGGATCCGACCCGACACCGAGGGGGAGTTGAGCCGGGGAAGGTGACAGTCCCGCGAGCACGAGCGGAGGCTCGGCGTACCCGTGGGGTCAATGGCGTCGACAGTGCGTCCCCGAACACAGCCCAAACAAAATACATACGTGAATTATAAAAAGTTATTAATGTTCGCAGTCACGATAGCCATCATGTATGGGAGATAGTGACAACCGATTCAGCGTAGAAGTCGGCAAGGGCGTCTCGCGTCGAGACGTGATGAAACAGCTCGGGGCACTCACGGCAGTCGGGGGGCTAGCAGGGTGCCTCCAACAGAGCGACACGACGACGGAGGGCGATGGTGGGGGCGACGGTGGGGGCGACGGATCCGGAGGGAGTGCGCCCTCGTATCAACGCGTGGACCTGGTTCCGCCGCCAACCGAGTTAGACTTCGCGTCCGAGCCCCCCGAACGGGACGTCAGGATGGTGTGTCACAACGGGGCGATCTCGTTCTGGAACCCGGCGATCGGCGGTTTACACGACGCCGCCAGCCAGCTCGGCTGGAACGCCAGCTTCACGGGTCCATCCGGCGGGTTCAGCATCGAGGATCAGGTCAACATCCTCGAGAGCGTTGTCACCTCGAACCCGGACGTCATCATCACGACGGTCGCGGACTCGAGCGCGTACAACCAGGTCATCAACGACGCGCTGGACAACGACATCCCGGTGTTTACGTTCAACACGAACAGCCTCCGTGGCAAAGGGCGTCAGTACATGCGCGAGGAGTTCGGGCGGGCGTTGCCGTTCGTCGGCCAGGATCAGTACTCCTCGGGGTACGCCAACGGGATGGCCTTACTCGAGAAGCTACCCGACGACGCCAGCAAAGTCACCGTGGGACTCGCCGACCCCGGCCACGCCGGACAGGCCGCGCGTGCGAGTGGTGCGGAAGACGCCATCAAGCAGAATTCCGACATCGAGGTTACCGATCGAGTCAACTACACCGACGCGGCGAGCCAGGGCGTGACTCGCATCTCGAATCACCTCCAGTCGAACCCCGAACTCGACGGGATGGTCGGAAGTGACGTCTACTCGTGGTTCATCGGGCAGGCTGCCGAACAGGAGGGCAGGGCCCAGGACATGATCATCGGCGGGTTCGACCTCCCGCAGCAGACGCTCGATTACATCGATCAGGGCGTGATGAACTACACGACCGGACAGGACCCCTACAGCCAGGGGTACATGCCCGTCCATCAGGCGTTCGCGTACATGGAGCGAGGGATGCCGCCCAAGGAGTACCTGACGGGGGCCGAGATCATCGATCAGGAGTCGATCGACTTCGCCCTGCAGCGACGCAACTGGGGCGAACTCCTGAGCTACCACGGCGTCTAAACTCCGAAAAAACACGATCCAAAAGACAACCATGTCGGAAGACGACTCGATACTGCGGACAGTCGGGCTCACGAAACACTTCGGGAACATCGTCGCAGTCGAGGACGTCGACTTCTCCCTGCGCGAGGGTGAAGTCATGGCGCTGGTCGGCGACAACGGCGCCGGTAAGTCGACGCTCATCAAGGCGCTCTGTGGCGTCCACCAGCCCACGAGCGGGGAGATATACGTTCGTGGGGAGGCCGTCTCCTTCGAGGACTACAGCGACGCCCGCCAGAAGGGCATCGAGACCGTCTATCAGGACCTCGCACTGGCCGAACAGCAGACGGTCGCCGCGAACGTGTTCCTCGGCCACGAACCGATCCGCTCGGATTTCTTCGGCCGATACCTCGGCATCGTCGACAAGGCCGCGATGCGCGAGCGGGCTCGCGAGAGTCTCGACCGCGTCCAGATCCCGGTCGATCCCGGGGCAACAGTCCGGGATCTCTCGGGCGGCCAGCAGCAGGCGGTCGCGGTCGCCCGGGCGTTACAGTCCGACCCGGACATCCTCATCCTCGACGAGCCGACCAGCGCCCTCTCGATCGAGGGGGCACGCAACGTCCTGCGGGTCATCGACGACCTCCGCGAACAGGGGTTGTCGATCATCCTCATCAGCCACAACATCAGACAGGTCCTCACGATCGCCGACCGCATCTCGGTACTCGCCCAGGGGCGTCTCACGGGCGTCCGGGACGCCGACTCGTCGAGCCGTGACGAGATCATCTCACTGATGATGGGCGCGGATGACGAGGAAGACGTCGAGGAGTTCGACCTCTCGCCGTCCGAGGAGGGGACCCCCGCATGAGCGTCGAAACGGAGGGGGACGGGCCGGAGGAGACGGCCGTCAGTCGCGGCGCGGATTCACGGCTCAGACGGCTCCTTCAGCGCCGCCAGATCGGCGTCTTCATCGGCTTTCTCCTCCTGTTCGGACTCATCGGCGTGACGCGACCGGACCTATTCTTCTCCTGGGACGACTTCAGCGGGATCCTCTCGCAGTTGCTCCGGCAGGCGGCTCCGTACGTGATCATCGGGATCGGGATGGCCTACCTGATGATCGGCGGCGAGTTCGACCTCTCGGTCGGGTCGATGTACGGCGTCGCCGGCCTCACGTTCGCGATGTTACTGACGGACTTCCGGCTCACCGTCCCGGCGGCACTAGTGGTTGTCCTCCTCATCGGAGCGATCGTCGGGCTGACCAACGGCGTGATCGTGACCAAAGTCGGAATCCCGTCGCTCATCACGACGATCGGGATGATGAGTGTCCTGCGCGGGTTCGCCTACTGGCTGACGACCGGCGGTTCACGACAACTCCCGGACGATCTCGGCTTGATCGACCTCTTTGGCGGGTCGATCACGGTCGCAGGCGTCGAGATCGCCTACATGGTGTTCTGGATGCTCGCCCTGACCGTCGTCTTCGGGCTCGTCCTCCAGAAGACCCGGTTCGGTCACCACGTCTACGCGACGGGTGACGACGAGTCGGCCGCCGACCGGAGCGGCATCAACACCGATCGCGTCAAGATCACGAACTTCGTCATCACGGGCGTCGTTACCGCCATCGCCGGCGTGCTCTCGATCGCGTACTTCGGCTCGATGTTCGGCTCCGCCGGCCGCGGCTTCGAGTTGCTGATCATCGCCGCGGTCGTGATCGGCGGGACGAACCTCTTCGGCGGCGAAGGAAGCATCTCCGGGATGTTCCTCGGCTCACTCGTCATCGCCGTCATCCCCGTCCTCCTCGTGTTGAACGGGGTGTCCGTCGCGTTCCAGGAGACGTTGACCGGCGCGGTCATCATCGGCGCCGTGATGGTCGACATCTACCTCCGGGACTGATCCCGGTCACGCTTTCAGGACACGTTGAGTGGAAAAAGGTCAGTCGGGTTCGATCCGGACACGTTCTCGGTATCGGCGATGACGACGCCGTTTTCGTGGGGCAACGAACATCGAGATGCATGCCAGAGACTGAGAGGTCCCCGTTCCCGGCGTCGATAGTTGGCTCTTCCGGGAGCGCTCCCCGGATCAACAGGACAGCCTTTTCGCCCTCGACAGGGTAGGAAGGGTATGTTCGAGACGCGGCCAGATCGGGGCGCGGAGGTCGTCCTCGCCGGACGGTCGAACGTGGGCAAGTCGACGCTGATGCGCGAGCTCACCGGCCACACCTTCGATACCGGGCAACGGCCCGGCGTCACCAGAGAGCCCAATCACTACGACTGGACGAGCGAGGACTTCGTGCTGACGGATCTCCCCGGCTTTGGCTACATGAAAGGCGTCCCCGACGAGGTCCGCGAGCAGATCAAGACCGACGTCGTCCGGTACATCGAAGCCAACGCCGACTCGATCCTGGTCGGGGTGCTCGTCGTCGATGGCAAGAGCGTCATCGACATCATCGACCGTCACTCGGGCCCGGACGAGATCCCTCACGACGTCGAACTGTTTCACTTCCTGCGGGACGTGGGCATCCCCCCGGTCGTGGCCGTCAACAAGATGGACAAGGTCGACGATCGCGACGAGCGTTTGAACGAACTGTGTGATCGGCTGGGCCTCCACCCCCCCTGGAAGCAATGGCAGGAGACGATCGCCCCGATCAGTGCCAAACGCGGTTCGATCGAGCCCCTGAAAGAAGCCGTTCGCGAACACCTTCACGAGGCCGAACGCGACGACCTCTTCCAGTTCTTCTGAGCGAAAGCGGGTCGGTCGAGGCAACCTGTCAGTTCCCAAGCGACCAGATGCGAACCTCGTCCAGCCGCGGTTCCGGATCGAGTTCGCGGACGCTCGATCCCATCACGCCGACGAGTTGGGCCGAGGCAACCACGCCGGCCCGGAGCGCACGTTCGGCGTCCCAGCCCTGCTCGAAGGCCCACAGGACCGCGGCGAGCATCGAGTCGCCGGCCCCCAGCGTGTCCACCACGTCGACGTCGAGTGCCGGCGCGTACAGCGTCTCCTCGGGGGTGACCATCACCGCGCCGTCGCTCCCCATCGAGGCGATCACGCACTCGAAGCCCCGTTCCCGGAGGGTCTTTGCGGCGTCGACGCACTCGGTGACGGACTCGATCTCCCGCCCTGTCGCGGCCTCCAACTCCTTGCGGTTCGGTTTGCAGTACGCGTACTCGGCGTCGAGTTCCCGCAACACCTCGCCGGGCACCTCGACGGCAGTGTCCCAGTCGCCGGCCGTCGCGATCCGATCGACGTCGGCCGCGTCCATCCCCGGCAGCAGGCTCCCGCCGATGTTGACCGTGGCCGGCTCGTACTGGGTGACGATCTCGATCAGTTCGTCGATCACGTCGCTATCGACGGTCGGTCCCGTCTGATTGAGCTGGTACTTGTTCCGGGGCGTCAGGATAGTAGTGTTGATGCGGGTCACACCCGCAACCTCGACGAAGTCCATCGGAACGTCGTACGTGTCGAGGTCTTCTTCGATGAAGTAGCCCGTGAAGCCGCCGATCAACCCCGTCGCCACCGTCTCGGAGCCGAGCGCCTGCAGGAACTGCGAGACGTTGACGCCGTTGCCACCCGAGGTGAACTGTGCCTCGGCGCTCCGCTGGACACTCTCGGATTCGAGCCCCGTGTTCATCTTGATCGTCTGATCGACAGCGGGGTTCAGCGTGACAGTCGCTATCATGTACCTGACTCCAGCAGTAGTGGTCTCCTGACTCTTTCGATTGAGTCAATTCTTCTCATGGTTTTCTGGAATCAACGACGCCCGCTTCGCTGCATGCCGCCTCTACTACTCCCGAAACGTATTTAACCCTGGCATGGAATTGTGTTACTAAGGATCTGAGTAACAAATGAGTGAGACACACGACGCCGACTACGACCATCTCGAGGACGTCGAGGACGGGTGTGGCTGTGCGGAGATCTGGGAGACGATGAGCGAGCAGCGCGACCCGTCGGCTGAGACGGGCGTCGCCGACGACTGAGGCCCGAACGTTCTGCTGTCGTGCGGTTGTTGGACTCCTCGCGAGTCGTTCGGGTTGCTACCGTTCGTTGCGAACAGTATGAAAGCCCCGGCGCGTTCGCGGGCTCCGACTCGTTGCGCTCCTCACGGTGTTGCGGTGCTTACAGCGTATCGCTCCGCGACGCGCCGCCCCTTTCGGTCCCGCCCGGAGTAGCCGTGTCCCTACTGTTTCCAGCGGTCGATCCCGAACGTGACTCCACTCACGACGATCGCGACCACCAGGACGGCGGGATCCGAGGAGACGAACAGCCCCGGCGTGGGTGGACGGACCCAGAGCGGATAGAGGTAGAAGTTCGCGAAGCCGTCGGCGTAGACGCGCAATCCGTCGATCACGAGCGAGAATCCACCAGCGGCGGCCAGGACGGCGTAGGCCGTCCGTCGCCACTGCTCGCCGAAGCAGAGTGCGATGATCCCCGCGACGACCGTCACCCCCGCGACGCTCGCCACCGGCGAGTAATCGAAGGGGAGTCCGATCGCGTTCTCGATCACGTCCGCGTCGACGAGAATCTCGATCTTCACGAGATCCGGGATCGCGGCCCCGCCCATCGCGACGACCACCCAGCGCTGATCCAGCCCGTCGACCCACCAGCTGGCGATCGTAAACGCCGCATACGTCACCAGGACGGTCGACAGCAGGTCAGCCATCGCGACGCACCTCGAAGGTCCACGTATCCCAATCGATGCGCCAGTACCTGAAGAACGCCAGCAGGACGAGGACAGCCCCGAGCACGGAGACGCCGTACTTGTACCACTCAGCGCCGCTGGACGAATTCACCACGACGACGCGCTCGGCGTCGAGGGTGCGCTCGGTGGTGAGTTCGCCCAGTATCTGAACGATGCCGCCCGGCTTGACGGAGCGATCGAACGACTGGACCGAAAGCGAGAACGACCCTGAATCAGCCTCGACCCGAATCGTCGCCGTCCCCGCGTCGGTGTCGATGGCCGTCACCGTACCGAAGAGGAACACCTCGTCACCGACGTGTTCGGCCGGTTGACTGGCGAGGTCGTCTTCGTCCGGGTAGGGCCACCGGTCGTCCTCGACCGCGCCGTAATGGACCCCCATGCCGACGAGGAGCGCGACGAGCGCGAAGACGATCACACCGCGGTGCCACTGTCTCACGAGAGAGGGTGGAACGGGACGGACAATGTAGGTTTTCCTTCCCGGCGTCAGTTCGCCTCTGGGTGTGTTGCGTGACGGTTCCCGGAATGGCGAACGACGCACGTAAGAGCGACTGGCACCCACCTCAGTCCATGCGCCAGTTCGTCGTGATCGGTCACGAGGCACCGACGACGCCCGACTTTCCGCTGGAAGACCTACCGGGTGCGGCCGGCCGACTCGACCTGCTCAGCCGGTCGATCACCGCGGCGTTTCTCCGCTCGCACGGTCTTCGGGAGGACGTCCGATTTCGCTTAGTGCTCGGCGACGAGTTCACGCTACGCCTCGAGGGGCGAGAGTTGCAGGGCCTCAATCCCGACGAGCGGAGTACCGCTGCCCGGATCCGGAGCGCGCTCCAGCAACGGGAGGGTGCGATCGGCCACCAGGCGGTCGAGACGTCGCCGGGGATCGATCTCTCCCGACGGGGCGTCGAAACGGCGCTTCGGGACGCGGCTGAGGAGGGCACGCTGCTCCAGCTCCACGAGGACGGGACGCCGATCGTCGAATGCGATACCCCTGATGATCCCGTCTTCGTCCTCTCGGACCATCGTGATTTCACCGAGGAAGAGCAGGCGCTGCTCGACGAGTTAGAGGCCGAGCGTGTCAGCCTCGGGCCGAACGCGATCCACGCCGATCACGCGATCAGCGTCGTCCACAACTACCTCGACACCGACGGCTACGAACGGTATTGAGCGGGTGGGTTGGGCCAGTGACGGCTCACTCGATCGTGAGTTCGCCGTCACCTGCGGCCGCGTCACCGGCGTTTTCGTCCCATTCGAGTTCGAACTCGATACTCAATTCGCCAGGCCCGTCGACCGGTCCCTCGCGTTCGGCTTTGACCTCGAAGGTCGGATGGGCGGGCGGTTCGAGGGTGACCGCCTGCGCGCCTGCTTCCAGCGTGATCGCGTCGCCGGCCTCGAGGTTGTCGGCCACGGTGCGGAGGTACGTGGCGATTTCCTCACGGGACATGGACTGCTCGGTTTCGAAGAGCACTTCTTCGGGCATGTCAGGAGAGAGGGGCTCCACGGGGATAAGTGTTGTAGCGTCTACATACGAGCAGTCGTGGATTCGCCTGACTCGACCCGTCTCGCAAGAGTTAAAGGCGAACCTCGGCAATTATTACGTGCGGGCCGGTGGGGTAGCTTGGTATCCTTCGGCCTTCGGGTGGCCGTAACCGCGATTCGAATTCGCGCCGGCCCACTACCTTTCCCGCGAACAAACACGTGAGCGGGAAGTCCGTGTAGCCGCGCGAATTCGAGCAGGGAAGTCGCAGCGCGAACGCAGTGAGCGATCGTCTTCCCGTGTTCGACATCCGCGCCGGCCCACTACATATATGGGCTTTTCCCGCATTCCTAGACACTTAGCGGCCGGTTTCGGGGGTGAGTAACGTGGCTGTTGAGTTGTCGGAAGGCAAAAATCCGCTTGATCATTGCCCAAATAACTAAGCAACCGAGACGAGCTAGTTGTCGTGTTCGGGCTCGCGGTACTCTTCGACGTCGATCACGTGCTTCGTCTCTGGGTGCGTAAGGTCACTGTCGCCGGAGACCACTGGCGCATCTAGTTCCCTGCCGACGGCGGCAATCAGCGCATCAAGGCCGTCCAAATATGGCCCACTCGATCCGACCTCGTCCGCGATCTCCCCCGCTGTCACGGCCGTCCGCTCGTCGACGGCGTACGTCTCACCCCACGAGAGGTCTCCACGAGCGCCGTCGACATCGCCACTCGGCAGGTTCCCCTCGCCGACGAGTGCCTCAGCGTAGGCCGGAACGGGCATCACCCAGCGTTCGTTCTCGCCCCCATGTGCCTCGTAGAACGCTTTCGTTGCGTCGACGCCGTTCAGATAGTCGATAAGAAAAGTCGCGTCGAGGACCCTCATGCCGCGTCCTCAGCTCGCTCTCGCAGCCGCTGCTTTCGCTTCTCTTTGGACTTGCGGCGGGCCTCACGGACGCGGTCGGCTTCCTCGTCGGACCACCGACCGAACCCGTCGTAGAAATCACCGAGCTTCTCCTCGTCGAGGACACGCTCGAGCACATCGTTGTAACTCTCGTTCTCCCGCCGGAGGCGGTTGAGTTCTCGCTTCACCCGGTCGCTCACTCGTATCTGCTCGTCAGCGGTGGCCATTGTTACGTCAACATTGGCGTTGACAGGGTTTAGTTGTTAGGCTGAAGCAGACACAAGCGTCACGCGTTCAAGCCCCAGCGTGCGTCTTCCGCAAGCGAGCGCAGGCCCCGACAACACAGGGATATTGATGACCTGATTCGCTCAGACCCGACTCTCCAGCAGGTCCTTGATCGCGAAGTAGGCGGGCTTGGGATCGAAGTCCTCGTCGAAGAGTAGCGGATCGTCGGTGATCGTCTGATCGTAGTTTCGCAGCCACGAGGCCGTGTCGTGGACGCCCCAGGTGACGACCGTGTCACAGCCGTTGTCGAGACACGCCTCCAGAATGTCCCGGTAGTACTGGGCCTGGTGTTCGAGGTGGTCCTCGGGCACGTTCTCGCGGTCGTAGGCGACGTCCATCTCGGTGACGTGAACGTCCAGGCCGA
>Ga0207771_101460_pt1 | contig 10076 bp, 11 predicted proteins | sample A23M2SouthBayCA_2_FD_187731 | JGI IMG/M metagenome (GOLD analysis project Ga0207771, IMG submission 187731) | Aerobic enrichment media microbial communities from Eden Landing Ponds, California, USA - A23 M2 (2) (SPAdes) | ecosystem: Environmental > Aquatic > Marine > Unclassified | place...
CGACGCGGCCGCACAGGGGCTGACCGAGGTCAGTCTCGACCGGGACACACCGGTGACGCTGGGCATCGTCGGACCGGGCATGAGCCAGGCCGAGGCCGTGGCACGGACAGACAAAGGCGGCGGTGCCGTCGCCAGTGCCATCGACCTCGCACAGGAGCTACAACAATGAATCTGGACTTCGCCGAACGCGTGGGACGAGTAGAACCGAGCGCGACGCTCGCGATCAGCAACAAGGCCGCCGAACTCGAAGCCGACGGCGTCGACGTGGTCGACCTGAGCGTCGGCGAACCGGACTTCGACACCCCCGACAACGTCAAACAGGCCGCCAAGGACGCGCTGGACGCGGGCCACACTGGCTACACGCCGACCCCAGGGATTCCGGCGCTCCGCGAGGCCATCGCACAGTACCTGCAGGACGACGGCCTGACCCAGTACGACGCCGACGATATCGTCGTGACGCCCGGCGGCAAACAGGCGCTGTTCGAAATCTTCCAGACGCTGATCGACGACGGCGACGAGGTCGTCCTGCTGGACCCGGCGTGGGTGTCCTACGAGGCGATGGTGAAACTCGCCGACGGATCGCTCAAGCGCGTCGACACCGCAGCTCACGACTTCAAGCTCGAAGGCGCACTCGGCGACCTCGCCGCGACCGTGAGCGACGAGACCGAACTGCTCGTCGTCAACTCACCGGGCAACCCCCACGGCGCGGTCTACTCCGACGCAGCACTCGAAGGCGTCCGCGATCTCGCCGTCGAACACGACTTCGCTGTCATTTCCGACGAGATCTACAAGGAGATCACCTACGACGGCCGCGAAGCCACCTCACTGGGCACTCTCGACGGGATGGAAGACCGGACGATCACCGTCAACGGCTTCTCGAAGGCCTACTCGATGACCGGGTGGCGACTGGGCTACTTCGCCGGTCCCGAAGACCTGATCGAGCAGTCGGGCAAAGTCCACGGCCACTCCGTCTCCTGTGCCGTCAACTTCGTCCAGCACGCCGGCATCGAGGCCATCACCAACACCGACGAGGCCGTCGGCGAGATGGTCGCCGCCTTCGACGAACGCCGCGAGTTCCTGAAAGGACTGTTCGAGGAACGGGGCGTCCACGTCCCCGAACCACAGGGTGCCTTCTACATGATGCCCGAAGTCGCCCCCGACGGCGACAGCGAGGCACAACGCGCCTCGAACGCGACCGGTATCGAGCCGGGAGCGGACGACGAATGGTGTGAGAAAGCGATCAACGAGGCCCACGTCGCAACGGTGCCCGGCCACGCCTTCGGGACGCCGGGCTACGCGCGTATCTCCTACGCCAACAGCAAGGAACGACTCGAAGAGGCCGTCGAGCGCCTCGACGACGCCGGCCTCCTCTAGCGCACAGCGATCACTGCCCCCACCCCGATGCTCGCCCTCCCTCCTATCGACCTCGACTTCGTCGCAGCGCTCGCCCTCGTCGTCCTCATCACCAAGAGCTTCGAGTTTGCTGTCGAACGCTGGGACCTCCAGCGCTACGTCCTCGCCCTGCTCGGCGTCGCCGCCATCGCCTTCGCCGCCGTCCCGCAGTTCTTCGAGGACGCCACGTGGTGGGGCCGGCCGTTCTTCGTCGCCATCGGCGTCGGTGCCGTTGCACTCTGGGCGTACCGGCGACTCGGTAAGGCGATATCCCCACGGAACGACTGATCGGGTCGACTGGCGACAGTTTCGTTGGGTCGTCAGTCGAGAGACCTGTTCGAGACAGAGGACCTACGTAACAGTCATTTTCCGTCTGTGGAACATCACAAGAAAAGTATTCTAGTAGACTGATTGTCTTATATGGCCCGCGACACTATTGTTTCGTGGAAGACTTTCGCTCTCTTTCTTCTCTTTCCTCCACTCGCTATCATCGCAATTGTGTTCTTCCCCCTGACGCTCTTGCTCCTCTTTTGGCTCTATTACCGGGGAAAGAATGAAGCAAGAATGGAAAGGATAGCAGAATCTAGAGAGTCACGCACTGATAACTAAGCAGACCGACTGCGCAGTCGGTGTAACGACGGCTGTGAGAACGAACCACGCCGTCACTCGTCACCGTAGTGTCGCCGCAGTACCGAGGCGGCACCCTCGGCGGTCTTCCGATAGGCTCGATCGCCGTCGGGCGTCCGAACGGCGTACGCGTAGGTCTTGCTGTTGGGTTCGTACCAGTGCTCACTGTACTGTTCCAGCGGCCCAATCGCGCCGCCGTCGGCCTCGGGGACCGTCCCGGCCGCTTCGGTTCCACCCCCTTCGGTCCGGGTCGCTTCCGTTTCGGCGGCCGCTGTGGAACTCCCGTCGCTCGCTGTCTTGCTCCGTTCGGTGCCCGTCACCAGCAGGTCGCCCGTGACGGGATAGGGACCCGTCAGCCCTGGGACGGGTTCGTCGCACTCGGCGGCCGCAAGCGTCTGAGCCATCAGCGTCTCCTGTGTGCTGCGCTCTGGCTCACCCGGCTCCGGTCGGCGTTGCTCGTAGCTCCCATCGGACTGCATCTCCCAGACCTGGCGGTTGTCCGACAGCGTCAGTTCGAGGACGAATTTGAGCTGTCGGCGGATCGTCGGGTCCTCGACCGGCGTGATCGCTTCGACCCGGTAGTCGAGATTGCGCGTCATCCAGTCGGCACTGCCGATGAAGTATCGGGGTTCGCCGCCCGCTCTTGCACGTGCGCCGTTCTCGAAGTAGAAGATCCGAGAGTGTTCGAGAAAGCGCCCGACGACGCTGTACACGTCGACGTTCTCGCTGATATCGTCGATGCCGGGCCGCAGGCGACAGATGTCGCGGACGATCAGGTCCACGTCGACGCCGGCCATCGACGCCCGGTAGAGTTCCTCGACGATCTTCGGATCTTCCAGTCCGTTGATCTTTGCGACGATCCGGGCGGGTCGACCTGCCTGAGCGTGCTCGGCTTCCCGGCGGATGTACCGGGTGAATCGCTCGCGCATCGTCACGGGCGCGATCAGGAGCTTTCGGAACTGCTCGTCGAGCGACGGACCGGTGAAGAAGTTGAACACCTTCACGAGGTCCTGTCCGATGTCTTTGTCGGCGGTCAGGAGACCGAGGTCGCTGTAGCCTTTGGCCGTCCCGGAGTGGTAGTTGCCGGTGCCGACGTGGGAGTACAGTTCGACGCCGTCGTCTTCCTCGCGGACGACCAGTGCGGTCTTGGTATGGGTCTTCAGCCCGATCGTGCCGTAGGCGACGTGGATGCCGTGTTCTTCGAGCGTTCGCACCCATTCGAGGTTGTTCTGCTCGTCGAAACGGGCTTTGAGTTCGACCATCACGGCGACCTGCTTGCCGTTCTCGGCGGCGTCGATGAGGCTCTGGATCACCTGTGAGTCGCTGGTCGTCCGGTAGATCGCCGCTTTCACCGCGAGCACGTCCGGATCGGACGCTGCCTCGTCGAGGAACGCCTGGACGGTCTGGGTGAAGTCGTGATAGGGGTGGTGCAGGAGGATGTCGGTCTCGCCCACCCGTTCGAAGACGCTCTGGTGTTCGGTCGTGTGCTCGCCGATCGCCGTCCGGTCGGTGGCCGTCAGTTGCGGGTGGGGCTGGGGTGTCCACGGCTCGCGTTTGAGATCGGGCCGGTCGAGATCGAGCAGCATGTCGAAATCGCGATAGTCCAGTGGCCCGGCGCGTTCGTAGATCTCGCGATCGTCGAGGTCCAGTTGCTCCTTGAGCGTCGAGAGCGCGCGCGGATGCGCGTCGGCTTCGATCTCCAGGCGAACGACCGACGCGAAGCGGCGCTGTTCGAGCACTTCCTCGATCATGTCGATGAGGTCCTCGGCGACCTCCTCGTTGCGCCGGACCTCGGCGTTGCGCGTCAATCGAAAGAGGGCGGTGTCGACGATCTCGACGTTCGGCAAGAGCAGATCGAGGTTCTCACGAATGATCGCCTCGATGCGGACGAAGCGGCCGCTGTCGTCGATCTCGATCAGGCGCGGCCGGTTCGGTGGGATCTTCACGCGCGTGAAGGTCAGTTCGTCGCCCGGCGATTGCCGGGTCATGATCGCCAGCGAAAGCGATCGATTCGAAATGAAGGGAAACGGATGGGCGGGATCGAACGACAGCGGTGTCAGTGTCGGCAGCACCGAGTCCTCGAAGTACGCACGGAGCGCATCACGCTCGGGGTCGTCGAGGGCCACGTAGTCGACGATCTCGATGCCGGCGTCGGCCAGTGCCGGCCGCACCACCTCGCGGTAACAGGCCGTCTGAGCGGCGAACATCGGTTCCATCGTGTCGTGAATCGCTTCCCACTGTTTCTGTGGGGTCCGTCCGTCCGGTGTCCGGTCCGTGACGCCGGCTTCGATCTGCTGTTTGAGACCGCCGACGCGCTTCATCACGAACTCGTCCATGTTCCGCGTGAAAATCGAGAGGAAGCGCATCCGTTCGAGCAGCGGCGTCCGGTCGTCCTCGGCCTCGTGGAGGACGCGTTGCTGAAACTCCAGTTCGCTCAGTTCGCGGTTGAGATACAGCGCGGGATCTCGAAGATCAACGTCGGCCGCCGGTTCGAAGGGATCGATTCCGATGTCGTCGTTGCCCAGCGGCTCGTCACGGTCGTGCTCGCCTGCCATCTCAGTTCACCACGGTCGGTTGCGGATCGACGATGCTGTCGTCGCTGCGTTCGACGTAGGTCTCCGGTGGATCGACGCTCACGAACTCCTCGGTCGAACACCGATAGGCCGTCAGTTGGCCGCCGTAGACACAGCCAGTGTCGAGACCGACGGCCCAGGGCGTCGCGAAGGGGCGAGCCAGCACGGTGTGGCCGAAAAAGACTGTCCGTCCCGAGTCTCGCTGTTCGAACCAGTAGGGGCGGTCGTAGCTGCCATCGGGAACGAGCGAACGGTTGTTCAGGAGTTCCGCGACGGTGTGCTCGTCGAGTGGCTTGCGGTGGTCGATGCCGCCGTGGACGACGAGGGCACCGTCCCAGGAGACGACCAGCGGCATCGACTCGACGAAGGCGAGGTCGTCCTCGGACAGCGAGTCGATCGACTTCCGGCCGTCGATCAATTTCTGTTCGTTGTTGCCCCGTACACTGACGAGGTTGTCGCGGTCCCGGACGAGATCGAGCGCGGCCTTGCTGTCGGGACCCTTGCGCACGAGATCACCGACAAAGACGAAGAGGGTTCGGCCGTTGTCGAACTGCGCGAGTAGTCGTTCGAGTGTGCCCGCACAGCCGTGTACGTCCCCGACGACATACACGTCGTCCCATCGGTCCACGTCGATTTGCCGGTGCTGGTCTGCGACTGTCTCTCGAAACGATAGATTTGCTGTCATGGATAGCGCCGTTGTGGCAACTGCGGAGGCGTATATGCGCCACGACGAGAGCGCCCATGTAACGGGTTTATAATACGTCTCGATAGGGATATGTACCGGTATAGATTCGTTGTCGTCGCCCTGCCGTGGCGCGTCAGGACGGCGATCGCGCTCGTGGTCGCTGGCAATCAGCCGGTGCCTGTACTCGTCGGGACTGGTGTGTGATCGCTGGATCGAGACGTGAGGGAAAAAGAGAGGGAAGGTGGCAACCCTCGAACCGAGTGGGGACGACGTGTAGCCGGCCACGCGCTGGAACAGTGGATCAGACTCCCATGCGGCCGGTGACTGACACGTCACCACCAACTCTGTGCCAGGGCGGTATAACGCTCGCTAAGAGGCATGTAGAGCGATGGCAAGCGCTATTGAGATCTCGATAGCCGTTGCTCACCGAATGGGTACGTTCGCGACCAGCGGCCGCGACGGATCGAGTCGTTACTCGACGAGAACGGCGTTGACCTGTCCGTCCTGACCGGGGCGGGAGGTGACGCGTGCCTTCCCTTCGGTCGTCTGAACGATCGCGCCCTTGGTGATGATGTTTCGGCGGGCGTAGTTCGGATCGGAGGCGTTCTCGACGACGTCCTCGATGGTCGCCTCGACGACGGAATCGCCGTCTGCGACGCTTGCAACGTCGGAGGTGACGGCGCGGAACTTCTCGGTGTTACCGCGGGCGTCGACGGTCTTGAGCTGCTGGTCGCCGACGGTCGTCTCGGTGGACTCGTTGCCCAGTTCGTACTTTCGCTTGTTGCGCGACGGGCGGACACGGCCGCCGGTTCGCTTGCGCGTGGAGCGTCCCTGATCTTTCATACGGAATCGATAGCCCAGCGACTACTTGAAGCGTTCGATGCCGAGTCGTCGGCGACCGTCACGCTGATACGCGCGCCGCCGCCACGAACGAGCGATGAGTCTGCGCCGCGCCGTCGCCGCGCCGTTCGCCACCGAGGGCAGCGACCGACTCGGCGAAAGCGAGTTCGTCGTCGCGCTATCGCTGGATCGGGACTGGTTCTCGCCGGATCAGGCAAAGCGCCTCGTCGACGTGGCCACGAGCGAGGGGCTGCTCGAACGGGACGACGGTGACCTCGTCGTGACGTTCGATCCGGCCGTGGTGTCGCTGCCGGAGGACTTCACGCCCGAGGAGTCGATCTTGCGAGCGCGTTCGACGTTCGAGCGCGTGCTGGACGCCGTCGTCCAGCACGGCGGGCAGAAACAGGAGGCCGTCGCGGCGATCAATCGGTTGCAGGGCGAACTCGGCGTGACGCTGGAAGCCGCCGCGGTGGTGTACGCCCGCCGGCAGGGCGTCGACGTGAGCAAGTTCGCCGAGCGCGCGCGGGGTGATCTCTGATGGTCGAGGACCGGATCACCGACGGGAAACGGATCGCGCAGTTGCTTGCCTCGGAACTGACCGGCATCGAGACTCCGCCGATGGACCGTGTCGATGTGGTCGACGCCACGCCGGACGCCGAGCCATCCCCCGCGGGCACCGAAGCCTACGGAGTCGCGGTCGATGGCGAGCGGATCGGGACGGTCACTGTCGTCCCGGACGCCGCGGTGCTGTCGCTGGACGGACCAGTTCCTGCCGATTTCGAGCCCCGGGACGGACTGGCCGTCGAGAGTGATGGCGATCAGTTTGCCGTTCGAATCGAGTACGGTGCTGCCGTGAAAGATGCCCTCGATCTGTTGATCGAGACGCTCCAGTAATAGGAAATTCTCGTTCGGCGCTTTGCTGCGGCGTCCGGTGATCGCTATCGCGAGACCGGTTTCTCGACGAGGGTCCGCGAGGTCCAGGCGATAAAACCGGTGAGAATGAGGACGGAGCCGAGGATCGCGAGTGCTGCGGCCGCAAGCCAGACACTCATCGCGAAGCCGACGATGGGACCGAACATCGCGACGGTGATCGGCGAGAAGACGACCAGCAGCGAGCCGACAGCGACGATCCGGCGCTGTTTGCGCGTCAGATCGATGCCGAGCGTGAACAGGTCGGATTCGTCGTTCGATTCGGGTGCGGCCAGCCCCAGCGAGAACAGCGGTACGCCGACAAAGACGAGGACGCCGGAGACGACGGAACTCCAGAAGCTATCGATCGTCGGAATCCCGAGCAGTGCCCCGAACAGGACGAGCGAGAAGCCACCGACCAGCCCGATCGGTCGTAACCGCGTATCGTCGAGGGCGGCATCGAGATCCGGGAGCTGTTCTGCGACGTGCTCAACGTCGAGCGAGCGGTCCATGGCGGGGCCACGAAACCCAGCGGCTTATAGCCGAGGGATACTTTATCAAAGTTGGTAACCGGGCCGGTCGCCGCCACCGACAACACCACGAAAACGGGGGCACGCTGGCCGATCTGGAAGGAAACGCTTGTATCGGTCGCCCTCGCGTGCACGTCCATGCACTTCTTCGATCGACTCGGCGAACGCATCGCGGCCGTCGACAGCGTCGTCTCGGTGGGACTGGACCCGGACCCGGACCGACTGCCCGACTGTGTCGCCGACGCCGACCTGCCCCGCTGGGCGTTCAACCGACGGATCATCGACGCCACCCACGAGTACGCCGCCTGTTACAAACCGAACGCTGCGTTCTACGAGGACGCCGACGGCTGGCGCGCACTCGAAGAGACCATCGCCTACGCCCACGGCAAGGACGTACCCGTCCTGCTGGACGCCAAACGTGGTGACATCGGGAACACGGCGCGCCAGTACGCGACGGCACTGGATCGCGCGGACGCCATCACAGTCAATCCCTACATGGGCGGAGACTCGCTCGCGCCGTTCCTCCAGCGCGAGGACAAGGGCGTGTTCGTCCTCTGTCGGACCTCCAACCCCGGCGGCGCGGACCTGCAAGACCTCAAACTCGCCGACGGAGGACCGCTCTACGAGCGCGTCGCCCAGATCGCCGACACCTGGGACGAACGGGGTAACGTCGGTCTCGTGGTCGGCGCGACCAACCCCGACGAACTCGCAGAGATCCGTGAAGTAGTGCCAGATCTCCCCTTCCTCGTCCCCGGCGTCGGCGCACAGGGCGGTGACGCCGAAGCAGCCGTCGAGCACGGGCTGGCCGAGCTGGACCGAGACTCGTCGCCAGACCGGACGCCGTCCGGTCTCGGTGTCGGACTGGTCAACTCCTCGCGCGGGATCATCTTCGCCGGCGAAGACGCCGGCCGGGGAGAACCCGACGAAGACGGTTACTTCCGCGCGTCGGGGCAGGCCGCCAAGAGACTCAGAGATCGACTGAATCAGTACCGGGACTAATCTAATATATAATTCTTTGGGCCACGTTCCGCCCGAGAAACTGTGGTTCTATTTATACGGGGGTGTGGTGCCACAGTTCGGATGCAGCATGACGACTCATCCCGCTCGAACTGGTCTCCGGCGCTTCTTCGGCGTCGCAACCGACGGACAGACGTATCGAAACCTCGCCTACCTGGCGCTGACCTTCCCGCTGGGCGTGCTCTACTTCACGCTCGTCTGGGGCGGCGGTGCCGCGGGCGTGAGCACTCTCCCGATCCTCGTCGGCGCGCCCATCCTGGTGGCCGTCCTCGCGATGGCGGTCGCCGTCGCCGACATCGAGACGCGCCTCGCTCGCGGACTGCTCGGTGCCGACGTGTCGATGAACACTCCCAGCCCCAGCGAGGAGACGCTCACCGAGTACGCGAAACGGCTGGTCCTCTCCCCCCAGAGCTACCTCGCCGTCGTGTATCTGCTCTCGAAGTTCGTCATCGGCATCGCCGCGTTCACGGCGCTGGTGACTGCCGCGACGCTGTCGGCGGTCCTGACCGCTGCACCTCTCGTCTACGACCGCCCCGGCGTCACGTACAACTTCGGCCCGAACGTGGTCATCGACACCCTCCCCGAGGCGATGGTCGCCGCCGTCGCCGGCATCCTGCTGGCGTTCGTCTCCCTCCACGTCTTCAACCTCGCTGCCCGCGCACTCGCCCGCTACACTGAGTTGCTGCTCGACGCTGGCGAGTTGTCCCCCTGACGCACCCTCCAGTCCGCTGACTCCACACACTCTGATCCGTTCCGCTGACGCTCCTCCCTCCCGTTCCCCGCTGACGCCATCCCCCCGCTCCGTGAGTACCGTCCCGCTGTGGTCCTCCCGGCGCTCAGAACTCGTAGGTGTCGACCCCGTCGGGCATGTCCTCGGGTGTCGGTTCCCCGTCCGGTCGCCCGCCGCTCTCCCCGAGACAGGCCGTGCAGATGCCGTTGGACTCGCTGAAGTGTTTGTCACAGACCAGTCTCCCGCAGAGATCACAGCTGTGATCGGCGGTCTCGTTCTCGCAGATCTGACAGAGCCCGGTGACGCTCATGTCAGTATGTAGCACGCCCATCGGCGAGAGGCTTACGGTGGTCCACCCCAAACGTCGGGTGTGCAGTACGACCGTCTCACTACGGGTCTGGCGGTGGTTCTCGGTGGGCTGACAGTCGTGTTGACCGCACTCGCCGTGGTGTCGAATCCGGCGGTCATCTTCGTCGCGCTGGCCTTCGGGGCGGCGACGTACTTCGTCTATTACCACGCCAGCGGGCGGATGGCCTCGCGTGTCTATCAGCGCGTCGAGCGTCAGGCCCGCGTCGATGGCGGCCGTCGCCAAACGGGGGCCGGACCGCGCGAGGAGTGGGAACCGCCACGGGGTGGTGCGACCGCCCGCGACGCCGTCGGCGGGAATCGCCGTGCGCGACAGGCCCGCCAGCGGCGCACCGCACAGCAGCAACGCCAACAGCGCCGTCGTCAAGCCAGTCAGCGGACCGGCAGGGCACCCTCGGCCAACAGCG
>Ga0207771_101461_pt1 | contig 10071 bp, 5 predicted proteins | sample A23M2SouthBayCA_2_FD_187731 | JGI IMG/M metagenome (GOLD analysis project Ga0207771, IMG submission 187731) | Aerobic enrichment media microbial communities from Eden Landing Ponds, California, USA - A23 M2 (2) (SPAdes) | ecosystem: Environmental > Aquatic > Marine > Unclassified | place...
GCGGGTGATCATATTATCCGATTGACTGCCCGTGATGATACTGACCTGCAAGCGACCGATCCCGATACCCTTCACATCTCGCTTGTCAAACCCACGTTCGATAAAGGAATACTTATTATTGATGAAACACAGGAAGACAAATTTAAAGGAAACGCAGCTTCCTACACCGACCATCAGATTGATTCGATGTACTCCAGTTGGATAAGTCCGAATTCCCACGACAGCTGGGATTTAAGGGATAAGAACGATATTCCATCCCGAGAAGTACTTGGTCAGTACAAGATGATATTCTGGCATGCCGACAATTGGTACAGCAGTTCTAGTGATGCTCACCGTCTACGTTTTTACACAGATGTCATATCCGAGTACATGAATGTTGGCGGCGATTTTATAATGAGTGGATGGAAGATCCTTAAATCCCTACGGCCTAATGTGGAATATCCGGCGACCTTTCAAGAAGGTAGCTTCGAGAGAGATTATCTCCATATTCAGCGTGCTGACATCTCTGGTATAAGTATTCCCGGAGATTTTGTTGGAGCCAACGGAGTGGGAGAAAACTTCACTGATGTTCGCGTCGACTCAACAAAAACCGAAGGATGGTTTCCCAATAATGGAAATATGGTAGATATCACAACGATTCCCGAACCGGGAGGTTTTACCAGTCCTATTTACGCCTATGAATGCAAAATGGATTGCGATAATCGGGATTACGTAGGACAACCTGTGGGATTAAGGTATTTAGGCACTTCTTATGATGCCATAATGCTCGGCTTCCCTTTGTTCTTTCTTCACGAGGATCATGCCGAGACAGCCATCGATGAGATACTGACTAATATGGAGTATCGGGAACCAAATAAATAGAAACTTGGGCATCCAGTCCGAAACGTGATGAATTGCTTCGCCAATGAACCTTGACTCATTTCCACTCCGGACTCCAGGTCTGGGGAGCATGTTTCGGACTGGTTCCCCAAGATTTATTGGGCTTTGGCCCCATTTTTAAGCTCAGAGTATCTCCCATTCGAATATGTTTATGTTCAATCCAGGGTTTCTGATAAACATTACCATTAATGGCTGCAGATTGAATAAATTTATGGGCATCTGAACTCCCTTCAGCCTTTATTACAAACGAATCCGAGGGATAATAAGCGGAGTCCAGTTTCATGGTTACCTGTTCAAACAGCGGACTGCTGATTTGATACGTTGGACGACCCGGGGCCACGGGATGGATCCCCATAGCACTAAGGGCGAACCAGGCCGAAAGCTGTCCGACATCATCATTACCGGAGATGCCGCTGGGACCTGCCCCGTAAAGCTGACCCATAATATCCCGGGTTACCCGCTGGGTTTTCCAGGGTTGACCTACAAAATTGTAGTAATAGGGCACTTGCTGACTCGGTTCGTTGCCGTGCCAGTAATGGCTGAACAATTCATGCCAGCCCGGGGTGATAAACTCTTCAAAGAAATGGTCCAGGTTGTCGATAAACTTCTCCCTGCCCATCAGGTCAATCAAGCCCTTCACATCATGGGGAACAAACCAGGAATAGGTCCAGGAATTTCCTTCTGTAAATCCTGCCCAGTGACGGGGATCGTAATTCGGCTTCCAGTCTCCATTTCTCTTTTTAGGCCGGAAAAAACCGGAAGTGGAATCAAACAAATTCCGATAGTATTTTGAACGCTTCATATACTGCTTATAGGCTGACTCATCGCCCCGTTGACCGGCCACCTGGGCGATAACCCAGTCATTATAGGAGTTCTCCAAAGTTATCGACACGGATCCCCGCTCCTTTTCACCGAAGTTTACATCGTAGGGGACATATCCGAGCTCCAAATAGTGATCGAGTCCCTTGCGGCCCGCATAATCGGTGGGCAGACTCGTTTTGATCCAGAATGAACAGGTTAACTCCCGTGCCGGACTGAGATTCTTCTCTTTTGCAAAAACCACTGCATCATCCAGCCCGTCGAATATAAAGCTCGTGCGCTGTCCGGAGCTCGCGCCGGTTATACCTCCCTTAACCAGGCCGGAAGTATTTGGAGATGCACTATTTTCCACGGTCTCACCCGGTTGTTCATTCATCGGATAATGAACCAGGGGATCCGATTCGATCCTCTCTCCTTTTCGAATCTTCTGTATCCCCTCTTGTTCCAGGGCCGCATCGTATAACCTGAAATCGCTGATCTCACCGGTAAAGTAATCCTCCCACTCATCGACTTCTCCATCCGATCCAATAAACCAGGGAAACGAGGAGGCATCGAGAGGTCCGGCGGGATGGGATCTTTCGGCTACAAGTTTTCCGTCGACATAAACGCCGATTTGCTCCTCGCTTTCGTAGCTGACAGCAAAGTGATGCCACTGCTGGTCATTATACTTCCATCTCCAGTCAAATGAAAGACTGTGCTGTTCACCATCCGCGAACCATGTGGTGGCCGCCCGTCCGTACCGATGCAGGAAGAGAGGAGAAAAATGCTCCTTATGACGAGCAACATAAATATCCGCCTGACGGGGGAGTCGATTGGCACTCTTCAGCATAGCCCGGTAGGCCGTATCCATATCATAGTTGCGGATTTTCTTCATATACGTATCCCCTATTACCGAAACCGCATGATCCGCTATCATCGTGTTGGTATATCTTCCGGCAAATTCCCATTTTGGGAGCCAACCTCCCTTCCGATATCTGTCAACCAACGTTCGGACCACATCATTCTGCACCTTCGGCTCGATAAGAGTCAACAGCGGGTGTTGAGAGCGAAACGTATCCCACAGGGAGAAAAAATGGTAGTGGGTATAATCTTCAGCGGTGTGAACCTTGTTATCCATACCCAAATATTTACCATCTGCATCTGACCACGTGTAGGGGCCCAGCATGGCGTGGTAGAGCGAGGTATAAAACTTCACTTTATCTTTTTTACTTCCGCCTTTCACCTGAATACGAGACAACTTTTCGTTCCATACCCTTTTTGACTCCTCACGAACTTGATCAAAATTCCAGTGGGATATTTCCGTTTCAAGGTTTAACATGGCCTGCTTTTCGCTGACGTATGAGATGCCCACCTTGACCATCACGGTTTCCGGCTTGGCAACCTTGTAATTCAGGTAGGCACCAATCTCGGATCCATTCTGGATAACGTTGCCCGACCGGGGAATGCCGCCGCTCCAGGTCCCATAGGAGTCATACGACTTGGATAGCTTCATGGCAAAATAGACGGTATAGGGCGTCTGTCCATTGCAAAACGGGTAGGGCATGGTAACAAAACCCGTTAAGGTACGCTTATCCTTTACCTTTATTGATCCATCCACCGGATGATCCGGATTATTTTCCAGGTTATGACTGATATCCAGAATTATATGATACTTTCCCGAGTCTGGAAGGGTATATTTATGAAATCCGACCCTTTTAGTGGACGTAAGCTCCGCCCGAACTCCGGAATCCTCCAATTTTACCCCGTAATAGCCGGGCTCCGCTTTTTCAGAATCGTGGCTGAATGACGATCTATACCCGCGTTCATAAAAGGAGGGCTTCCCCTTTCCGGGCATAACCAGAATATTGCCAAATCCACCACACCCGGTCCCCGTTACATGCGTGTGGCTGAAACCCTGGATATGATCGTCATGATACATATATCCGCCAAAATGAAAGTCGGTATCCGGGCTCAACTGAACCATGCCGTGGGGACGGGACGGGCCGGGAAAGGTATTGCCTTCTCCCATCACCCCTTCCGCTTTATAGACTCCCGTTCCAATAAACGGGTTCACATATTCAACCGGTTGCTTCCCTTCCTGCGCCCATACCTGATCAACCCCAGTCCCCCCAATAAAGATTAAACCAATACCAAGAATGAACAACGCCCGTAGTATATGAAAACGATTCATGATATCTCCCCTTCTTAGTTTATGTACTCCATTTTAACATTCAAATTCAGCAACTCCTGGACATCAGCCATCCGATATAAACCGCCATAAGTATTGAAGTTATCAAAATCTTGGTTTATACGACTTCTAATCATTCCAGACTTACGTTTAATACCCAACGCTCTTATTTAATAATTAAAACGTTTTAGCTAAAAATAAAATTTATTCACAAGCTTTCATTTTCGAATTTGTTTTTATACCTATGGGGAGAATTTCCTAAAAGACTTCATTTTAACATAATGAATAGGCCTGTGGTATCGTAGTAATTCGTATATAACAAGACTTTGTCTTGTCCCATCTAAATTTTAAATTATTCTATATTTTATAAATGGTTTGATGAATCTTTATTTTTCAATCCATGTGTTGATTTATCAAGTTTCATCATTCGGTAATCGTGATTGAGACAGATTGAATCATTTTATCTTAACACCCTTCCAAATTACTTATTTTTCTAAATCATTCATACTAAACATAACTTAAGTTTATAAACAGCGTGAAACGTTCATCCATATCTGATATAGCTAAACGACTGGGGGTATCCAATACCCTGGTCTCAATGGTTTTAAATGGAAAAGCCAAAGAAAATCGAATAAGTGAAGAAACCATTAAACGTGTGTTTGAAGTGGCCAAAGAACTCAATTATCAGCCCAATCAATTGGCGCGTGGATTACGTACGGGAAAATCCAAAACTATCGGACTGATAGTAGCTGATATCTCAAATCCATTTTTCTCACGAATCGGCAGAAAAATTGAAGATGAAGCAAGTAAATATGGATACCATGTAATATTTTGCAGTTCCGATGAAAATACGCAAAAAACAAAAACACTAATAAATGTATTGAATGAACGTCAGGTTGACGGTTTTATCATCTCTCCCACGGCAGGAAGCCAACAGCAAATAAAAGAACTGCTGGATAGTGACATTCCCGTAGTCCTTATCGACCGATATTTTACGGAGCTGGAAACTAATTATATAGCCATCGATAATTATACCTCCTCCTACAAAATCGTCAAATCCCTTATTGTTCAAGGATATAAACGCATTGGCTCCCTGTTTTTCAATACAGATATGGTCCACATGAAACATCGTATGAACGGCTACAAGGATGCTTGTAAAGAAGCCGGCATCCAACTTGATGAACGTTGGATTCGAAATGTAGATTTTGAAAATTTGGAAGAGAGTATTAAAAAAGAGATGAAAGCTCTGATAAGTCCGGAAATTGATTGTGATTCCTTCTTTTTCCCCACCGGAGAACTTGCAGTTAAAAGTTTGGAGGGATTAGCCGAAGATGATATTCACATCTTCAATCACACTGGAATCAGCTGCTTCGATGATCCGGAAGCCTTCCATTTCAGTCCTTTTCCAGTAATAACGCTGACACAACCCATCAATGAAATCGGGAATAAAGCAATTGATATTATCATGGAAGAAATCGAGTCTGAAAATGAGGTCGACTCTCCCCGTAAGGTGATCCTTGATTCTCACATCCTGGAACGACGTTACGAGTCTCACTAGTTTCTATCTGCTCATGGAATCCATAACAAATTTGTTTTTTTACTAAAAGGTTTTAGTTTTCTTTTTCAACTTGCATTTTCTGATAGTTGCATATCAGTTACTCATGTAGAGTTTTATATAAAATAATTTAGAATTATCTGCTTACTCATTTAAATTTATACATATTTGGCCATAATTAACTATAAATAATATGGGTGACAACAAATACGCAATTGGACTTGATTATGGAACAAATTCAGCGCGCGCACTGATCGTAAACATTGAAACCGGCGGAGAGATTATTACTGCCAGTCAGGAATATCCGGGAGGAGAGAATGGTATTTACTATTCGGAAGACAATCCCCTACTGGCCCGACAGTATCCTGGCGATTACGTAACGGTTCTTGAGAGAATTCTTACAAAGATTGTACAGCGGGCAAAATCAAGGCAGATCAAACCTGATGAAATTTATGGTATCGGAGTGGCATCCACAGCATCCACCCCCCTTCCCATAAATCATGATGTAAAACCACTGGCACTTAATTCCAAGTTCTCTGATAATTATAATGCCTACGCATGGCTCTGGAAAGATCACACCTCAACGGAAGAAGCCCGTCAAATAACCGAACTTGCCCGCAAAATAAGACCAGAGTATCTAAAACGTTGCGGGGGAACCTATTCCTCCGAATGGTTCTTTTCAAAAATTTATCATTGCTTAAAAGTAGATCCCGAGGTCTTTGACAATGCTTACACATGGCTGGAACTTTCGGATTTTATACCTGCCATACTTGCTGATATAAATGACGCCGACAAGATTAAACGCAACGTTTGCGCAGCGGGTCATAAAGCTATGTATGCGGAAGACTGGGGAGGGCTGCCCGACCGGGAATTTTGGGAGTCTCTGGATGATCGAATGGCCAAAATCAGTGATTTTATGTATGAAAATGCATACGGAGTTGATGAACCGGCTGGGTATCTCAGCAAAAAATGGGCTTCAAAAACTGGATTGAAAAAGGGCATACCAATTGCAATGGGTATCATTGATGCTCACGCCGGGGCCATCGGAACAGGGGTCGGGGAAAAAACCATGGTAAAGATTATTGGCACTTCAACTTGTGACATAATGGTTGAACCGCCCGATAATGTTGAAGAAAGCATTCCCGGAACAACCGGTATGGTCTATGGTTCCGTACTTCCTGAATATGTCGGCATTGAGGCTGGTCAACCGGCCGTCGGCGATTTATTCAACTGGTATATAAGTGAAATTTTGGGGGAAAGTGAAAAAGCTCATCAACAGCTTAGCCAAAAGGCCAAACAACAAGCCACTGGAGAAAGTGGATTACTGGCACTTGATTGGAATAATGGAAATCGAAGCATATTGGGGGATCAAAATTTAAGCGGGCTTATCATCGGACAAACCCTTAATACTAAAAATCATGAAATTTACCGCGCCTTAATCGAATCCACTGCTTTCGGTTCTTTATCGATTATTGAACGGATGGAAGAGTATGGTATTAGCATCGACAAAGTGATCAGCTGCGGGGGAATTACCAACAAGAATCCATTTTTTATGCAACTGTACGCTGATATTTTAAATCGAGAGATTAAAGTTTCTGCAATTTCAGAAACTGTTGCTCTTGGAGCTGCCATTATCGGAGGGTTTCATGCCTTTATAATGGATGGAGAAAAAACCTCTATACAGAGACTTCAACAGACCATCTGCACCTTACAGGATAGATCTTTTCAGCCGCGTTCTTCCGAACGCAAAACATATAAAGAGCTATATTCACTGTACAAAACGTTGCATGATGCATTTGGTGGAGTTGAAGCTTCTCCATCGAATATCGGCCACATTATGAAGCGATTGAAAGCGATCCAGCAAAAAGCAATAAATGCGAATAATTAGTTCTGAAATTTAAATTAGACCTCATCATACTACCTTAACACAATTTATTACTTATGAATGCACGAAAACTGAACGATGAACCAAGTGAAGAAACAGGACTTCCAAAAATTGGCGTATTTGCTGCTTGCGATCCCCGAATTGACAAAAAGAGTCGAAAAAGAAGCAAAAATATTGTAAAAAACGTAGCTGATTCCCTGGCTGGAGAAGTACAATTTACGGATGGGAGTCCGGTACCTGTTGTATATACAGATCTTCTTATTGACAGTGAACAACAAGCTGACAAAGTAGCTAAACATTTTGTAGAAGAGGGAGTGGATGTTTTAGTCTGCGTCCCTGACACGTGGTCTTTTCCCCAGTTAACCGTCATATCCCTATTAAGTCATTTCCCCGATGATACCCCCATTAACTTTACCACCGGGAACAGCGGACCTAAGCCGGGGGTAGTGTATACGCACGCAACGGCCGGTGCAATTTCACAATATGGCGACATGGTGCACATTAATGTGGGAGATTGGCCGGACCATGGCCTTGAGCCGCAAATGAGTTCGCAAACCAAAAAGAACTTAGTTGACTGGTGCTACGCCGCCGTCACCTGGAAAGGTTTGCAAGGACGCCGTATCGTGGTATTCGGCCATGATTCCATGGGTATGGAAACTGCCTTGCCTCATGTACTGGAAACTCGCAACCAATTTGGCATTGAGATAACACGCCTTGACATGAAATTACTGGCGGATATGGTCAAAAAGGAAGCCTATGACCATGCTGAATTAGAGGAACTTAAGAACTGGTTGTATAAACATGCCAAAGACCGAATTGAACTACCGGAGGATAAAGACGAAGAAAGGCTCGAACAAAGCCTGAGCCTCTATTTGATTATCAGGGATTTAATGGATGAACTTAACGCAATAGGCGGGGGATTCATGAGTCAACTCGAATGGGGGTCCGACAAACGTGGCATTCCCCTTCCTGTGGCTGATATCATGGAATCGCTCTTCAACAGTACATTTGATCATAATGGTCCTAAACCAGTAACGCCCTTTGCCACAGAAGCTGATGTTCAAGCCATTCTTACTCAATTATTTATGACCTGGCTTTCAGGCGGCCAACCTCCCCTTTTCATGGATTTTAGAAAAGTCTGGGAACCGTTTGAAATAGAAAATTTAGCAGATGAAACAAATACCACGCTGCCTCAAAATGAAGAATGGGTTAAAAAGGGTTTTGTTGACGGAGTTAATTCCGGGTCGGCTTCCTTCAACTGGGCGGGACAACCCGGCACTGATCCAGAGGAACTGATGCAGCGAATCTCCTTCCCAAAAGCGGTTGAATACTTCTTCTATTTGGGCAATTCCGTTCATTTTATATCACCAGCCGGAATCGAAGGAATCGCTGCCCGGCTAGCCTACAGTTCACTTTCCGGAATGTTTTCAATGTTCTGGGATGAAGCCGAAACCGTACGTCCCCCGGAAAAAATGACCGATGAAATTGTAAATAATGCCAACCCGACTTGGCCTCACACATTTATCATGCCTCGCCATGCTACGATGACAGAATATAAGCAATATGCTCCTGCGAATCATTTTCACATGACTTGGAGTTTAGAAACAGCACGCCTGCAATATTGGATGGATCTGGCTAACGTACTCTCTGTGGCCCCATGGCAAAACAAACCGGAATTCCGTGAGGGAATTGATCGACCCCAGCCGCTACTGTATTTGCTCAATGGCGGAGCCAAAAAAACCAAAATGCTTAGGAAAAAACAATGATATACTACTTTAACCTATTTAGTCTAATTTTTGCTGTAATGCTTCTACTGCAAATCGGGTGTACTCCAAATAGTGAATCATCCAACCAACAAACTCGTGTAGCCGATTCCACCTATGCTCAAAATACATTTGGCAGCGATCTTCAGTTTCTGAAAAAACACACCGAAACCATTGTACTGTCGAACAAAAAGAGTCAAATCCTCGTAACCCCAAAAATGCAGGGGCGAGTTATGACAAGTACGTTGGATGGGCTTTCAGGCCGAAGCCTTGGGTGGGTCAATAACGACCTTATCGCCTCGGGAAAGATCAAAGAGCATTTTACGCCCTACGGAGGAGAAGATCGCTTTTGGATAGGACCTGAAGGGGGACAGTATTCCGTCTTCTTTAAACCAGGTACTCAAATGGATTTTGAAAATTGGTACGTGCCAAAAGCTTTTAATACTGAAATGTGGACACTTGTCTCTCAGAGTAATGATCAACTGACCGTCGAAAAAAACATGCAGTTGACAAATTTTAAAAATTATAAATTTGATGTGCATGTAAATCGCACCATTCAACTCCTGAATCCGGTCGATGTAGATAGCTTGTTAAATATTGAAGTACCTGAGAAATTAAAACAGGTGGCTTTTGAATCATCAAACACAATTACGAATGTGGGTGACCGTAAATGGACGCGAAAAACCGGAGCTCTCTCCATTTGGATATTGAGCATGTTTTCGCCTTCCCCTGGAGTTACCGTGGCCATTCCTTATAAAGAGGGACCGAAAGAAGAACTTGGTCCTATTTTAACCACCGACTACTTTGGGGAAATAAATGAGGAGAGACTTAGCATCAATGATGGCATGATCTATTACTATACGGACGGTAAAAAGCGAAGCAAGCTTGGAGTCGGCCCCCGCCGGGCTAAATCTGTGGCCGGTTACTATGACCCCAACAATCAAATACTGACCATCTTACAATTTTCCCTACCGAAAAATAATAACGACTATGTCAATTCACT
>Ga0207771_101462_pt1 | contig 10063 bp, 13 predicted proteins | sample A23M2SouthBayCA_2_FD_187731 | JGI IMG/M metagenome (GOLD analysis project Ga0207771, IMG submission 187731) | Aerobic enrichment media microbial communities from Eden Landing Ponds, California, USA - A23 M2 (2) (SPAdes) | ecosystem: Environmental > Aquatic > Marine > Unclassified | place...
ACGGCACCGAACGCGATTGGGGCCGCGAGCCCGGACAACACCGCTGCCCCGACCGTTTGGAGACCCACCGCGTCCAGCGGCATCTCGCCGGCACCGGCGCCGGTCACCACTATTGTGATGCCCCCGGGCGGCGCCCACGTCGCGGTCACGGCGGTCAGCAGCGCCAGCGGGAGCGCGCCGACCGCGACGACGCTTCCACGCTTGGCGGCCGTCCACGGACCGTCGGCGCCCCGCCGAGCGACGACGAGCGCGCCCCCGGCGAGCATGGCGAGCGCCGGGACGGCGACCAGTGGCCGGGACGGGGCCGCTCCGGTGAGTCCGTGCGTGAGGTCGACGCCGTGCAGCGCGTGGTACTGCCAGGCGGCGAACTGGTAGGCGGCGGGCAGCGGCCCCTCGGGGCCGACGTTCGTCTCCCCGACGGCGTCGACGCCGATAAAGAAGTACGTTAGCAGCGGCTGGGAGGGGGACCGAACGCGAGGCCCTTCGACGAGGTAGGTCAGCCCGAACCCGACGAGAAACGCCGACGCGCCTGCGACCGCACCGACGAGCGCGTCCGCTCGCGACGGGAGCAGAGCCGCGAGTCGGCCGATCGCACGCAGCGAACGCCCGCGAAATGACATAGCGGGCGGTCGTCCCCTTCAGGCCTAAGTGTTACGTCGGAGAACGTTCTGTCCGGACCGGTCAGCGACCTTCGAACTCGCCGGCGAGGTCGGCGAGTCGTTCGATCCGCTTCTCGGGGTCGGGATGGGTCGCCATCATCCGGGAGAGCCGCGACTTGGCTTCGGCGGGGACGACGAAGAGGGCGTTCAGCTCGGCGTGGTCGCGCAAGTCGTCGTCGGGCGTGGCAGCCATCTCCTCGCTGATGGAGTCGATGGCGGAGGCCATCGCGCCGGGGCTGCCGGTGATCGCGGCGGCGCCGCGGTCGGCCGCGAACTCGCGGTGGCGGCTGACCGCCCGCGAGACGAGGTAGCCGCCGATCCACGCGACGAACGCGACCGCGACGAACGAAACGGCAACGAACGCGACCGCAACACAGACCGTCACGCCGACGGCGACTGCGACCCAAACCGTGACCCAGACCGCGACGCCCACGGCGACACCGACGAGGACGGCCATCCCGCCCGAGCGCTTCGACACCAAGCAAATCGAAGCCGAGATTATCGAAGAGATCAATCGCGGCCGGAAAGACCGGGACCTCACGGCGTTCGACACGGGGACGACGACCTGGCGGGAACTCACACAGATGGCCCGAACACACAGCGAGGCGATGGCCGCCGACGAACGAGTGTCGTTTGCGAGCGGCGAGTACGCGAACGCCGAGGAGCGATACAAGGGCGCGAATTTGTACAGCCAGTGTAAGTATAAGGACCCGGACGGCGGATACATCGTGTACCCGGACAACGAGTTTCAGGCAGTCGGTGAAACCGTCGCCGGCCGTGTGGACACGAGCCAGAGCCAGACCCTCATCAACGAGAACGAATCGGCCGTCGCGACGACCATCGTCGACGACTGGTTCGCGTCCTCGACCTACAAGCGACCGCTCCGCAACGAAGGGACGGAACTGATCGGTGTCGGCGTCTCGATCACCGACGACGGTCGGGTGTACGCCTCGGCAGCGATCTGTTCGTAACGCCTTTTGACTCGGTTCCCTCTCAGTATCGTCGCGTGTACGCTCGTTCCATGGATCGACAGTCGAGGCTGAAGGGTCGAACCACCGGTAATGTTATGTGTTACCAATGCTCATAAACAGAAGGTAACAGATCATGACCGACACTGTCGTCGACTGGCTGGAGCCAAACGATGGCGATATCCTCGCGATGCTTTCACGAACGGGACCGGAGTACGGGCCAGTGATCGCGTACCAGTTAGACATGGACAACGCCGAGTTCGAACGGTACTGTGATCGTCTGACGGCAACTGCTGTCCTCGAACGAGTTTCAGAAGAGCCACTGTACCGGCTCACAGCACGTGGCGAGCAGATCGTCGACCGTGATCCGGCGTCGACACGCGAACGACTCGCGATCGAGTAGTCCAGTTCAGACGGAGTTTTGCCGATGGAGTCCGACGACCATCGCCGTGAGGAGACGTTCGTAGATCGCTCGCGACACCAACCCGTAGCAGACAGTTGATCGGTCCTCAGCGTTCGGGTTGCCGTTCCCAGAGGACCTGTGCCGTCATCGTCAGCACTGGCTGGTCGTCGCCATCGAGTGTCGTGACATCGACGGAGACGAGACCGCGTCGCTCGTCCCACACCTCCGTGTCGACGATCTCGGTCTCGACGGAGAGCACGTCACCTGGCTCGACCGGTGTGCGCCATCGGAGTTCGTCGACACCGACCGCACCGAGTGCGCGTGCGTCGCTGATGTAGTTGTCGACGAGCAGCCGCATCGTCATAGCCGCCGTGTGCCAGCCACTCGCGACCAGTCCGCCGAACATCGACGCCGCCGCTGCCTCGGGATCGGTGTGAAACGGCTGTGGGTCGTACTGCGTGGCGAACGAAATGATCTCGTCGCTCGTCACCTCGTACTCGCCGAAGGCCATCGACTGTCCAACGGTGAGATCTTCGAAGTAGTCCATACCGTGTCGAAGACGGCCAGGAGAAAAAAGATGCGCGACGGCTTACGCGTCGGCAGAACCGTTCTCTTGGGCGGGCGCGCTCGTCTGCTGGTCGGCAACCCAGTTCTGGTACTGATCCTGCGGGACGACCCGAACCGTTCCGAGCATGCCCGAGTGGCCCGAACCACAGTACTCGGCACAGTAGAGCTGATAGGTGCCGGTCTCGGTGACGGTCGTCTGAATCACGTTGTACTGGCCGGGCATGGCGTCCTGCTTCAGTCCCAGCGCGGGCACGTGGACAGCGTGGAGCCAGTCCGTCGACGTGACCGAGAGCCTGACCGTCCGATCGGCCGGTATCACCATCTCACCGCTCGTACTCAATCGATTATCGGCGCTGTATTCCTGGGACGTGTTGGCCGCGGTACCGTTGTAGTTGAACGTCCAGAAATACTTCTGAGCGACGACCTCGACTTCGACAGGCTCCTCGTTGGTGTCCAGTTGCTGACTCGACTGGGCCGTGACCATCGGTTCGGCCAGCACCTGATAGGATGCGACGCCGACGAACAGCAGGATGATCGCGGTCGCGATCGTCCACGTGATTTCGAGGCGGCGGTTCTCCATCGTCGGCAGCGGATCGTCGTTCTTGCTGAATCGCCAGACCGTGTAGATCAGGATGCCCTCGACGAGCACCGTGATCGGGATGGCGACGTACAGGAGGTTCAGATTGAGCCCCCAGATGAGTTCCGACGTCCGTGAGGCAGACGTCTGGGCCGCAGCAGGCTGTGCGAGCACAGCGAGCACCACTGCACCGAACAGCGCGACGAGCCCGACTCGGTGTCTCTTCATGCGTATTCGCCGCTTAGAATTTCGAATGTAAATAGCTGCTGTCTTCGATCCGATACGGGCGAGATCGGCCACGTGTCGCCACAGCGTTCCCCCAGTATAATGGGCGCTACAGACCGGGACGGACGATCTACCGGACACCGAAAACGCGGGGTCTAAGTGGAGTGGGGCAAAGACTTAGACAAGAGGGACTCGTTCGATGACAGCCCGTCGCCCACAGTTCACGACGTTGCTCGCCGCCAGCGCGATTGGCGTCTACCTGCTGGTCGTCGCCGGTGCGACGGCGTCGATCGCAGATGTCGTCCACTCCTGTTCGACGTGGCCGACCTGCGAAGGCGCTGTCTTTGGCGATACCGATCTCCTGATCGCCTGGGCACACCGGCTCCTCGCAGCGGTGGTCGGTCTCCTGATCGTCGTGACCACAGTGACCGGCATCCGTCACAGTGCGAGTCGGCGCGTGCTCGCTGCACTGAGCGTCGGTCTCGTCCTGTACCCCGTCCAGATCGCGCTCGGCGCGTTCGTCGCGACCAGTGGTGCCCAGATGCGTCTGCCCGGTGCCCACCTCGTCGCAGGAATGGCAATCTTCGCCGCCCTGATCGCAGCGCTCGCGTGGCGACTCGAAGCCGAAACCGGGAGCGACGACGAGACTCCCGTCAGCGAGACGGTCGAGGTGCCGGACCTATCCGAGGACCCGTCCGGCGAAGCGACCGAGACACCGCCGGTCGCCACGCTCACGACGCGAGAGCGGCTGAGCGCGACTGCATACGCCTATTTCCGGCTGATGAAACCGCGGCTGATGTGGTTGCTCTGTCTCGTCGCTGGGGCGGGGATGGCACTCGCTGCGAGCGTCGGGTACGAACTGACGACCGCCACGATCGTGCTGACACTCGGCGGTGGGGTGCTCTCGATCGGTGCGTCAGGCACGTTCAACCACGTCCTCGAACGCGACATCGACAAGCGGATGGATCGCACGTCGGACCGCCCCGTCGCCACCCACCAGCTTCCCGTTCGCAATGCGCTGGCGTTCGGGATCGCGCTCGCTGTCGCCTCACTCGCGCTGTTCTGGCAGGTCAACGTCTTCGCGGCCGCGCTTGGACTCGCGGCGATCCTCTTTTATAGCGTCGTCTACACGCTCGTGCTCAAGCCGAACACGGTCCAGAACACCGTCATCGGCGGCTTCGCCGGTTCGCTACCGGCACTGATCGGGTGGGTCGCCGTCACCGGTGGCTTCGACCTGCCGGGAATCGCACTCGCAGCACTCATTTTCCTGTGGACGCCAGCACACTTCTACAATCTCGCGCTGGCGTACAAGGAAGACTACGCGAAAGGGGGCTTTCCGATGATGCCCGTCGTCCGTGGCGAGACGGAGACGCGCAAACACATCGTCTACTACCTCGGGGCGACGCTGGTCGCGGCCGGTGCGATGGTCGCGATCACGCCGCTTGGCCCACTGTACGCCGCCTCGACGGCGCTGCTCGGGATGGTGTTCCTCTGGACGGTCGTGCGACTCCACCGTGAGCAGACCGAGCAGGCGGCGTTCAGGGCGTTCCACGCGTCGAACGCCTACCTCGGGACCGTCCTGATCGCGATCGTCGTCGATGCACTCGTGCTATGAGTACTACAACGTACCAGTTCGACCGCTTCGAGATCCGCAAGGACACCCTCCTGTGGGGCGTCCTGTTACTCAACACGGAACTGCTCTTGCTGCTTGGCTATCAGCTCCTGTCGAACAACGTCGTTTCGGAAATCGCGTCGGCGATCATCCCCTTCGTCTGGATCAACCTCGCGCTGTGGGTCGTCGCCCGCACCGACCTGCCAAGTGTCCCCTACCGGACGCGGGTGATCGGTATCGCGATCGCGACGCTGTACTTCGGTCTGTTGAGCTACTTCGGCGGCCTGTGGGCGATCGGTCCGTCGGAGTTTGGCTGGCGGTTCGCGGTCGATCTGGCCACACCATCGCCCGGGTGGACGCCGATCGTCCACCTCGATACGGCCCTGTTCCAGATCGACATCATCTTCTATCAGTTCGTGGGCTACCTCGCACTGGGGTATCTCATCTACGCGTCGATTCTCGACACCGCAGGCAGTGCGGTCGCCGGCGTCCTCGGACTGCTCTCGTGTGTGTCGTGTAACGCTGCACTGTTCGCGACGATCATCACGAGCGTCTTCGGCGGGTCGGCGGCGCTCGTCGACGCGGTGTTGACAAATTCGTACACGGTTTCGACGGTCGTGTTCGTCCTCACGCTCGCGCTGCTGTACTACCGTCCGGGTTGGAAGTGATGCGGACAGTTGTAGCGATTTACCGGTGAGCGTCTCCCCCGTGGCGACGCTCATCGGGTAGCAACGACAACTGTCCGTATGAGGCGCGCCGTCCGACTACCGGGTCAGTCGAGCCAGATCGATCTCGTACGGGCGGGGCTTGATCGCCAGCGCCGTGAGCCAGCCCTGGAGTCGAGCGAGTCCGTTACAGAGGTGCAACGAGCAGATGCCGAGCACGCCACCGCCGGCCGAGACTGCAAGCGCCTCCCACAGCGTGGTCACCTGCCACGACGTGATCGTGAAGGGGAGCGTAATGACGGCCGCACCGCTCCAGAACTGCGCGACGTAGGACAGCGAGAGGTCGATTGGCCCGGAGAGATGGAGACCGATCGCGGCCGTGTCGTAGTACAGGGGCGCGAGGAGCAGGCTCGCAGTGATCGTAAACAAGATCGTGAGGACGACGAACGTGGCGAGTCCGACGACGAATTTCGCCGCGAGATAGGCGATGCCGATCCAGGTGCCCAGATCAGTGACTGGCGCTCGGATGTAGTCCCGCCAGGTCTCGGCGTCGCCGGCACGATCCAGCGGCATCGACGTTCCCAACAGACTGCTGGCGAGCCAGCGCTCGAAGACTAGCAACCGATCGGAGACGACGAGCACACCGATCAAAACCGGCAGACCGATCACGACAGAGAGCAGGCCGAGACCGAGCGGGACGCCCGTCGCGAGCAGGGTGAAATAAAAGAGTCCGAGCGGGAACGTCAGCGCCAGATAGAGGAGGTTCTTGTACGTCTGTGCGCTGGTGACGACACCGACGACCGGCGGGGAGGACAGCGAATACTGCCGGAGTGACGTGGACCGAAGGCTCATACCGGAATGTATCAATAGCCCAATCCAAAAAACTACGCTTTTCTGGCCTGACAACTCAGGAGAGAGCATGAACTCCGTCGAAATCGAATACTGCGTCCCGTGTGGCTTCAGACGGCGTGCGCTCGATCTCGCGGCGGCGATCCTCAACGGCTGTGAGCGAGACCTCGACGAACTGTCGTTCGCGATGGGTGACCACGGCGTCTTCCGTGTTCGCGTCGGCGACGATGTCGTCTACGACAAGGACGAGGACGACGCCGATGTCGACGAGATCGTTCGAGCAGTTCGGGCGGCACTGTGAGACCGGCGTGAGCACGCCGTTCGTTGCGCTCCGAGTCGAAGCGGCTTTCGGCGATCCGATCCGAGTCACGCATATGACCGAGGTACTGGTCGCCGAAGACGTGCGCCGCGAGTACGGCGACACTGTCGCTGTCGATGGCGTGTCGCTATCGCTGTCCGAGGGCGAGGTGTTCGCGCTCGTCGGACCGAACGGCGCGGGCAAGACCACGCTCGTGCGAGCACTGACCGGGACGACCGACGCGACGGGCACCGTCGAACTGTTCGGCCAGCCACCGACCGCCGTCGAACGCTCCCGGATCGGCCTCCTTCCTCAGGACTTCACGCCCCACGAGCGCCTCACTGCGACCGAACTGCTGGAGTACTACGCCGGTCTCTACGACGAGACCCGGCCCGTCGCGGGGGTGCTCGAAGACGTTGGGCTGGCCGACGACGCCCAGACCTGGTACGAAAACCTCTCGGGCGGCCAGCGCCGACGTGCCTGCGTTGCAACGGCACTCATCAACGATCCCGACCTGCTGGTACTGGACGAGCCGACGACCGGGATCGATCCGGCTGGGCGGCGCTCGCTCTGGCAACTGCTCTCTGGACTCGCCGACCGGGGTGTGACGATCCTCGTGACGACCCACTACATGGAAGAAGCCCACCAGCTGGCCGATCGCGTCGGTCTCCTCGCGGAGGGCACGCTCGCCGCCGTCGACAGCCCGGACGCGCTCGTCGCCGACTACGGTGGCACGCGTCGGCTCACCTTCACCGGCGAGTTCGATCCGTCGATCACGAACCGGCTCGATCGTCCTGCCGAAGTCAGTTCGGCGGCGCTGACCGTCTTCGACGTGGAGCCGACCGACATCGGGGACGTGGTCGCGACGCTCGAAGGGGCCGGCGTCAGCTACGACGGCCTGACCTGGAGCGAACCGGATCTCGAAGACGCCTATCTCGAACTCACTGGCGAATCAGTGGCCGGCCGTGCCAGTGCCACAGACGAACCAATCGGCGCGGCGACAGGCGGTGGTGGACGATGAGCCGCGTCGGCCGAATCAGTGCGGAGACGACGGCCGCACGCAAGGCGTTCCTGCGTCGACGGACCGCCGTGTTCTTCACCTTCTTCTTCCCGCTGTTGATCGTCGTGATCTTCGGTGCGCTGGTCCAGACCCAGCCCGGCGGTGGCGGGCTGTTCACCGAGCCAGCGGTGTTCTACGTCCCGGGCTATCTCGCCGTCGTCGTCCTCTTTACCCCGCTCTCGCGGGTCGGCAGCGAGGTCGCCCGTCACCGTGAAGGCAATCGCTTCGAGAAACTGGCGACGACACCGCTGTCTCGCCCGGAGTGGCTCGTCGGCCAGACCCTCGTCAACGTCGCTGTCATCGGTCTCGCCGGCGTGCTCGTTCTCGCGCTCATGGTCCTGCTGACCGGTGCCTCGATCGTCCTGACGCCAACCTCGATCGCGCTGGGTGTCGCCTTCCTCGTGGTCGGCGTCACGCTGTTCTGTGGCGTCGGCGCGCTGCTCGGGAGCTACGCCGACTCACAGGACGGCGTCATCGCGGCGTCGAACGGCATCGCACTCCCGCTTCTCTTCCTCTCGGAGACGTTCGTCCCGACGACGTTGCTGCCCGCGTGGCTCCCGACCGGCCTGTCGCCGCTGACGTACTTCTCGCGGGGCGTCAGGCTGCTCGCGACCGGCGGATCGACGAGCGCGGCCGTCGAGAACCTCGCCGTCCTCGTCGTCGTCGGGATCGCGCTCTTTTTCGCCGGCGCGCTGGCGCTGCCACGGACGGACTGATACGGACGGTTGTCGTTTGCGTATGAGACCGAGAAAATGCCCTCACCGCGGCGTCCACATGTAGATGTGATTCAGCATGACGTAGGTCACGAGACCGAGAAAGAGACTCAGCGACCAGGCGGCCGCGGCGATCCGGCCGACTTTGGCGTGGACCGTCTCGCGCAGTTCTGCCGGCGTGTGCGTGAGACCGAGCACGACCGCGTGGAGGACGACCGGCACGGAGATGGCCGACAGGAGGATGTGGATCGCCAGCATCACGATGTAGGCACCCCAGACCAGTCCCGTCGCCTGAATCTCCTTCTCGAAGCCGCCCCCGACTTTCGTCAGGTACAGCACCAGAAAGAGCATGATGAGCGCGAAGGCCGTGAGCATCGCGGCCCGGTGCTCGCGGATGCGATCCTGTTTGATGAAGTAGACGCCCGCGAGGATCGCCGACAGTGCCAAGAAGTTCACGATGGCGATGGCGTCACCGAGCAGAATGACGGCATCGCGTGAGATTTCGGGGAACGGGAACAGGTCGGTGAACGCACCCACCACCAGCACGTACCCGAGCACGGACAGGACGGCCGTCACCGCGCGCGGTCGAGCACGAGCGCGCGACTGAAGATCTGCGACTGCCATTGGTCACTCTCAGGGTTGGATCGTGTTTGTGCTTTCGGATCGGGGCGACATCGAGTTCCAAGCACTGTCGACGTACCCGCCACCGTCAGAGTCAAACCGGTCGGCGTGGTAGTTGCTGGCATGAGTGCGGACCAGCAGACGGAGGCAAGTATTCGCTGTCTCGTCGCGAAAGTCGGGCTGGACGGTCACGATCGGGGGGCACACGTCATCTCACGGGCGTTTCGAGACGCCGGCTTCGAAGTGATCTACTCGGGACTGCATCGTGCACCCGAGGAAGTCGTTCAGGCCGCCGTCCAGGAAGACGTGGACGTGCTGGGCATCTCGATCCTCTCTGGGGCACACAAGACGCTGGTCCCAAAGATCCTCGACGGTCTCACGGAGTACGACGCGCTCGACGACACGCTGGTCCTCGTCGGCGGCATCGTCCCCGACGACGACAAGGACGAACTCCGGGCGCTTGGGGTCGCGGAAATATTCGGTCCCGGCGCGTCGATGGACGAGATGATCGCGTACGTGCGCGACCACGCCCCAGATCGGGATCGATGAGCGACCTCGTCGCGGAACTGCTCGCGGGCAAGCACAGAGCGCTCGCGAGAGTCATCAGCAAGATCGAAGATCGCTCGCCGGGGTATCGTGAAATCGTCTCGGAGTTACACCGCCACACCGGCGAGGCCGACGTGATCGGCGTCACTGGCTCGCCCGGTGCTGGCAAGTCGACGCTGGTCGACAAGGTCGCGGCGGCCTACCGGGATCGGGGCGAGACCGTCGGCGTCATCGCGATCGATCCCTCCTCGCCCTTTACCGGCGGGGCCGTGCTTGGCGATCGGATTCGGATGGCCTCGA
>Ga0207771_101463_pt1 | contig 10063 bp, 9 predicted proteins | sample A23M2SouthBayCA_2_FD_187731 | JGI IMG/M metagenome (GOLD analysis project Ga0207771, IMG submission 187731) | Aerobic enrichment media microbial communities from Eden Landing Ponds, California, USA - A23 M2 (2) (SPAdes) | ecosystem: Environmental > Aquatic > Marine > Unclassified | place...
GGTCCGCGGCGGCCACGGTTCCGAGGTCGATGTAGCCCGGCGTCTCCGGCGCGATGAGTCCAACCGCGGGCAGCGACGCGACGGCGGCGAACAGCCACGCCGTCGCGATACCGAGGATGATAGGGAAGAGACCGAACACGCGCGACCGCTCGCCGAGGTACTGCGAAAACAGCACGATGAGCCCGACTGTCAACAGCAGCAGGTACCAGTTGTTCGTGGCGGCGGTAATCTGCGGTGCCGAGAACAGCGAGAGCCCGATGAGCGCGACGACGGGGGCGACTACGACCGGTGAAAGGTACTCCCGGACCTTCCCGACGAGGCCGAAATAGCCGATGGCGACTTCGACGAGCGCCGCGGAGATGATGGCACCCTGCAGGAACAGCAGCTTCGCGTTCCAGTCCGGTATCCCCGCGAGCGCGACCTCGGAGGTGACGATGGCGATGCCCGGTGCGAGCATGGAGAAGGGAGCCCCCTGCACGATTGGGTAGCGGTTCCCGATCGTCGTCTGTGCGAGCGTCGCAACGCCGGAGACGACGAAGAACGTGCCGACGAACTTCGCGGTCACCGATGTCGGCATCCCCATCAGGTCCGCGAGAATGAGCGGGACGGCGATGTTCGCTCCGATCATCGTCAGATAGTGTTGCACCCCGAGGAGCGCGGCCCGCCCGAACGGTGGTCTGTCCTCGATGCCGTACTCGACGAGCGAGTCCCGCTCGCCGGACTCCTCCGTACCCATCTCTGTCAGCGTCCACCCCGACGACCAGATTAAATCCCCCGGTCGGTGACGGCGGAAGCTTTTCCAGCCGGCTCTGCGACGTTTCACCGTGAAACGCGTCGGCTATCTCTCGCTGCTGCTCGCGGGGCTCGCAGTCATGTCGGCCCGCGGGGTCGGCCACCTCGACCCGAATTCCGTCGCAGTCGGTGGCTTCTCCGCAACGTTCCTTCTCGTCAAGGCGCTTTCGCTCGTGGCAGTCGCGTTCGCCGGCTACGGGCTGTATCTGGTCGTCGTCGACGCGCTCGTCCCACGACTCGCCGACAAGCGACGGCGTCATGACGTGCGAAACGTGGTGAAGCTCGCGTTCGTCGTCGCCTCGCTCGCGGCCGCGTTCGGCGTCGTCACGGAGCAGTGGGTCGGACTGCTGTTCTCGCTCGGCGTGGTCGGCTTCGCGGTCACTTTCGCGCTCCAGCAGCCGCTGTTCTCGCTCATCGGCTGGCTTTACATCATGATCAAGCGGCCGTATCAGGTCGGCGACCGCGTCGCCATCGAGGAGTCGAAGGGCGATGTCGTCGAGGTCGATTTCCTCGTCACGACGCTGTGGGAGATCAACGGCGACCTCGTCTCGACCCACCAGCCGTCGGGGCGGATCATCACGCTCCCGAACTCGGTCGTGCTCTCCTCGCACGTCCGAAACTACTCGTGGGAGGGGTTCCCGTACGTCTGGAACGAGCTACCCGTACAGGTGGCCTACGAGACGGACCTCGAGTTCGCACGGGAGCTGATGGTCGAGACGGCCGACGATTACCTCGGCGACGAGATGGCCGGCCACATCGAGGAGTACCGGCGACGGCTCTCCGAGACGCCCGTGGAACTCGAGGTGCGCGAACGGCCGACGGTGAACGTCAAACAGGGGGAGTCGTGGGTCGAACTCCGCCTGCGATATCTCGTCCATCCCCGTCGGGGAACCCGCGTCAGGAACGAACTGTACGAGCGGCTGCTCGCGGCGCTCAACGAACATCCGGACCGCGTCGCCTTCCCGGTCAGCCGGAACCGGTAATCTCTCCGTCAGACATGGCCGGAACGTATTTGCGTTCGCTGGCGTTTTGACGCGTACATGGAACGTTGGGTCGAGGAGATCGAGGGCTGGGACGACCGCCCCTTCTCCGGGGGGTACGCCGGCCTGCACGACCTCGCCGACGACTCGTTTTCGGGGGCGGTCTCCGCCGGGAGCACGTGGCTGCTGTTCGTCAACGGCAGGATCGTCTCCGTCGGCGAGTATCGACAGACTGCGGCTGGCGACGAATTCGAGCCCGGCGAGCCGGGCCCGAACGGCGACATCGAGCGCTTCGAGGCTGCCGAAGGGACCGTGTACGAGGCACCCCATCCGGCGGTGCCGCTGGTCGTCGCGATGCAGCTCGCCGACGGTGAGTCCCGCGGCCGCTACTACACCGAGAATACGCCGCTATCGGAGGTCCAGAAGACACTCTCTGATGGTGGCTTCACCGGCTATCTGGAGCTGTCGGAGAACGTCCTCTCGGGCGACTACTACACCGTCTATCAGGCCGGCCGGTCGATGGATATCGCGTTCGTCGGAAACGCACGCCGGCTCAAAACCGACGAGGAGGCGCGCGAACTCGCGCGCGACGAGGTCGGCATCTACGAGGTGATCGCCGCCGACCTCGACGTCACCGAAATCCCCGAGCATGGAGCGGGAGCGACGGCCGGTGCTTCCGGGGGAGCTGGTGCGGCCGGCGCTGCCGGAGGGGCTGGTGCGGCCGGCGCAGCTACGGCCGGAGGGTCCGGGGCGGGAACGCCGACGCCGGACGAAGACGACGAGCCCACTGATCTCTCCTCATCGGGCGCCCCCGAGAACCCCGTATCGTCCGGTGACGCGAACGGCCAGAACGCAACGGCCGATGTGGGCGCTGCGGACGTGTCTGGCGACGAATCGGCTGGAACCGCCTCCGACGACCCTCTCGCGACCGACCCCGACCCGGACGAGTCTGCCCGAGCCGCGGCCGACGACCCGGAAGATACGGTCGATGACCGCGACACCGAGGCGGCCGGCGCTGACCCCCGGGAACAGACAACCTCGGCGTCCGACACCGACGCCGTGTCGGAGAGTTCCTCCGAGACGGGACGGGAACCGGAACCGGAGACGGCCCCCAGGTCCGAACCGACGGTCGAATCCGGTGCCGGGCCGGACCGGGCGTCCGACGGTACCGACAGCTCGGCCACCGATGTGACCACGGAACCGGAAGCAGTCGGGAAATCCGCCACCGGCGGAGGAGGTTCGACCCCGGATAGGGCGTCCGAGCCGGCTTCGTCGGACGCGTCGGCGGCCGCGACCCCGACCGAACAGCTCGCCTCGCGGTCGGTCCCGTCGCTCGACCCCGACCGAACCGACTCGGGCGACGGCGCGCGCGCTGCCGGGGGACGACGGGACAGACCGAGCGAGCGGGACGGTGACGACCGTTCGGAGTCGAGGGCCAGCGCCGACGCCGGAGCCACCGCATCTGACGGAGCCCGAAGCGGGGCTGCGGCGACCGGTGCCGGCGAGCTGACTTCGCTCCGCGAGGAGGTCGAGGTGCTCCAACAGTCACTGCGGACCGTGGAGGCGGAGCGCGACGAGGCCGAAGCGGAGCTCGCGGAGCTCGAATCCGAGCTCGACCAGGTCACGACGGAGCGGAACGAGCTGATCGACGAGCGCGACGAGCTCGAGGCCGAGGCCGACCGGCTCCGTGCCCGCGTCGCCGAGCTCGAGGAGCAGGTCGACCTCCCCGGGAACGGGCCGTCGCTGTCGGAGGCGGAGGCGCTGTCCGGGACGAACCTGTTCGTCCGCTACGAGTCGAAGGGGTTGACGACGGTGGAGGATATCCACGACGGCGACGGCTCCCCCGATGACCTCGCTGAGAACCTCCGCATCTCCGCACATACGCAGTTCGAGTCGGAGGATGCCCACGTCGCTGGCGAGCCGTTCGCCGAATGGCTCCACGGGAGCCAGCGCTACCGCTTCGTCGAGTGGCTCGTCTCGCAGCTCGTCTTCGAGATCCGCGACACCGACTCGGCCGGCTCGATGCGTGACCTCTACGACGCGCTTCCCCGCATCGACCGGATCGACTTCGACGCCGCGGTATCGGTCGAGGCCGACGACGCCGGCGAAGTCACGTTCGACATCGTGTGTCGCGACCGGATGGGGGACCCGCTGGTCGTCGCTAACCTCGACGCCGCCCGCGAGCCCGTCGAGGAGGCAGAGATGGCGGAGCTGGTGAAAGACGCCGTCGCGGTGTGTCGTGGGAAGGAGTCGTTCGCGGCGGCGTTCTACGTGACGGCCGCGTTCTTCGAGTCGCCGGCGCTGGAGACGGCCCGCGACGCGACGAGCGGGAGTCTGCTCAGTCGTGACTCGCGGCGGAGCTACGTGAAGGAGTCGAGAAAACGTGGCTTCCACCTCGGCCTCGTCGAGTCACGCGACGGCGCGTTCCACCTGTCGGTGCCGGATCTGTAGCTACGACTCGATCTCCGGGACGTCGTCGATCTTCATCCCGTCGAGCTTCTCGACGATCTCGTCGATCTTACCGTCGAGGTCGTCGACGAACTCCACGGTCGTCTCCGTGGTGATTGCGCCCTGGCTCGATGGCTCGATGAGGCTCTCCTCCTCGAGGACCCGCAGCGAGTAGCGCACCTTGTGGTGGGGGTAGCCCGTCTCGTTCGACATCTTCACGATACCGATCGGCTCGTTCTCGATGACCATCCGGAGGACCTGGAGGTGGCGTTCCAGCATGTCGACCTCCTTTTCAAGCCTGTCTATCATGGCACTTGTTAACTTGTGTTGTCCGCTTTTAAAGGTTGCCCTACGAGCGTCGAACGCGATAACGACTCGGTCTTCGACGCCGACCGTTATATCGCTTGTGACTGTTTGGCGTGTCAGCGTGTCCGACGAGGTCTCACCGGGCGGGCGGTGCATCGAAACCGGTTTAATCGGCGCCTCGGACGTTCCACCGTAAATGACCGTCACTATCGTCGGCGCACAGCTCGGCGACGAAGGAAAGGGTGGCATCGTCGACGTGTACGGCGATGCCGCCGACGTCGTCGTGCGCTATCAGGGCGGCGACAACGCCGGGCACACCGTCGTCCACGAAGGCGACGAGTACAAGCTCTCCCTCGTCCCGTCGGGTGCCGTCCGCGGCAAGGTCGGCGTACTCGGAAACGGCTGTGTCGTCAACCCCGAGACGCTGTTCGATGAACTGCAGGCGCTCCGCGAACGGGGGCTCGACCCCGACGTCCGGGTCGCAGAGCGTGCCCACGCCATCCTGCCCTATCACCGCGTCCTCGACGGTATCGAAGAGGATGCAAAAGAGGACCTCGCGGCCGGGACGACCGGTCGGGGCATCGGCCCCACCTACGAGGACAAAGCCGGTCGACGAGGAGTCCGTATCGGTGATCTGCTCGACCCGGAGACGCTCCGCGACCGTCTCGAGTACGTCGTCCCGCAGAAGCGGGCGCTGCTCGAGAACTACGGCCCCGACCCGGACGACGACCGCTTCGAGGGCGCGTTCGATGTCGAGACACTGTTCGAGACGTATCGCGAGTACGGTGAACGACTCGACGAAGAGGCGATGACCGTCAACTGCGGGGCGTTCCTCGCTGACCGGCTCGCAGACGGCGCGAATCTCATGTTCGAGGGCGCGCAGGGCACCTCCATCGATATCGACCACGGGGTCTACCCGTACGTGACATCCTCGAATCCGACCGCAGGCGCCGCGGCCGTCGGCTCCGGCGTCGGCCCCACCGTCGTCGGACAGGGTGAGGTCGTCGGCATCGTGAAAGGGTACCTCTCGCGGGTCGGCACCGGTCCGCTCCCGACGGAGCTCGGCCGCGTCGAAGGGCAGACCCCCGACGGCGGCGGCGACACCTCGCCCGAGGCGGAGGAGCTCGCGTCGTACATCCGTGAAGAAGGAGGCGAGTTCGGCACCGTCACCGGGCGCCCTCGTCGCGTCGGCTGGCTCGACATCCCGATGCTCCGTCACGCCGCACGCGCGAACGGCTTCACCGGGCTCGCGGTGAACCACATCGACGTGCTCGCGGGGCTCGACGAAGTGAAGGTCGGCCACTCGTACACGCTTGACGGGGAGGAGCTGCTGACGATGCCCCCGACCACGGAACAGTGGGCTGACTGCGAGGCGAACTTCCGAACGTTCGACGGGTGGCCAGAGTTCGACGCCGCGACCGTCGCAGAGGAGGGGTACGATGCTCTCCCCGCGAACGCACGCGAGTACCTCGGCTACCTCAGCGACGAACTCGACGTCCCGGTGTACGCCGTCGGCGTCGGCCCCGGCCGCGAGCAGACGGTCGTCGTCGAGGACGTCTGGACGTAGGTCCGGCACGCTTTTGCCGGCTACACACGGACGGAGAGATATGAAGGAGGACCTGATGGAGATCATCTGTTGTCCGCTGGACAAGTCGACGCTCGAACTCGACGTCATCCGGCGCGACGACGACGAGATACTCGAGGGGCGGCTCGTCTGCACCGAGTGCGGGGAGGAGTACCCCATCGAGGAGGGGATCCCGAACCTGTTGCCGCCGGATATGCGGGAGGCGTAACGGGCGGACGGCACCGAAACGAGCGAACGCTTTTTGTCACGCCGGCGAGAGCCACCGACCGTGACCGACACGCTCGTCGCCGAGATAAACCGGACGGGCCTCCACTCGCTGGAAGCGCCCGCGTCGTTCGAGACGGACGGCTCGTTCGACGTCGAACTCCGGAACCGCGGCGAGTCGACGCACGTCCATCTTCACTTGGACGACGCGCTCTCCTCGGTCGCACGGCTCGGCGCCACCAACCACTACGTACAGGGGAACAGCGTCCGGACGGTTCGCGTCGACGTGGACGCCCCCGAAGAGGTCAACCGGCAGGGGAGCCTGAAGGTAGTCGTCGCACACGGTGCACAGACTCGCTACGTCACCGTCACCGTCGACAACACAACGAGCGAGGTCCGGGTCGACCCGGAGCTCGCCCAACCGGCCGACCCCGAACCGGAGGGGGTCATCGCCGGCGTCGACCCGCTCACGGTCTCCGCGTTAGGGCTCGGTCTCGTTGGCGTCATCCTCGCGGTCGGTGCTGTGGTCGCTGCCGACGGTATCAATATCGTCCTCGCCGTGCTGGCACTGCTCGCCGGGCTCATCGCCGGCGGGCTGGCGACGCTCCGGTAGCTACTCGTCGCGGTCGGTCGGCGTCCCCGAGAGGTTACCGTCCCCGTCGAACCGCTTCGCCCGGAGGAACCGCGCACGGTAGCGGTTCGCGCCGTCTTTCATGTCCGCCTCGCGGATCTCCTCGGCGCGGCCGTCGGCCACGGCATCGACGATCGCCTCGACCTGCTCCTTCTCGCTCGGGGTGAGCGTGAACTCGTACGTGCGCTCGCGCTCGCCCTCCAGCCGCGTCCACGTGCGCGCCCCGGCGATGACCAGCGAACACGGCTCACGACACGGGAACGTGCCGTCGCCGCCGTCCACGTCGAGGTCGGTTTCGTCGTCGTACTCCCACTCCCTTCGTTTCAGACACTGCGAGTCGTCACAGCATGCCTCCGCCACCCAGTTTACGTGCTCGTAGCCGTCGCCGCGGTCCCACGTCTTCACGACGCCGTAGATGCCGCTCTGTCGTTCCACAGTCTCCCGCCAGTGGTCGACGTCGAGCCGCCCCTGTTGCTCGAGATGCCAGTTCGCGATGGTCGCTGGGTAGACGTATTCGACCGTTTCCGCGCAGGCGCGACCGTCCAGTTCCGGGAACACCCAACCGTGCGGGAGCGACGGTGCGGTCTTCAGTGGCCGGTACTGACCGTCGTCGTCGGTCTTGACGAGCGACCGTGCCTCGAGCGGATCGTCGTAGCGATCGAGGTCATCGGCGGGGGCGCCGGTGTCGTCCTCGTGTCGGAGCTCGTAGACGCGTTCGCCCTCCTCGCCGAGGGTGACTTCGACGCGGACCTGTCCCCACGACCGAGCGTACCCCTCTCGGAGTAGCTCGTACCGTTCGGGGACGTTCGTTTCGTCGGCTCCTTCGACCCACCGGAGAAACGCCCGGTCGGCGTCGGCGCGGTCCCGCGACCAGAACGCCCAGTTCGTCACGTACGCCGGGTGGTCTCGAGCGAGGCGGTCGAGGTCGGCCGCCGAGAGCCCCGACTCGTCGACCCCTGCCTCCGGTATCTCGACCGAGAACCCGTCGTCGCCGGCCGCAACCCGGAGCCCGTCGCAGTCGACGCCGCCGTCGCGGGCCGCCGACGCGAGCCGGTCGACCTGTGTCGCGTTCATGCCGACGGCTAGTCGGGCGACGTTGAAGAATCCATCCGAACCGGCGGGCGGGGCGGACATCCCGTACCGCGCCTTCACTTCGTCCCGGTCAGTCGGCTCCGGCGGTGCGCGTCTCCTCGCGCACGCGGTCGACGGCGTCGCCAACCGAAGCGCCGGCGTCGCGTGCCCGTTCGAGCACCACGTCCGCCATCAGTGACTCCGTGCCGACGGCGCCTGCGTACCAGATCCGGATTCCGTCGACCGTCGCTGGCGTCTCCCAGCCGGTCCGGTAGTCGTCGGTGAGCCCCATGTCCTCGGGGATATCCTCCTGCGTGTGGTAGCCGTCGGCGATGAACAGCGGGACCACGATGACGTCGTCGCTGTCGAAGAAGTCGGTTACGTCGTCCACCTCCGGGTCCTCGTCCATGTAGAGGTCCTGCACCTCGTCGAAGCGCCCACGCTCGCGGATGCGTTTCGTGTGATAGCGGATGGCCTTCGCCGAGTTCTCGTTGCGCTCGGTGCCGTGGCCGACCACCGCGAGCCCGAACCCCTCGCCCACGTCCGGGTCACCGGTGACCGTCTCGGCCCGCCGGACGATGACGTCCGTCATCGCGTCGTGGGTGCCGACGGGGCCGCAGTAGTGGACGCGCTTCCCTTCGACGTCGGTCGCGGTCAGGGTCGTGGAACTGGCGCTCGTACCGTCGGAGTCCCAGTCGTCGACGTCGAAGGACTCCAGCCGCAGCTCGCGGGGGATGACCTGCTCCGTGAAGTACCCCTCCGAGATGAACAGCGGAACGACGAACACCTCGTCGGATTCGAGCGTGCGGAGCACCTCCCGGAAGTGGGGTTCCTCCTTCCAGAACGCCGTGCGAACCTCGTCGAACGCGCCGGTCGCGCGCACCGTGTCCGCGTGACTGTACGTCGGCGTCGACGAGTCGGGATTCAGATGCGACCCGTGCGCGACGATGACGAGCGCCTGCATACTCGAGACGAGGGGCGACCGCCGCTTAGGGGCTTCGGACGGGGAGACGACATCCTTTTCGCGACCCTGCCGGAACGGAGAGTATGACGCTCGCGAGCGAGGCGCGTGCGGCCCTCCGCCGCCGGCCGTTCCTCCGGTCGGCGCTCGCGGCCGGCGTCGTCAACTACAGCGCCGCGGCACGGTATCTGGACGTTGGCGAGGAGGAGGCTGTCGCAGCGGCGCTTCGCCGATACGCCGAGGAACTCTCGCCACCAGAAACCCGCCCTATAGATGCGCGCGTCGACATGCGAAGCGGGTTCGACGCCGTTGACGCCCCCGACGACGACGCGCTGTTGACTGTCGGCGACACCGCGTTCGTCCCGGGTCGTGGCGACCGGACTGCCGTCATCGCGACGGGCGACGTTTCGGTCACACATCTCACCCGCGTCCTCGCCCGACTCGATACCGAAGACGTCTCGGTGGCCGCAGCCGGCGGGGGCGATGGCTATCTCGTCTGTCTCGTCGACCGACGCGACGGTGTCGACGCGCTCCGATACGTCGAAGACGCGCTCGGTGCGTAGCGGTGAATCCGACGCTTACAAACCCCTGTCCCGGATACCCCCTCCTATGACGCTGCGCGTGTCCAACACGCTCTCCGGCGAGACGGAACCGTTCGAGCCCGCGGATCCCGACGACGTGCTGCTCTACTACTGTGGGCTCACGGTGTCGGACTTCGCGCACCTGGGACACGCACGGACGTGGGTCCACGTCGATGTCATCCACCGCTGGCTCGAACAGCTCGGCTACGGCGTCCGTCACGTCGAGAACATCACCGACGTGAACGAGAAGATCGTCGCACGGGTCGGCGAGGACGACCTCGGCGACTCCGAGCGGTCGGTCGCGGCCGGCTTCATCGACCAACTGCTCTCCGACATGCGCGCGCTCAACCTCAAGCGCGCCGAGGTGTACCCCCGCGTCACGGAGCATATTCCGGAGATCATCGATCTCGTCGAGACGCTCGTCGACCGCGGCTACGCCTACGAGTCGAACGGCTCGGTGTACTTCGACGTGACGCGCTTCGACGGGTACGGGAAGCTCTCGAA
>Ga0207771_101465_pt1 | contig 10053 bp, 6 predicted proteins | sample A23M2SouthBayCA_2_FD_187731 | JGI IMG/M metagenome (GOLD analysis project Ga0207771, IMG submission 187731) | Aerobic enrichment media microbial communities from Eden Landing Ponds, California, USA - A23 M2 (2) (SPAdes) | ecosystem: Environmental > Aquatic > Marine > Unclassified | place...
GAGCCGCTGGAGCGTCTCGCGCCGTCGTCGGTTCGCCAGGATCTCGTAGATCGTCGCTTCCGGTAATCTGTCTGTCTCGAACACCCGATCACCCCCGGGTGTTCGAACGGGCGTGAGGGAGGGCCGTTAGTATGCGGTGCCTACACCGCACGTAGCTGGAAGCGATATGATGGCTGCTCGGAGCACTCGTCCCGGAAGTCACAGGCTACGATCCTCAAATCCCGGATTCGACGGCGACTGCGGGCTGCTAGTGGCGGATTCGACTGGCGCACCCGACGAATAACAATCCCCCTCGCGTGGGCAGGCTCCGACAGCCGATCGGGACCGTCGGGTTCCGTTCGGGTGGTGGAACATGACACAGGAATCCAAGCTCACGCTCTCACGCCGGAAGCTCCTCGGGAGTCTCAGTGCTGTCGGTCTCGCCTCCGCGGGCGCGGGACTCGGCACGACGGCGTACTTCAGCGACGAGGAATCGTTCACGAACAACACCTTCACGGCCGGCGAACTCGATCTGGCCGTCGACTACTTCAGTAGCGTCGATCAGGGGACGACAAGCTCCTCGACCTCCGGCGAGCTTAACGGCTCGACGTACTCCTTCGAGATCGACGACGTGAAACCGGGCGACAGCGGGACGCTGGCGTTCTGCCCGAAGCTCATCGACAACGCTGGCTGGCTCTGGGTCGGGAGCGAGTCCGGCCTGACAGACTTCGAGAACGGGCTTTCGGACCCCGAGATGGCCGTGGACTCGACCGGTGGCGATCCCGGTGAGGGGAACGGTGAACTCGGCGACGCAATCGATGTGACCGTCTCCTACTGTGAGAACGTTTCCCTGTCGAATGGGTCGGTCACCGCCGACGAAATCCGCGAACTCAACAACCCGAGTGAGTACACGCTCGGTGACCTCGGCAGCGACCTCAACTTCGGCTTCCTGCTCGATGGCGACACCGGGACCAGCGGTATCCAGCCCTATCCCAGTAGCACGGGATCGGACGACCAGGCCGGCCCGTGTCTCTGCATCGAGTGGGATGTCCCGACCGATGTGGGCAACGAGATTCAGACCGACTCGATCGAGCTTGGCGTCCAGTTCCAGGTCATTCAGAGGCGACACAACCCCGACCCAGTCAATCCCTTCGCGACCGGCACCGGCTTCTCGGAAATCTCCTTCGAGAAGGCGCTCAACATGCAGGCACTCGCGCGTGGTGGCTCCGGGCGGGGCGAGATTCAGATCCACGGTGACAGCGGTGGTGTCGAGGACAACGCCGTGTTCGGCTCCGCGCCGTATCCGACGAACACGGATATCGATTTCACTGCCGAGATCGACCCCACGTCCAGCCCACCGACGGCTTCGCTCACCGTCAACGGCGTCACCGTCACCGACGACGACGTGACCGATGGTGACGCCAACGGTGCGTCGACCGGTGATCCCGAATGGCCCGGCGGCGTCCCATCGCTGATCGACGTGGCACTCAACGCCAACAGTGCCAGTGGCAACGGCGTGACGACGGTCATCAAGGGGATCGAAATCAACGGGAATCCGACGTCGCCGGCCACGATCCAGTCGTCCGGTGGTGCGAGTTATCTCGGTGTGACGAACGTCGATAGCAGTGGCGTCGTGACAATTTCCGGGACGATGGAGTTCCAGGGTGCCCAGGCCGACCTCACCAGCCAAGACTGGATCGGGATCGACTTCCGATAGTCCGGCCGGCCGCGTGCCATCTGACCCACATCGGTCCGACTGATCGTCGTCTCTGCGACGGACGGCGCGACAACCGAGTCGGTCGGCGGTTCGACTCCGCCGGTGGGTCCTCAGCGAACCATGACCGACGACCCAATTCAACTGACGCGTCGCAAACTGCTCGCCAGCACCGGAGCCATCGGTCTGGCCTCCGCCGGTGCTGGGCTGGGCACGACGGCGTACTTCAGCGACGAGGAATCGTTCACCGACAACAGCTTCGCGGCCGGCGAACTCGATCTGGTCGTCGACTACTTCACCGACCGAGAGCAGGGGGCGACGGGCACGGCCCAGCAGGGCCAGATCGACGGTACCCCCGGCACGTACAGCTACACTCTCTCGGACGTGAAACCGGGCGACAGCGGGACGCTCGTCTTCTGCCCGAAGCTCGTCGACAACGACGGGTGGCTCTGGGTCGGCAGCGACGGTGTCACCGACTACGAGAACGGCCAGCCCGGTCCCGAAGCCGCCGTCGACGCCTCCGGTGGCGGCACCATCGGGACGCCGAACGACGGCGAGAGCGCTGGCGAGCTGAGCGACGCCATCGAGATCGATCTGTCCTACTGTTCGGACGTGTCGATCAACGGCGATCAGGTCAGCGTCGGCACGACGATTCGGCCGTTCAACAACCGCGACGACTACGATCTGGCCGCCCTCGGCAAGGACCTCGAAACCGGCGTCTTGCTCGACGGCGACGCCAGCGGGGCGACCGCCGACCCGTATCCGGGGTCACCCGACGACGACACCCAGACCGGGCCGTGTCTCTGCGTCGAGTGGGAACTGCCCGCCGATATCGGCAACGAGGTTCAGACCGACGCCGCCGAGATCGACTTTACTTTCGTGGCGCTGCAGGCTCGGCACAACGCCGACCCGCCCAACCCCTTCGTCGACAGCACGGTCGGCCAGGGCAGTGGCTTCGATTACAATTCGATCCAGACCGCCGTCGACGACGCGGCCACGGGCGACGTGATCAGCGTCGCCGCCGGCACCTACCTCGAACAGGTGACCGTCGACACGCAGGGCGTCACGCTGGTCGCGGCCTCGGGTGCGACGCCGACGATCGACGGCGACGACGCTTCTCCGGCGGTCAGTGTCGCGGCCGACGGCGTGACCGTCGACGGCTTCGAGATCACGAACCCCGGTCAGCTACTGGGCATCAAAGTCCAGCCAGGGATCGACGACGTGACAATCTGCAACAACCGCATCTTCGATGTCGGCCCGACCGGCACGCTGGGCGTCTCGGGCATCGTCGTCGGGCAGGGCGACCACCGCAACGTCACCATCGTCGACAACGTCATCGAGGATCTGTTCCAGGAGGACGACGGTAGCTTCGCGACGCTCAACGGCATCCTCTTCGACACGGCCGGCAGCGGCGAAACGATCACCGACACGACCGTCGCGCGCAACACGATCCGGAATCTGGCGAGCACCACCGCACCGCTTGGCGTCGTCGTCCAACACGAGGTGGCGAACTTCCTGCTTTCGGACAACGAGATCACGGATCTCACGGCCGACAACAGTCTCGGTGCCGGCAGCTTCACCACCTTCGCACAGGGGCTGAGCATCGACTCTCCGGCGACCGCCACCTTCGACATCGTCGGCAATACGATCCAGAACGTCGAAAGCGCGAACGGCTTCTTCGGCGAGGACATCAAGGTCGAGTCGAGCGCCGACGTGAGCGGGATCACCGTCTCGGGCAACAATCTGCTGTCGGCGATCGGGCTGAACAACGCAAACGGCGCGAACCCCACCATCGACGCCGAGCACAACTGGTGGGGCGACGCCGGTGGCCCGCTCGTGATCCAGAACAACGAGGACGACGGCGACGTGCCGACCGGCAGCGGGCAGGTCGATCTCGATACGGTCACCGAGAGCGCAGTGACCCAGAACGTCGACTTCGATCCGTTCGCGACGAGTCCGCTGTAGCGTCGCCCCTCTTTTCGAGCAGCATCGAACGTCTCCCCGGGACGCTGTTTCGACGCGGCCGAACGCCACCCCGTCCCCGACGATCGGCCGTCAGGCGGTCACTACGGGGCGCTAATGCGGGATTCGACGACTCCGTCAGCGTGCTATCGACACGTTCGAACGACCAATCCGACGGATAACAATACCGCTTGCTGGCCCACACTCAGCCAGCCGAACGGGGTCGCTCGTACGATGCCCGTTCAGGAGAAACGATGTCAGACGACAACATCACACTCTCACGCCGCACCCTGCTGGGGAGTCTCGGCGCGGTCGGGACCGCTGCCGCCGGTGCTGGCCTAGGCACGACGGCGTACTTCAGCGACGAGGAATCGTTCACCGCAAACAGCTTCACCGCGGGTCAGCTCGATCTGGCCGTCGGCTGGGAGACGACCTACGACGGTGCCGGTGCAGTCCAGACGGCTGCTGGCACGCTCGATGGTTCGCCGGCGACACTCGTCGATCTCGCGGACGTGAAACCGGGCGACAGCGGGAGTATCGAACTGTGTGTTTCGATCACCGATAACCCCGCGTACCTCTGGCTCGGCGGCGAACTGACGAGCAACGCCGAGAGCGGCCAGAACGACGCGGAGGCGGCGGCCGATCTGACGGACGGCTCGCTCGGTATCGACAAGGGCGAACTGGGCGACGCCATCGAGGCGACGCTGTCCTACGACGGCGGGCCGACCATCGAGACCGGGACGCTGAAATCCGTCGTCGAGACACTCCAGTTCGGCGTTCCACTGGACGCGGTCCCAGGAACGAGCGGCCGGGACTGCTACTCGTCGACCACGGGTGATTGCCTCGTCTTAGAGTGGGCCGTTCCCGCGGACGTGGGCAACGAGATCCAGAGCGACAGCGTCGGCTTCGGCTTACAGTTGTTCGCCCAGCAGTGTCGACACAACGACGGGACGACCAACCCGACGCTCGATGCAGTCGTCACCGCGGGCGACTCGATCCAGTCGGCGGTCGACGCCGCCAGCGCGGGCGACGTGATCGGGATCGAGGCGGGCACCTTCACCGAGCAGGTCGTCGTCGACGAGTCGGTCGTCTTGACGGGCGCTGGACAGGGTGCGACCGTGATCCAATCACCGTCGTCGCTGACCTCACAGTTCGTTCGAGACACCGACGACAACTATCCCGTGGTCACGCTCGCGGCAGACGGCGCGGCGCTGTGGAACTGCACCGTCGACGGCGACCGACAGGGCAGCGGGAACAACGTCTTCGTCGGCGTCGCGGCGTACAACGCCGCCGCCCGCGTCGGCCGCGTCGAAGTGACCAACGTCAGCGAAGACCCGCTCAACGGTGTCCAGCACGGTCTCGGCATCTTCGCATACGGCGACGACGGCAGCGACCGCTCGGTCGTGGTCGACGGCTGTTCGGTCCACGACTACCAGAAGGGCGGCGTCATCGGCGAGGGTGCCGGACTGGATCTGTGCGTGTTCGATTCGACGATCACGGGCATCGGCCAGACGGACGAGATCGGCCAGAACGGCATTCAGGTCAGCAACGTCTCCCAGGCGGCCATCGCCGGCAACACCGTGCGGGACAACTACTACACGCCCAGCAGCCAGTCGGCCGGTATCATCGTCTTCCAGTCGTCGGACGTGGTGATCGAGCGCAACCGCATCCTCGACAACAACAACGGGATCGGTGCCCTCTCGGCCGGTGACACCGTCGCCCGCCGGAACAACATCACTGGCAACGACACGGGCGCGCTCAACCTCGGCGCGTCGACGTTCGACGTGACGCACAACTGGTGGGGCGCGGCCGACGGCCCATCAGCCTCGACGCTGTACACTGGGGGTGCGACCGACATCGTCACCGGCGCGACCGCCAACGGTAGCGGCGATGCGGTGTTCGACGCCCACTGGGACCCCTTCGCCACCAGTCCGTTCGACCTGTAGCCCACCTCGTGGGCGGCGTCCCACCGCGACGCCGCGGCGGTTCGACTCCGCCGGTGGGTCTCCCCGGAGGGGAATCGAATGACAGACAGCGACATCGAACTCACACGGCGGCGACTGCTGGCGAGCATCGGCACGGTCGGGGTCGCGAGCGTCGGCGCTGGTCTGGGCACCACGGCGTACTTTCGCGACCGTGAGACGTTCGAGACCAACACGCTCGCGGCCGGCGAACTCGATTTGAGCGTCGACTGGGAAGAACACTACTACGACGCCGGCCCGAACCTGAACAACGACCGCCTCGACAATCCCGGTGGCGACGAGAGCGACGCCGACCTCGACGACGTTGGCGTCGACGACTTCGACATCGTTCGGACCGGCGGCGACCCCGCGAACGTTCCCGCGGGCTACGTCGGGTTTCCGACGTTCGACGCACCACAGGTCGCGGTACCGGCGGCGTTCGTCGACGACTTCCTCGACAACACGGCCGTCGAGGCCTATCCCGACGAGGACGGCGACGGCATTCAGGATCTGATCCTGACGCGCGACCAGATCAGTCTGCAGTATCCGACGCTCTCGCCCAGCGAGGTCGAGGCGGCGTTTCACGACCAGTTCGCCGACGTGCCACAGGACCTGCCCGCCCCGCTGTTGCACATCTGTGATCTCAAGCCCGGTGACTTCGGCGAGATCACGTTCAGCGTTCACCTCCACAACAACCCCGGCGCACTCTGGCTCCGGGGGCAACTCCACGAGCACGCCGAGAACGGCATCGCCGATCCGGAGTCGGCGGTCGACACGACTCCCGAAAAAGGTGAGCTACTGGAGACGATCCGCGCCGTCGCCTGGCACGACGACGGCGACAATCGCCGGGAGGACCCCGAACTCGTCACCTCGCCCCACGACGTCGACGGCCCGACGGCGATCGAACTCGACGGGGCTGCCTCGACCATCGTCGAGGGCTCGCTGGGGGAGGTGCTGACTGCCCTCGCCGACGGTCCCGGCGTTGCCCTCGACGCCGACCCGACGACGCCCGAACGGACCTGTTTTCCCAACTCGACGACCCGCTATGTCGGCTTCGCGTGGTGGCTCCCCCTCGATGTCGGAAACGAGGTCCAGACCGACGAAGTGCGGTTCGATCTGGGCTTTTACACCGAACAGTGTCGCCACAACGACGCGGCGACAGACGGATGAGCGGGATCGTGGCGTGACGCGGGCGATCTCGGGCCGAAGGTCACGGCTACTGGCACGCTGCCAGCAGCTGTGAGCCAGTAGGCAGCCAATTCCAATGAGACTGGTACGTAAACGACGAGTCGACGAGACGGTATCCGCTCGCCGAGCGGGGAGGTGGTCAGGACATGGTGATAGAACGGTATCGAACCCGACGGGACCGGCGTATCGCGATCGACCGATCGACAGCCCCAGCAGGGGACCCGACGACGACCTGCACGGCGGTGATCGCCAGTGCGTAGCATCGCTCGCGTGCTCGCGCTGCTGGTCGTCCTGGCCTGTGTCGCCCCGTTCGTGATCTACGCCGCCCCGGTCGTGATCGGTGGCGATCACAGCTTCGTCGTCCTCTCGGGGAGCATGCAGCCGGCGATGGCTCCCGGCGACGTGGTCGTCGTCGAAGAGACCAATCCCGCGACCATCGATGAGGAGACCGTCATCACGTTCGTCCGTGCCGAGGAGGACGCACCGACGACCCACCGCGTCGTCGACGTTCGCCGGCAGGACGGCCGACTGGCCTTCGAGACGAAAGGCGACGCCAACGAAGATCCCGATCCGGAACTCGTCCCCGCCGGCAACGTCCTCGGGACGGTCACGCTGACGATCCCGCTGATCGGCCACGTGATCCAGTTTGCGAACACGCCGCTTGGCTTTCTCGCCCTGCTCGCCGGTCCGCTCTGTCTGCTCGCGCTGACGGAAGTGTGGGCGCTGACCAGCGCGTCGACCGGGACTACCAGCCGCGAGGCGACCGACGACCTGCCGGCGGCACCAGACACTCCCACCGAGACCGTCACCGACACGACCGACGGGGACGACCGGATCACGCTCGGTCCCGGCGATCTCACGGCGACGACGGCGCTGCTGGTGCTCGTGACGCCCTATGCCGTTCACGTCGCACTCCAGTTGCAGACCGCACTGACCTTCTCGGTGGCCTTCGCCAGCGCTTTCTTGCTGCTGTCTGCGGGCGGCGTCCGGATCACGGTCTGGCGTGCCAACGGGACGGCCGGCGAACCGGTGGGCGATCGCCGACCTGACGAGGAGATGACGGCATCCACCCCTGTGGCTGACGAGCGGGCTGCTGACGACGAGGCACCGACGCCAGCGCCGGACGGTGGGCAACGGGAGGAGGCATCGTGACCACCGACCGCTCGCTCTCGGCTGTCTTTTGTTGCTGGCTGTTGCTGTGTTGTGCGCTCGCTGGCGGCCCGGGCACCACTGGCTTCCTCAGAGACAGTGAGACCGTCACTGGAGCGGTATCTGCCGGCAACGGTCCCGCTGTCGTCAGTCAGGCCGCCGGCAACCGTCCCGGCGCTGCCACGGGTCCACCGACGGCTGTCGGGAACACGCCGAGCGAACGCCCCGGCGGCGTCGGCAACACCCCTTGGACGGCCGGCAACGATAACGGACCGCCCGAGGACCGTGGGAGCGCACTGATCGGCAGTTCGCCGGCCAACCGGGCACGCGTCGCTGGTGCCGTGGTCGGCTGATACGGCGTATTGTAGATCTTTCTCGGATCGACCGCACGACGATGTGCGGTCGACCCGAAAAACGGCGACCATACTCCGTATGAGTGGTGTCGAAAACGAGCGTTCGCGACCTGACTACCGCTTGCGGTCGCTGTCGAGATCGATGTCCAGGTCGTCGAGTTTCTCCGCCCACTCCTCGCGTTTCTCCTGGTGGTCTTCGAGGAACGACTGCATCATCTCGGCGGCCTGCTCCTTGCAGCCACCACAGAGGCGCTCGCCGCCGACACACTCGTCGTACACCTCCTTTGCGATCTCGTCGTCGTCGCCGGCCAGCAGGTAGGCGTACAGTTCGTAGACGGGACACTCGTCGGCTTTCCCGCCCTTCTCGCGCTGTTCCTCGGCGGTCGAGCGCCCGCCCGTCGTGGCTGATGTGACCTTGTCGTAGCCCTCCTCGGGATCGTCCAGCAGGCTGATGTGGGAGGCCGGGATCGAGGAGGACATCTTGCCGCCGGTCAGCCCCGTCATGAAGCGGTGGTAGATCGACGACGGCGGGAGGAAGCCATAGCCGCCGTTGTCGAGTTCGATTTCACGCGCAAGCTCCTGGGCGGCCGCTCGATCCATCTCGAAGGCGTCGATGTGCTCGTCGAAGACGCGCTTCTCGCCGTCGACGGCGTCGATCAGCGCTTCGAAGGCCTCGTCGGTGGCGTTGCGATCGAGGAAGCGGGTGCGGGGACGGAGCGGTTCCTTGCCCGCGGCTCGCAGCTTCTCGATGACGCTCTGGCGCACCTCGTCGGGAGCGATCTCGCTCTCGACCCAGTCGGCGGCCTCCACACAGCGGACGCGTTCGTCGGTGTCGAGATTCGCGCTGAGGGCTTCGTAGGCCGCCCCGAGCAGTTCCCGCTCGGCGTCCGTGGCCGCGAAACTGGCGTACGCTCGGGTGACGCCGAAGTAGCGCATTCGCGCCGCCAGATCGCGGGCCAGTCGCATGTGGGGGTCCTGATCCGGTCCGACGGGGATCACCGTCGGCTTGGGATCGTCGAGTTGCGGATACAGGATGTCGGCCATCTGGGTGACCACCGACTGCATGTGGCTGATATCGGTCTCGCCGTCGAAGTCGTAGATGGCCTGTAGCTCCGAGAAGTTCGCCTCCGCGCCGAGTTCGAAGGCCAGGTCCTGGACCTTGCGGTTCTCGGACTGGCGGTACAGTTCGCCCTTTTCGGGGTCGAAGCCAAGCGCCAGCAAGGAGAGGACGTAGTTCGTCGCGTGCTCGTCGATCTCGTCCCACGGCAGTTCGCGGGCGCTGTGGGCCTCCAGATCGGCGATCAGGCCGTATGCGTCCGCGCCCTGTTGCTGGTGCCAGATGATCTCGTCGAAGACCAGCTTGTGGCCGATGTGGGGATCGCCCGTCGGCATGAACCCCGACAGCGCAGCAAAGTCCTCGCCCTCGCGCATGGCCCGGGCGATCGGTCGGTAATCGCGGTGGCCGAAGATCACGCCACGGCGCATCAGGTAATGGGGGTCGGGCACTTCGGGCAGTACCTCGTCGAACTCCTCGATGCCGAACTGCTCGAACAGCTTGCGGTAATCGGAGACCGTCGAGGACCCCCACGGATCGAGGGCCACGTCATCGGCCCCCTCGGCTTCGGTGCCACCGTCGGGGAGGACGGCACGCTCACGCCAGTCCGCGCCCGACGCGGCGCTGTGGTCGTCGGGCGATCCCTCGTCGCGGGTGGGTTCGTCACGTGTCATGGTCGAACTGACTGGCGCG
>Ga0207771_101466_pt1 | contig 10052 bp, 9 predicted proteins | sample A23M2SouthBayCA_2_FD_187731 | JGI IMG/M metagenome (GOLD analysis project Ga0207771, IMG submission 187731) | Aerobic enrichment media microbial communities from Eden Landing Ponds, California, USA - A23 M2 (2) (SPAdes) | ecosystem: Environmental > Aquatic > Marine > Unclassified | place...
CTGCCGTATCCAGGGTACCGCGAACAACATGGTAGCGAACCCCCGGCAAGTCTTTAACTCGTCCGCCGCGAACCAGCACAATACTGTGTTCCTGCAGGTTATGTCCCTCGCCCGGGATATAAGCAGAAACCTCCATCCCGTTCGTCAGGCGAACACGAGCCACTTTCCGCAAAGCCGAATTCGGCTTTTTAGGCGTTGTTGTATATACGCGCGTACACACCCCGCGCTTTTGTGGACAATTCTCCAATGCGGGGGCCGTTGTTTTCGACGGTTTACTTTTACGTCCTTTTCGTATTAATTGCTGTATTGTTGGCACGATTTACGCGATATAGTTGTATTTCGCAGTTGTTAAGAGTTGCCAATGATAAGGAATTTGCAGGTTATTTTGCAAATATTTTTGACCACTAATTTTACTTTTTTCATACTTACAGGTCAAAAACGACAATTAACCCGTTCAACAGGGTTAAAAATGGGCTAAAATTTATAATACTTATATATATCAGTATACCAATTGCGTTTAACTGATCTTCCACAAGTTAGTGAAAAGCGTGCAAAAGCGCTAAAGAAAAATGGTATTGAACGTCCGTTCGATCTACTGGATTTTTTTCCACGCCGATATCTGGATCGGACCCATATTGTCTCGATCAAACAATTACGGGGAAACGAAAAGGATGTTACGGTGGTAGGAAGCGTCAAAACGATACGTACGCAGGGATATGGGAAGAAAAAACGGCTCGAGGTTTTTATCCAGGATGAATTCTCCAACTTGAAAGGAGTGTTCTTTCGGGGTATCTCCTATTTCCAAAATATCTTTGAGGAAGGCGAACTGGTGGCTTTTCATGGAGACGTAAAACGATACGGTCGATATTTATCGATGGCCCATCCTGAAATTGACAAACTGGAACAGAAAGATTCGCTGGACGAAATCACCGGGATTATTCCTATATATCCAAGCAATAAAGAGTTCTCCAAAGCTTACATCAGCAACAAACTGGTCCAGAAGTGGATAACATATGTACTGAAACACCGGGAAATTGAGGAATTTCTGACGAAAGACATATTAACAGCATACGACCTTCCCCGGCGATCCGAAGCCTACTCGATGATCCATTTCCCCGAAAAGCAAAGTGATCACCGTCGTGCGTTATACCGGTTCAAATTCGAGGAGCTGCTCCTGTTTCAGCTCAGTATCAATAGATTGAGACAGCAAAACAAACAACGCGCTGACGGCGCGGTAATGACCGAATATGCTCCCAACACGAAAACCTTTTTCAACGAAGTACTTCCCTTTACGCTAACCGAGGGACAGAGGTCGGCACTTCATGATATCAAAAAAGACTTGCGCTCTGGCATACAGATGAACCGGCTCATCCAGGGGGATGTCGGGTCCGGTAAAACGATCGTCGCACTGGGTGCTATCCTGATTGCCCTGGACAACGGTTACCAGGCAGCTTTTATGGCCCCCACCGAAATATTGGCCGAACAGCACTACCGGACTATTACCGAGTTCCTGGAGCCCCTGGATATCAATATTCGCCTGTTGGTCGGCAGTCAAAACAACAAATTACGAGAAGATATTTTAACCGACATAGGGGGCGGTGGAGCTGATATAGTGGTAGGCACGCACGCCGTCATCCAGGATCAGGTGCGTTTTCACAAACTGGGCTTGATTGTCATCGACGAGCAACATCGTTTTGGCGTACGACAGCGTGCCGAACTGTTGACCAAGGGAGCCCATCCCCACCTGTTGGTGATGTCAGCCACCCCCATACCCCGTTCCCTGGCACTCACCCTATACAGTGACCTGGACATATCCCTGATCAAAGATATGCCGGCCGGTCGGAAGCCGGTCACCACGGCCGTACGCAGCCCCAAAAAACGAAAAGAAATCTATAAATTCATGGACCGGGAGCTTGCAGACGGCGGACAGGCTTTTGTGGTTTATCCATTGGTGGAAGAATCCGAGGCGATGGATTTAAAAGATGCCACCCAGGGGTATGAACAATTGAAGGAACGCTTTTCAGATCATTCAGTGGGATTACTGCACGGTCGCATGCCGGTGGAAGAGAAAGAGGAAGTCATGCATCGGTTTATCAACAACGAGATCCAGATTTTGGTCAGCACCACCGTCATTGAGGTCGGCGTGGATATTCCGAATGCTCATATCATGCTGATAGAACACGCAGAGCGATTTGGGCTATCGCAGCTGCACCAGCTGCGGGGACGAATCGGTCGAGGCGAACGGGCCGGTTACTGTATTTTGATACCGGACGGCAAGTTAAGCGAAGACGCCCAATTCCGTCTTCGGACCATGGCCCAGACCTCCGACGGATTTGAAATCGCCGAAGCCGACCTTAAACTTCGGGGTCCCGGCGATTTCATGGGGACCAAACAAAGCGGGGTCCCGGAATTCAACGTGGCCGATATCGTGGAAGACCAATCCATTTTACAGGAAACCAAACGGCTTGCCGCCCAAATTCTGGAAGAGGACCCCGAGCTCGAAAGCTCGCGGTACGAGCCGCTGCAAAAAGTTTTTGAACCTTATTTTAAAGAAAAGTCTGATTTTTATTCGATGGCATGAGGTTCAGGTTCGCCCGGGCGAACCTGAACAGCTCGAGGCTTTAGGCTCGAAGCTGGAGGCTATTCGAGTTTGTTTACTCGTTCTGTATATTTATTGTTTACGAGATAAATTGATTTAATAGAATAGACAAGATTTAAATCGAATTCTTCACAGACTTAATACATTCAATATGGATCTTAAAATTGGCGATCAATCATTTGTTGTTTGTGGAGCCAGCAGTGGTTTCGGAAAGGCTATAAGCGAGCGATTGCTTGAGGAAGGAGCGCATGTGACAGGCGTTGCTCGGCGTGAAGGCGAACTGCGGCGCTTTAAAGAAGATCAGCAGCATTTTTCCTATATATCGGGGGATTTTAAGGACGGTGATACGCTTAAGGCCATCCGGGAAAAGGCTGAAGAAACTTCAATCAGCGGTTTGGTGTTGAATGCCGGGGGCCCGCCGCCGGGAGGTGCACTTGAACCGGATATGGACGATTGGGATGAGGCGTACCAGCTCGTAATGCGATGGAAGATTGATCTTACGCGACGACTGCTTCCCATCCTGCAAGCCAATGGTTATGGACGCATCCTGTTTGTGGAAAGTCAGTCGATCAAACAACCCATTCCCGACCTGGTTTTGAGTAATGCTTTTCGGGCCGGCGTTGCCGGTTTTGTCAAAACACTGTCCAGAGAAATTGCCGGAGATGGCATTACCGTAAACATCCTGGCCCCGGGAGCTCACAATACTCCGGCCATTGAGCGGGTCATACAGAATAAAGCTGAAAAAGCCGGCATAACGATTGAGCAGGCCCGCAATCAATTGGAAGCCAACATTCCCGTCGGCCGAATGGGCCGTGCCGAAGAATTGTCCTCGCTGGCCGCCTGGCTTTTATCCCCCTTGTCTTTTAATGTCACCGGCCAGGTTCTGAGTCACGAAGGGGGCAACATAGATGGTCTATTCGGTTGAATCGTCAACTCGACGGACAGAAACCCCTCATTTGCAAAGGCTTGTTGATGTTCAGGGGCCCTCGATAACCGGGCCTCGGGCGGTGCCTTCGATGAAAAATTTTTTCTCACGGTTTTGCTTTTTCGTCCCGAGTTGCTATGCAATTTCATAGGCAGAGTCTTGTAAAATGTTTTGGTTCGAAAAATTTTAAGTACTCAGCACCGCCCGAGGCCCGGTTTTCGAGGGCCCCTGAACTTCAACATTCACATTAAAACCATTTTTTTCTATGATATGGGAACAACAGGAATTTCGTCTTTCGGCCCGCAGTCGCGGGTATCATCTGGTTACCCGGGAAGTGCGTGAACAGTTAACGGGTATTGAGCAAATTGAAAAGGGACTGGTGCATTTGTTTATCAAGCACACCAGTGCCAGCTTGACGCTCAATGAGAATGCGGATCCGAGCGTGCGGCGTGATTTTGAAACCCATTTTAAACGCATGGTTCCCGAAGACACTTCCCTGTATGAACATACCCAGGAAGGACCCAATGACATGACCTCGCATATCAAGAGTTCGCTGCTGGGATCCTCCATTACGATACCGGTCACAAATGGAGCTCTCAACCTGGGTACCTGGCAGGGAATTTATCTATGTGAACATCGCAACCAGCGCAAAACAAGAACGCTGGTCGCCACCCTCTTCGGAACTAATGAAAGTTGACCATAGTTGCCGAAAAGCCGGGCGGCGGTTCCTTGCTCGTATACTTTTCTTCGGTTGAAAACATTGATCGGTTCATTTTCCTTTATACGATTTTGGTTATTACTGCCAGCTAACCAGAAAATTATTATGCTTCGGAACCGCCGCCCGGCTTTTCGGCAACTAAGAATATTGTTATTGTATTTACTCATTATATCATACTGAATATCATACTGATTTTCTGACACTCAATATGGAGGCCAAGGTCCGTCCGAATCGCGGCGGTGTCAGTGTTCCATTGTTTTTGCTTACATCTTTGACCTCTTCAATCGAATAAAAGGCTTTCGGCAGATGTTGGTTGATCATAGTTTGAATCTCTCGCCAGCGGCGCCTTCTTACCACGGTAAAGAGAATATTGACCTCTCCTTTCAAGCCATCCCCTTTTAATTCGGTAACCCCATATCCCCGGCTTCGCAACTCCTGGATCAGCGATGAGGTATCGTTACTTGAGATAATACGATAGATAATATTTCCGACCATCAATTTATTCTCCAGCCAGATTCCGACATAATTTCCCGCTGCAAATCCACCGGCAAAGGCGATATAGTTCCATACAACATCAAGGTTTTGCATGATCTGGGTAATTACCACCAGCCATATCAAAACCTCTATAAATCCCAACACCGCCGCCAGGAGTTTCATACTTCGAGCGACATATATGATGCGAAGTGTTCCGAGACTAACATCAACAATACGGGCTAAAAAAATTACGATGGGAATGAGGGATGAAGGGAAAAAATCTAGCATAGTTTATTACGCCCTTGATCGTATTAGTCGTGGTCACACAATATGACCGCCGGCCCATCAGCTTTCAAACCGATGAGTCATGACGGTGTCCTAGTCTTGTCAGTTGAAACATTATAAAAGCGGAGAGGGAGGGATTCGAACCCTCGATACCCCGCGAGGGGTATAACGCCTTAGCAGGGCGCCGCTTTCGACCACTCAGCCACCTCTCCGTTTGAGAATCTAGAATATAAGCTCAATGTTGAAGCGAATCAATAGAAAGTTACTGATTTTCATCACGGATATAAATATGGGGTAGATTCCTTCCCTGCTGCGCAAAATCGAGTCCGTAACCGATCACGAATCGATTTTCGATTTCAAATCCTACATAATCGAGCTTAACCTCATAGCGCGTGGCTTCCTTTTTATGCAATAGGGTGATGGTTGTAACAGAGGCAGGTGCGTGAGATTGAAGCTGCCTGCGCATGTATTGCATGGAAAGACCGGTATCCACAATATCCTCCACCAAAATCAGATGTCGGTCGGCAATATTGGCGTCGATGGCTTTAATTTCGGAAACATCACCCGTTGAAACTTTTTCATCCCCGTAGCTACTTAACTTCCAAAAATCGATTTCCAGGGGAACCTTGACCTCCCGAATCAGGTCGGACATAAACATAAACGCCCCGTTGAGTATCCCCACAAAAATCGGCGTTTTGTCTTCAAACCGGGTACTTAATTGTTGTCCCATGGCGGTTACCCGTTCTGCAATCTCATCCCGGGTAAGGTAGGGCACAAAGCGGTAATCCTTGATATAAAACTCATCGGGTGTGTAAAGGTCCATGATTTACGATTTCTTTTGAATTACCAATGCTTCCGAGGCCTTCGAGCTACACCGTGCGGATTCAGCGATGGTTCCCGGTTCCCGTCTCTCATTACCGGGTGGATAAAGAACCGCTGCAATTTTGCCCTTCCCGGTTTCCAGCACCCGCGCTTCTTTTTTACGGGCAGCCGAAATTTTCCGATTGGTCAGATGGTCTTTAACTTTCTGATGTCCTTCCATGCCGAACGGCTGAAAACGATCACCCGGCTTCCAGGTTCGAACGGTAATCGGCCATTCCAGTGACTCGACCGACAATGACAACTGGCCGGGTTTCGTAAAATTATCCACCCACTTTATTTCAAATACGAAATCACGATGCTTTACACTGCCGGAATCCAGTGCTTCTCGGGTCAATACAAAACTTTCGACATCTCCTTTTTCCTCTGTATAGTTATGAGGGGCATTCAACAACGCGAACGATTCCCGGTCGCGCATAATATATAATTGACTCGTTAATTGAAGCGACTGACCGGTTTGGAGACTTCCAAGGTTATCCAGCTCCTCCAAAGCGGATCCCGATACAGAAGCATCCGGATATTTATCTTTAATCCACCGCAGCAGCACTGCTATTTTGACTTCTGGTTTCCAATCCAGTACCTGTTTCCTTTTCAGTCGATCTTTCCCGGTGGCAGCTGACTGCAACAAGGTGCGGATTACCGAAGTAAAAACGTCTGACTTTTCCGGCAATTCCAAAATATTACTCCGCCACCCCGGGAACCACCGGTCCAACTCCGGAATCCATTCATTGCGAATAAAATTGCGAGCGTATTGAGGGGCGAGGTTACTTTTGTCAATTCTATGGGGAATATTCCATTCATCAATATATTCTTGTATCTCCGGCTGAGAAACCTCCAGTAGCGGTCTGAAAATCGGTGGATCATATAATTTCATTCCAGACCAGCCTCCCGGACCGGCTCCCCGAAACAATTTTTGGATAATGGTTTCGATTTGATCATTCCGGTGATGGGCCAGTGCAATCGCATCTCCCTCCTCGCGGTTCAGCAGATCCTGTAAAAAATCCAACCGAACCTCGCGCGCCCACTCCTGAAAGTTCGCAGCCTCGCCTGCTTTTTGTTCGGGCCGTGTCACATAAAAAGGAATACCTTTTTTTTCGGCATATTCCTCTACCAATTGTTGGTCCTTTTCTGAATCCTGTCCCCTTTTTTGATAATTAAGATGTCCGATAACAACCGGTACGGACAAGCGCAGCAATATGTGCAGCAGAGCCATTGAGTCAGGTCCACCGCTGACTCCGATCACAATTTTTGGGTTGGAAGAAGAAAAACAAGCCTGAATGTGCCGTTCAACTTGTTTTTCAATCGGTTGTGATATGGACTTGTTCATAGGAAAACGTCTTAATCTCGTCGTTGGATGTTAGCACAACCAGGGCTCCCTCTTCATTGATTCCCAGAAACTTACATTTTCCATCGTACCGTTCACCTCCAACCTGCAGGGAAACCCACTCTCCATATCCAATGATCCGTCGATTGATTGCCTTCAGTAATTTCACATCGAACCGCTGCCACTGACTATAGAAATGCTCAATTCTTTGCAAAACACCCGCCAGAATTGGTTCACGCTTAAATGATTTTCCCCCGGCAATTTGGTACATGGAAGTGGCGGTTTGGTCGATGGGCTCGGAAAACTTTTCCTGGTTAACATTCAGACCGATCCCCACCAGCACCCGGTCAATCTGATTACCGGTGAAGACGGACTCCGTTAATATCCCCCCGAGTTTCTTATTCTTATAATAGATATCGTTGGGCCATTTAATATCACATTCGACATCCAGGCATTGATCTACAGTCTCTGTAATCGCAAGGGCACTGGCCAGGGTGAGAACATGCAGGCCTGCCACCCGTGATGGTTTAAAAGCAATAGTAAATGTAAGATTGGCGGAGGGACGGGTCACCCATTTTCTTTCATACCGGCCTCTGCCGTGCGTCTGATGATCCGTCAGGCAAATCGTGCCATGGCCGACTTTGTCGCTCTCCGCCCTTCTTAGATAAGAGTTAGTGGAATCCAACTGCTCAACATAGATAAAGTCTTGTCCCAGCCAGGATGTTGTCAGTCGGTTTTCAAACGCTTTTTCATCAAACAAACAGCGTCCTATCCAAAGAGTTAGTTATACCGTTACTTTCCCACGTTCAACACAGAATTTTCCGTACCAAACGTATTCATTTCATAGCCGTCCGCCTGATCATCATTTTGCCAGATTTCTCCGTCTACCAGGTATTTAAATCGATAGGTGCGGTCGGGCTTCAATCTAACCAGGGTTTGCCAGTACCCATTATCTTTCTTAAGATGGTGAACACCCGGATCCCACTCATTAAAGTCCCCAACCAGGCTGACTTCATTTTGGGCCCATTCTCCAGGCACTTTAAACGTTACCCGACAAATGGTGCGCTTGGGAGTAAATTGTTTTTCAATCATGATTTTTTGGAAATTATAAGGTTTATCGCCGACGGAGCAACATAAAGCAAATTAAATTAGCCTACGCCGTATTGACAAACTTAAATTTACGAATAAATTCGAATTGAAAACAGCAGAAGTGCAGAAATTTCAGGAAAGCTCCGAAAGTTTGCTTTTCAACATATCGATTCGGCTTACCGGGGTGGGGTCTACTTCATAAAGAAGCGCAAGATAAAGACTGGTCCAGTCGGCCATCTGGATCAGGGAAAAGAGTCTTGTTAAACGGCTATCGCCCGTAGTATGCAACGTATGATAATTTACCGCGTGATCCTCTATCAGATCCTTGGTTATATCCATACGCGCACTAACTCGTTTGTTATCTTCTGAATCGCGCAGCGAAAGTACTGTCAAGCGCCCCGTAAGATGAGCGATTTGATCCCATCCGACAATCTCGTTATGGTTCATTTCCGGGAAACTGTTGCCATAGGCCAACGTTTTTGCATTTTCCTCAAACTGCCCTCGCCATCGCAATTGCACCGGCTCCATCAGGGTATCGTCGGCATAAATGACGGGAAGGGTATCCTTGATGTTCCGGGCCAACTCAAGCGCCTCACTGCTTTGCAGATCAGAAAACATCTCCGCCTGGTCATACAAGAGTTCCTCCGTTTCATCCAACTCCGCTTTTCCCTCCTCAATTAAATCGAAAAGCTGAAAAATTCTGAATAGGGGGATAAAGCTATAGGCCAGCGCCGCTCTCGGGGGTAGCCCGCCAGGTATTTTGATGTAATCAAAGTCATTTTTTTGCGCCTTCACCATCAGCTCGCCCCCGGAAGTCACCACGATTATCTGAGCACCTTTTTGTACGGCCTGGTTTACCGCTGACAGCGTTTCCTCCGTATTGCCGGAATAGCTGCACCCGATAAAGAGGGTGTCCGACCCCACCCATTCAGGGATCTCATAATGGCGAACCACGTTTACAGGAACAGGAGAAGTGTCATATGAATAGGCTCTGATCAAATCGCCCCCGATCGCGGACCCACCCATGCCGGCCAGGCATATATTGGAAACCCTGGAAAAGTCAACCTCGAGATCCAGATTTCGGGTTTCGTTTCGAATTTCGGACCAATGATCAGGAAACCTCAACATAAGGTTACGCATACCGTCCTGATCAACAGAATTGATATAAGAGTCAGTCAATTTTGTCATAATTGGATAGGAATTACCTCCATTCATTAAACATTTGTTGAATTTCCGTATTACTGGTGGCTTCCCGCACCTGATCCGCTAAATTCTGCAGTTCCTCAAATGTATGCTGCACCAATGCATTTTTCACATCCGGTATAGAAGCCGGGGCCATGCTTAAATCATCGATACCCATTCCAACCAGGCAAGCTGCCGCTATTGGATTAGCAGCGATCTCGCCACAAACGGACACATCAATCTCATGCTGATTTGCCGCTTCAATCGTATGATCGATAAGGGTCCAAACCGCGGGATTGGTTTGCTGGTACAAATCTGAAATCAACTCATTCCCCCGATCCACGGCCAACGTATATTGGGTAAGATCATTGGTGCCGATACTGAAAAAGTCGACACGAGGGGCAAAATCGTGTGCTCTTATCGCAACACTGGGAACCTCGACCATCACTCCCAGCCGGATATTTTCATCCACCGCTATATCCCGGGCTTTTAGATGTTCAGTTATCCCCTTAATTTCTTTTTCAACCTCATCCAACTCTTCCATGGTCGAGAGCATAGGGACCAGAATACCTATTTG
>Ga0207771_101467_pt1 | contig 10049 bp, 10 predicted proteins | sample A23M2SouthBayCA_2_FD_187731 | JGI IMG/M metagenome (GOLD analysis project Ga0207771, IMG submission 187731) | Aerobic enrichment media microbial communities from Eden Landing Ponds, California, USA - A23 M2 (2) (SPAdes) | ecosystem: Environmental > Aquatic > Marine > Unclassified | place...
GACGCTTCGGCGGCCTCCGCGACCTCCTCGCTGGTGACCACGAGCGCCGCCGCGCCGTCGCTGAACGGGCAGCAGTCGTAGAGCCGGAACGGTGAGGCGACGACGGGGCTGTCGAGCACGTCCTCGACGGTGATCTCGCGGCCGTGCTGGGCGTCGGGATTGAGAGATCCGTGGAAATGGTTCTTGACGGCGACCTCGGCGAGCTGTTCCTCGGTCGTCCCGAACTCGTGCATGTGGCGATCGGTCAGGAGGCCGAACACGCCCGGGAAGGAGAGGCCGACGGGCTGTTCGTACAGCTCGTGCATCGCCGTCGCGAACTGGGTCGTCATCTCTGCGGTGTCGATGCCGGTCTCGGGCGTGCAGCGCTCGACGCCGCCGACGAGGACCGCGTCGTGGCGTCCGGATTCGACGGCCTCGACGGCGTGCTTGAACGCGTTCGATGAGGTCGCGCAGGCGTCCTCGAAGCGCTGGCAGGGGATCCCCGCGAGCCCGACGTGGCTGGCGAGCTGGGGCGCGAGGTGGCTCGCGTGCTCGATCTGCCCGCCCATCGCGTTGCCGAGGTAGAAGGCGTCGATGGCGTCCCGCTCGACCCCCGAATCGTCCATCGCCGCGAAAGCGGCCTCCCCGAAGAGCTCCGCGAGTGGTCGGTCGTGGGCGTCGAAGCGCGTCATGCCCACGCCCACGACGTGTGGCTGTGACATGGTCGACCGTTAGGAATCCCGCGAGAAAACGGTGGCGTTCGGCGACGGTGGTGGGATCGAGTACCACCGTAGCTGCGGCTCCCTGACGTGCGATTCGGACGACCGAAACGCGACCGTCGAAACGCAACCGTCGAAACGCGACGACGAAGCGGCGACGTCGATGCGTCGACTGCGACGCGACGGCGAAGCGAAGCCGGCTCAGTTGCGCGGGCTGTCGAAGTGCTCGTCGTAGAGTTCCATCGAGTGCTCGATGGCGTCCTTGGCGGCGTCGGCGTCCTCCCAACCCAGCGTCTCGACTTCCTTGCCCTCCTCGAGGTTCTTGTAGGTCTCGAAGAACTCGGCGATCTCGGCCTTCTGCTGGTCGGTGAGGTCGTCGACGTCCTGCACGTGGTCGTAGCGGGGGTCCTCCGTGGGGACGGCGATGACCTTGTCGTCCTGTTCGCCGTCGTCGTCCATACCCATCAGCGCGACGGGGCGCGCCTCGATGACGCAGCCGGGGAACGTCTGGTCCTCGACGAGGACGAGCACGTCGAAGGGGTCCTCGTCGTCGTAGTACGACCGGGGGAGGAAGCCGTAGTCGCTCGGGTAGTGGACGTTCGAGTGCAGCACCCGATCGAGCACCACGCCGGGCACGTCCTTGTCGTACTCGTACTTGTTGCGCTCGCCCTTCAGGCACTCAACGACCGCGTAGATCTCCTCGGGGGCGTTCGGCCCCGTTTCGAGGTCTTCCCAGAGATTGACCATGCGGGCGGGTGTCGGCCCAGATTCCAGATAGTCCTTTTCATCGCGACCGCGAGTGGGGTTTGCCGACGATGCTGGTCAGGATCTGCGCGGAAATCCTCATAATCGTCAGTCAGTAATCACGACAGTTGTGGGCCCACCATACCGGAAATCCGCCAGCAGCGGGCCAGGTACGGTTCCAGTCACCATGGCCGCCACCACGTCGTGTTTCAAACACGAATATTAAGTAATGTGCTCACAACAGTGCATCCATGTCAGAGGCCCAGGCGGTGGACGGTGCGACGGCACGCGATCTGACCGCGTTCCAGCGACACATCCTGACGATCCTCGCCGAGGAGCCCATGTACGGGCTCGCGATCAAGCGCGAACTCGAGGCCTACTACGACGACGAGGTCAACCACGGACGGCTCTACCCGAACCTCGACGACCTCGTCGAGATCGGCTTCGTCTCCAAGAGCGAACTCGACAAGCGCACCAACCAGTACGAGCTCACCGACGCCGGCTACGCCGCCGTGATCGACCAGCTCACCTGGTCGCTCGACCGCATCGTCACTGACGAGGAACGGGCCGACGAGGTCCGCGCGATCGTCGACGACGTACTCGGGCAGTAAGCGATTCGATCCCGTCGCCAGTCCCTTCGTGCGGCTGGCGCACCGACGTAGGTCCCCGCCTCCGACGCCGCGGCCTCCACCTCGACGCTCCCGACTCGCGAGCAGCGGCGCTGCCTGCGAAGTGGTCCGGTTCTGGAAAATTGGCTCTCTTCCGTCGAACTGGTCCACCGCACCTCACGCGTCGTCCGACTACCGCTGGCGAGGCATCGGCACGTCGAGTTCCTCGTAGACGAGTTCAAGCGACCGATCGAGCACTGCGCGCTGGTCGTCGGTCGGCCAGACGTTTCGCGGGTAGTACTCCTCGCGGAACCACGCCAGTTCGTCGGCGGTCACGGCGGCGATCGGCTTGGCGTGATGGTTCGAGACGTACGTCGCGAACGCCTCGGCGTTCGCGCCGTGGTCCTCGCCGTGTGCCTCGCGGACCGCTTCGACGACGTCGTCGTTCTTCTCCGCGACTGCGTCCCAGGCGTCGGGGTCGCCGGCAGCGCCGAGGTTGACCTCCGCGGCACGGCCGATCTCGTCGATCGCCGCCGGATCGATCGATCCCTCGTCGTCGAGCCACTCGATCGGGTGACAGACGAGCGTGGGGTCGTCGGCGGCGCTTCCGGCGTCACCGTCCGCGCCGGGACCAGCGTCTTGTCGCACGCGGGCCGCGTAGTCGTGCTCGGCCAGCAGGTCGGCCCGTCGCTCTCGATAGCTCTCGGCCTCTGCGTCGTCGGGAACGCGACGAGCGAGTCGAGTGAGGCGCTCGGCCTCGTCGACGGCATCGTCGGAGAGATCTGGCTCGATTTGCTCGCCGTCGCGTTCGGGTGGCTCGACTGGATCGACGTCGACGGTGGACTCGCCGGAGTACGGCGCGACCCGCTGGTCGAATCGGTCCTCTGCCGGCTCCGGTTCTCCGTTCGCATCGCCGCTGTTGTCGTTCTGCTCAGGCATTATCGAGTGCTTCGTTGGCGAGCGCGTCGGCGCGGTCGTTCAGTTCGCGTGGGACGTGCTGGAGCACCCACTCGTCGAAGGTCTCGAGCAGTTCCATCGCGCGGACGCGGCGTTCGCGGAGCTCGGGCACGTTGACGTCGTACTCGCCGCGGAGCTGTTTGAGGACGAGTTCGGAGTCGCCGTACACGTCGACGTCGTCGAAGCCATAGTTCTCGGCGACCTCTAGCGCGCGGATCAGCGCCTCGTACTCCGCGCGGTTGTTCGTCGTGCTGCCGATCGTGTCGCCGCCCTCCGCGACGATCCCGCCGTCGTTGGCGATCACGTAGCCGATGGCGGCGGGACCCGGATTGCCGCGGCTCGCACCGTCGAAATAGACTTCCGCGGCGCCGCCCTCGTCTTCGGCCAGGACGGCCTGGACGTCGCTCGGACGAGATCCCTGGATGACGACTTTGCCGTCGTAGGCGACCGCCGTGGCCTCACCGAGGCTCGCGCGCCAGCGCTCGTGCTCGGTGTTACCGTCTTCGACGGTCGCACCGGCGTCGGCGAGCTTCGCTCGCGCGCGTTCCACGTCGCACTCCAGTACGGGCATTGAGCGCAGGTGAGGGGTTCTGGCTGAAAACGGTTCCGTTCGGGCCGCAGAGTGCCGATGGCAATGTCGCAGCGGGCGGCGACCCGGGAAAATTCCGGTCCTTTCTGACCTCGCAGTAGCCGACGAATACCGGCGCAGGGTTTAAGTGTAGCGATCATACTACTATAAAAGTGCGATGACACGGTCTACCCGCCAACGGGAGCGCGAGACGGAGCAATCTTCTGAGGAAGAAGAGGCCGTACGGGAGTGTCCCGAGTGTGGTTCCGAGGATCTCGTCAAGAGTTCCGACCGGGGCGAACTCGTCTGTGACGACTGTGGGCTGGTCGTCGAAGAAGAGCAGATCGACCCCGGCCCCGAGTGGCGGGCGTTCAACCACCAGGAGCGTCAGGAGAAATCGCGGGTGGGCGCGCCGACCACCCAGACGATGCACGACAAGGGCCTGACGACGACCATCGACTGGAAGGACAAGGACGCCTACGGCCGCTCCATCTCTTCGAAGAAGCGCAGCCAGATGCACCGCCTGCGGAAGTGGCAGGAGCGCATCCGAACCAAGGACGCCGGCGAACGCAACCTGCAGTTCGCCCTCTCCGAAATCGACCGGATGGCCTCCGCGCTGGGCGTGCCACGCTCGGTCCGCGAGGTCGCCTCCGTGATCTACCGCCGGGCCCTCAAGGAGGACCTCATCCGTGGACGATCGATCGAGGGCGTGGCGACGGCGGCGCTCTACGCCGCCTGTCGCAAGGAGGGCATCCCGCGCAGCCTCGAGGAGATTTCGGAGGTCTCCCGGGTCGAGCGCAAGGAGATCGGTCGGACCTATCGCTACATCTCCCAGGAACTCGGCCTGGAGATGAAGCCCGTCGATCCCAAGAAGTACGTCCCCCGGTTCTGCTCCGAACTCGAACTCAGCGAAGAAGTCCAGTCCAAGGCCAACGAGATCATCGAGAAGACCGCCGAGGAGGGCCTGCTGTCGGGCAAGTCGCCCACGGGCTACGCTGCCGCGGCGATCTACGCCGCCTCCCTGCTCTGCAACGAGAAGAAGACCCAGCGCGAGGTCGCCGACGTCGCGCAGGTCACCGAGGTCACGATCCGCAACCGGTACCAGGAGCAGATCGAGGCCATGGGGATCCACAGCTAGGGCTTCAGCTGGTTCGGTCGCCACCGCACCGCTCACAGAACAGCTCCGTTCACTCCCGTTCGTTCTCGCCGCCGGTTTCTAGCGAGTAGCTTGTGGCGACTTGCTTTTCTGAGGAGTCGTCGATACGAGGAATACAGCCTCGAAAGCCCCCGCGTTCTCGGCTCGGGCGTCTCGTTGCGCGCTTCGGCTCGCTTCGCTCGCCTCCAGTGCTTACTTCGCCGTCCTTCGCCGAGAGCGCGGCCCCTTTCAGTCCCGCCCATGTCGGCTGATCAGGCCCACTGGGTGGGACTGAAAGGGGCGGCCAGCTACGCGAACCCCGGCGAAGGTGAGCCGAGCGTAGCGAGGCGAACGACGATAGACGACCGAAGGGAGTCTCTCGGAACAAGCACCGCAGCGAACGCAGTGAGCGAGGAGCGCAGCGAGCCGCGGGAGTGTAGCTGGCCGGGGCTTTCGAGGTCGCTCAGATGGAGCAATACCGACTCCGAAGTTGAAGCGTCTAGAGCTACTCCACCGGGCGATCGGATCGCTCTCGACTCGCGACGATCGCCTCACGTGCTGCCTCAGCCGTTCCATCGTCCCACGCTCCCCAGAATTCGGCGAGCCGACGTCGGCCGAGGAGACGATCGATGGCCTCACCGAAGCTCTCGTCGCCCCGTCGCTCCTCCCGGAGTCTCTCGTAGACATCGTCGGGGATGGTGATCGTCTTCTCGCACATGTGGACTGCTGCGTGCTGCATGGGCAAGAAATTCGTGGCGCTAGGTGGGTTCCGATGCGCGACTGCACCGACGGCACAGCTCGAAAATCGCAGCAGTTTCCCGGCTCGCACGCCAGAGAGCCGGTATGCTCGCCGCACACGTCGTCCTGGTCGGCCTGCTCGTGGGGACGACCGCGCTGTTCTCGGCGCTCTCGATCCTGAACGTCCGGTACGGCGCCCGGGCCGTCCGGGAGAACGCCGACTGGCTCGCGGAGGAACTGGGCGTCGACGATCCCGAGGAAATTCTGGGGTACCAGCGCGCTCGCACCGGGGCGTCGTTGCTCCAGACGTGGGTGACCCTCGCGCTCCTGCTGGGTGGGCTCTACGCGGGCGTGTTCACCGCCGCCGTGGACGCGCTGGCAGACACCGGCCTCGATCCGATCCTCCAGGGCGTCGCCTTCGTCGGCGGCCTCCTGCTCGCCCAGCGCGTAGTCGCCGCGCCCTTCTCCGCGTACTCGACGTTCGCGATCGAGGAGATCTTCGACTTCAACGAGCAGTCGCCGAAACTGTGGCTCAAGGACCAGCTGCTCGGGCTCGCGATCGGGCTCGCCATGCTCCTGCCCCTCGCGGGCGTCCTCTTCTGGCTCATCGAGACGTTCGCGACGCCGATCTGGGTCGGTGCCGGCTGGGCGCTCGTGATCGGCGTCGGCCTGCTCATGCAGATCCTCTACCCCCGCGTGATCGCGCCGCTGTTCAACGACTTCGAGCCGCTCGAGGACGAGGACGCTCGCGCCGCGATCGAGGACCTCTTCGCCCAGGCCGGGTTCGAGGCCTCCGGCATCTACACCATGGACGCGAGCCGGCGATCGACGCACCTCAACGCCTACTTCATCGGCTTCGGATCGACGAAGCGCGTCGTCCTGTTCGACACCCTCATGGAGGAGCTCTCGACGCCGGAGCTCGAGGGCGTCCTCGCCCACGAGCTCGCCCACTGGAAGTTCAACCACATCTGGAAGCGCGTCGGCGCGAGCGCGCTCCAGATGGGCGTCGTCTTCGCGGTGTTCGGCTGGCTGCTCGGCACGGACTGGCTCCCGGAGCTGTTCTCGCTGCCCGCGGAGGCGGCCTACGCCCATCTGATCGTCGCCCTGCTGTTCGTCTACCCGATCCTCGAACTTACCGCGCCGCTGATGAACCAGCTCTCCCTCGCCCACGAGCGGGAGGCCGACGGCTTCGCCGTCGACCAGCTCGGCGAGGCGGAGCCGATGGTCGGTGCGCTCGCGACGCTCGCCAGCGAGAACCTCGCGAACCCGTTCCCACATCCCTGGTACGCCGCGTTCACCCAGAGTCATCCGCCGATCCCCGAACGGATGCGGCTGGTTCGGGAGCGGGTTGGGGACGACGGCGATGGCAGCGGGCCTGGCGACGGCAGCGGACGCGGCGGTGAAGGCGAGGGCGGAGACGGCCCCGCCGGGGCGGAGCCGGCAGCGGACGACTGATTTTCAGGCGTCGTTTTCGGACCGGCGGATCGACCGCTCCGGCGCGGATTGGTATCGTCCGACCAGCCCGCCGCCGAGATAGCCAAAGAGCAGGAACATCGGCCCGAACACGGCGACGTCGGCGATCGCGCCGATCACGCCGAGGAAGACGAACTCCTGCAGGCTGTCGCCGGCCCTCGGAAAGGCTCCAAGCCAGATCGCCCGGAAGACCACGAGCGCTGGGAACAGCAAGACGAGTCCAAGCATGACGGCGACCAGCCCTTCCGTCGAGGACTGGGAGTAGTAGCCGCCGCGCAGCCCGGCGGCGACGCCGGCGAACAGGCTCGCCGGGAGCAGATATCCGGGCCGATTGAACACGAACAGTCCGATCACGCCACCGACCACGAGGACGGCGGCTCCCGTCAGGATTGGACCCCGCTCGACGTCGAAGCTTGGATCGAGGTGATCGGCCATTGTATTCGGACTTTTCTGCCAGAGCGTAATAAGTGTACCCCAATAATAGTGCAAGTTACTGAAATAGCGCATTATAATCGCAAATTTTGTGATTATTCTGGCGCTGCGGCGGTGACTGCAGTGACGCATTGCCCTGCGCCGCCACCTACAGACCAGCAACGCGGCTCGTGGTCCAAGAGGTTCTACCGTCGGTCGATCAAACCGCGAGCTGAGACGTCAGGAACGGAAGACCGATTTCGTAGCAGATCACGTCGGTCTGCAGACCTGTGCGCGATGACCTATGGGATGCTGTGACGATTCTGGCCGCCGCTCAGGGCGATCCGCGGATCGACCGGTCGGGCGCTGACTGGTATCGCCCGACCAGCCCGCCGCCGAGGTAGCCGAAAAGGAGGAAGAACGGCCCGAACACGGCGACGTCTGCGATCGCGCCGATCACGCCGAGGAAGACGAACTCGTAGATGCTGTCGCCCGCCTTCGGGAACGCACTGAGCCAGATCGCCCGGAATACGACCATCGCGGGGAAGAGGAGCACGAGCCCCAGCATCACGGAGAAGAGGCCCTCCGTCGAGGACTGGGAGTAGTAGCCGCCGCGAAGCCCCGCGGCGACGCCGGCGAACAGGCTCGCGGCGAGGAGGTAGCCGGGTCGATTGAAGACGAAGAGGCCGATCACTCCGCCGACCACGAGGACGGCAGCTCCCACCAAGACTGGGCCGCGCTCGACGTCGAAGCTCGGGGTGAGGGAGTCGGTCACGACTTTCGCGTTTCCCGCGGTCGGCAATAGTGTTTGGTTCACCTCCTGGTGCTCTTGGTACGGGACTGGAAGCCGATGGACGAACTCTATCAATTACTATCGCTCACCGGGCGGCAGGTAGTCCGCGTGGAGTTGCGCTGCCAGCGAATATCTCGGGGATTTATGAAGTAAATAAAAGGCCTTCGAGAATAATCTCCGGCCATGGCCCTCCAGAAAACCAGGCGTGGCGTGATTGTTGCTGCAACAGGTGTCCTGCTATCGGGTTGCAGTTTGATCGAATCCGGGAATTCCGAGAACAGTCCACAGCACTCAGATACTGGCCAAATTCGAGAGGTAATAGTCACGAACGACAGAACCGACACCATACAACTTGCAGTTCGTGTCGACACGGAGGAGGGGAACGACTTCTCGAACGTCTACTCACTCTCCCCCGATGAGTACGATGCGGGAGATTCGGTGGATGGTGTTCCACAGTCAGTCACTGTCTTCACGGCAGATGGGCAGTACAAGCAGTGGGAGAACATCGAGACGTCGTCGATGAACTGCGATGCCCCTGATATCGAAATCGTGGTCAACGCAGACAATTTCGACCTCAACGACCCCTGCTAATCAGAACGAGACTGGGCCAATATTCTTGCGCGCCTATTGTCGGATGTCTGCTTATTTATCGAACTACATCCCTCTCCAGCGCGCCTTCGGCGAGACCATTCCTCGGTAGTGACCGAAGAAGCACTTCGGCCCGTTGGGTCCTCAGAAACGGTACCGCCTGGGAGAATCGAAGCGTAGAATAGTCGATCGATTCCCTCAGTCGTCGCTCGCAGCCAGCCCCGAATCGCTCGCCGCGACCTCCTCACCCGCAGCCGCGGGCAGGTGGTCCCGCACGTCCTCGGCGTCGTTTTCCACCAGCACGCGGGAATAGGCTTCGGGCATGACCTTCACGAACTGGTCGACGACGGTCTCCCACTCGGCGAGCAGTTCGTCGGCTCGGTCGCTGCCGGTGTAGGCGGCGTGGTTCTCGACGAGGCGGCGGAGCATGGCCTCGTCGCGCTCGCTGAGGTCGCGTTCGAGTTCGACCATCCCGGTGTTGAGCTGCTCTTCGAACTCGTCGTCGCCGTCGAAGACGTAGGCGATGCCGCCGGACATGCCCGCGGCGAAGTTCTTCCCGGTGTCGCCGAGGACGGCGACGACGCCGCCGGTCATGTACTCACAGCCGTGGTCGCCGACGCCCTCGACGACGGCGCGGACGCCGGAGTTCCGAACCGCGAACCGCTCGCCGGCGACGCCGTTGACGTAGGCCTCGCCCTGCGTGGCGCCGTAGAGCGCGACGTTGCCGATCGCGACGTTCTCGGTCGGATCGTAGCCCGCGTCGGCGGGCGTCGAGACGGTGAGCTTCCCGCCGGAGAGCCCCTTGCCGACGTAGTCGTTGGCGGTGCCGGTGAGGTGCATGGAGACGCCAGTGGTGAGGAACGCGCCGAAGCTCTGGCCGGCGGTGCCCTCGAGATCGACCGAGATCAGGTCGTCGGGCAGGTCGTCACCGCCGTGTTCCTTTACGACCGCGTTCGAGAGCGTCGCGCCGACCGCCCGGTCCGCGTTCGAGATCTCGGCGTCGAGCGTGACGGCCTGGCCCTCGGCGATCGCGGGCTCGGCGTCGTCGATGAGGTCCCAGTCGAGCTGTTCGTCGACCTCGTGGGTCTGCTCGCGGACCTTTCGGCGCTGGACACCGTCGGACTCGCTTCGCTCGCCCGACGAGGATCGCCTCGCTTCGCTCGGCTCACCGCCGTTCGGATCGTAGAGCACTTCCGAGAGATCGACGTGCTTCGCCTTCGGGTGCTCCACGTCGTCACGCTGGCTGAGGAGGTCGACCCGGCCGACGAGTTCGTCGACGGTCTCGACGCCGAGGCCGGCCATGATCTCGCGGAGCTCCTGGGCGATGAACGTCATG
>Ga0207771_101469_pt1 | contig 10024 bp, 7 predicted proteins | sample A23M2SouthBayCA_2_FD_187731 | JGI IMG/M metagenome (GOLD analysis project Ga0207771, IMG submission 187731) | Aerobic enrichment media microbial communities from Eden Landing Ponds, California, USA - A23 M2 (2) (SPAdes) | ecosystem: Environmental > Aquatic > Marine > Unclassified | place...
CCATATCGATAAATATGGTATCCGGGGTGGGCGAGCAGCTCGAGACGTTCTTCAGCGACCGCGTCGACGACGAGTTGCGCAGCGTCGTGGCCTACACAGCCACCCGCCACGACATCGTCCACGTTCGGGATGATGTTGCAGCGAAGTACACCGACGAGCAGATCGGCCTGGCCGTCGACGACGCCCGCCTGGAGTCGATCGGCGCGCCGGTGTACAGCAGCCTGTACTCAGAGGACCATGGTGAGCTGACGTGTAACGTGAAGTGCTACGAGGCGGTTGTCGAGTTGAACTTCATTCTCGATCAAGGGACCGGTGTGGCGGTTGCGATGGAGATCGAAGCGCTCGGCGAGGCGACGGAGCTGGTGAAAACAGCACGCGACCACGCCATCGACGCCTGGGACGAAGGAGAGGCATACTAACGAGCCCAAGACAGTTGAGCAACTGAACCACTCCGCGACGGGAATCGCTGGCGGCCAGGCTTTGCGAGTAGTAGCCGCGGGAGGGGCCGCTGCGACGGGGAGACGATGCAACACCCGGCCGGTGTTCCCGGACTCGCGACCCACCCGACGACACACATCCGGGCGCCGTAACGGTATCGGTTACTCGGCCGGGAGCCGCGGGAGGCCCTCCAAAAGATGGGCGATTCGCGGCCGGATGAACACCGTCTGCTCCCCGATCCGGACGTTTTCGGCGTTGTCGACGACCGACTGCACGAGCGCACCGAGCTCGTCGATATACTCTTGGTTGCGCTTCTCCTTGACGATCACCCACTCCCGGTCCGGTGCCGACGTGCCGCGCAGCGTCAGATACAGCTGGACCCACCGCGTCCGCGTTCGGAGCGGGGCGCCCGCGAGCCACGACGGCAGCGCGAGCTCTTGCTCGGCTTTCGCACCGTGGGGCGCCTCGAGCACGCCGTAGAGAAACCGCCCGAGGTGCGACCGGCCGGCGCCGTTCGGGCGGTACTCCGTTGCGCGGGCGTCGGATCCCGCATGGATCGTCTCGACGCCCATCCCGACGGCAGTGAGACACTCCCGAGCGAGTGGGCCGGGATCGGCATCGCTCACCGCCAGCGTCAGCTGGTAGTTGTCGCCGGAGAGCGTCCCGCCGGCATAGATCCATGCGACGAGCAGCGACAGCGCCTCGAAGACGCGGTCGCCGGGCTGGGCGTCGAGCCAACCATGCTGTTCCGCGGTGTCGATCGCATGCACCGGATCGGGTTTCGCGTCGTTTTTCACCCACTGCCGGATGCGATTCGGGTTGAGCTCGAGTGCTTTGCCCGTCGCCCAATATCCCTCATCCGGGTGCTCTTGCTGGTACTCCGTGACGCGGCGGTACTGCTCGACGCGCTGCCAGCCGTCGCCGAACGTCTCGTAGGTGCGGGCGAGCAGCTGTTCTCGCTCACGGCGCGTGGGGAGCGTGCTGCCGTCGGAATCGGGATGTGGGTGCATCTGATGGGGTGGGGCTCGAAAGAAGGCCGACCGAAAGGTCGGGGTGGTTAGCTCGGGACGGTCGACGAGCCGATGGTGTTCGACGAGCCGCCCGAGGGCGACTGCCAAACGACGCGGACGGTGTCCCCACTAGCGATGCCGGGGTCGGAACTTTCCGTCACGGTGATGTCCGTGCCGGTAGAGATCGTACTCGCACTCCATGACGCGGAGTCCAAGCCGTTCGTACCGAGTTCGTTCCCGGCAACGAGGATGTTGACGTTTCCTGAGTCAACGTCCTGGCCGCCATTATGCGTGATTGTCATCGAGTCGTCGTTGTTCGAGTCGGTGCCGTCACCGAACCCGTTGCCGTTATCATCGTACTCGAATTGGAAGTTGGCGTTCGGTGCGCTGGACTGCACCTGATCGCCGAGGCCGAGGACGAACGTCCCGATGACCGCGGCGAGTATGACGGTGATTGCGACCATCAGGATGACCCCGATGACCGGTGACACCGCGTCTTCATCCGATAGCAGCTGATTGATGTCCATGGATTTAGCTCGGGACCGTACTCGATCCGATGGTGTTCGAGGAGCCGCCGGAATCGGACTCCCAAATTACGCGGACATCATCGTTCGCAACGATATCGATGGTACCGCCACTCGAAGTCTGGTACGAGCCGGATCCGACGCCTCCGACACCATTCTCACCGATGTAAACCGAATCACCGGTTGCGATTGTGTCTTCCCACCCATCGTTCGAACTGACGAAGTTACTACCCGCCGTCAGGTTCTGGAATGTCACATCACCGACCTGGACATTAACGTTCGACTCCTGAACGTCTTGACCGCCGTTGTGGGTAATTGTGATTACGGCGTCACCGTTTGTACCAGAAGCGTACGAGCTGTTCGGGTATTCGAATTGGAAGTTGCTGTTCGGTGCGCTGCTCTGGACCTGATCGCCGAGGCCGAGCACGAACGTCCCGATGACGGCCGCCAGGATCACGGTGATGGCGACCATCAGGATGACCCCGATGACCGGTGAGACGGCGTCCTCGTCCTGCAGTAGTTGTTTCAGTTGCATGCTTGTCTCCCGCGACCCGGTTTTCAGACCGTGACGACGCACGGGATGGTTTAAGTCCGCGGCCGGTGAAGCCGCGAACGGCCCGGGGAGTGAGGCGAGACCCCCTCCCGGCCATCTCCCTTCTGTCGTCGTGTCGTCGGGGCGCGTTACCTGTCCGCACCACGGGGAGCCATATAAACAATGGGCAGATTATCTCAGTCTGAGAACGCCGGAAGCTGCACACACGCAAATATCCGTCACGGTGCTCCCGTCCGTTGATTAAATACCCCAATATATGTTGATTTCACCGTCTGTCACAGAGTCACATACCGGAGATATGGGACAGCCCCACGCGACGAGAGCTGCTGCCCCCAACAGTTCGACGCTTAGCGCGTCGTAGTGCCCTCTGATCCAAAACGTCCGCCTCCTCGGCGGCGTGGTCGACCCGGCCCTGAACGGTATGCTTTTCGTAATCGACGATCAGCCCCCCAGCACGATCGACGGCCGCCGTTCGGCCCACATCTCTGAGGTGGCATAGCAGTATTGCCTATACTCTATTTATGACACGGAATAGAACACCTTCCCAATAGGTCAACCCCTCGCCGGGCGACCGGCTACAGGGTGACGGCACCGCGCCAGCAGACGCGTGCCGGCCGGCGCTGAACGGGCGTCGGGGCTCGACAACCAGCCATATCTATCATGTCCACCACAGCCGACACCAGCGACGCGTACCGCCTCGAGGAACGCGAATGGTTCGACCGCGACGCCTGGGCGGACGCGGATGCCTACCGCGACAGCGACGAACACGCCGCCCGCGCCGACGTCGGCGAGGGCGACGAGTGGGGCCACGCACACTCCCCGACGACCGGGACGGACAAACACGCGTGGCTCGCGTTCAAGATCCTGAAGCAGACCGGGCGCGTCCTCTGTGCAACGACGCTGTTCGCGCCGCCCGACCGCCCGGACGTCGCGCCATGGACGCCGGCGTTGTCGCTCATCTTCGACGACGAGCCGCTCGACATCGAGCACGATCCCGACGCGATTCACGAGCGGAATCGCGAGGTCGAGCTCACCGACTCCGAGGTCGTCGTCCCGAAGTCCGCTCCGGAGCAGTGGGGTGGCGTGGCGTACGCCGGCTACTCGGGGCGGACGAACCCCGAGACGGGGTATTTGTCGGGCGGCGAGTCGACGGGGTGTGTCATCGCCGACCGGCCGCTCCCCGAGTTCATGCACGTCGTCGAGACGGTGCTCGCGCTGGCGCAGCTGCCGCCGCAACGGCACGAAGAGACACGCGCGTACGCCGAGCAGCTGAAGCGCGAAGGAGAGCTCCGCGACCGCGATATTCTGGCGCGGGTGCTCGCGCTGGCCGATAACTGAGGTGTTCTTTATGACAGGTACATTCGACCCCGAGAGTCGCATCGCCCAGCCACGTCGCCCGTCACCGGTTGCGGTCGATCCAGGCACAGAACTCGTCGAAGTCTCTCGCACCGGCGCTCTCGGCGATGTCGCGGAGCGTCCCGGTGGCGAGTTCATCATGCAGTGGCACCGTCACGCGACGGACATCGGCCGGGTTCGTCGGATGCTCATACACGAGCTGGGCGTGGTCGCCGGCCGTCCGCACCCAGACGAAGTTGCCGGCGTTCACGAGGACTTTCGCCACGTCGTAGCCGGAGAAGGTCGACGCGCTCACTCGTCCGCCTGCAGTACGTCCGGCAACTCACCGCCCGACTCATTATCGGCGGGATCGATGCCGGCGGCACGGAGTTCCTCGTCGGTTGGCGGGCGCCCGATTTCGCCGCGGGCGAGGGCGACGGCTTCATCGAGGTTCGCCAGCGCCTCGTCGCGGGTTTCGCCCTGCGAGCTCACGTCGGCGTCGAGATCGCGCGCCGTCCACCAGCCGTTGGGGTTCTCGACGAGGCGAATCTCGCGTCCGGTGCTCATACCCGCTGCTAGGCCGCGTGGTGGCAAAACAGTTCGGGCGACCGAGGTGATTGCATGAGCCGTCTTGATCGCCTCCGGTCGCAGTTCGGGCCGTGGAGCAAGCGGTTGTTCACCGTCGGCTGGCTCGCGTGTCTCGCGTTCGCCGTGCAGATTTGGACGCATCCGCGGCCGCAGACGCTCGGCGTACTCGGCTTTCCCTACGAGGGCGTCGCGGCCGCCTACGGCGCCTTCGCGCTGGCGTTCCTCGTGGCGCGCGGGTTCGCGGATGGGTTGTGGGCGTGGCTGGTGGGACGTGCTCGCGGCCTCGAGCTCCCGCGGCCGACCGTCGACCGCGAGTCGGTCGTCGCGGTCGCGGTCGTGGCACTGCTCGTTGTGAGCGCGGCGGCGGTGCCGGCGCTGTTCGCATCTACTCAGAAAGTCGAGGCGACGGCACCGTCGTCCGATTACGTCTACTCGGCGAGCTTCGACCAGAAGGTAACGAAGTTAGATACGACAGGCGGTGAACCGCAGTGGAACTTCACCGGGCATACAGCGAGAGTTGAGGCGGTACAGCTCGGTCCGAACGGGGATCGCGTCTTCAGCGGAGCCCGTGACAATACGGTTAGAGCGATCGATCCGAGTGACGGCTCGCAGCTGTGGAGTTTCACAGGCCACTCTGACAACGTCAGAGGGCTCGCGGTCTCCCCGGACGGATCGGTCGTCTACTCAGCGAGCAGCGATAACACGGTGAAAGCAATCGATGCGAGCGACGGCTCGGAAATATGGACATTCACCAACCACTCTGGGAAGGTTAAAGCGCTCGCAGCGGGACCAAACGGAGACTACGTCTACTCGGTCTCGAACGACGCCACGCTGCAAAAGATCGACGCCTCGGACGGGACTGTTGTGTGGGCGTTCGAGGGGAAAGGTCAGAATTACGAGGGAGTCGCGCTCTCTCCGGACGGGTCGACGGTGTACGCGAGTGGTGCGTTTAACACGGTGATCGCTGTCGACGCTTCGACGGCGACGAAAGAGTGGGAGACGAGTAGTTACGGAGCGCGAACGAACGCGCTGGAAGCCGCTCCGGACGGAGGCGCGGTTTACGTTGGGATCGACGATAGCACGGTCCGGGCGCTCGATCCGGCGGACGGGTCGGAATTATGGAGCTACGCGGCGAGTAACGCGGTCGTCGCGATTAGCGTCTCCCCGGACTCGTCGACCGTCTACTCAGGCGTCGAGGGAACGATCGACGGGAACGACAACTATGTCCGAGCCCATGACGCGAGCGACGGTTCGCAAATCTGGAGGTACGACGGCCACACAAGTTACGTCCGAGGCGTCTCCGGCGGGGGAGCAGCGTCGGCGACCGCCGGCCCCGCTTACGAGATCAACGGCACCGTCACCAACGCGGACGGCTCGGCGCTGTCGGGCGCCTCGATCACCGTCACGAACAGTACGGGTGACACGGTCGGGACGAACACCACCACGAGCACGGGCGCGTTCAGCGTCGGCGTCGCGAACGGCTCGTACACGGTCGAAGCCTCGGCATCGGGCTACATCCCCGAGACGAAGTCCGTCGACATCGACGGCGCCTCGAAAACCGTCGACTTCCAGCTCGACGAGCGCGGCGTGTCGGGCACCGTCACGAACCTGCAGGGCGACCCCGTCGCGAACGCGACCGTCGAGGTCGTCACGGTCAACCGATCCGAGGTCGAGGCGGAGCTGTCGAATCCGACACCACAGGAGATCGACGAGGAGATCAACGACTACATCGCGAACGCCACGCCGGACACGCCACCCGACTATCGCGACCAGCAGGACGGTTCGTTCGGCCTCTCGCCGAGTGCGCCGACACCGGAGTCGTTCGGCGGACAGTACGCGCTGCTGTACGACCGCAGCACCCTGAACGCGAACGCGCAACTGAGCTTCTGGGGTGACAACGCCGACCTGTCGAGCCCGGTGTGGGCGCAGGTGCCGGCGGGCGAGCCGCTCGTCGTCGCGAGCGTCGATCCGACGAACGGCGCCCAACGCGGCTTCCTCGAGGACGAGTACGACCAGCAGGTGTACGGCGAGATCAGCGGCGACCAGACGGTGACATTCACCGCACTCGTCGGCCCCGACGGCACCTCCACGACGCGCGTCACAACGGATCAAACACTCTCCGGCGGGCCCGGCGACCCGTCGACGATGGACTACGGGACTGTGACGCTCTCGCCCGGCTTCTACGAGGTGAGTGTCGAGGGCAGCGACGCGAGCTACGTCATCAAGGTCGGCGACCCGATCCAGGCGATCTCCGAGGACCTGAAGGCCGACGCCGGCGACAACCCGGAGGACATCCTCACCACGGCGAGCAACGCGACGAAAGAGGCGTTCGACCAGAACGTCTTCAGCCGGAAGACGACGTCCACGAACGCCGACGGCGAGTTCTCGGTGCAGATCGCCGACTCGAACGTCGAGACGGTCGTCGTGCAGGCGTACAAGGCACCCAGCACGGACATCAGCACACAGAACCTTCAGCTGTCGGACGTGCGGAACATCTCCGACAGCGAGGAGGCGCCGAGCGTCTACTTCCCCTCGCGACCGGTTCGGGCGGATGTCCCGCAGTCCGATGTCCAGGTGCGGATGGCCGAGCTCTCCTTCTCGCCGTACGCGAATCAGAGCGACTTCCAGGAGAAGTACGAGGACCTGCTCGCGGCGCTGAAGAACGGGACGTTCAGCGAGTTGCCGCCCGCGGTGCAGGAGTCGCTCGAGGACATCAACAGCGACGAACTCGAACGGCTGTACACACAGCTCGACCAGCTCCGCCAGGAGTCGGAGATGTACCAAGACGCGTATGAGCGTGTCCTCGCCGCCCAGCAGAACATCTCCCAATCGGAGGTGCAGGCGGAGTTGAACGCCTCGGAGGCGAGCGACGAACAGCTCCGCGAGCGCATCAACGCACTCCAGCAGACGATCACGGAGCTGCAGTCGACGATCGACGTCCAACAGGAGTCCTCGGAAACGACCACCGAGGACGGCGAGGCGTTGCTCTCACGGACTTGGAGCGTCGCCGGGGACGTCGATCCCGACGGCACGCTCATCCGCGTCCACAAGGCCGACGGGACGACCGACATACTCAACGGGAGCTCGGAGTACGTCACCGTCGACCAGGGCGTGACCGGCACGTCGACGACGATTTCCCTCTCTGAGTACCCGCTCGATGGCGCGGCGGCGGCGAACGTCGTGCTGGACGTCGCGACGACCGGCGACGGCGTCGGCGACCCCGGCGTCGGCCACAGCGAGGCGCCGGTGCAGAACCCCACGTTCGGCGGGAACTTCCCGTCGCTCGAGGCGATTCGGTTCTCGTCGCTCGAACCCGGCCCGGACGAGCGCGTCACCGCCGAACTGCAGCCGGCTGAGGCGGCGCGCTTCGGTTCGCTCGCAAACGCGACCGTCACCGCGCCCGATGGTACGACCGTCGCGACGAACGTCACCGCGTCGACGAACGAGTTCGCGTTCACCACTGATGGTGCCGGCGCCTACCGCGTCGAGACCGTGTTCACGAACCCCGGCGGGCAGCGCTTCACCGAGGTGCAGTACCTCAGCGTCGACAGCGAGGACACCGAGCGACCGCCGAGCGTCCGCTCCGCGAGCGGTCCGACCGGGCTCTACGCGCTCGCCGGTGACGGCCTCGAAAGCGCCCGGATCGAGACGAGCGCTGGGGGTGCCCAGACGACGATCACCGCCATCCTCCCTGAAGGGAGCGAGGTGCCCGGTTCGGTCCACGTCTACACGAACGGTCTCGATCTGTCGCCGGACGCGGACGTGACGGTGAACGTCGTCAAGGGGCCGACGGAGCGCGCGCTCGACCGGCGCGTGAACGTCGTGTTGCACACGCCGGCGGTCTCCGAGGATGCCCACATCCGCGTGAACGGCGCGCCGCTGCCGCCGGGCGCGCAGTCCTCGCTCGGGAGTGTGGACGCCCGCGCGAACGGGACCACCGTCGACGTGCTCACCGATCCGAGCGGCAGCGTCGAGGTGCGGACGAACAACGACCCCGGCCTGTTCGACGAGGTGAACTACTTCCTCGACCGGCAGACCGCCGGCCTGTCGATCCCGTTCCTCACCGTGGACATGGCGCCGGCGTTGCCGACACCGACGCAGGCGGCGCCGTCGTTCGTCGTGGCGCTCGGGCTCGCCGGTGCCGCCGCCCGCGCCCGCGGAGGTGATGGCCGATGACGCGACATTCAACCTACGTCGTCCTCGCAGTCGCGCTGCTGCTCGCCGCGGCGCCGATCGCCGGCGTCGCGCAGACCGGCGACCTGCCGTCGATCGACGCGACCGGCGACGACACGCTCACCGCGACCGCGCTCGACCGCCCGGATGCGACGATCGAGCGGTTCGGCCACCCCTCGTGGGTCGTCCAGCTTGAGAACACGAGCGACGCGGCGTCGCTCCGTGACTGGGCGAACAGCAGCGACAACCGACATCTGATCGACGACGTCGACGCGACCGGCTACGCCGTCGTCGCCGCCCCCGCCGCCGAGATCGGCGCCGTCGAGCTGTTCCGGTGGGACGGGCTCATGCCGTCCGTGAACACGGCGGCGCTGTTCAGCGACGGCCTCGCCGAGCGGAGCTACGTCGCGAGCATCGAACCCGAGCTCGCCGTGTCGTATCCAGAGCCGCCGGAGCTCCGGAGTAACGCGAGCTACAGCGAGCCCGATGCAACGTGGCTCCTCCGCTCGCACGACGGGACCGACACGGTGTTCTCGGCGGACGGCATCGCCTGGAGCGAGGACACCGAACGCAGCACGCTCGCCGACGCCCGGCAGGCGACCGGCGTCGACGAGGTCTCGGCGACCGGCGACGGCATCACCGTCGCAGTGATCGACACCGGGACGTCCGTCGGCGACGGACAGGTGTTCGGCAACGGCACCGCCGGCTCGACGCTGCGGATCCATTCGGACTCGAAGTCGTTCGTCACGAACGAGTCGGTGTCGCCGGCGACGGACAACTACTCCGCGATCGACGACGACGGCGGGCACGGCTCGTGGGTGAGCGCCGCCATCGCCGCGAACACCAGCAATGACACGCGCGACGGCATGGCGCCCGACGCGACGCTGCTCGTCCTGCAGGCGCTCGACCCGTCGGACGGCTCGGGTGACAGCTACGACATCGCCCGCGCCATCCGCTACGCCGCGGACCGCGACGCCGACGTCATCTCGATGAGCCTCGGCTCCGCGGTCTACACCCAGACGATCGCCGCCGCCGTCCAGAACGCAACTGAGCAGGGTTCGGTGGTCGTCATCGCGACCGGGAACTCCCGGTTCCGCGGCCAGCAGTTCGTCGCCTCACCCGCCGATACGCCCGGGCCGACGATCGCCGTCGGCGCGGCGAACATGAGCCAAAACGGCTCGCAGGCGCTCCCCGCGCACTTCTCGCAGGTCGGTCCCGACAACGGCGCCACCGACGCCTCGACCGGCGTCACGACCGGCGAATCCGTGACCGTCGTCGCGCCCGGGATGCGGATCGGCGCGCCCGTCCTCTCGTCGACCGGCACCGTCCAGACGAGCGTCCTCTCCGGGACCAGCATGGCGACGCCCCTCGTCGCCGGCGCCGTCGCCCAGCTGCTCGCCGCC
>Ga0207771_101473_pt1 | contig 9982 bp, 2 predicted proteins | sample A23M2SouthBayCA_2_FD_187731 | JGI IMG/M metagenome (GOLD analysis project Ga0207771, IMG submission 187731) | Aerobic enrichment media microbial communities from Eden Landing Ponds, California, USA - A23 M2 (2) (SPAdes) | ecosystem: Environmental > Aquatic > Marine > Unclassified | place...
GAGCGCCTCGGGCGAGCCGACGAACTCGAGGAACGTGCGGGTGTCGGGGCCGAAGCCGGCGTTCTCGGCGGCGACGACCGAGTCGACACCCATCACGTAGACGCCGTCGGTGCCGGGGAAGTTCACCCGGCCCCAGTCGCGGCCGTAGTCGTAGTCGGCCACGTCGGCGTACTCGCCGGCCATCCAGTCGCCCTGGTGGAAAAAGACCGATTCCCGGGCGACGAAGCGGTCGCTCGCGTCGACCATGTCGAGGAAGGCCGCGTCCTCGCTGGCCAGCTCGGAGTAGGCGTCGACGAGTTCGAGCGCCTCCCGGAGTTCGCTCTCGAGTCCGGCCGGGTCCTCGCGGGTGAGTTCCGCGAACGCCGATGCGCCGAACTGACCGATGAAGATGTTCGTAAAGAGCTGGACGAGCGTCGATGGGTTTTTCTTGGGCTGTTCCATCCCGACCAGCCCGCCGGCGTCGCAGGCTTCGAGCACCTCGAGGAACTCGCGGGGGTCGTCGACACGGGCCGGGTCGACGCCCATCTCCTCGGCGAGTTCGACGTTGTAGAAGACGTTGTTCATCCGGTGGATGTCGACCGGGACGGCGACGTACTCACCGCCCATCCGGGAGCGCTCGCGCGCCCCCTCGATGAAGGCGTCCGCCCAGCCGTTGTCCTCCCAGACGTCGGTGATGCTCCGGATCGCCCCCGCGCGGTGGTACGGTTCGAGGTTCCGGTCGGGCCACTCGACGAACACCGAGGGCGGGTCCTGTTTCAGGATCCGACTCTTGATCTCCAGTCCGTGGTTGTCGTAGGCGGTTTCGGTCACCCCGACCTCCGGGTGGCGGGAGCGAAACTCCTCCAGGACGGCCGCTAACATCCGCTCGCCGTCGCCCGCGCCCCAGAAGTGCGCGAGTTCGACGCCGCCGCGCCGCGCGCCCGCGTCCCGCGTGGCAGTCGAAGGCATGGACGAATCACACACGTACGGAGTAATAAGTCCACACCAGCCGGTATCAGGGCTGAGAATCGGGGGCTGTCGGTGCGGGCGTCACTCGTGCTCGTCGGGCGAGTGATCGGCGCCGGAGTCGTCCTCGCCAGTCGAGTGGTCGTCGGCAATCGCGCTGTCGGCAGCGCTGTCGTCGGTGTCGGCGGGTCTGGCGGTCCGTGCGTCGGTCCGGTCGGACGGGGACTCGTCACCGAACAGCTGTGTGAGCAGGCGCTGCTGGCCGAGCCGGAGGTGGCGATTGACCGTGGGCTGGGTGACCCCGAGCATCGCGGCGACGTCCTCGCCGGTCGAGGTGCGCGGCCACTCGAAAAAGCCGGCGAAGTAGGCCGTCCGGAGCACTTCGAGCTGGCGGTCGGTCAGCCCCTCCAGCAGCGAGGCGGCCAGTTCCTGGCCGGTGTGGGAGTCGCGTTCGACGGTGCGCCGGCCGACGAGTTCGACGCTCGGGTAGGCGCTCCGGAGCATCTCGACGAACTCGCGGACGTTCGTCGCCGTGGGCACGTCGACGACGACTTCCGTCCCCGCAGGCGAGACGACGAGCGAGCGGGGGTTGCCGCCGTGGCGGACCAGCAGCGAGGGGAGCGTCTCGCCGCCGACAGTGATCTCGAACAGCGCGCCGTCGTCGTCGCTGACCAGCCTGTGTTCGCGCACGGAGACGAGGTCCTCGAGGACCGTCTCGGCGGCCGCGGGCTCACAGTCGGCGACGCTGACGAACAGCCGCGTCTCCTCGTCGGTGTGGCTGGCCAGCCCCTCGTAGGTGACCGTCGAATCGGTCTCGCGTGCGAGTTGGCCGAGCAGGGCGTCGGAACTGTCGAGTTCGAGCGTGAGTTCGACGAGCGAGTCGGCGTGCAGCGCGCGGCGGGTCTCGACGGCGTTTATCGCGTGGGCGATCCCCTCGCCGAGTTCGGCGAACACCGTCCGTTCGAGGTCGTCGAAGGCGTCGGGTTCGGCCGCGTAGACCGCGAGCACGCCGTAGAAGTACTCCTCGTACACGAGCGGGACGGCGACGGCCGAATGCAGGTCACAGGTCATCGCGCTTTTGGCCCAGTCGGCGTCCTGGAGGCGGTCGACGACGTTGCCGACGACAGTGGCCTCGCGGGTCCGCGCGGCCGTCGCGGCCGGTTCCGGCTCCGGGTCCTCGAGCGCGAGCGAGACAGCGTCGAGGTACTCGCGGCCGTGGCCGGCCCACGCGCTCGGTTCGAGCGTCTCGCCCGCGGGGTCGAGTCCGCCGATCCACGCGAACGCGACGTCGTCGGTCGCGGCCAGGCGCTCGGGGACGGCCGACTCGATCTCCTCGCGGCTCGTCGCGCCGACGAGCGAGCGGTCGATGCGCCGGATGAGGTCGGTGACCGCGATCTGGCGTTCGAGCCGGCGGTTGCGCGCCGCGAGTTCGACGTCGCGCTCCCGGAGTTCGGTCTCGGTCTCGATGCGGTCGAGGGCGGCCTCGGTCGTGGCGACGAGCGTCTCGACGAGCCGCCGGGTGCGCTCGTCGATAGTGTCGTCCCCGACGGCGGCGACGAACACGCCGTGGTCGCCGATGGGGACCAACAGCCCCTCGCTCACGTCGGGACCGAACACGGCCGAGCGATCGGCCGGGTTCCCGTCGTCGACGACCGTGACCATCCCCGAGACGAAGGCGTTCCACAGCGGCGAGTCGTCGCCCGCGTCGACCGTCGGCGCGTCCGCACACAGGTCCGCGAACCCCGGCGAGGTGGCCGCGGGTTCGAGCCGGTTCGAACTCACGTCGAGGAGGTAGACGCCGAGACAGGACACGTCCAGCACGTCGGCGGCGCCGGCGACGACCCGCTCGGCGGCCGCCACGCGCGTCTCGCACCCCAGCAGTTCGCGGGCGGTCTCGTGCAGCGCCGCCAGCGCGAGTTCCCGCTCTTTCGCGTCGGTGATGTCCTGGATCGACCCACGGACGCTGATAACCGTCCGATCGTCGTCCCCCTCACCGGTGTCGTCGGCGAAGACGGGTTCGCCGATGGCGCGGACCCACCGCTCGCTCCCGTCGGCGGTCTGGAGGCGGACCTCCATGTCGTAGCCCTCGCCGGTCTCGACGGCGCGCCCGAACAGCGTCCGGATGCGCTCGCGGTCGTCCGGGTGATAGAGGTCGACGGCCGTCCCGGCGTCGATGTCGGTGTCGAGCGGGAGACCGTGGAGCCGGTAGAGCTGGTCGGTCCAGGTCATCTCGGGCGGGTCCGTCGTCGCGTCGTACTCCCAGCCGCCGATGTCGGCGATCCGGCCGGCCTGCTGGAGCAGGTCGCTCGTCCGTGCGAGTTCGCGCTCGCGCTCGCGACGGTCGCTGACGTCACGGCCGATCCCCGCGATGCAGGGCTCGCCCTCGAGGTCCTCGACGAGGACCGCGACGAACTCGTAGTACGGTGACTCGTCGCCGCTGGTGAGGATCGGTGCCTCGAAGACCGCGTGGCCCGACTCCAGCACCGTCTCGATGGCCGCGACCGCGCGGTGCTGGTGTGTCTCGGCGAAGAAGTCGGTCGCGTACATCTCGCCGAGTTCCGCGTCGGTGTAGCCGGTCACCTCGGGGAGCGTCTCGTTCCAGCGCCTGAGTCGGCCGTCGGATCCGAGGATGTAGTACACGTCGTCGACGGCGTCGAGGATGTCGTCGGTGAACTCCCGGTACTCCGCGAGGTCGCGTTCGCGCTCGCGGCGCTCGTAGATCTGGGCGACACAGCGACTCATCAGGTCGACGAACGCCTTCTCGTCGTGGGTGAAGGAGGTCTCGCGAGCCTCCGGGTCGACGAAACACAGCGTTCCGTAGAGTTCGCCGTCCACGATGATATCGGCGCCGAGATAACAGCCGAGGCCGTATTTCTCGTAGGCGGGGTCGCCCGTCATCCCCGCAGCCTCCGCGTTCTGGATAGCGACCGGCGTCTCGCTCTCCCCGACGACCTGTCGACAGTAGGTCTCCTCGAGGGCGCTTTCTCGTCCCGCCTGAATCAGCGGATGCTCGCCCTCCGCTTCGACGATTTCGAACTCGTTCGTCTCTGGCTCGATACGGGAGAGAAAGCCGATCTCCATCCCGAGTTCGGCCGCTCCGAACGCGAGGAGCTCCCGGACTCGCCCGTCGGTTCCTAACTCTGTGTTCGACGTGATTTCGTGTAACTGCTGGAGTGTCGCCCGGCTCTTTTCGAGCTCTCGTTCGTGCTCCTTCCGGAGCCCGATATCCCGGACCGACGCGATGACGTACTGATGGCCGGCGAGCGTCGCGGCTTCGAGTTTCACCTCGACCCAGAGGTCCTGTCCGTCGTTCGTCGAGTCCTTCCACTCGAACGTCGCCGGCGTCCCGTCGGCTGCCTGTCGGATCAGCGAGACGGCCCGGTCTTTCGTGAACTCCGTATCGTGCCCGGTGATATCGGCCAAGGTGATGTCCCGCGTCGCCGGGTCGTAGCCGAGCATCTTGTAGAACCGGTCGTTACAGGCGAGAATCTCTCCCGTTCGAGGGTCGTGGACGAGCATCCCGTCGGTCGTTTCGTCGATCAGATCCGAGAGGAACCGCTCGTTCTGCGAACGGCCGAGCACCGTCGCAATCTTATCCACGACCGTCTCAACGTGTTCCGTGATACTCAGCGGAACGACGTCGGTGGCCCCCGCTTCGTATGCAGCGGCGACGTCCACACCTTCCCCGACGACGAGGACCGGAGCGTCGACGCCAGTTGCGACGACCTCCTCGACCACCGAACGGATCGCTGTCCGGCCGTGCTCGGCGCCGTCCTGTGTTCCGTCCTCGCCCCGAGATTCCGTCCCCGCATCCGCCGGGGACGAACACGAACAGACGACGCCGGCCGGCGTCGCTGATTTCAGGTCCGAAACCGACTCGAGCGGAAGGGTTTCGATGGGATTCGACACCCTCCGCCGGAGTTGTTGTGACACGTCGGCGGCGCTCCGGGGCGCTCTTTCGATGACGTATATTGGGTCGCTAGCTGTCGCGAGAAACCGATCGACTGGTCGACCCCCCATCTGAACGTCTCCAGTGAGGTTCTCGGGAGCAATAGCATTATCGGCTATCTCACCTCAGTCGGCGAGTCGTGGCGGCTGCCACCGCCACCGGAGCAGCGTATCAATCCTAAACGTAGACACGAAATCCGAGAGACGCGAACGAGTTCGGGGGTGCCGTCAGGGAACAACCGACGGTTCTACGCTGTCTCCCGTCCCTGACCGTGCTACTCGCTAGCACAATTTACTTCCCCTATCGCTTTTGAAACTGACCTCATGGGCGACTCAATCCGTGTCCTCCATGTGGATGATGACCCACAGTTAGGTGACTTAGTGAAGTCGTTCCTACAAACGGAAGCAGATCGGATCAGAGTCGAAACAACCGTTGGCCCGGCTGCAGCCTTCGATCGGCTAGCCGAACAGGAGTTCGACTGTATCGTGTCCGACTACAAAATGCCACATAAGAACGGTCTTGAGTTCCTTGCTGAGGTCCGTGAACGACACGGCGATATCCCCTTCATTCTGTTCACCGGAGAAGGCTCAGAGAAGGTGGCCAGCGAAGCGCTCACCAAGGGGGCCACTGATTATTTACAGAAGCAAAGCGGCACCAACCAATACGAGCTGCTCGCGAATCGCATCCACAACGCCGTCGAACGGGACCGCTCGGCGAAGCGCGCGGCGAATCTTGAGCGGATTCGAACGCTTGCAGGTGATATCAACCAGGCGCTGGTTCGTGCCACCAGTCGTGAGGAAATCGAGCGACGGGTCTGTGAAATCTTCAGTCGATCCATTCCCTATCAGGTTGCATGGATTGGTGAGGTCGATTCCGAAACGACTAGGATAGAACCCCGGACGACAGCCGGGGACACGGAGGGGTTGCTCGATGGCGTAACTATCACCGCGAAGGAGTCAGCAACGGAACACGGGCCTGAGCTGAGAGCCGTCCGTAACAACCGCATCGCGGTAACACAGGATGTCGCCGCGGATTCGGCCCTCCAACAACGCGGTGACACGTTGATCGAGCACGGATGCCGAGCAGCTGCCGCCGTGCCGCTCGAACACGGGGAGACACTTTTCGGCGAACTAATCGTCTACGCAGGGCGTCCGAACGCGTTCGACGAGGATGAGACTGATCTCTTGGTCGAACTCGGCGACGATATCGCGCATGCGCTTCACAGTCGGGCGACCGAAACCGAACTCCAGCGAACCAACAACGAGTTCCGGACCGTGTTCGACCACGTACCGATTGGCATCATTCTCATGGACTATGACGGAGACGAGTTCTGGTATCGTAGGTCCAACCCGCGGATGGAGGAGCTATCGGGGCTCTCTGAGGAGGAAATCCGCAACGAGACGCCACGGAACGCATTCGGTACGGACGACGGGAAGGCAGTCGAAGCTCGGTATCGAGAGTGTGTCGAGCAGGGTAAACCGATCGAGTACACCTCCACGTTCGAGATCTCGGGTGACCGTGTTGTTCGGAATGGGCGGGTCATCCCGGTAAGTGACGGCGATGGCATCGAACAGCTCGTGGTCATCGTCCGTGATATCACGGAGCAGAGACGACGAAAGGAGGAACGCAAACGGAGCAGACGTTACCGGCGAAAGCTCTACGAGCTCACCTCCTCTGAGCTGGACGACACGAAAAAGCTGCAGCGGCTCCTCGAACTGGGCTGTGAACGGCTTGAGGTTGAAAACGGGCATCTCGCCCGAATCGATGCGAACGCGAACCGCCACGAAATCGAGCTGGCCGGTGGCTCGGATTTCGTACAGGCCGGGACGGTAACCGAGTTGGAGTCGACGTACTGTCGTGCGACGGCTGAGTCAGATGACATTCTGACGGTCTATAACGCTTCAGAAGAGGGGTGGACGGATGATCCGGCGTACGAACAGTGGGGAATCGGGTGTTACATCGGTGCATCCGTTGAGGTCAACGACGAGTTCTACGGGACGCTGTGTTTCGTTAATCGGGAGCCACGAGAAAGGAGGTTCACCCAAGCCGAACAGACCTTCGTCGATCTGATGGCCAGGTGGGTGAGCCATGTCTTCGAGCGGCAACGGCACGAACGACAGCTCAGGGAGCATCAAAAGATCGTCAACAGCGTTCCGGACGGCATCTACATCCTCGACGATAACTTCAGGTTCACGATGGTCAACGATGCGATGGTGGAGTTGACGGGCCGGAGCCGCGATGAGCTCATCGGGGCGGACGTCTCACTGGTGTTCGGCGAGGAAGCGATCGATCTCGGACGACAGAATCGCCAACGGCTGCAGATGGGACAACAGGAGTACGAGCAGCTCAATACTGAGGTTCGAACCCCCGACGGCGAAACGATTCCGTGCGTGGTCAGGGGGCGGCTGCTGTCAGAGCCGGATACCGACGAATCCGTTGCGACGACCGGCGTCGTCCGGGACGTGACTGAGAAACGGGAGTTCCGGCGACAGTTACGATCGAAGGCCGCTCGTCTCGAGGCGTTGTTCGAGGACTCACCGGACATGATCAACGTCCTCGACTCAGCAGGAGAGATACGTGAAGCGAACAGCCGGCTCTGTAGCGAGTTAGGATACGATGAAGACGACCTGATCGGAACGGGTATCTGGGAAATCGACCAGCTGATCGACGCCGAAGAGGTTGCACAACTGTTATCCAACTTCGATGTCGGCGAGCGGCGAAGGTTCGAGGGAAGATACGAGCGCTGTGATGGATTGACCGTTCCTGTGGAGGTGCATCTCTTGCGACTGAACCTGGGGGGCAAAGACCGGTTTCTGGCGATCAGCCGGGATATCAGCGAACGGAAAGCACAGAAGGAGAAACAGAACCGGATCATTTCCCGTGTCACCGACGCGATCGTCGAAGTCGATTCCGACTGGACGTTCACGCTCGTCAGCGACCAGGCGGAAGACCTGTACGGAATAAACGAAGACGAACTCCTCGGCCGTGATTTCTGGGATGTCTTCGCGGAAGCACGGGGCACGCGGTTCGAAGACAAGTACCGGAGCGTGATGGAGACACGAGATCCCACCTCTCTGGTGGAGTACTACTCCGGGCTCGATGAATGGTTCGACATCCAGGTGTACCCAACCAACGATGGCGGCGTGGCGTTTTATTTCCAGGAGGTTTCTGAGCGCCAGCAGCGGCAACGCCGCTTCGAGGCGATTTTCAACAATACCTTCCAGTTCACCGGGCTCCTAGAACCGGACGGCAAGCTCATAGAGGCCAACGAGACCGCACTCTCGTTCGGGGGGCTGGACCGGGAAGCCGTCGTCGGGAAGCCGATGTGGGAGACATTCTGGTTCCAAGCGTCCGAGCAGGCCAGAGAGACGGCCCGCCGCGCAGTCGAGCGGGCGCGAAACGGGGAGCTGTACCGGGACGAGGTCCGGGTGCAAGGAGACGACCGGGAGGCAGTGATTGACTTTTCGATGCGACCGGTCTTCGACGAACAAGGGGAGGTGACGCTGTTGATCCCGGAAGGACGCGACATCACCGAACGAAAACGACGTGAACGAGAACTGGCCGAGAGCGAAGCCCGCTACCGGTCACTCGCGGAGAGCTTCCCAAACGGCGCAGTGTTTCTGTTCGACGAGACGCTTGAATACCAGATCGTCTCGGGTAACGGGTTCAGTTCTATTGAGACGTCTCCTGATGATCTCGTCGGGAACACCATCTACGAAGTGGAGCCGTATTCCGAGAAGGTGATAAACACGCTGGAATCGCTCATGGAAGCAATATTGGACGGACACACCGATACGACGGAGTTGATCTACGAGGATCACGTCTACAAACTGCGAGCAGCACCTATCCGTGATGATGACGGCGAGATAATTGCGGGCCACTACATCACCCAAGACATTACCAAACAACGGCACCGCGAACGCGAACTTCAGCGACAGAACGAACGCCTCGAAAGCTTCGCGAGCGTGATCAGCCACGATCTCCGGAACCCGCTGAACGTTGTCGCCGGAAGGATTGAACTAGCTCGGGAGGAGTGCGATAGCGACCATCTCTCCGATGCCGAAGCGGCACTCAAACGGGCGGAAGCGCTGATAGACGACGTACTGACGCTGGCGAGAGAGGGCGAGAGCGTGAATGCTACTGATACAGTCAGGATACCCGACGTCGTCGAACGGTGCTGTCGGATCGTCGAAACCGGAGACGCAACGGTGAAAATTAACACCGACCAGACGATTGAGGCTGATCGTAGTCGACTGCAGCAGCTCTTTGAGAACCTCACGAGGAACGCGATTGAGCACGGTGGCCGTGATGTTACGGTTAAAGTGGGAGATCTCGATGACGGATTCTACGTTGAAGACGACGGACCCGGTATCCCCGAAGAGGAGCGAAACCGGGTTTTCGAATCGGCGTATTCGACGGTCGAAGGGAACACCGGGTTCGGCCTAGCAATCGTCAAGGAGATCGTTGAGGCACATGGGTGGGATATCAACGTCGCGGAGAGCGGCTCCGGCGGCGCCCGGTTCGAAATAACCTACCGGTGAGCCGTTTCAGGTGGCTCTCCGTGACCGTCGTCGCTCTGTGTCCGCTCCGTGGCTGGGGAGGGCGGATGCTGCTGTCTCGCTCGGTCCGGGCTCCATTCAGCGGGTCTGCTCGTGGAACGCCTCGAACAGCGTCGCCAGCCGATCGCGGATGTGCTCGTACAGCCGGCGCCCTTTCTCGGCGTCGCCGAGCGTCGGCGCGCCGACGGCCCCGGACTCGGAGTAGTCCGTGAACGGCCGGTACACCGACAGCGGCCCGGGGTCGAACAGGTCCTGGTGGACCGCCGCGTACGCGTCGTCCATCATCGTCCCCTCGGCGTTCTCCATGTCGACCAGGTCGGGGTGGAGATGCAGCATGAGCGAGGTCTCGAACTCGCCGCCGTGGGCCGCCCCGCCGACCTCGGAGTCGCGCACCTCGGCCGCGATGTCGCCGGCGAGCGCGAAGTAGGTGAGACTCGCCACCTCGACGCCCGGGTGGTCGGCGCCGACGGCGGCGCTGACCGTGTCCACGAGCGCGGCGTTGCCGCCGTGTCCGTTCAACAGCAGCACC
>Ga0207771_101474_pt1 | contig 9980 bp, 11 predicted proteins | sample A23M2SouthBayCA_2_FD_187731 | JGI IMG/M metagenome (GOLD analysis project Ga0207771, IMG submission 187731) | Aerobic enrichment media microbial communities from Eden Landing Ponds, California, USA - A23 M2 (2) (SPAdes) | ecosystem: Environmental > Aquatic > Marine > Unclassified | place...
CCGAGCGCGCCGGCGATGACCTGCTGGCCGAGGCAGATGCCGGCCATCGGCGTCTCGCCGGCGAACTCCTCGACCAGCGCGGCCGCCGCGGTGAAGTTCTCCGGGTCGCCGGGGCCGTTCGAGATGAACAGCACGTCCGGGTCGGCGTGGCGAACGTCGGCGACGGTAGCGTCGTACGGGAGCACGTCGACGGTCGCGTTCCGTTCGACGAGCGACTCGATGATGGAACCTTTCGCGCCGCAGTCGACGAGACAGACGTCCGGGCCGTCGCCATCCGGGTTGTACGTCCGCGACTCGTCGACGGACACCTGCGAGCCGATGTCCGTGTGTTCGCTCATCCCCTTACACTCGGAGAGTTCCTCCTTCGCGGCCTCCGGGGTCGCGTCGGGGCCGGCGGCGATGCCACACTTCATCGCACCCTGCTCGCGGATGCCGGTGACGAGGTCGCGCGTGTCGAGGTGGTCGACGGCGGGGACGCCCTCACCCTCGAGCCACTCCGCCACGTCCTCGGTGAGCTCGCGAGCGACGACGGCTCGGGGGTGGACGCGCTCCGACTCGAAGCGCTCCTCGCGGACGCCGTAGTTACCGATGAGCGGGTAGGAGAAGGTGAGTACCTGCTCCTCGTAGCTCGGGTCGGTGAGCGACTCCTCGTAGCCCGTGTACGCGGTCGTGAACACGAGTTCGCCGCGCGAACGCCCCGGAGCGCGGGTGCGCGCCTCGACGACGCGACCGGTCTCCAGCGCGACGTATGCCGGGGTCATTACGAGTCTCGTATTCGTGGACGCTCCTTAACGGTTCGGTTCGAAGCCAGATTACGAAATTCGTAACGATGAAGTGACGCCGGTCGGTAGCCTCCCACCTCGATGGACGACCTCGACCGGCGCATCCTGAACATCCTCCGTCGCGACGCGCGAACCCCGTACACGGAGATCGCCGAGCGCGTCGGCACCTCCGAGGGGACCGTCCGCAACCGCGTCGAGCAGATGCTCGAGGACGGCGCGATAGAGCGGTTCACCGTCGCAACGCGGACGGGGAACGTGAAGGCGATGGTCGAGGTCGGCGTCGCGGTCGACGTCGACACGCGGGCCGTCTCCGAGTCGATGGCCGACTGGAGCGCCGTCGACTACGTGTGGCAGGTGTCCGGCGAGGAAGACATCGTTCTCGTCGTCGATGCGGCCGACACGACCGCGCTGAACGACCTCATCACGAAGGCCCGCGAGCTGGACGAGGTCGTCTCGACGAAGACCCGGCTCATCCTCAACGAGACGCTCGGCTGAGCTACCGGGTGCCCCGGGCGGCGTGGACGGCACGGTACAGCGGCTCGAGCACGCGGTCGACCCGTCCCTGTCCCGTCGCCGCGTCGACTCGACCCTCGTTGACCGCCGCCACGACCGCCTCCGGCGTTGCCTCCTCCGCGTCGACCTCGGTGTAGCCGCGGCCGACCTCGAACGGGTAGTGCGCGTCGGAGCCCCCGACGACCGGTACCCCTCTGCGCTCGGCGAGCGCCCGTGCCTTCGCGTGGGTGTCCGTGTGTTTCCCGTTGCACTCGACGGCGTCGAACGGTGCAGGCGACCGGCGCGCCGTCGAGCCGCGGAACGGATGTGCGAGGACGGCGATACAGCTGTGGTCGTGTGCGAGCGCGACCGCCTCACGCGGCGTGAGCGTGCCGGGGGTCGTCCGTTCGGGCGGGTCCGGGCCGACGACCGTGACGTGGCCGCGCGAGGTAGAGATCTCGATGCCGGGCAGGAACGTCACGTCACCGCCGACCGCGTCGTAGCGGTAGTCGTGGTTGGTGACGGCGACCGCGTCGAGTCCGCGCCGACGCGCGTAGCGGGCCAACAGCCGGGCGCCGACCGGGTCGAACGCCGTCGGTCGGCCGGGCCAGCCGTGGAAGAACCGCGTGTGGGCGTGGAGGTCGACGCGGAGCACGGGCGTCCTGCGTGCCGGCAGGGCTTTGTGCTTTCGCCCCGGCGACCGTCCATGCGCGTCCTCGTCCGGAACCCGAACAGCGGTGACAGGGAGACGTCGCGGCGTGCGGCACGGCTCGCGGCCGAGCGCGGGTTCGACGTTCGCGACTCGACGGCGCGTGGCGAGACGCGGACGCTCGCGGCGACGGCCGCCGGCGAGGCGGACGTTACACAGCTCGTCGCCTGTGGCGGGGACGGGACGCTGAACGAGGTGGTTCGTGGGGTCGCTGACGTCGGCGCGTTCGACGACGTCGAGCTCGGGGTCGTGCCCGCGGGGACGGGCAACGACTTCGCCGACAACGTGGGCATCCGGGGGATCGAACACGCGTTCGAGGTGCTCGACGACGGCGAGCGACGGCGGCTCGACCTCGGCTGGTTCGACGACGAGGCGCGGCCGTTCGTCAACTCCTGTGTCGGCGGGCTCACCGCCGAGGCTTCCGCGAAGACCACGCCGGCCGCGAAAAAGCGGCTCGGCGTACTCGCGTACGTGCTCAGAACGCTGGCGGAGACGCGGAGCTTCGCGGGGCTCGAACTCGACGTCCGTGCCGGCGCTCCGGCCGACGGTGACGGCTCTCCCGCCGACCGAGGGGAGCCACTCTGGGCCGGCCGCGCCGTGATGCTGCTCGTCGGCAACGGCCGGCGGTTCCCCGGCGAGCGGATGCGGCAGGCGAACATGGAGGACGGTCTGTTGAACGTCGTCATCATCGAACGGGCACCGACCATCGACTACCTCTCGGCGGGTGCCGCCGACCGCCTCCTGCGGCGCGGTGCGAGCCATCTCACCCGGCTGAAGGTGCCGCGACTGAACGTCCGCCACGAGGGTGATCCGGTCGTCTTTTCGCTGGACGGCGAGACGCTGGAGCGGAACGAACTCACGCTACGGTCGCGGCCCGGAGCGATGCGGTTCCGCGTGGGCGACGGCTACGACCCGGAGCCGTTGGAGTGGGGGAAGTCGAAGGGTAATTAACCTGTGTGGCCGTCCGAGGCTGTATGAGCACGGAGTCCGACCCGGACGGCGCCGTCGGGGACGACACGACCCACGAGAACGCTGGCCAGAACGTCATCGCGGTCGACCCGGACGACACCGAGGAGGGCGTCGTCAACCGGCTCGACGCCCACACCGGCGACGGCGTCCGCCACCGGGCGTTCACCTGTCTCGTCTTCGACGGCGAGGGGCACATCCTGCTCGGGCAGCGTGCCCCCTCGAAGCGCCTCTGGGACACCTACTGGGACGGCACCGTCGCCTCCCACCCGGTGCAGGGACAGACCCAGAAGGAGGCCACCCGCCAGCGGCTCGAGGAGGAACTCGGCGTCTCGCCGGAGCAGTACTCCGACCTCCGCGTCACGGACAAGTTCGAGTACAAGCGCTACTACCTCGAGGAGGGCGTCGAGTGGGAGGTGTGTGCCGTCCTGCAATGTACGCTCGACGATCGCTCGCTCGATCCGGACCCGGAGGAGATCGCCGGCACGATGTGGGTCCCGTACGAGCGGCTCCACGAGCACCCGCGCTGGTACCGGCAGCTCCGCCTCTGCCCGTGGTTCGAGATCGCGATGCGACGCGACTTCTGACCTTCCAATGACCGATACCGACCACGGCTCTGCCCCCGAAGCCGACGTGCCGACGTGTGGCTCCGACGACGAGGTGGCCGAGGCTCGGGCGGCTGCTGCCGAGGCGGGCCGGCCGCTCCTCTACGTGAAGACGCGCGGCGACTACGCGTTCGTCGAGGCCGACATGGCGGTCGCCGACGCTCGGCTCGAAACGCTCGCCGTCGCGGACGCCGCCGAGGTCGTCCGCGAGGCGAAGGAGGACGCCTCCGACGGCACCCCCGAGGCGACGCCGGTGACGGCGAGCGCCGACCCTCGCGGGGTGACCGTCGGCCCGCTCACGGTTCCCGCGGCGGAGGCCGTCGCCGCCGACCTCGCACCCGTCGTCTTCGACGAGGGGAACTGGACGACGGCGTAGCTACGGGACGTCGTACGAGAGGACGACCCCGTCGTCGAGCCGTTCCACGTCCCGGAGCTGTAGCGCCGGGAACGACTCGGTGAACCCCTCGCCGTCGACCAGCGTCGGGGCATCCCGGCCCCCGATGACGAGCGAGCCGACGTACAGCGTGAGCTCGTCGACGAGTTCCGCCTCGAAAAACGAGAACAGCAGTTCGCCACCACCCTCGACCATCAGCCGTTCGACGCCTTCGCCGGCGAGCGCGTCGAGCGCGTCGGGCAGCGACACGCGCTCCTCGCCGACGGTGTGGACGACTGCACCGCGGTCGGCGAGCGCCGAGACCCGCTCGGCCGGTGCCATCTCGCTCACGAGCAGATGTGTCGTCGCCGGCCCGTCGAGCACGTCGGCGTCGGGTGGGGTCCGCGCCCGCGAATCCGCGACGACGCGCGCCGGCACTCCGGTCTTGCCGTGGTCGCGCCGGTGGCGCTCGTCGTGGCGCAACAGCGACGGGTCGTCCGCGAGGACGGTGCCGACGCCGACCATCACCGCGTCGGAGACGGCCCGGACCCGCTCCATCCGCGCGAAGTCCGCCTCGCCGGAGATCCGCACCTGCTCGCGCCGGCGCGAGGAGAGCTTCCCGTCGACGGAGACGGCCGCGTTGACGTGGACGTACACGGTCGCCCCTGCTCGTCGCCGGCGGTTAGGGGTTTCGTCGGCCGCGTCGGTAGCTTCAACTCCCCCGACAGCGTAGCGTAGCCTGTGACAATCAAGTGACAGTAATCGACTGTCGTCAGCTGACGAAGTACTACGGCGACGTCCGCGGCATCGACTCGCTTTCGCTCTCCGTCGAGGCGGGGGAGTCGTTCGGTTTCCTCGGGCCGAACGGCGCGGGAAAGACGACGACCATCAGGACGCTGCTCGGCCTGCAGTCGCCGACCGACGGCACCGCGACGCTGCTCGGCGCGGACATCCGGAACGCGGCCGCGTTGCGCGACGCCCGCCGTCGCGTCGGCTACCTCGCTGCCGACCCGGGGCTCGACGAGGACGCGACCGGCGAGCGGCTCGTCCGGCTGTATGGTCGGCTGCGTGGGGATGCGCGCAGCGACGAACTGATCGACCGGTTCGATGTCCCCGTCGACCGCCGGGTGGGCGAGTACTCGCGTGGGAACCGCCAGAAGCTCGCCATCGTCCTCGCGTTCATGCACGAACCCGACCTCGTCGTCATGGACGAGCCAACCTCCGGACTCGACCCGCTGATGCAGGAGCGGTTCTACGAGTTCCTCGACGCCGAACGGGAGCGTGGGGTCACACTGTTCGTCTCCTCGCACGTCCTCAGCGAGGTACGGCGGGTCTGTGAGCGGATCGGGATCATCCGCAACGGTCGGTTCGTCACGGTCGAGTCCGTCGCCGACCTGCTCGACCGCGCGGGCAAGCGCGTCCACCTCCGGGTGGCGGGGGAAGTGGACCCAGCGGACTTCGCCTTCGACGGGGTCCACGACCTCTCCGTCGGCGAGACGACCACGTTCACGCTGACGGGTCGCTACGACGCACTCGTCGACGCGCTCGACGGCTACCGTATCGAGGAACTCGAGGTCGAGGAGGCGCCGCTGGAGGAGGTGTTCGTGCGCTTTTACGACGACGCCGGGACGGACCCCGCGGAGGTGTCGGCGTGAGCGCCGACGCCGAGGCTCCGGCGGAACGGGTCCCCGAATCGGGAGCGTTGTTCGCCTACGAGTCGCGTCGTCGACTGCGCGGGTCGCTCGCCCTCGGCGTCGGCATGAGCCTGCTCGGCCTGCTGATGGTCGCCTTCTTCCCGTCCGTGCAGGCGTCGGGTGCGGACCTCGAAGCGTACGTCGAGAGCCTGCCGCCGGCGTTCGCGGAGGCGTTCGGCATCGAGGCGTTTACGACGCTCGGCGGCTTCCTCGCCGCCGAACTGTATGCGTTCGGGTGGGTCATCCTGCTCGGGCTCTACGTCGCCTATCGGGCCGGCGGGTCGGTCGCGGGCGACGTCGAGCGCGGCCGGATGGACCTGTTGCTGTCCACGCCCGTTTCGCGCCGCCGGGTCGTCGTCGAGTCGTTCGCGAGCCTCCTCGTCCCGGTGGCCGTCGTGAACGCCGTTGCCTTCCTTGCCGTCTACGCCGGGACGCTCGCTATCGACGGGTCGATCCCCCTTCTCGACCTGCTCGCGGTCCACCTGCTTTCGGTGCCGTATCTGCTCGCTTGCGGTGGTATCGGGCTCCTGCTTTCGGTCGCGCTCCGGCGCCGGGGCCTCGCGGAACGGGCCGCGCTGGGCGCGGTGTTCGCGCTGTTCCTCGTGGAGACGGTTGCGTCGAGCGCCGGCTACGACGCGGTCGCGGCGCTGTCGCCGACCGCCTACTACGACCCGACGGCCGTGCTCGTCCACGGGGAGTACGCGGTCGGCGACGCGGTACTGCTGTCGGTCGCGACGCTGCTCCTCGTCGCCGCGAGCGCCGCCGTCTTCGACCGCGTCGACGTGCGCTGAGCCGTGACGACCCGACGCCAGAGCTCCGCACAACGGATTTGTCGCTCGCGCCCGTGGTCCACGCATGAACTACGGCCGACTGTACTGGGGAGCGCTGTTCGGGCTCGGCGCGCTCCTCCTCGTCAGGCACACGCCTGCGCTCGTCGGCGGCGCCTCACAGGCCGGCAACCTCCCGCCTATCGTCGGCGTGCTCGCCGGAGTCGGCGTGTCGTGGATCGGTGGTCGCGGCCTCTATCTGTCGGGTGCCGCTGAGGAACCGGAGCGCCCCGGAGTGCTGTTCGTCGTCGTCGTGCTCGCCTTCCTCCTGCAGGCGGTCGCGGTGATCGGCTGGCTTGCTGGCGCCTGGTGGTAGCTCACAGCCGGTCGTAGCGACCGAGTCGCGTCCCGTCGAGCAGGTACGCCTCGCCGTCGCGCAGCCCTTCGGGGAGAAACGGCGAGAGGAAACCGTCGTGTTCGTTCACCCACGTCCCGCCGACGCGGTCGTTGAACGCCGGAAAGACGACGAGGCCGCCGTCGGCGGCGACAGACGGATCTCGATCGCGGAACGGTGCGGGGTCGAGTTGGCCGCGTAGCCACACCCGCTCGGTCCGCGCGCCGCCGACCTCGTCCTCCAATCGAACCTGCGGATGTTCGTGGGCGATACACACCGTCCCGGCGTCGAGGACGTCGGGCGCGGGCCAGGTGTGGCCGTGCGCGAAGCCGACGTCCCCGAGCCGGACCCCCTCGCCGTCGGAGACGGTCACCCCCTCCCCGTATCCGAGTTCGCTAACGAGTTCGTCGAGCGCACCGTCGTGGTTCCCTTTCGCGACCGAGACGGGCGCGTGATCGGTCAGCGCGCCGAACAGCGCGTCGAGCTCCGCCCGTTCCTCCTCGCCGGGGTTGCCGACCGCGTTCGCCACGTCGCCGAGCAGGACGACCCGGTCCGGCCGCTCTGCGCGGACAAGTTCCACGAGCGCTTCCCGGCGCTCCTCGGCGGCGGAGCGCAGTTCGACGCCGTCGCGCCGGAGCCCGACCTCGAGTCCGGCGTGGTAGTCGGCCACGACGAGCAGCCGTTCACCGGCAGCGACGGTCGTCGCGGCGGCACGGTCGGGAACCGGCTGGACCATCAGATGGGCTTCAACACGCCGTCGTCCGGCTCGTAACAGCGCCCGCTCATCAGCGCGTCCTCGATGGCAGCCTCGACGGCCTCCGCGTCCGCGCCGGTGCGGTCGGTCACGGCCGCGACGATCTCGTCGTGGTCGGCGCCGTCACCGTCGTCGAGCCTCTCCATCGCGTCCATGACTGCGTCGTCGAGGGGGACGTCGTCGTCCGTCTCGTCGGGCTCGTCCGTGGACTCCGTGCCCGTCTCGTCACCGGCGTCGGAACCTGCCTCGTGCGCTTCGGGTTCGCTGCCCGGTTCCGACACTGGCTCCGGCTCGGCTTCCGTTTCCGGTTCCGGCTCGGGCTCGGTTTCCGGCTCGCCACTTTCGTCCGGTTCGGACTCGGGGTCGAGGTCCGGCTCCGGCTCCACCTCGTTGCCGGTCGAGAACCCGGTGTCGAACTCCGCTTCGACCTCGCGGCGCTCCTCGTCGGTGAGCGCCTCGTCCTCGTCAGGGTCGAAGTCGCCGAGCTCGTCGTCCGGTTCGAAGTCGCCGAGCTCGTCGGCGTCCGAATCGGGTTCGGCCACTGCTCTGTCTTCCGGTTCGCCGGCACTCGCCGGCTCCGGTTCCTCCGCCGACTCCTCCACGTGGTCAGCGTCCGAACCCTCCGGTTCCGCCGTGTCGGGTGATGGGGTATCTGCCGGCTCCGACTCGGTCGCCGGCTCGTTCGTCGTTGTCGACGCCGCTTCATCGGTCGGTTCACCGTCGTCGCCCACCGAGCTGACACCGACTTCGGCGCGGGCGAGCCCGCTCGCATCGCCGTTCCCTTCGTCAGGGGCGATGTCGAGTGGGCGCACCTCGTCGCGCTCTCCTGCGACGGTTTCGAGGGCGTCCTCGGCGAGTCGGCGGAGCTCTTCGAGATACGCCGGCGTTGTCCCATAGTGGTCCAGCGCGAGCGCGATACCCGACGCGAGCGTGGGGTCGACGCCGTCGGCCTCCAGCGCGGCGACGAGTTCGTCGCCGGCGAGGCCCGTCTCCATCGCCGCCGCCATCGTCTCGACGCGGTCGACGGTGCGCTTCGCGGCCTCGACGACCCAGCGGTCGCGGGTGTCGGCGTCGACCTCGCTGATGGACTCCGGGCGAACGCTGGTGAACACGCGGTCCCCATCCTCCGGTTCGAACGTGCGTGCCTTCCCGGTGACGGCGAGGAACGCCGGCGGCTCGGCTCGTTCGAGGAAGCCGAGCGCGTCGGGCTGGTACTGCCCCGCGTAGCTCACGAACGGGCCGGTGGGATCGACGACCCGCGCGCGCAACATGTCGTCGTTCACCCACTCCGTCTCCGTGAGGACGCCGACGAGGAACAGCCGGTTGACACGCGCGCCAGACGGGGTTATGACGTAGTTCGGCGCACGCTCCTCGTCGCTCTCGGAGTACGAGAGGTCCGCGTCGTCGAACTCTGCGGCGAACAGCCGGTGGGCGATCTCTCGCCGCCCCGGTCCGCCGTCATCGTCGGACGAGCTCATCGACGCACCTCCGCGAGCGCGGCGGCCGCCCGCTCGGCCGGGTCGTCGTCGCTCTCGGCGAACTCCGTCGCGTCGAGGTTCGCACCGTACTCGTCGACGGAGAGCTGGCCGCGGACACGGTACTCCTTTCCGACGAGGCGGTCACGGATCTCGTCCGCGACCACCTCCTTGTTCATCGCGTCGCGGGCGTGTTCCTTCGCCTCGGGGATGCCGCCGCCGTACACCTCGGCAGTGAGGTCGTGACCGAGTATCGCGGTCACGGTGCCGGTGCCGTCGTCGAGGATCGCCTTCACCCGTAGGTCGTCCTCGCCGTCGACATCGCCGTGCGAGCGACACTGCCCGTTCTGGACGACGCGGCCACACTCCGGACACCGCTCGATGAGGCCGGAGCCGTCGCGCACCTCGATGAGGTTCCCGACGAGCGTCACGTCGTAGGCGCCGCCGTCGGCGACGGCCTCGCCGATCGCCATCTCCGGCGCTTCGTCGCGCACGCTCACCGCCTCGTTCAGCGGCACGACCGTCGAGAACTCCGAGACGTTCACCGACGGGACACCCCGGAACTCCCGGATGGAGACGTTCTCGATGCGGACGCTCTCGCCGGCCTCGATCTCGGAGTGTGGGTTCCAGTCGGTGAACGGGAGTCGCCCCGACTCGTCGCCGAGCACGCCGCTGAGTATCTCCGTCTCGCCGTCGCGGCCGTCGATGGTCTTCCGCTCGCACTCGACCACCTGGACGACGACGTTGCGCCCCCGGTCGCCGGGCGAGAGGTCGTCGAGGCGTCGGTCACCGCCGAGCTCGTAGGACACCTCCAGCGGCTCGTCTTCGAACACGAGCGTCGTCGACTGTCCGAGGTTGAGCTCCGGCTCACCCTCCCACTCGCGGACGCCCGCGTTGCCCGCGGTGACGGTGTCGCCGACCGAGAGGTCGAAGTCCTGCCACGCGGTGTAGGAGATGCGACCGGTCTCG
>Ga0207771_101475_pt1 | contig 9973 bp, 8 predicted proteins | sample A23M2SouthBayCA_2_FD_187731 | JGI IMG/M metagenome (GOLD analysis project Ga0207771, IMG submission 187731) | Aerobic enrichment media microbial communities from Eden Landing Ponds, California, USA - A23 M2 (2) (SPAdes) | ecosystem: Environmental > Aquatic > Marine > Unclassified | place...
ATTCGACCGTCTCTCAGCTGGGATATATGTTCCTGGCACTCGGGGCCGGCGGGTTTACGGCGGCGATGTTTCATGTCGTTACGCATGCTTTCTTCAAAGCCTGTCTCTTCCTGGGATCCGGATCGGTGATTCACACGATGGAGCATGCCGAGCACGAACTCCATGAAGAGGGCAAGGATGTACATTTCGATCCACAGGATATGCGGTATATGGGGGGACTTCGAAAGTATATGCCGTCTACCTACAAGACTTTTATGATATCGACCCTGGCAATTGCCGGAATTCCGCCGCTTGCCGGTTTCTTCTCCAAGGATGAAATTCTGGTGATGGCCTTTAATTCCGGTCTCGGCGAGCATGCTGGTGCGTTGTACATGGCGTTGTGGGTGATCGGGATGGTGACGGCGCTGCTGACGGCCCTGTACATGTTCCGGCTAACCCTTCGCACGTTCCACGGCTCATTCAAACTGCCCCAGGTATTCGATGAAGCCAAAGGTTCTGAACAATATCTGCATGAGAGTCCCTCGAGCATGACGATTCCGCTCTGGGTGCTGGCTGTTGCAGCCCTGGTGGGCGGTTTCATCGGAGTACCCAATTTTATTGCATCGACCTTTACGCATGAAGCAGCCCATATCAACCTGCTGCATGATTGGCTGCATACGGTGACGGCCGGACATAAAATCGTTCTTTCGCATGCCACCGAATGGCTGTTGATGGCCATTTCGATTGGAGTGGCAGTAGGGGGTATGATACTGGGATACAAACTCTTCAACAAAGATCGCGGAGAAGCCTCCGACGAGAGCCTGGCCGAACGCTTCGGGGTCATGTACGAGATCTGGTCCGAGAAATATAATTTGGATGAGATATATGAAGGGTACATCAGTCGTCCCCTGGTTCGTTTTTCAGATCGGGTACTTGCGACCTTCGATATGAAGGTGTTGGATGGCACCGTGAATGCTGTTGGTGGCATTACCCGTTTGTTCGGCAGTTTGTTCCGATATCTGCAGACCGGGGTGACCTCCAACTATGCGTTGGCCCTGGTGGTGGGCGTGATCATTGTATTGAGCTTGCTGATGATATAAGTGAAAGCGTTCATTGAAAACCGGGCGGCGGTTCCGAAGCATAATAATTTTCCGGGTATAGAGCTGTAATAATGATGATTATATATGTAAGGCTTTTACCTACTCAATATCTGTAACCAAGGAAAAGTATACGAGCAAGGAACCGCCGCCCGGTTTTCAATGAACGCCGGATAAGATTTAATTGACAGAAAACAAGGCTTTAAAGTATTAATTGATCTAACTGACGATTATGGATACGCTGTTAAATATTTGTATTTATTTGCCGCTGCTGGGTATTGCCGGAATTCTGTTGTTCCGGAACAATGAGACGGCGGTGAAAGGAGTGAGTCTGCTGTTTACGACGGCCACTTTTTTGCTGTCGCTGCCACTGATCCTCAATTTTGATCCCGCAGCTGCCAACAGTATCCATTACCTGACCGAAGGAGCTCCGGTGCTTGAAGGACTGGATGTGAAGTACCTGGTGGGACTTGACGGGCTGAGTCTGCTGTTGTTTATGCTGACTACCCTGCTGGGACCCATTGTCGTACTCTCATCCTGGGATTCCATCAGCAAGTATTTGCCCGGTTATTATGCTATGTTATTACTGCTGCAAACGGCCTCGCTCGGGGTGTTTGCCTCGCTGGATCTGATTATCTTTTACATTTTCTTTGAACTTTCCCTGATTCCGATGTACTTCCTGATCGGTATCTGGGGCGGCAAGGATCGCATCCATGCCACGGTCAAGTTTTTTGTCTATACCCTGGTTGGATCCCTCATCATGCTGGTTGGGTTGATCTACCTGGGCTACGATGCGGGTGCTGCAATAGAGGGTTATTCGTTCACGAGCGATTGGCGGTTCCTTTCGAGCGGCGCCTATCAGATTGGACTGGTTGAGCAAACCTACCTGTTTTTATCATTCGCCCTCGCCTTCAGCATCAAGGTCCCGCTGTTTCCTTTTCATACCTGGCTGCCCTGGGCGCACACCGAAGCACCGACGGCCGGGTCGGTCGTGCTTGCCTCTATCTTGTTGAAAATGGGAACGTACGGACTCTTGCGCGTCTGTTTGCCGTTGTTTCCCAACGCCTTCCTGGAGTTTGCGCCTTTGATGGCCACATTGGCGGTGATCGGTATAATCTATGGCGCGCTGGTTGCCATGGTGCAAAAAGACGTGAAGAAACTGGTCGCCTATTCGTCCGTCAGCCACCTCGGATTTGTCGTACTCGGCTTGTTTGCCTTTACCAGTATATCGATACAGGGAGCCCTGCTTCAGATGGTGAATCACGGGCTTTCGACCGGCGCTCTCTTTTTGATTGTAGGGATGATATACGATCGCCGGCACACACGAATGATCGAGGATTTTGGCGGGATATCGAAGGTAATGCCGGTTTTTGCGACCTTCTTCATGATTTCCACCCTTGCTTCGATTGGCTTGCCCGGTCTCAACGGATTTATCGGTGAATTCCTGATTTTGAACGGAACCTTCTATTCGGATATGTTTAACACCGAGGTTTTTGTCATTCTGGGAGCTTCGGGCGTAATCCTGGCGGCGGTTTACATGTTATGGATGTATCAGCGTGTTATGTTCGGCCCGATTAAGCATGAAGTCAACAAGAAATTGAATGATTTGAATGCGAGGGAAGTCGGATTATTGATTCCCCTGGTTATCTTCATGGTTTGGATCGGTATTCGACCGGTTGACTTCACGCAGTACTCCGAAAAGCAGGTGAATCAGTTAATTCAGACGTCAACCGAAAAACGGGCCGCGGTAATCCGGCAGGCGCGACAGGAAAAATTACCCGGATGGGCGCACAGCCTGTATGATGTGAAGAAGCAGATGGCCCAAAATGAAAAAGTTTTAAATCAACCGGGTTGGGATGAGGCCCGCAGCCTCTTGCAGCATCCGGCTGCGGTTACACGTTCACAAACGACAAATAAATCAACCAGGTGATCTATTATGGCTGAACCATTGAGCGAACAGGAACTTGACGAAGCTCTACAGCAATTGGACGGATGGAAAACCGAAGAGGATAAATTGAAGAAACAGTTTAAGTTTGATGATTTCCGGCAAGCGGTTACCTTTATCATGCGCCTTTCGTTCGAAGCGGAAGAGGCCATGCACCATCCCGAGATATTCAATGTGTATAACTCTGTAGATATCGCATTGACAACGCATGATGCCGGCAGCAAAGTGACGGAGAAGGACGTGAATTTGGCACAGAAACTTGACACTCTGTATAACAGTTTAACTTAATGAATTACCTTCAAGATCTATATAATTTCATTCCCAGCGTAGTCGTCGCGGTTGGCGGTCTAATTACCCTGCTGATCGTTAGTTTTCAAGAGAAATCCAGGGGTTCTGCCAGTATCTACTGGACTACCATTATTTCACTGGCGGCGGCACTCGGATTGTCCATACAGGATTTATTTGAACCGGGGGGGACGGTTTTCTCCGAAATGGCCTCTTACGGGGGGTATGCCGCTTTCGGACAGGTGGTGATTCTTTTCGCAACCCTGTTTTGCCTGTTTGTGTCGCGAGAATACCTCGAAGAGATCGAGCACGACTTCGGGGAAGTGTATTCGCTGGTTCTATTTGCCACCGTCGGCATGTTATCGCTGGCTTCGGCCAATGACCTGGTTATGATTTTTATCGGCTTGGAAACGATGTCGCTATCACTTTACGTGCTGGCCGGATTGATCCGGGAGGAAAAAGTTGGTTCTGAAGCCTCTCTCAAGTATTTCCTGCTGGGCGCTTTTTCCACCGGTTTTTTGTTGTATGGGATGGCCTTGTTGTACGGGGCGGCCGGAACCACGAACCTCGTTGAAATTGGTCAACAGACCGACGGAGGCGTTCTGTTCTGGGCGGGAGCCGGTCTGTTGCTGGTAGGATTCTTTTTCAAAATATCGGCCGTTCCTTTTCACATGTGGACCCCCGACGTGTACCAGGGGACGCCGACGACGATTACGGCCTATTTTGCGACTGCTTCCAAGTCCGCTACGTTTGTGGCCCTGATCTTTGTATTATCCCGCGTTTTTCCGCAGGAGACCATCCCGCAGTGGTCTGAAGTAATCCGCGTCATCGCCATTTTAACGATGATACTCGGTAACCTGGTTGCCCTCGTGCAGGACAACGTCAAACGGATGCTGGCATACTCCAGTATTGCCCACGCCGGGTACTTGATGGTCGGGTTGGCCGCCGGCACGCCCGAGGGATACAGTGCCGTGATGTACTACCTGTTGGCCTATACCCTGATGAACGTGGGAGCGTTCGGCGTGGTCGCCTATTATGAGATGCAGCACGGATTTCAATACAACGAAATTGAAAATTATGCCGGCCTTGGATTCGAGCGGCCGATATTCGGCGTGATGCTTTCGATCTTTTTATTCTCGCTGGCCGGAATTCCGCCGTTTGTAGGTTTTATCGGCAAATACCAGGTGTTTGCAGCGGCGATTAACGCAGATCTTGTTGGACTGGCCATTGTGGGGGTCCTCGCCAGTGCCGCGAGTGTCTATTATTATCTGCGCGTGATGGTTTACCTGTACATGCGCGAAAGTGATGAACCTGCTGCTCTCCGCAAGCCCGGTTTCCTGATTACGGCCTCTCTTGTCATTTTAGCCGCCCTCACGATCTACTTCGGCATAGCCCCCGGTGGAGTTACCGACCTGCTCAATGGTTTTTACTCTTCAGGCAGCCTCGCTTTGCTCGGCAATTAGGGGTTTTTGATTTATGATTTATAATTAATGATTTATGATTTTGGTTTATTGCTTGTTTCGCTTTAGTAAACTTTATGTTTAACCTTGAACTCCTTATAACCAGTCGATCTAGTGCTAAAGTTTAAAAAAAGGCAGTTCGCAAATAATCATAAATCATTAATTATAAATCATAAATCAAAAATCACCTCGCGAGGCGAGGGATGCCACTTGTAATTAGAATCTAAAACCCATATCTTTGCTAGCCTGTCGTTCAGACCCGTTTTCATTTGGGTTGGAATGACTGTTTTCTGACGCGAAAACATCCACAGGTCCATTTAAAAAAATATATATGAGTACTAAAACGAACTACTACGAAGTTACCTACATCATCGATCCCGTTCAGGGAGAAGATGAGTTTGAAGAGATCAAAAATAAATTTACCAATCTGGTCAAGGATGACGATCATGCCGAGCTGGACGAAGTCGACGATTGGGGGATGCAGAAATTCGCATTTGAAATGAAAAAGCGCAGCAACGGCTACTATGTGAATATGTATTTCACCTCCGCCCCCGATTTCGTCGAGGAATTTCAGCGTAAGCTGAATCTCGAGGATCGGCTCATGCGCTTTATCTGCCTGCAATACGATGCCAAGATGAAACGTCACCGGCAGCTGCAGAAAAAAGGCGATGTGCCGCGCGTATTTATCGATGAAGAAGAGGAAGAGGGAGAAGAAGAGGAATCTTGACCCCGATGCCGGTTTAAATGACCTGCGAGCCACATTCCAGGAGGTCAACGGCTATGTATGAATCCAACTCTTCGAACATCCACAACCTTTTATATTTTCAATATTAAACCAGATTAACTGCTATGATTAAGAATCCATCTCATCCAAAAAAAGGTCATTTACGCCAGAAAGAGTGTAAATTCACCAAAGCGGGTATCGAGTACATCGACTATAAAGATACCGAACTCCTGAAGCGTTTTATGAATGATCAGGGCAAAATTTTGCCCCGTCGAGTAACGGGTACCAGCGCCAAGTATCAACGACAGCTGTCGAAAGCAATTAAACGCGCTCGTTATATGGGCATGCTGCCTTATGTAGAGGAGAATATGAGATAAATAAATCGTCCAAGACGATTTATTTATCGCTCCAAGCTCCAGGCCCCATGCTCCACGCGTATTCGAGCTCGTAATCTGATTCTGTATATACACTACATTCACTTCCTGCTCGAATACGCGTGGAGCATGGAGCATGGAGCTTGGAGCCTTAAAATCACATTCAGCAAATAAACGAAAAAACGCATAACCATTTTATGAAACTCATTTTACAAGAAGATGTAGAAAAACTGGGATCGGCCGGTGAGGTGGTCGATGTTAAAGATGGCTACGGCCGCAACTATCTCATTCCGCAAGGCCTGGCACGACTCGCAACAGAGGGCAGGCTCAAGGAAATTGAAGAAGCCAAGCGTCAGGCCGAACGCCGTGCCGAATTGACGGTCGAGAAGGCCAAGAATTTGGCTAACGAGCTTGAAAAAATCTCCATTACACTCCCGGTCAAAACGGGCGAAGAAGGCAAAATCTTCGGGACGGTGACCAACCAGGATATCGCCGATGCACTCGAAGAACGCGGATTTAATATAGACAAACGCAAGATTACCGTCGACCAGGACGTTAATGAACTTGGAGAATACACGGCGACCGTGGATCTGCTCGGAGAGATTAAGCCGACCATTAAGATCTGGGTAGTTAAAGGAGATTAATCCGTTCAACCCGGGATTTGCGGCGCCAAACTTAAAATAAGTAAAACATTATTTATGGCGCTGAGGAGATTACTTTGGCTGACGAGCCTGCTGGTTTTATTTGCAACTCCCCTCTCATCCCATGCTCAGGGGATGATGGATCCGGTTTCTTTTTCCATAGAGAAGATGCCGGACCAGGTTACCGTCGGGGAGTCATTCGAGGTACGTGTACGAGCCGATATAGAGGGTAATTGGCATCTCTATTCCATCGACATTGGACCCGATCAAGGGCCTTTTCCCACCAAGTTTACGGCAGCTGCCGAGGGACTCAGTATTGACGGGACCGTAACCGAATCGGAACCGACGCGTGCTTATGATCCGAATTTTGAGACGGAGCTCGGATGGCATTCCGACCGGGCGACTTTCACTATTCCGCTTATTTATCGTGGAGATGGCTCATCTGGCGAATTACTGGTTGACCTTGCCGTGGAATACCAGGTCTGTGATGACAAGGTTTGCCTGCCTCCCAAAACCAAGCATTTAAAGCAGAAAGTACAGCTGATAGGCGGTTCTGCGAGTGATTCCCCTACCGCAGCAGATTCCTCCGGTGAAACGAGCGCTGCCGGTTCCTCGGGCGCAGAAATCAAAGATAACCCATCGACAGGTTCTGGCAACCCGTCTTCAAAGGCAGAAACCGGTGAAAAATCTGTCGGCACCGCGGATACTCAAAGTGGCACGATCAGGGGCGTATCGAATAATTATGCATCCAGGGGGATGCTATCATTTTTGTGGATTGCGCTGACCGCAGGTTTTGCCGCGCTTTTAACTCCGTGCGTATTTCCCATGGTGCCGTTGACCGTATCGTTTTTTACCAAGCAGTCGCACGGGTCTGGCAAAAAAGCCCTGAGCCAGGCATTGATATTTGGTCTGGCGATTGTAGCCACCTTTACGATTCTGGGCGTCCTGCTGGCTGCACTCATCGGGGCTTCCGGCGCCAACCAGTTTGCTGCCAATCCCTGGGTCAATCTGTTCATCGGTGTCGTTCTTATCGTTTTTGCTGTCAGCCTGCTCGGTATGTTTGAGCTCCGGTTGCCCCATCAGTTTACCAATTGGCTCAACCGGAAAAGTAACGAGTCGTCCGGTTTTGCCGGAGTGTTGTTTATGGGGTTGACTATCAGTGCCGTTTCATTTTCATGCACTGCGCCTTTTGTAGGCGGGGTACTGGCGGCTACTACCGGCGGGGAGTGGTTCTACCCGATCGTGGGGATGGTGGCTTTCTCAGCGGCTTTTTCGACGCCGTTCATCCTTTTTGCGATGTTCCCGAACTGGTTGGAGTCCATGCCGGATAGCGGATCATGGATGAACGTAGTTAAGGTTTTGCTAGGCTTTATCGAGCTGGCAGCGGCCTTTAAGTTTCTGTCGAATGCCGATTTGGTCTGGGAGTGGGGACTTATCACCCGACCGCTGACGATCGCCGCGTGGATCGTGATATTTGCCCTGGCCGGCCTGTATTTGCTCGGATACCTGGGAATAGGAAAGGATACGCGGAAAGCGTCGGTCAGTCCCGTACGCGTGCTTATTGCCATCCCCTTGTTGGCGTTTAGCATTTACCTGGTTCCCGGGTTGCTGGGGTCTTCACTGGGTATGTGGGATGCCTGGCTGCCCCCCAAACAGGCCAACGACGTGGGAGTAGTGCAGTCATTGTCAATGAGGGGGAGTGAATCCGGATCGAGTCATGAAGAAGGATGGTCGAGCGACTACGAAGCCTCCCTGGTCGAGGCTCGTCAAACATCCAAACCGGTTTTTATTGACTTCACGGGATACACTTGCACCAACTGTCGCGCCATGGAAGCGAATGTGTTTCCCAAACAGGAAGTGCAAGAGCAATTTGAGAAAATGGTCAAAGTCCGACTATACACCGATGCGGCCGATGTCGGTCCCAAAAATCAGCAGCTGCAGTTCAAGATGACGGGAACGGTCGCCCTGCCTACCTACGTGATATTGAATCCCCGATCAGGAAAAGTCCTCGAGCAGCATTCGGGCTATACCAAAACCGAAACCTTCGTCAATTTTCTAAAGCGCGGTTTCGCCGACTACCAGGCCCTCGCCAGCCGCCGTTGATTAATAGTGTAAAACTGTGTATCCTGATTTTTATTCAACAGCTCGATGCAATGCGGGTAAATGTAATTTATGATTAATGATTTATGATTAATAATTAGGGTGTAGGATGCCTTCTGTAACAAGATTTGCCGGCACCGGCATTATAGAGATCAGAATGTAATACAGTTCCTATTGTATTTTCCGCTGCTGCCGCTCAATTATGATATTATCGGCAATGGCGCCCAAAATCATAAATCATAAATTATTAATCATAAATTACATTAACCCGCTCCTGAATTTTTAATTGCCCGTAAAAGCCGCGATGCTATTCTGAAAAGCTACTTTTAAAAGACGGATTCCCTCTGCGGAATGTTGATCCATTATAAATCTTTAAGCATGCATTTCAGCTTTTCGGATTATCGAATTTTTTATCGGCCAACATCCAACGTCCGACTGGGGGTGGGAAGTAAGGCAGCGGGTAATTTCCCGAAGACGGTATTTGTTTTGCTGTTGCTGGGCATACTGGGATTCAGCTCGCTTTCCTCATGGGCCCAGCAATCCGGGGATGTTCTCCTCAAGAAAAAGCTCAGCCGGGTCTACGCGGATACGAGCTATCAATTGGATAGCTGGACGATTCCTTCCTCCATTCGGGTGACGGCTGGACGCGATACGATTCCTTCGTCCCGGTGGAATTATAATCCGAAAACTCATCGTTGGAGCTGGCAACCGGTTCGGGGTAGTCCCGACTCTTTGCTGCAGGATGTAGCCATCGCTTATCGAATCATACCGTATTCCCTTAAAAGAACCTATGCACGGCGCGAGCTGGTGCCGGCGGATACCGCTTATAACCGCAAGGAGGATGAACCGGCGGGTCAGCAAGTTCGACGTACGGGCTTGACGGAACAGGATCTGTTTGGAGATGTGGATCTGAGTAAAAGCGGAAGCCTCACCCGGGGTTTTACCGTGGGATCCAATAAGGATTTGTCGCTCGAAAGCGGGCTCCAATTTGATATGCAGGGACAGTTGACCGATAAGGTGGAAATTATTGCGAATTTAACCGATCAGAGTACTCCGATTCAGCCGGACGGAAGTACGCAGAATCTGCGTGAATTTGATAAGGTCTTTATCCAGATGCGAAGTCCGACGACTGATGTACGCCTGGGAGATGTGGATATCAGTCTTGATCGAAGCGAATTTGCCCGGTTTACACGTCGGCTGCAGGGAGCGGCCGGACAGGTGAAAACCGGGTATGGTGAAGTAAAGGGGGCGTTGTCGGTGGCGCGGGGCAAGTTCCGGACTATGCAGTTTGAGGGACAAGACGGAGTGCAGGGGCCTTATCGGCTGACCGGTGAGCAGGGGGAACAGTTTATTACGGTTTTGGCAGGG
>Ga0207771_101479_pt1 | contig 9948 bp, 6 predicted proteins | sample A23M2SouthBayCA_2_FD_187731 | JGI IMG/M metagenome (GOLD analysis project Ga0207771, IMG submission 187731) | Aerobic enrichment media microbial communities from Eden Landing Ponds, California, USA - A23 M2 (2) (SPAdes) | ecosystem: Environmental > Aquatic > Marine > Unclassified | place...
CCCGAGCGATCGTTTATAGCGCTGCTTGACGGCTTCGAATCCGGCTTCAAACGCCACATGAAATCGTTCTACATAACTTTCGTCGGGATTGCGATCTTTGTGCTCGGGCTTTAAAAACAGGGCACAGAGCGCCGGGCTGAGCGTCAGGGCGTTGAGGGCTGAAATCAGGATCGCCGTGGCCAAGGTAATGCCGAACTGCTGAAAAAATACGCCGGTCGAGCCGGTAATAAAGGTCACCGGGATAAAGATAGCCGACATCACCAGGGTGATCGAAATAATGGCTCCGCTGATTTCGTCCATCCCGTCCATCGCGGCCCGGGTGCCCGATTCGGCTCCCTGCTCCAGTTTCGCGTGAATAATCTCCACCACAATAATAGCGTCGTCCACCACAATCCCGATCGCCAGAACAAGGGCAAAGAGGGTGAGCAGGTTTACACTGTATCCGAACAGATTCAAGAAGAAGAAGGTCCCGATAATGGAGACCGGTACCGCAATAGCCGGTATCAACGTCGACCGCCAGTCTTGCAGGAACAGGAACACCACGATAAAAACCAGTAAAAAGGCCTCCAGGAACGTCGTATAGACTTTGTCCATCGAGGCCCCCAGGAAATTGTTCGCGTCGTACAGCGTCGTATATTCGATGCCGTCGGGAAAGTTTTCGGAGGCTTTTTCAATCTCTTTCTTCACGTCGGCGACGACCCGCTGCGCGTTGGACCCGGCGGTCTGGGAAACAAACATCCCGGCACTGGGCACCCCGTTGGTACGGGTAATGGTCGAGTAACTCTGGGCGCCAAGTTGTACCCGGGCTACATCATCCAGTCGCAGGACATCGGAGTTTTCCGATCCCTGTCGTATGATAATATCTTTATATTCGGACGCCTCGGACAACCGTCCCTCGTAAGTAAGCGTGTATTGAAAAGACTGATCGCTGTTTTCCCCGATGGCGCCGGGAGCGGCGACAAAGCTCTGCTCGTTCAATGCCCGTATTACGTCGTTCGGCGTTAAATTGTAGGAGGCCATTACATCCGGTTTGAGCCAGATCCGCATGGCATAGGTATTCGACCCGAAGGCGTTGGCCGACCCCACTCCGTTAACCCGCTGAAGACGGGGTATCAGGTTGATCCTTGCATAATTCTCAAGGAACGTTTCGTCGTGCTGACTGCCGGGACTGTATAAACTGAAAATCAAGAGCCGACTGGTTTGTTCCTTCTCGGTGGTTACCCCGGTCTGGGTCACTTCCTGCGGCAGCTTGCTGGAGGCCTGGGCGACCCGGTTTTGGACATTGACGGCCGCGATGTCGGGATCGGTCCCCAACTCGAAGAAAACCTGGATCGACGCCCGTCCCGTATTGCTGGCCGTGGAAGTCATATAGGTCATTCCCTCCACCCCGTTTATCTGCTCTTCCAACGGGGCCACGACGCTGTTAAGCACCGTCTCGGCATTCGCCCCGGGGTAGGTGGCCGACACCTGGATGGTCGGCGGAGCAATCTGCGGGTAGAGCGATACCGGCAAGGCATTATATCCCAGCACGCCGAGTATCACAATAATAATGGATATGACCGTCGATAGTACCGGTCGCTTGATAAAACGATTAATCATAAGGCTGCAATATTAGTCTTGTATAATCTCACGATGCTTTTCGATGAATTCGATCGTGCACGATCAAAGCGTCGATTCCGGTTGATCCCGCGCAGTCAGAACCTCGTAGAGACTGTCGGCATTTACCGTTTGCGGGCGAATCGGTTGACCTTTCTGCAAATTTCCCATGCCCTGGGTGACAATCCGGCTATTCGCGGAAAGTCCCTGTTCAACGACATACAGTTTTTCGGTGGACAGAGAGTTTGTCTTTATTTCGGTGCTTTCTACCGTATTGCTGTCGGTCACCGTATAGACAAACCGCTTGTTCTGAATTTCGTAGGTCGCTTTTTTGGGAACGGCGATGGCGGAATCCTGCTTAAAGGGTATCTGTACGCTGGCGGATCCGCCGCTGCGCAAAATCTCCCGGGGATTGGGAAAGATCGCCCGAAACGAAGCCGATCCGGTCTGCGTATTAATGAGTCCGCTGGCCAACCGCAGCGTGCCCCGGTGTTCATATTCGATATTGCCGGGCAGTATCAGGTTCACCTTGGGCATCTCGGCGATACATTCCTGCAGGGTTTTGTCACCGCCGTTGCCGGCTACGTCCCGTGCCATTTCAAGCAGCTCTTGCTCGCTCATCGAAAAGTAGGCATAAATCCTGGAAATATCGGACACCACCGTTAACGGCCTGGTTGTAGTATTGCTTACCAAGCTCCCGATGCGATAGGGAATGTTCCCGATGACCCCGTCGGTCGGACTCTTGATTTGAGTGTACCCCAGATTCACCCGCGCGTTTTTCAGCCGCGCTTCTGCCTGGGCCAGCCGGGCTTTAGCCGACTCCAGGGTATTCCGGGCCGATTGCAGCCGGTAGTCACTGATAATATCTTGTTCGGCAAGTCCGCGCAGACGTTTGACTTCATCCTCGGCCGTGCTCACTTCGGCGCGAGCCGCTTCAACATCGGCTTCCGCCGACCGTACTTCCTGCTCGTACTGTTCACTGTTCAACTGAAACAGCAACTCGCCCTTTTCCACCACATCTCCTTCGTCGACCGGCATCTCGACGATATATCCCTGCAGGCGGGGACGGATCTCAACCGTCTGTGCTCCTTCCAGCGTGGCGGGATAACTGCTGGTCAGTTTAATCGTTCGGGGCTCGAGTTCAAGCACCGGATAGGCCTCGACCGACGAGGTCTCCTGCTGTTCGCTCTGATTTTGAGAATTACCGCATGAGAGAAGAAATAGCGCTACACCTGCGGCGAGTAACTGTTTAAACCTAAATCGATAAGAATCTGTCATAATACGTACGTAAAAATGATTTCAGTGAAATATAGCCGTCGTTTGCCCCTCGCTTTGTTACGTATATCAACCATTCTCCTCCAAATTATCCTGCCATCTTTAATCAGGCAAATTGCTTCTCTTGCTCTTTCTCTTTGGCCCGCTTTCGTTCTTTATAATTGCGGATAATTTTCCGCACGCGCAGGCTTTTGGGGGTTACCTCCAATAGCTCGTCTTTATCGATAAATTCGATAAACTGTTCGAGGCTCATTTTCTTGGCGGGATCCAGTTTTACTTCATCAGCACTCTGTGTTTCGCGATGGTTCGTCAGATTCTTCTTTTTGATCACGTTGACCACCAGGTCGTCTGAGCGATTATTGATGCCAACCACCTGTCCCTCGTATACCGGGTCGCCCGGCTCCACAAAAAAGCTCCCGCGATCCTGCAGCCCCTCGAGGCTGTAGCTGGTTACTTCGCCTTTTTCCATCGCTACGAGGGCTCCGCTGTTTCGACCGGGAATGGAACCGGCATACGGTTCATAACTCTCAAACTGCTGGTGCATGATACCGGTGCCGCGGGTCTGGGTTAGCATTTCACTGCGGAATCCGATCAATCCCCGGGAGGGCACCTTGAAGACCAGGCGGTTATTCTCGCCTTCTTTCGTCATCGAGGTCATCATGCCTTTACGCTGCTGCAGGTTGTCAATCACCCGATTGGCATAATCCTGGTGTACATCGATCACAACCTCCTCAAAAGGTTCGTGCAGCTCGCCGTCGATCTCTTTGTAGAGGACCTGCGGACGGGATACGGCGAATTCGTATCCTTCCCGGCGCATTGTCTCAGTAAGTATGGCCAACTGCAAGTCGCCGCGGCCCGACACTTTATGGACGTCCGGGTTGTCGGTCTGCTCAACTTCGATCGACACATTCGCCCGGTTCTCGCGCATCAAGCGGTCTTTCAACTGGCTGGAGGTCACATACTCGCCTTCCAGCCCGGCGTAGGGCGAATCGTTTACGCGGAAAAACATCGCCATCGTCGGTTTGTCAATATCGTAGTATTCCAAAGCGGTCATGTCGGTCGCGGCAGTAAGCGTATCCCCGATATCCACTTTTTCATAGCCGGCCAACGCAAATATGTCGCCGGCAAAGGCTTTTTCGACCGGCTCGCGTTTGAGCCCGTTAAACGTAAACAGCTTGGTCGCCTTCGCTTTCTCCTTGAGGTTGCCATGCCGGTCAAGCAATGCAATCTCCTGCTGCTGCTTAATGGTGCCCTGCTCCACGCGACCGATGCCAATACGTCCCACATAGTCGTTCCAGTCGACGCTGCTGACCAGCATTTTGAAGGGGGCGTCCAATTTCCGCTCCGGCGGGGGAATGTGATCTACAATCATGTTAAACAGCGGGGTTAAATCCTCATTCTCATCTTCAAGCTCGTGTCGGGCAATGCCGTTGATTCCCTCGGCATAAAGAATCGGGAAATCAAGCTGGTCATGGTCGGCATCGAGCATCACAAAAAGGTCAAAGATCTCGTTAAGCACCTCGTCCGGGCGGGCGTCTTTTCGGTCGATCTTGTTGATCACTACAATCGGTTCGTATCCCAGGTCCAGGGATTTTCGAAGCACAAACTTCGTCTGCGGAAGCGGACCCTCGGCGGCATCCACCAGCAGAATAACTCCGTTCACCATCTTGAGAATCCGTTCGACTTCCCCGCCGAAATCAGAGTGACCCGGCGTATCAACGATATTAATCTTGGTATCATCCCACTTGACCGTGGTATTTTTCGAACTGATGGTAATGCCTTTTTCCCGCTCCAGGTCCCCGGAGTCCATCACGCGATCGGCCACTTCCTCGTGTTCATGAAAAGTGCCGCTCTGGCGGAGCATCTGGTCCACCAGCGTGGTTTTGCCGTGGTCAACATGCGCGATGATTGCAATGTTTCGAATATCCATGTATAAAGGGTACTGTGTGTTTATGAATTATGATATAGTAATCGTCTTTCCGCTTCCTGCCTACTCCTCATCTTGCACATGTGAGCGTGATAAGCTCAATGCCCGACTACGCCGGAAAAATTGAAAGCGAATTTACAGCAAGTAATATCTCGAAGGCTTCCTTAACTTCCCGAAGTTCACTTGAAGTAAAGCTCCCAGCGCTCCCGCTGCTCAACAGCTGCCAAATATAGGGGTTTATCAGCACAATTCCTTATATTTATATATTGGTTTATACGAGAACCTCTTCATTATTATTATGTTCAGCCCCATTTCCTCTTCACGTTCAATTCGAAGTAGTTGTCAGGCTACAGCCTGAAACGTATATTGAAGCAATACACTGCTAACCCGAATTTCACTACGTGGGAATCGCTTCGCTCGGTGCTCACAAGTAGATTATTGTGAAAGTGTCATGTTGCTTTAATGCAGGGTCTTATCTTCAACAATTAATTGAAATTTTTGAAACACTCTGTCCCGACGCTACGAAAGTTTGCTCGTCTACGGCGTTAACGGATCGTACGGCTTGATCGATGTACTAATGTACATCTCCGACGCCGTCGTTCCGTCGCCTTGCAGACGAACAAATTTCTTGGTGAGAAATTCGGGCTAACCCCATATTCTTTTTAATTTTTCTATATCAAATGTACAATCCAACGTTTCCCGCCTTTCGAATCCTCACCCTGGTGATCTCCTTTTCTGTACTCCTTGTAACCTGGCAACCTGTTGAAGCACAATCGGATTCGGCTGGCGAAAACCTGGTCGGCCTATGGAAGAACATCACGATTCGCGTTGAAATGAAAACCTACAAGGGAAGCGACTCATCGGCCGCTTTTATTGCCAATGAGCGCAATTGGAATAAGACCATGAATATTAAGCCGATTCGCACCCATATTAAGGAGGACGGTTCTTATATTTCCCGCTACTATTCGCCCGACGACAGCCTGGTTATGGAGCGGCGTGGAAACTGGAAAGTGCATGGGGACACCCTGGTTATGCAAGAAACGCATCCTGCCGACAACCGATATGTTGCCTGGTTCAATCTAAAAGGCGACACGGTTCGTTTCCGAAGGGTCATGGACTGGGATAAAGACGGTGAGGCGGACGACCAATATACCGGAGTCCAGGTGCGTGTTAAATAGCTGTTCGCCCTTTACCGGCTCAGCTTGTCTGGCACCGTACCCGGGTGTAACGGGTCTTGATATAGCAGTGAAGCTATCCAGTAATCTTAAAATACCCTTAACATGCATTCAAAAGATCACAAGGAAGAGAAACAGCGAGACTTTCTGCGCTACAAATATCTGTTTGGCTTTGCCCTGCTTGCAGTTCTCATCATCGGACTCTCGGGCTGTGCCGAATCACCGGGCTTCGCCGAGGCAGCTTTGCGCGAAAAGGTAGGGTTCTGGCATGGACTGTGGCATGGATTCATCAGTCCCATTTCCTTTTTTATTTCCCTGTTGGACGCTGACGTCTCCATGTACGCCATTTACAATAACGGGGGCTGGTACGACTTCGGTTTTGTGCTCGGTGCCGGAATTCTGTTTGGCGGATCGCAGCATACCTGATGGAAATAACAGGGATACGTTATACAACTGTAGAAAAATCAAATCTTTGACATAACTCATGTATGGCGTCCTATATCCAAAAAACCTTTAATAAATGGAAAGTTCAGTGAAACCCGGGCGGCGGTTCCGAAGCATTAAAATTTTCTGGATAAAAAGCTGTATTGACTTCTGAAGTAAAAAAGGCAATCAATTGTTAATTGCTAATTAACAAAGAAAAGTTTCCGAGCAAGGAACCGCCGCACGGGTTTCACTGAACTCCAGCAGCCAGATATCACGACATTACACCGGGTCAAGATTTTGCCCCTCTATTCCAGCTTGTCAAGACGACTCCCACCGCAACGATGAAGAGACTGATCACGTCCGTTGACTGCAGTTTATCCCCGAAAGCTACCCATGCCATAAGCATGGTGACGGGAGGTCCCAGGTAAAATAAACTCGCCACCCGGGTGGCGTCGATCCGCCCCAGCAAAAGCCACATGAGAGCATAGGCTCCCAGGGAGACGACCACGATCAGCCAGAGCATGGACCAAATGAAAGTGGTATTCACCTGTACCATCAATCCCTCTACCATGATCGCCGGAACCGTCACTGCCAACGCAGTTCCCAGGCTCTGATAAAAAAGCATCATGTCTACCGGCAGTCGATGCGCATTGCCCTCCACCTCCATTTTACGCTGTATCAGGCTCGCCACGGTTATGGCAACGACCGATCCAAAGGGAATAAAATAGGCGAAAACGGCGTTGAGATCCGAAAAATCCACCCGGGGAAACACCGCAACGGTAACTCCCACAAAACCCACCACTAATCCCAACCAACGGTGAAGGGGAGTGTGCTCACCGACCAGCACTCCGGACAATGCTCCCGTAAGCATCGGTTGAAGGGCCACTATCAAAGCAACGATACCGGCGGGCACCCCGTATTGCAGGGAGAAGAAAACACAACCGAGCCAGACCCCGTGTGCCAGTATACCCAGTGTCATAGCTATTAAAACCGCATGCCACCCCGGCCATCTTAAGCGGGATCGTATAAAGAGGTACCCCATGATAATAAAGGACAAAGGCCAATACCTCCAGAACAGCAAGGTAAAAGGGTCGGCATAGGGCAAGGCATATTCGGCACCGATAAATCCAGAGTTCCATAGCAGTACAAACGCACTGGCTAATATCAACGTTACATGTGCCGGTGAATCCACCCGGAGATATTTTAGCATGGGAAACGAATATGCATATAGCTCTTACTTAAAAAGACAGCCTTTGATTTATATTTAGCTTATTTGTCCTATAGCCTGGCTTTATCAGAGAATCGGAAAGGAAGGGGCCACTCTAAAACAACCCGCTGATATTCCCGTCTTCATCCACGTCCACATCCAGGGCCGAAGGATGCTTGGGCAATCCGGGCATCAACATCATGTTGCCACAGACAACGACCAGGAATCCGGCTCCGGCCGACAGGCGAATGTCGGTAACGGTTAGGGTCCAGCCGCTGGGAGCTCCTTTTTTGGTTTTGTCATCGCTTAACGATGCCTGTGTTTTAGCCACACAAATAGGCAGGTCCTCGTATCCCAATTGTTTCACGTGCTTCAATGCCTTTCTGGCTGGCGTCTCCAGGTAAATGTCGTCGGCCCCGTAGACATTCTTAGCAAGCTTTTCAATTTTCTCCTCTACCGTATCCTCAAGCGGATACAAGGTCGTCGGCTGGGCAGGTTCATCAGCGGCATCCACCACTGCATCGGCCAGGTCGGCCGCCCCGGCTCCTCCCGACTGAAATGCGGTATGGGGGACGCAATCGATATCGCGTTCTTCACACCACTCTTTGATCCAATCAATTTCCCGGTCGGTATCACTGGAAAACCGGTTCAAGGCCACGATCGACGGAACGCCAAACTTTTTCAGATTTTCAATATGGCGCTCCAGGTTGGGCATGCCTGCCTTAAGTGCCTTCATATTTTCTTCCTCTAAATCTTCAGCGCCACCATGCCATTTCAACGCCCGTGCCGTAGCAACCAGCACCATTGCCGAAGGCCACAGGTCGGTTTTTCGTCCCACGATATCAAAGAACTTCTCGGCCCCCAGATCGGCTCCGAAACCGGCTTCCGTAACGACATAATCTGCGAATTTCAATCCGATGCGGTTGGCCAGAATGCTGTTGGTTCCATGTGCGATATTTGCAAACGGACCGGCATGAACCAGAGCGGGGACATTTTCGGTTGTCTGCACCAGGTTGGGCATAATGGCTTCGTTAAGCACCACGGCCAGCGCACGTTGGGCATTCAACTCACTTGCCTCCACCGGTCGACCCTCGCGGGTGTAACCGATAATCATACGCCCCAGTCGCTCTTTTAAATCCTGTCGCGATTCAGCCAGGGCCAACACGGCCATAATTTCAGAGGCTGCCGTAATAATAAATCCTGATTCACGAGGCACGCTATTGCCCGCGCCGCCAAGCCCGATGGTTACTTTTCGGAGGGCCCGGTCGTTCATATCCATTGCCCGATCCCAGCTCAAGCGCGTTACATCCAGGTTCAACTCATTGCCCTGGTGCAGGTGGTTATCGATCATCGCGGCCAGCAGGTTGTGAGCCGTGGTAACCGCGTGCAGATCGCCATTGAAATGCAAGTTAACTCGTCCACTCGGCTCAATCTGGGACTGTCCGCCGCCGGTACCGCCTCCTTTAATCCCAAAGACGGGACCCAGGGAGGGCTCGCGCAGCGTCACCAGTGCACGGTGTCCCTGGTGTTGCAATCCCTGGCTCAATCCAATGCTGGTAAGTGTTTTTCCCTCACCGGCCCGGGTGGGAGTCATAGCGGTAACCAGGATCAACTTGCCGTCTTTTCTTTCGGCCCGGTTACGCAGGGCGCGAAGTCGTATCTTGCCGGTATACTTCCCATAGAATTCAAACTCTTCCTCTTCCAAACCGAACTCGGCCATGAAATGCCGCATATGCTTCATCTGGCCGGATTGCGTCTCAACACTCTCCATTACCTTGTGCTCCTGGTCCATTATTTAATATTTGTGATTTCAATTGAAAATAGTAAAAGCTTTGTGAACCCCCAATACCCGCTCACAGTTTAAATTCGATCTTAATCGCATTCAATAAGTTTTTCTAATGAGCCGGCTATGACTTTCCCCGGTATTTTTGCTATAATCAGGGAGTAATCCCTCTTAAAGCGACAAGGGACGTTGGGTCATAAATCTTATATGGACAATCGCATTTTGCGATACCGGGTATAAATTTCTTGCAGCTCGTTCCAGGAGTTTGTTAAAATCGATCTTGCCCGATTAAAGAGCTTCGATTTATATCTATCGATAAAATTAATTGATTTCTAACATTTTAGGTTTTTTAATCATGAATCGTCAAACTTACCCTATATTCAAACGATTTTTCCGCACCATTTTTGTCGGACTTTTTACCGCCTTAATACCCTTGGTTTCGGCCTGCGCCCAAAACACCGAAGATACACTCACGACTCTTGACTACAAGGTAAAAAGCGAAGTTTTTGTCGAGGATCTTACGCAACCATGGGGGATCGACTTTATTGACGCCGAGACA
>Ga0207771_101481_pt1 | contig 9940 bp, 7 predicted proteins | sample A23M2SouthBayCA_2_FD_187731 | JGI IMG/M metagenome (GOLD analysis project Ga0207771, IMG submission 187731) | Aerobic enrichment media microbial communities from Eden Landing Ponds, California, USA - A23 M2 (2) (SPAdes) | ecosystem: Environmental > Aquatic > Marine > Unclassified | place...
GCTTTAGAATTACAGCGGAGAAATTCTATCCGTGCGATTCTACATTCAATTAACCTAAATCACAGCAATTCGACGCTAGTGCGGGAACTTACACCTCGACGACGGAGTTAGAAAGTGTTCCAATACCCTCGATCCCAATTTCAATGTTGTCGGCAGCCCGAAGCGTAAATTCGTCCTCTGGAACTAGCGATGTCCCGGTCAAAAGGACGGAAGTCTGAGGTAAAGAGTTATGATCGGAGTAGTAGCTAACTAACTCTTCGACCGTCCGTACCATTTCGCTCGTATTCGTCGACTCCTCGTAAACGATCTCGTCGTCTCGACGGATAGACATCCACATCTCAAGCGTGTGGGGATCCTCGAGGGACGCAGCCGAACGGATGCACGGACCGAGTGCACAACATCGATCGTACACTTTCGCCTGAGGGAGATACAAAGGATTTTGTCCCTCGATGGATCGGCTGCTGACGTCGTTTCCGATGGTGTATCCGATGACCTTTCCGTAACTCATAACCACTCCGAGTTCGGGTTCCGGGACGTCCCACTCCGAATCCCGACGGATACCGACTGCCTCATTTGGTCCGACGGTCCGATCAGCCGTTGCTTTGAAGAACAACTCCGGCCGGTCGCTCTGGTAGGCGTCCAAATATATCTCTGGCATCGAACTCTCCGTTTTGCGAGCCTCTTCGCTAATACGATAGGTGACTCCTGCCGCCCACACCTCGTCAGGTGACAATGGCATCGAGAGCGGTCTCTCTTCGAGAACTTCTCTCGAAAGAGGGGCCGCATCTTCGATCAACATCTCGGCAATGGTGTCGATTGACTGATTTGTGACTGCAGCCCCTTTCAAAATGTCCTCGAACCGTTGAACCGAGGGTGTGGCTTCAGCGAGGTTAAACAGTGACTTGCCTCGTTCTACGATAAGTTGCTGCTGGTGATCGTTCCACAGGTGATAATACCGCATCTCGCTGTTTCTTTTGGGCAGATGGTTATAATTCTACTGGACGCCAATCATATTATAAATATATTGCGTCCTGACTGCCACTCACGATTAATTCCTTTTTCGGAAGTTAACTTTCAAAGAGCAATGATTATTTATATTCCTACGACAAATTCCACCGTGTGGTGACCTCATACCAGAACTACGTGGATGGTGAGTGGAGAGAACCGTCGAATGGCGAATATTTCGAAACTACAGACCCCGCGAGCCCCAACGACGTTGTTGCCGAATATCCACGATCGGTGGCTAAAGACGCGAACGCCGCTGTCGAAGCCGCCGTTTCGGCTCAAGGCGATTGGGCCGCCACGCCTGCCCCTGAGCGCGGCGCAATTTTGCGCGGCGCCGGTTCGATTCTCGCGGACAGGAAGGAGGAACTCACCCAATTGCTCATAAGAGAAGAGGGGAAGACACACGCCGAGGCGAGCGGAGAGGTACAACGGGCCGTCGACATCTTCTATTACTTTGCTGAAAAAACGCGGGATCTTGGAGGGAGCGTAAAATCTTCGAGTAAACCACAGAGCGGGCTCTACACGGTCGATGTGCCAGTCGGCGTTGCTGCGTTGATCACGCCGTGGAACTATCCCATCGCGATACCAGCTTGGAAGCTCGCGCCCGCGCTCGCAACAGGTAACACGGTCGTACTCAATCCGGCATCGCTTGCCCCCGGCGTCGCAGTCGAACTGTTCGAGGCATTCGATGAAGCAGGACTCCCACCCGGCGTCGCGAACGTCGTTACCGGGCCCGGCAGCACCGTCGGCGATGCGGTAATCTCTCACGATGGCGTTGACGCCGTTTCGTTCACCGGGTCGAGCAAGGTTGGCGAGGCCGTGTACTCCAAGGCGACGGACAACGGAAAGCGCGTACAGACCGAACTCGGCGGGAAGAATCCCACCATTGTCACGCCCAGCGCCGACCTCGAAGAAGCGGCCGATCTCGTCAGTGCGGGTGCTTTCGGCGTGACCGGACAAGCGTGTACTGCTTGTTCCCGAGCGATCGTACACACTGACATCTACGAGGAATTCGTCGACGCTGTCGTCGCACGTGCGAACGAGATCGACGTGGGTCCCGGTGAAAACTCCGATATGGGTCCACAAATCAGCGAGAACGAACTCGAGGGAACCCTCGAATACGTCGATATCGCGGAGAAAGACGGCGCGAATCTCGAGATCGGAGGCGGAAGGCCCGATGGCGACCGATTACGGGAGGGATACTTCGTCGAACCGACCGTCTTTTCGGATGTCGATCCTGACCACCGGATTGCACAAGAGGAGGTTTTCGGCCCTCTTCTCGCCGTCATCGAGGCTGAAAGCTTCGAAGACGCACTCACTGTCGCTAACGGTACATCTTATGGGTTGTCTGCCTCTATCGTCACAGACAGTCACACTGAAGCGGAGCGATTCGTCCGTGAAGTCGAGGCGGGCGTCGCCAAGGTCAACGACAAGACGACCGGACTCGAGCTACACGTTCCGTTTGGCGGGTTCAAACAGTCCTCGAGCGAAACGTGGCGTGAACAGGGCGAGGCCGGAATCGGATTCTACACGATCGAAAAGACCGTGTACAATAGTTTTTAACGGCTTCTCCTCGGGCGTTCGGAACTAGTACCGCCCTCTATCCTACTCTCGTTTCACGGTGTGTTCGAGGGTACCGACGCCTTCGACGGTCACTTCGACGGTGTCTCCGTCCTCGAGTGGTCCGACACCGGCGGGAGTTCCGGTCGAGATGATGTCCCCTCGCTCGAGTGTCATATATTGAGTCACTTCTGATACGAGTTCTTCAAGCGAGAATATCCACTCGCTCCGCGAGGACGATTGTCTCGTTTCTCCGTTTACGGCGAGCTCGACGCGAGCATCCCCAGGGACGTGTTCGGGGTCGGCCACGACGGGTCCGATCGGCGCAGCGTTATCGAATGCTTTGCCGCGGACCCAGTTCTGTTCAACCCGTTGATCGTCTCGGTTGGAGAGGTCGTTCACGCACGTGAAACCCGCAACAACGTCCATTGCGTCAGTTTCATCGACATTTCGACACTGTGTTCCGATGACAATACCTATCTCCGCTTCGAACTCTACCTGGTCTTTGTTGCGCGGGAGTACCACGGTGTCGCCGTGGCTGGAAATTGTGTTGGGCGGTTTCAAGAACAACATCGGTCGATCCGGGATCGACATATCCTCCTCTGCGGCGTGATCGGCGTAATTGAGACCGACGCACACGATTTTAGTCGGCTCTACAGGAGGCAAGATAGTGAGTTCGGACGGGTCATAGGTTCCCGTGTTGAGGACAATCTCGTCGTCGATCCATTCGCCGTTCCGAATACTTCCTGCATCGTCGCGAACGCGTACTCGTCGCATACTTGTCAACGGGAATTCCACCTATTAAAAGATATTGGCTCGGTCGGAGTGAGTCTCGATTACGTTCGAGAGCTTTGTACCGGTCGCGAGGGACGAGCAGTAAACAGCGTACTGCACTTATGGCTCTTGTCATCGCTAAACCGATTACTATTGCTAAAGCCGTTCTTTTGCTTGCGTTCAGAATAGATGAACAGGTTGAAATAGGCGTAAGGAGAGAGTGGACCTATGGGACAAGAGGCAAAGAATCCGGTTAAAGCTGCGGAGACCACCTTTGAAATCATCCAGGCACTCAAAGAACTCGACGGCGCCGGCGTGACTGAACTTGCGACGCACCTCGATCTTCCAAAGAGCACAGTTCACAACTACCTGAGCACGCTTCACCAGGAAGAATACATCGTGAAGTCAGGTTCGGAGTACGAGGTGGGTATCAAGTTCCTGGAGTTGGGCAACTACGCTCGCGATCGGATGAGAATCTACGAAATCGCCAAGCCGGAGATCGACAGTCTCGCCGACCAAACCGGAGAGTTAGTCAATCTCCTCGTCGAAGAACACGGGAAAGGCGTCTACATCTACCAGGCGGCGGGACAGCAGTCAGTGCGCGTCGATTCCTCAGTCGGTTCCCGCGTCTATCTTCACGCGACCGCATTCGGCAAGGCAATGCTGGCGAACTACTCCCCGGAGCGGGTCGATCGGATCATCGAGTCTCACGGCCTGCCACAGTTTACCGATCGAACGTCAGCGACCAGAGCGGAGCTGGAGAGCGATTTCGAGACCATCCGAGACCAAGGATACGCGATCGACGACGAGGAGCGTCTCAGCGGACTCCGCTGTATCGGTACCGAAATTAAAGCGAACGACGGGCGTGTTCTCGGCGGGGTCAGTATTAGCGGTCCGGTGAACCGATTGAACGGATCCTATCTGAGGGAGGAACTGCCGGACATACTGCTCGAGACCGCGAACGTTATTGAACTCAACATCACCTATTCCTGAACGGGGCTCAGTAAACTGTTTACGACTGGTCGACACCTTCGCTGACGACCCCCAGGAGGGGGTCCCCAGATATCGATTCGGCAAATCCGTTCCTCGGTAAATCGCGGCCTCGATTCCGACGCTCGATCTATGGAGACGGTCACAGAGTCAGACCCGTTAGGAGTCACTCGACACGTAATGGAATTACAAAACTAATATTGTAATACCTGTACTCGTGAAACTGTAATTCATTTTAAAATACACCCTCTTGATTCTGATTACGTCACCGCCCTAATACTAATCGTCTCTCCGGACAGCATAGGAGTAATAAATTCATTCACTGAATATCACCTATTTCTACAATAATTTTCTGAATATTTGGAATAGATACAAAAACAATTATTCATAATAACTGAACGCGATGGGCGCGGTAGTACGAGTGTCGGTAGGTAAAATGACGACTGACACGGGGTCCGATACGGCCAAGGGGTATCGATTCCGACGACACAATACGGTCGCCCGAGAGGAGGTGAGGTTTCTAAATTCAGGCACCTGATCCGGGAGACGACATCCTGATTGGGGATACAAATCGTTCAAAGCTTGCGTTGCGCGACTGCTGCGGTTGGATACCGTTTCAGTACTCACGAGCTAGGGAACGATCGGGTCGTATCGCCGTGGTAAGACGAAACCGCTCAACCGACGAAGTGCTCGACCGGAGATAGCTTTCCACATATTGGAACAGCGGGAATGAAAGTCGCTCCCCGATGGAAGAAATGGCTACGGAACCTTTGGTTCTGGTCACGTCTGGAACCTGCGTCTCCCAGGAAAGAACAGTAGCGGGCGATTTACTGACCGCGGAGTGTCGGACGAAGTCGACCAATTGTGCGAGAAAGTCTTCGGCTTTTCCCCTAGAAACTAACCGCTTCACCGACGTAGCGACTACTCCAGATCTACAGTAGTGGTTTGGTGCGGACGGTCACTCGAGTTCCGATGTACCGGAATGAGGGAGATCCTTGCCACCGAATACCGCTTCGGTCTTCCAGAGCCGTAACGCGAGTGCATCGTCCCATTCACTCACGAACTGATTCAGAAGTCCGCCAACGGCCTGCGGACAGACACCGCTCGAACCACATCCTGATCAGTAACTAATGACCACTGCTTCTACCGTACGACACGGTCACCCCGGCCTGGAATCGCCTGATGCATCCAACTCCGTGCGGCTAGCATTACGGCGTCGATCGGGACGTTACTCGGCCGACTCCGCGGGAAACGCCTCTTCGCCAACGCTGTTTTTCTGGCCGGGGGTACGCCTTGGCCGCAGGGGGCCCGTCACCGTCTCGATCTTCGATTTCAATACTCTCCGACGGAACGGGAACCCCGCAGATCACGTCTTCACGGACCCGCTGAACGAAATCTGACGGGATCGGGATCAAAATACTTATTAGACGTAGATATCATCCTCCAGTATGACCGAGAAGTCACTGGCACAGGTGTTGCAGTCGGTCGAAAATCCTGCCGAGACGTTCCGAAATACCGATCTCGGCTGGCAACCGTACGTCTTCGAGGACGAGTACACGAACTGGATCGAAGAACAACGGGCAGTCGCTAAATCCTGTGCCGTCGTGGACCAGTCTTACCATATGGAAATACTCGAAATCGAGGGCCCCGACGCCGTGGATCTACTCGAATCGCTCTCGGTAAACAGCTTCCAAAAGGTCAGAGACGGCGATCCTCCACAGGCGATCAATTACCTGACTTGCAATCCGGACGGATACGTGATCGGCGACGTCATCGTCTTTTATCTCGGCGAGAACAGATTCTCCTCAGTCGGCTCCGAGTGGATCAACAACTGGATTCGATACAACGCCGAGGCGGGCGAGTACAACGTCGATTTGGAGATACCGTACCATCCCTTCGACGATCAGGACCCCCCGGAATTCAGGTTCCAGGTGCAGGGTCCCCACGCAATGGACGTTATGGAAGAGGTCGCTGACGGTTCGCTCCCCGACATCTCGTTCTTCGAGATGGATACGATCGAAATAGACGGTGTTCGAACGTTCGCACTCGGTCACGGGATGGCCGCGATGCCCGGTCTCGAGATCTTCGGTCCTCACGAGCATCACGACGAGGTTCTCGACAGCATCCTCGAGGTGGGTGAACAGTACGGCATTCGGCAACTGGGGACACAGGCCTACAAGACGGGGAAAATCGGCTCGGGATGGTTCGTTGCGGCGGTGCCTGCCATCTACGAACACGACGAACTCCAGGGCTATCGGGAGTGGTTAGACGCAGACAGTATGGAGGCCAACCTCTCGATCGGCGGAAGCTACGAGTCTGACGATATCACGGACTACTATATGAACCCCATCGAGCAGGGGAAATCTCACTTAATCGACTTCGACCACGACTTCGTCGGCAAAGACGCCTTGCAAGAGATGATGGAGCAGGAACAGCGCGAGCGAGTCACTCTCGTCTGGGACGTCGACGACGTCGTCGACGTCTACGCGTCGTTGTTCCGAGAAGGTGAGACGAGCAAGTTCATCAACCTACCTGATGTTGCGACCCGCTGGTCGGCGATGCATTACGACAAGATCGTCGACGACGGTGAAATGATTGGGCTATCGAAGTACCCCGGGTATCTCTCGTACGAGCGTGAGATGCTCTCGCTCGCAGTGGTGGACCCCGAGTACAGCGAACCCGGGACAGAAGTGTCGTTCGTATGGGGAGACAAGACGAAGAAACAGCGTGTCGAGCGTCACGAACCCGTCGAGATTCGCGCGACGGTGGCCAACGCTCCGTACGTCAAAGGTGGACGGACGAATCTATAGGGGAACTCGTTTGTCTCAGTCCTGATGTGCGGACTGTTGTTCCTCCTGTTCTGATAGAAGGAGTTATAATGGTTTAATACGTTTATCTCTCCGATCGGATCTATGAGTTACAGAGCTGGTATTATCGGCACTGGAGGGATAGCGGGAATGGGCATCTTGGGTATGCACGACGAGGAAGACATCGGAGAAAAGAGGTTTCAAGCGAGTCACGCCGGTGGATACCAGGCGACATCGGATATCGAACTCGTTTCGATAGCGGACACAGACGAACAGAAACTAACCAAATTCGGCGAGGCCTGGGGCATCCCGTCAACCCAGCAGTATCTAGATCACGAGGAGATGACTGCACGGGAAGAGTTAGACGTGGTATCTGTGTGTACTCCCTCCTTTCTCCACCACCGCCACGTCATTGACGCTGCCCGTTCGGCCTCGAATCCGGATGTCATCTGGTGTGAGAAACCGATCGCATCGTCCGTTACCGCTGCTGAGGAGATGATCTCCGTCTGTGCGGACACCGATACGGAGCTACTAGTTAATCACTCATTCCGGTTTACGGACAAACTGCAACAGCTTGCGCGACTCATTCACGAGGAGAACATCCTCGGCGATGTCCACTCGGTGGCAACCCAGTTTCGAATGGAACTACTTCGAAACTCCACGCACCTCTTGGATACGCTCGTCTATTTGCTCGATTCCCGCGCAAAACGAGTCAGCGGACACATAACCGGAGAGAACGAAGCAGTGGACTCACTCGGTGCTGGCCAGTCAGTTGAGGACGCGGGCGGTGGCGGGTTCGTGTTAATGGATGACGGAACGTTTACAACCATCGACTGTACCATCCCGCGCAACGATTCCTCGATGATGCTTCAGTTCATCGGGTCTGAAGGGAAACTCTATCTGAACAACGATGACAGTGACTGGCGATACTGGCGACTCGATGACGGTATGCATATCGAGGAACCGCTACCGGGAATCGAGGGCGCGTGGACCTGGAACCGGGATTATCAGAACGCGTTTCCCAACGCTGCCAACCACATCCAGTCGTTACTCACTGGCGACGTTGAAAACCACTCGCCCGGTACTGCGGCGTTACGGTCGCTCGAGATCGTCGTTGGATTCTATATTTCCTATTATACGGGGAGCCAGGTCGACATTCCGCTCCAGCGGCCACTTCGGGATGTCGAGATCTCCTCGTGGTAGCCGACCCACAGAACATACAATCGAAGTTAAGCACGGATCATTCCTGTAGAATCAGGAGAGAAACTCACTCCGGTAAGACCGGTTACGTTAGGACGATCACTTTCTTTCGTTGTGGAGTGCTGTCCGCTCAAGATCGTTATCCGGAGCACCGAGCAGTCCACTTCGGTCCGTTTTCGCTCGGTGGAGAGAGGCAGTCGTCTTGTCGAACTGGTCTTCGTCCCCGGCTTGTTCGAAGTTCGTTACGTAGAGTGTCCGCAGATCCGGACCCCCGAAAGCGCAGTTTGTCGGTTGATCTGCGGGGAACGGATGGGTCTCCAGGACTCGGCCATTTGGAGCGAACACGTATATCATCGGCCCTGGCCCGTTATTCTCGCCTCCTGCCGTCGCGACGATATTACCTTCCTCGTCGAGGCACATACCGTCGATCGATCTGTGGGGAAAGAAGTTGTGGAGGACTTCGAAATCCCCAACAGAGCCGTCGTCGTGGACCGTATATGCCCTGAGCTCTCGGTTCCCCCTTCCCCACTTGTGGTGGGTCTCCGCGACGTAGAGCGTGGATTTGTCCGGGGAGAGGAGAATCCCGTTCGGTTTCTCGGTGTCGTCAATCACCTGTTTGAGGTTCCACTCATTGTCCCCAACTGGGTCCGCCCGATACACCGCACCGTAATCGAAATCGAACCCCTCGTCGTGAACAGGGTAGTTCGGGTCGGTAAACCAGATACGGCCCTCTCCATCGATCACCAAGTCGTTTGGAGCGTTAAGCCGTTTGCCCTCGTACTCGTCCGCGACCACTGTCACACGGCCGTCCTCCTCGTAACGAACAACTCGCCGTGGGCCCTTCCCCTCACAGCCATAGAGGTGTCCATCCGGCCCGTACTTGAGACCATTTGCCCCGTTCGTACCGGTCCGAATCGTCGTCCACTCACACGTGATATGATCGATTTGGAGGATTCGGTCGCTCGGAAAGTCACTGAATATCAACCCGTCTCCGTCCCAGACGGGCCCCTCTGTCAATGCGAAACCATCGGCTATTTTTTTGAACTCCCAGCTCATTGCACACTTGCTCTCAATTCTCATCGGAATATAAATGTATCCGATGCATCTCAGGCCACACCAGCTTTCGGCTTCGCGCCAGGGAGTCCTTCGTCTCCCTCGATAGAGGATCCACGTTTGGACTCTGGGTCGCTCTTCAGCCTCAGTGATCAGTGCTTCGGTGCCGTCCACCTCAACGCCGTCGGATCGAACCGAGGTATTCACCGTCAGGCCTGATTGGTCGGCAGGAACAGGTGGTGGCGTTACTGTTTTTTGATTTCCCGTCTCATCTTCGTCGATAACACCGACGCTCGTTCCATCAACCGTGAAACGTTTGGCAGCCACGCATCTTGCCCGTTCATCGACAACCGTTCGGTCGTAATTGAAAGGAGATCCAGTTTTAGACCTCGTACAGTACGAAATAAGTGCGAAAACGGCCCTGTCTCTCCGTCCTTACCAACCCGTTGGAGAGCCCTTACTGCTACGCTGAATTCACTCGCTTACGTCACCGATAACGCCTTCTTCAGCCAACCGTTCGATTTCGCCTTCCTCATATCCCCAATCCCCCA
>Ga0207771_101483_pt1 | contig 9939 bp, 10 predicted proteins | sample A23M2SouthBayCA_2_FD_187731 | JGI IMG/M metagenome (GOLD analysis project Ga0207771, IMG submission 187731) | Aerobic enrichment media microbial communities from Eden Landing Ponds, California, USA - A23 M2 (2) (SPAdes) | ecosystem: Environmental > Aquatic > Marine > Unclassified | place...
CCCGGCTGCGCGAGCCGACCTTTCGCGTCTCGAGGACGCCGCGCTCGACGAGTTCGTTGAGTTTGTTGTGGGCCGTGCGGCGGGAACAGTCGACTGCCTCCATGACGTCGGTAGCGGTCAGGGGGCGCGCAGCGTCCTGCCGCTGGTCGAAGACCTCGATGACGGCACTGAGCGGAACGGCCTCGACCGACCCGTCTGCGATATCCCCTTCTCGGGGCCCTGCCATAGGAGTCTGTAACGAAATAAAACGGATAAACGTTTTCACCCGAGAACCACTCGCGAAGTAGTGGTATGGGTGGGCGTGACACCCTCATACGACTGCAGAAGCCGGTAAACACGTGTGAACGGCCCCGTCGGCGGCTGGAATCGGACGAGTGGGACTACCTTCTCCATCCGGACCAGGCAGGAAACTCCTTCATTGTACGTATCGTAGCCTCGTTCGGCGAGCAGTCGCAAAATTCGCCGGAAGAACGCCGCAATTTACCTCACACGTCTGCACCGGACAGGCGACGTTCGATTTCCATTTTTCCAATTGACGCGGTGTGTTACAATCGGGATGGAGGCGACGTACGCGCCGAATTCCGGGCTATCGGTTTCGATGAGCCTGTCTCAGTACTTGCTCTATCCAAAAGTATAAGTGATGCCAGTTTGGTTCTAGCGCCATGCCAGAACGTGACGGTGGCAACTGGCAGGGGCGCATCGACCGGAGAACGTACCTCATCGGCGCAGGGAGCGCCGGAATCACGGCCCTCGCTGGGTGTAGCGGGGACGGCGGCGATGGCGGCGATGGCGGCGACGGTGGCGACGGAGGCGACGGTGGCGACGGCGGCGGTAGCGGCGATGGCGGCGACGGTGGGACGACCGGTGACGGCGGTGGTGGCGGAACGATCCAACTCGGTGCCCTGAATCCGTTCAGCGGCGGGCTCGGGTGGATCGGTGGGAACGCCCGGCGAGCCTACGCCACGGCACTGCACCAGATCAACGAGAACAGCGAGGGTGTCCTCGACGGAATGACCATCGAGATGAACGAACAGGACACCCAGACGAATCCGCAGGAAGCCCTCAGCGGCTTCGAGACGCTCGCTGCCAACGACGACATCCCGGGGATCGTCGGCCCGTCCAGTTCGACGGTGCCGAACCTCGTCCAGCCGGTACAGGACGCGGAGATTCCCATGATCACGATCATGGCCGGGACGATTCAGCTCGACGACGTCGGCGGCGAGTGGTTCTGGCGGAACGTCCCGAGCGACGGGGTCGGCGGCCGCGCGGCCGCACGGTACAGCTACGAGGAACTCGGCCACGAGACGATGGCGCTGGCGTTCAAGGACGACCGTGGCTCGCAGAGCTTCTCGCTGGCGGTCGGGGAGTTCTTCGAGGCGCTCGGTGGCGAGGTCGTCAACGAAACGCCGCTCGCGCTGGAGACCGACTCCTACCGCAGTGAGATCCAGACGCTCATGGACGCGGACCCCGACATCGTCCAGATGACGGCCGGGACCGAGATCAGTTCGCTGTTCATCAACAACTACACCGAACTCGGCGCGGGCGACGAGTTCAACCTCACACTGTCGAACGACGTCCTCACGGCGGACTTCATCGAGACGGTCGGCGCGGACGCCATCGAGGGTATGGTCGGGCAGGCCCCCGCTCCGGGGCCGGCCCACGAGCAGTTCGCGGAGACCCACCAGCAGGTCCACGACACGGCTCCAGGCACGTTCGCCGCGACCGCCTACGACGCGGTCAACCAGTTCGCCCTCGCCTTCGAGGCACAGGGTGCCGTCGAGCGCCAGGCGATCCCGGAGCAACTCACGAACATCTCCAACCCGCCGGGGACGAAGGTCTCGACGTTCGCCGAGGGGAAAGAGGAACTCGCGAACGGCAACGAGATCAACTACCACGGCGCGGGCAACCCGCAGAACTTCGACGACAACGGGAACGTCCTCGGTCCATTCCAGGCGCTGCAGGCAGTGGACGGGGAGTGGACGGCACAGACCACCTACTCCGCCGAGGAACTGGCAGAGTGAACTCGGTCGTCTCCCCGGGCGATACCGCACCGCTGTCCGGCGGTGCCCTGTCAGCGACGGCCGGGGGAGTCTTCGCGCGACCGTGCGGCCGTCTCGGTCGCTCGCTGCGAGAGCCGCCGGTGACCTGCCCGACCGGTCGGGATCACCGGGCGACGTACCGTGTCAGGACATGACACTACACACGACGGAACCCGTTTCGCGGGACCGGACCCAAACTGTCCGCGAGTGGCTCCCGGGAGCGTCCCGCGACCCGCGGGTGAACGAGACGAAACGTCTGATACTACTTCGAGAATGATCATCGAGAGACGCGGACGGACGGAGGCTGTATAGCATGGCGGTGTCGTTTTCCCTCGTCATGGTCACCCTGATCATCGTCGGGATCTACGCGATCCTGGCGATCGGGATGAACATGCACTGGGGGGACACGGGACTGTTGAACTTCGCACACGCCGGCTTCTTCGCCGTCGGGGCGTACACCTCGGCGATCCTGACGACTGAGGTCACCGAAACCGGATTGCTCGCCAGTCGGACCGTGGGATTCGACTTCCCGATCGTCGTCGGCATGATCGCCGCACCGATCATGGCCGGACTGTTCGGACTCCTCCTCGGGATTACGAGTATCCGACTGGAAGGGGACTACCTCGCGATCGTCACGCTCGCCGGCGCGGAGACGGCCCGACTCATCATCTCGAACGAGGCCTGGCTCACGAGCGGGGTACAGACGCTGAAGAACATCCCCCGGCCGCTCGACGGGAGCCTGCCGGCGTTTCTCCCCTACGACCTGTTTTACTTCGGGCTCGTTCTCCTCGTGTTGTTGGGGAGCTACGTCCTGTTCAGGCACCTGGCGAACGCGCCCTTCGGCCGCGTCCTCCACGCGATCCGCGAGGACGAGGACGTCCCGAAGGCGCTGGGGAAAGACACCGGCCGGTTCAAGCTCAAGTCCTTCGCGCTCGGTGCTGCCGTCGCCGGGCTGGGCGGGTCGCTCTGGGCGCACTACGTCTACGCCATCCAGCCGACCATGTTCCTGCCCAACCTCACGTTCTCGATCTGGGCGATGGTCATCATCGGCGGGGCCGGGAGCTACATCGGCGCGATCGCCGGTGCCGTCATCGTCACCGGCATCCGACAGATCACCCGGTTCCTGCCGGGCGACATCCCCCTCGGCAACGAACTGCCGTACCTCCGGCTGATCGTCATCGGCGTGCTCCTCATCGCCGTGCTGTACTACCGGCCATACGGGATGTTCGGAGACAAGGAACGGTCGCTCGCCGGCATGAGCGGAGGGGGTGAGTGACGATGGTCGTCGATCCACAGTTCATCTGGAACGGACTGGTCGTCGGCAGTCTGATCGCACTCGCCGCACTGGGGCTGACGCTCCTGTTCGGCCTGCTGAACTTCATCAACATCGCCTACGGCGATTACATGGCGTTCGGGGCCTACTTCGCGCTCGCGGCGAACGTCGGGTTCGGCCTCCCGATCGTCGTCTCGATACTGATCGGTGCGATCGGGGGCGGAATTCTCGCTGTCGTCGTCCACAAGTTCGTCTTCAGCAAGTTCATGGACCGCAGCCCGATCGTGTTGCTGGTCGTCTCCATCGGGATGGCGTTCATCCTCAGAAACGTGATACGCATCTTCTGGTCGACGGACCCGCAGTACTACGCCGTGCCGGTCGAGGAGGGCCCGTCGCTCCTCGGTGTCACGTTCCTGCCCGAACAGGTGGCCATCATCGCGGCCAGCCTCGTCGTTCTCGGCCTCCTGTTCCTGTTGCTCCACCGGACACGTATCGGGATCGCGATGCGGGCCGCCTCCGACGACACCGACCTGGCGCGCCTGCGCGGGATCGACACGAAGCGGCTGGTCATCTACATCTCGCTGGTCGGCGGCATCATCGCCGCGTTCGCGGGCATCATGCTCGGCCTGGATTCGAATCTCCGGCCGAACATGGGGTTCATCGCGCTCATCCCCATCTTCGCCGCGGTGATTCTCGGCGGGATCGGTGACCCGACCGGGGCCGTCATCGGCGGGTACGTCATCGGGATCGGCCAGGAAGTGAGCGTGGCCTTCATCCCGTCGGAGTACAAGCCCGTCGTCGGCCTCGTGTTGCTGATCATCGGACTGCTCGCCAGGCCCGACGGTCTGTTCGGGGAGGCCACACGATGAGCGCCGGCGGGCCCATCCTCGCGACCGAAGACGTCACGAGGAGTTTCGGCGGGCTCGTCGCCGTCGACGGCGTCTCGGTCACGATCGAGCAAGGGGAGATCACCGGCCTCATCGGGCCGAACGGCGCCGGGAAGAGTACGCTGTTCAACCTCATGAGCGGCTTTCTCGACCCCGACGAGGGAGCGGTGCGGCTCAAAGGGAAGGACGTGACCGACCTCCGCCCGGACGAGCGCGCCGAGCGCGGCCTGATCCGGACCTTCCAGATCACCCGCGAACTCTCCGGCATGACCGTGATGAACAACATGTTGCTCGCGGCCCAGGACAATCCCGGCGAGCGGATCTTGCCGCTTCTGACCCAGCTCGGAACCGTCAGGGAGTTCGAGGACGCACAGGGCGACCGCGCCGAGGAATTGCTCAAGTACCTCGAACTCTGGGACCTGCGCGACGAGTACGCCGGGAACCTCTCGGGCGGCCAGCGGAAGCTGCTCGAACTCGGCCGGTCGCTGATGTCCGACCCCGACGTCCTGCTCCTTGACGAGCCGATGGCCGGCGTCAACCCGGACCTCACCGACCACCTCCTCGACCGGATCATGGAGTTGCGAGACGAGGAGAATAGAACGTTCCTGATCGTCGAACACGACATCGAGACCATCATGTCCATCTCGGACACCGTCATCGGGATGCACAACGGGGAAATCCTCGTGCAGGGGTCCCCGGAGACGGTCCAGCAGGACGAGGAGATGCTCGAGGCCTACCTCGGAGGTGACGTATGACGCTGCTCGACGTGTCCGGCCTCGAGGCGGGCTACGGCGACCTGATGATCGTCCACGACGTCGACCTCGATGTTGCCAGCGACGAGATGGTGACGATCATCGGCCCGAACGGCGCCGGGAAGTCGACGCTGCTGAAGAGCATCGTCGGACTGTTAAACATCAAGTCCGGTTCCGTCACGCTCGACGGCAACGACATCACGGGACTCCCCCCGGAAGAGGTGATCTACAAGGGGATCTGTCACGTACCACAGACGGACAACATCTTCCCCAGCCTGACCGTCCTCGAGAACCTCAAGATGGGTGCGTGGGCGCTCGGCGAGAGCGACCTCGACGCCGACTTCGAGGACCGCGTTCAGGAGGTATACGAGCGCTTCCCCGTGCTCGAAGACCGGCCGGACCAGAAGGCCGGGACGCTCTCGGGCGGCCAACAGCAGATGGTCGCCATGGGCGCGGCGCTGATGCTCGATCCGGATCTGCTGATCCTCGACGAGCCATCGGCCGGCCTCGCACCACAGCTCGTCGACGACATGTTCGAGAAGATCAGTGAAATCAACGACGCGGGCAAGGCCGTCCTGATGGTCGAACAGAACGCCCGGCGGGCCCTCGAAGAGTCCGACCGGGGCATCGTCCTCGACATGGGCGAGAACCGGATGGAGGGGACGGGTTCGGAACTCCTGGACTCGCCCGAGGTGGCGGAACTATACCTCGGGACCTGACCGGACGCCGACCTCACACCAAGACTTTCTCATGGCAACGGCAAACACTGACGTCGACGACGCCACGTACGCGCCGCTGGTCGAAGCCGACGAACCCGACGCCGAGAAGGATCGCGACCAGTTGAAACGAGAGCGTGACGAGTGGCGACACCTCTTCGACCAGCTCATCCGGACGTTCCCGGAGCCGATGTTCGCCGTCGACCGCGATCGAACCCTCCGGTACTTCAACGAAGCGGCAGCGGACGCCTATCAGGGCGAGCGCGCCAGCGCGCTCGGGATGAAGGGCTACGAGTTCTTCGGCACCGAGGGCGAGTCGGAGATCCTGGCCGAGACCGTCACTCGCACGGGCGAGACGGTCTGGGAGGAGGACTTCCGGAAAGTCCCGCTCACGGACGGCCACCTCTGGAACCGGTCGATGGCGGTGCCGATGGAGACGCTCGACGGCGAGGTGATCGGTGCCGTCGAACTGACGCCGATCGTCACCGACATCGTCCGCCAGCGCGAGCAGATGGCAGCGGTCCAGGAGACAGTCTCCGAGGAGGTAAGTAGCGCCGTTGCGGACCTCCGCTCCACTGCCGAGGACGTCGCGGACAGTTCTGCCCAGAGCAGCGAGATCGCCGCCGACCAGTCGGAGCACATGGACGAGATCAGCGGCGAGATCTCGACGTTGAGTGCCAGCATAGAGGAGGTCGCGTCCACGGCGAGCGAGGTCGAACAGACCAGCGAGCGGGCCGCGGACATCGCCGTCGACGGTCGCGAGTCGGCGGCGGAGGCCACCGAGTTGATGGAGTCGGTGAGCGAGGCGGCAGACGAAATGGCCGACGACATCGCCGACCTCGAGGCGCGCATCGAGGAGATCGACGAGATCGTGGAGGTCATCGACGACATCGCCGAGCAGACGAACATGCTCGCCCTGAACGCCTCCATCGAGGCCGCCAGAGCGGGCGAGGCCGGCGAGGGCTTCGCCGTCGTCGCCGACGAGATCAAACAACTCGCCAGCGAGTCCCGGTCCCGGGCCCAGGAGATCGAGGAGACCGTCGCGGAAGTCCAGGACACCACCGCGTCGACCGTCGAGAGCATCGAGGAGACCGGCGACGAACTCAGGGCTGGGATCGACCGGACGGAGACCGTCGTCGCGAACTTCGCGGACGTCTCGGAGGCCGTCACGGAGGCCGCCAACGGCATCCAGGACGTCGCCGCGGCAGCCGACGATCAGGCCACGAGCACCGAGGAAGTGGCGAGCATGGTCGAGCGGGTCGCCGAGCAGGCCGAGACGCTGGCGACCGAGATCGAGACGATCGCCACCGCCAACCAGGAGCAGACTCGCCTCGTCGAGGACATCGACGACTCGATCGCCGACCTCGAGGAGACGATGGCGGACGTGACCGGAGACGGATAACCGGGGCCGACCGTCCGGACCCCAGGGAACGCTGGCGACCCGGCGGTCTCCGGTCGCAGACTGCCGTACCGACCCACAGGTATTCGGGCCCGGCGCTGGTCGGTGCCGACGATGGCACGTCCGGACGTCGAGGAGTCCGCGGAGACCGCCCGCAAGGCCGGGACGTCGCTCTACAGGAGTTTCGTCGACGTGGTCCTGACGGGGATCGTGGTCATCGTCCCCCTCGTCGTCACGCTGTTCGTCCTCAGCGCGGCCTTCTCGTTCATCGCGGACGCACTCCGCCCGTTTATCCGGGTGCTCCAGTGGGCCGGTCTCATCGAGAGCGTCAAGAACCTCGGCTTCGTCGACTTCCTGATCACCGTCGGCATCTACGAGAACGTCACCGACTTCCTGACGACCATCGTGGCCCTCGTGATCTTGCTTGCGATCATCGTGGTCGTCGGTCTCCTGGCACGGATTCGGTACGGGGAACAGCTCATCGACTACCTCGATTACGTCATCGGCGCCATTCCCGGCGTCGGGTCGGTCTACCGGAGCTTTCGGCGCATGGGGGACGCCATGCTCGAGTCGAGCGTCGACAACTTCCGCGAGGTGGTCCTCGTCGAATTTCCCCACGACGACGTCTACGTCCTGGGCTTCGAGACGGCCCAGACAGCCATCCCCATCAGCGCCGCCGCGGGGGAGTCCCCGATGACGACGCTCTTCTTGCCGCTGGCGCCAAATCCCGTCATGGGGGGCTTCCTCGCGCACGTGCCCGACGAGCGCGTGCGCTCGGTGGACATGACCGTCGACGACGCCGTCCGGATCATCATCACGAGCGGCATCGCCACCGAGCAGCCGGAGGGCGGCGACTACCGCGACCTCTCAGACGAGGAACTGGCATCCGTTGGTGACCTCGCACGCGGGGACCCCGACGACGGACCCGACGGAAACGACGAGTGATGCCAGCCGTCCAGGCTACTCCGGCCCCGCCGTCGCTCCCTCGAGGAGCCTGAGCGCGTCGGGGCCGTCGCTGCGGGGAACGACGACGTAACAGCCGTCCTCGGCGATGGCCGCGGCCATGACCTCGACGTCGCCACCGGCGAGTCGACCGAGGACGGTCCTGAAGAGTGCCGGTGAGACGTCGCCCTGGCACGAGAGGGCCGTCAGCGCCCCCGCGCCGGGGACCAGTGCCAGATCTCCGACCACGAGGAGCGCGTCCGCCGGGTCACCGCGGCCGAAGCCACTCTCCATGGTGACGCGGACCGATCGGTCCGCCGCGGGGTGTTCGTAGGGTTCGAGCTCGGCGGCGAACCGCCGCAGGGCAGCGGCGACTGCGTCGTCGTCGCCCACGTCCAGGTGGCGGGCCGCGGCCGTGTAATTCACGACGCCCGCGCGCAGGGCGTCCCGCAGGAAGGGGCGGGCCCGAACGGCGTCCCTGGTGGCCTCGGCGACTGACATTGGTGACACGGCGTGGCCGGTCCCCAAATGTCGTCCGCTTTTCCGTTGGGGGCCGCGCCCGCGTGTAGCCGACGCCGCCAATCGGGACCTGGGTGGTCGCTGTGGGGTCCGTGTGTGGGGGCTGTGTGGTCGGTGTCGTGCCAAACATGTTCTGTGCGGTCTCTGCCCCGTCAGGACGCAAAAGGGAACTACTATTTGCCCCCCACCCTCACCGTGTGCGTACATGAGTCAGACGTACGACCGAGGCACCGTCGAGGACTTCGGGCGGTGGCGGGAGTTCTCGGCCGGGATGTGGGCCTGGATCCTCCACAAGTTCACCGGCTGGGTGCTCATCGGGTACCTCTTCGTCCACGTCGCGACGCTGAGTACGGTCACGGCGGGCGCTGGCGGGGAGCTGTATACGAACACCCTCCAGGGACTGGAGGGACTCCTCCTCATCAGGTTCCTCGAGGTCGGCCTGTTCGCCGTCGCCATCTTCCACATTCTGAACGGCATCCGGCTGCTGTTCGTGGACCTCACCATCGGCCTGACGGTCCAGGACAAGACCTTCTACCTCTCCCTGCTCCTGACGGGGGCCATCACGGTCGCCAGCATCCCGACCTTCCTGGGAGGTGCCTTCTGATGGCAGAGCACTACTCCTCGTTCCGCCGGGGCGGGACGCTCTGGCTGCTCCAGCGCGTCACGGCGGTCTTCCTGATCGGCGTCCTGGCCTTCCACTTCGTCATGCTGCACTTCGTCAACCACGCCGCCGACGTGACGTTCATGGGGACCCAGGCCCGCATGAGCGAACTGACCTACTTCGCGGCGATGTGGCTGTTCCTCGTGACGGCCGCGTTCCACGGAATCAACGGCGTCTACAACGCACTGATCAACATGGGGCTCGACGGCCGCGGCAAGAAAGCCGTCGCCGGCGTGCTGGTCGTGGCCGGCGTCGCGCTCGTCTTCCAGGGCACGCGCGTCGCCCTCGCAATGTCGAACCTGGTCTGAACAATGAGCACGCAAGTCGAATCCGACGAGACCGAGACCGAGGAAGCGACCGAGTCCGACGCGGAGCCGTCACCCGGCGACGTCCGCCGGGCCGAAAAGGAGGCCCGCGCGGCCGAGCAGGCTGCCGAAGCCCAGCGCGAGGCCGAGGAACAGGCCCGTGCCGACCAGGAGACCGTCCGCATCAAGGTCTTCCGGTACGACCCGGAGGTCGAGGACAAGGAGGAACCGCGGTTCGACGACTTCACCGTCCCGTACCACCGGGGCATGACCGTCCTCGACGGGCTGATCTACGCGCGTGACACCTTCGATTCCTCGCTCACGTTCCGCCACTCGTGCCGCCAGGCCGTCTGTGGGTCGGACGCCCTGTTCATCAACGGGAGCCAGCGACTGGCCTGCAAGACCCAGATCCAGGACCTCGACACGCCGGTGCGGGTCGAGCCCCT
>Ga0207771_101486_pt1 | contig 9924 bp, 9 predicted proteins | sample A23M2SouthBayCA_2_FD_187731 | JGI IMG/M metagenome (GOLD analysis project Ga0207771, IMG submission 187731) | Aerobic enrichment media microbial communities from Eden Landing Ponds, California, USA - A23 M2 (2) (SPAdes) | ecosystem: Environmental > Aquatic > Marine > Unclassified | place...
CGAGGCGGGCGTCGGCGACAGGATCAGTGTCGTTCCGGGGACGTACGAGGGGACCGTCGTGGTCGACGTGCCCGGCGTGACGCTATCCTCGCTTGGACTCGCTGGGGCGACGATACAGGGCGGGTGGACGCAGGCCGGCCCGGTCGTCGATATCAGAGCCGACGGGGTCACCGTCCGTGGGTTTCGAGTGACACATCCGGACGGCCGACTCGGGATCACGGTCGATAGCGGGCTAGCGGGCGTCCAGATCAGACAGAACCACGTCACAGAGGTGGGTCCCTACGGGGCACCGGGAGCCACTGGTATCGGTGTCGGCACACCACAGTCGTCGCTCTCGATCACCGGGAACGTCGTCGAGAACGTCCGTAGCGTCCTCCCCGAAGAGACGACCTATCCGGTGTCAGACGGGATCACGATCAACGGTCCGCCCGACACCGAGGACGACGAGACGGCGGACGACGGTGCGACGACCCGATCAGAGCCGCCGCTGACCGACAGCGTCGTCCGAGACAACGTCGTCCGCCGGCTGACCAGTGAGTACGCTTGCCGGGGTATCGCAGTGATCCCGGACGCGGCTCGTGTCGACGTGTGGCACAACGATGTCTACACGCTCGACGCACGGACCGACCGAGACGAACCGAGTCCATACGCGTGGGGGATACACGCGGCCGGTCGAGCGGACGACGTGCAGTTCCAGCACAACGTCGTCGACGACATCTCGGCGTCGGCCTACGTCGGCACCGGTGTGATGGTTCGCGGACAGCCCGACGGACTGACCATCACCGAGAACGACCTGACGACGACGCTGGGCGTGCAAAACGACACCGACGTACCACTGGCCGCGGCGCTAAACTGGTGGGGGCATCCGCTCGGGCCGCTACGAGCATCGTCGAACAGAGCGACCAAAGACCTGCGACCGAAGGACGGACAGGGGACCTACGTCGGCCCGATGACGGTCGATCCGTGGTTGACCGGGACGATCCAGTCCAACGGCGACCGGACGAACGAATACGTCCAGACGAGACTCTCGGAGGAGTCGATCGACGGTGGAAGAGAAGGTCCCGGTCTGTGGACGTTCACGTCCTGAGGAGGGTCTATTCGTCGCCGTACTTCTCTGGGTACGCCTGCGCGAGCAGTTCGGGGTTCGCGTCGAGTCGCTCACGGATCGGCGCGATGACCTCGGAGATGTATTCACCGGCGGCGGGCTTGAGATCTGCGGGGTGGAGGTCCTCGCTGAGGAAGTCCGCTTCCAGCGCGTCGAAGTCGTCATAGACCAGGTCGCCGCCGTACTCCTCGGGACGCTCGACGACGAACGATTCGTCGCGGTCTTCGAGCACCGGGAAGACGAGGAATTCGAGGTACTCCAGCACGCCGTTGTCCTCGCGCTCGCCCATCGGACAGTAGGCGTCGTTGATCTTCTCGACGACTGCGTCGTGACTGTCGTTCAAATTGACCTTCGATGCTGCGTCGGAGGCACTCATCTCGCCGCCCGAGAGACCGGAGAGCAGCGGGGCGAAGATACAGACCGGTGCGTCGCCACCGTGATCTGGCAGGACTTCGCGGGCGAGCATGTAGATGCCGCGCTGGTCGTCGCCGCCGTAGGCGATGTCGGCGTCGAGCGCCTTCACGTCGAGAGCCTGCATGAGCGGGTAGATCAGCCCGCCGAGGTTCGGACTCTCGGACTCGCGGACGACCTGACTGCCGGCCCGCTGGGCGCGCGCCAGCGTCGTCTCGGCGGCCATGCGGTACATCTCCAGCGTGTACTCCTCGTCGAGCTGGAAGTCCATGCCGCGGGTGAAGGTGATCTGCTCGGGGTCCGCACCGGCGGCCTCGATCATCCCCTCGATGGCCTCCTGATAGTACTCCGAACGGGCGTCGAGCAGGTCGAAGGGACTCTTCTCGTCGTCGAGGTGAGCGTGCAAGTCCGCGATCAGGACGGTCACGTCGATGCCGGCCTCGATGAAGTCCGCGAGTTTGCGCATCGTGGTGTAGTGGCCGATGTGCATCTCGCCGGTCGGCGCGTAGCCGATGTACGCCGAGGGCGTCCCCTCGTCGAACAGCGTTTCCAGTTCCTCCTCCTTGATGACTTCGAGCGTGTGGCGTGTCGCCAGTTCGAGGCGATCGGCGGTGTCCATACCTCCGCTACCCCACGCCGGTGATTAAAACGTTCCATCTCGCTCCGAGAGCGGTCGATCGGGCGGGCGACGGATTCACTTCCGTCGGGACCAACAGTCCCACATGTACACCGGGACGACCGTGGAACCGTGTTGTCTGTGTGGGAGCGAGGAGACGCATACCCGGATCGACCTCCCCCCGCGAGCCGTCCAGTTGATGAAGCACGGCGATCCCATCGCGTGGCGTGACATCGAGAGCACCGTCACGATCTATTTCTGTGAGAGCGACTGGGCTGTCGTTCGCGACCTCGTCATGGAGACCGGGATGAGTCCGCTCTCGCGCTGTAACGTCGCTCACGCTTCCTTCGACCTGCGAGAGGACTTCGAGGCGTTGCTCAACGACGTTCGTGAGGAGCCGGATCATCGTCCGCGAGAAGAGCGCATGCTCGCTGCGGCGGCCGAGACCATCGAGGCGTACGGCGAGGACCACCACGTCGAGGAGCGCGACGTAGTCGAGGCGCGCATTCGCACGTGGGCGCTCGAAGATCTCGGTGCGGGCGCGGCCGCTGACTGATATGCAACGACAACCGTCCGTATGAGGGCGACAGAAAGCACCAACCGTAATACTGGTTTGCTATGACGTATTTACGTTCGCCAGCCGTTGTGTTCATCAGATGTCACTCACTGATGCGATCACAGAACAGGGTGTACTGCTACAGGCCACACAATCAGACGCCGCCACAGCGATCGCGAACGACGTACTGTTGAGTTCGTCGCTGTGGGTGAACATCGCGCTGGCGGGGCTGTCGATCCTGCTGTTCGTTTTCATGGGACGGACCGTCACCAGTCCCCGGGCAAAGTTGATCTGGGCTGCGACGTTGCTGATCCCGCTGGTCTCGCTGTCCAGTTACCTCGGCCTGATATCCGGGCTGACGGTCGGCTTCATCGAGATGCCGGCCGGTCACCCACTCGGTGGTGAGGAGGTGATGAGTCAGTGGGGCCGGTATCTCACGTGGGCGCTCTCGACGCCGATGATCCTCCTCGCGCTGGGCTTGCTCGCAGACGTGGATCGTGGGAGTCTCTTCACTGTGATTGCGGCCGACATCGCGATGTGTGTCACGGGGCTGGCCGCAGCACTGACCACGTCGTCGGTCCTCTTTCGGTGGGCGTTCTACGTCGTCAGTTGTGCCTTCTTCCTCGTCGTCCTCTATGCACTGCTGACGGAGTGGCCGGCGGCCGCGACGAGAGCCGGAACCGACGAGATTTTCGGGACGTTACGCCTGCTGACGGTCGTCCTCTGGCTGGGCTACCCGATCATCTGGGCTGTCGGCGTCGAGGGTCTGGCGCTCGTCCAGTCGGTCGGCGTCACCTCCTGGGGCTACTCCGCGCTGGACGTACTGGCGAAGTACGTCTTCGCGTTCCTGTTGCTCCGGTGGGTCGCGGCAAACGAGTCGACGGTCGACAGCGCGGCCGAGACCATCGGGACCGGCACGCCGGCCGACGACTGACCGATCAGAAAAACGCCGCCGTCGATCCAAACTGTTTTCTTGGGTCACCGTAGTTTGTCAACCGATGACTGTACGCGTAGGTGTCCTGGGGGCCACTGGTGCGGTCGGACAGCGACTCATCCAACTGCTCCACCCCCACTCCGACTTCGAGATCGCAGCACTGACCGCAAGCGAGGCAAGCGCGGGGAAGACGTACCGCGAGGCTGCCAAGTGGCGCATCGACATGCCGATCCCCGACGAGGTAGCCGAGATCGAAGTCGGCGCGACGACGCCCGAAGACGTGCCCGACGACGTGGACCTGATCTTCTCGTCGCTGCCCTCCAGCGTCGGTGCCGAGATCGAACCGGATTTCTGTGAGGCCGGCTATATCGTTTCCTCGAACTCCTCGAACGCTCGCATGGACGAGGACGTGCCGCTGATTATTCCCGAGGTCAACGCCGATCATCTCGACGTGCTGGAGGTCCAGCGCGACGAACGCGGCTGGGACGGCGCACTCCTGAAGAACCCGAACTGCTCGACGATCACGATGGTGCCGCCGCTGAAGGCACTCGACGACGCCTTCGATCTGACCGACGTCCGCGTCTCGACGCTGCAGGCCGTCTCCGGTGCGGGCTACGACGGCGTCTCCTCGATGGAGATCATCGACAACGCCATCCCGCATATCGGCGGCGAGGAACAGAAGATGGAGAGCGAATCCCGCAAGCTGCTCGGTTCCTTCGACGGCGCGGAGATTACGCTCAACGACATGGACGTGGCCGCCTCCTGTAACCGCATCGCGACGCTCGACGGCCACCTCGAAAACGTCTGGGCCGACACGGCCGAGGACATCACTGTCGCCGACGCCGAGGACGCGATGGCCGACGTAACCGGCATCGACCTGCCGTCTTCACCCGAACAGCTGATCACCGTCTTCGACGAGCCAGACCGCCCACAGCCTCGTCTCGACCGCAATATCGAGAACGGCATGGGCGTCGCGGTCGGTGGCTTCCGCGAGACGACCGACGGCGTCCAGTTCAACTGTCTCGCCCACAACACCATGCGCGGTGCCGCTGGTGCGAGTGTGCTGAACGGCGAACTGCTCGCCGAGCACGGCTACCTGTAGCCGTCGGTACGCTTTTGTGTCGGTGCGCCGACTCTACCATCGATGATTTCTCGCGAGCTGCAGGTGCAGATTACCGCCGCGCTGTTTGGGTTCGGGGTGCTCGCTGTCGGATTCTCGCTCCTGAGCGAGTCCGTGTGGTGGATCGAGGCGCTCCTCATCACACTCTACAACGCCGCCATCTTCGGCGGCGCGCACGTCTATTTCGTCCTGCGTGGCGGTGGCGGTGACTACACGCTGACAGCCCGGAAGCGCGTCCTCGCGCTGCTCGCCGCGCTGTTCGTGTTGCTCCCCGCTGCAGTCGTCGTCGGTGATCGTGCAGTCGGTCCGATCCCAGTGAGACCGGTGCTCTTCGTCGCCATCGTGGGCGTGGTGCTCTGGTATCTCGTCGTCGAAGGCATCGCCGGCTACCGCGCGACCATGGCGAGTGAGTAGGCGCGTTTGACGACCCTCGATTGGCCACCAGCTGACTCCGCTCGACCCGATCGTCCACCAGAACCGGACCGCTATGCCGCCTGTGGATTCGACAGCATATATCGGAAAGCAATTCGACATGAAAGAACCATCAGATATATTATAAATAAATTATAAGCAGTTGTGAAATGCTATTTATATTTGTCATGCCCTCCATAAGCGATGTGGAAAACCTTCCTGGTTTTAGCGCGATAGATGCACTGGCTGTTTTGAACGGGGATCGTAACGGGTCCAGCATTCAGATAACAGAATCGTATTTCGAAGCCCAACGAAGGTCGATAGACGAATTAGCCCCAGTCGACGGTCTCGAGGATCGTCTGGGGATCATTCAAAGGTCCCGGTCCGTTTGGAATAATATATCCGTTGATTTCGACTCGCTTACTGAAGACGCTCTGGGGGAGGCATCGACGAAGCTAAACGAGATATTGCAACAACTCCCGGAGGCACAATATCTGCAACAACATTTTCCGGGAACTAGTTTTATCGTTCCAGAGTGGCTCAGGACAGAAGTAGAGATTAAATTCGGTGCACGTGTTTATTTCTTCGGCAGTGACGGTCCTGAACCTGAAGAAATCGTTCGGAAAAACATCAAATCAGTGATGGCCGATGACGATGAATTCACACAGTACCAAGGAAGACTTCATGGATATCCCGAATGTTGTACCGAATATTTCGCAAACTGGGGTAGCACAAGCGATCCACCTGAAGTCAACTCAGTCACACCCATAGAAAAGCACGTGAACGACGAAGTAGTAGATGAAATTGACATTTCTGTATCCCTCGGCGAGGTGATGTCGGATTTCTTTGGCGAGCCGCACAGCTACGCGTTCTTCGCACACGAGTTCTATCCAGAGCCAGAATGCGATGTTGCCCGGAGAAAGGGGGTGGCTATCTACGATAGCCTCACTGAACTGCTGCCAGAGAACATAGTCAGGGATTATTTCCGCGTTAACTTCTGCTGGTCCTATCTCATGGCCCGAGATGTGGAATCACACACAGGTTCGTCGAGTTCCAAGAGACTCGGAAGGGAGCAATTCCTCATGCATTTGCCACTTCGGTTACTCGTGGGTCAGCAAGAGTATGCGTCTGTGTCTTGATAGGAAGGGGGGCAGTGGCCGCCTGGTCACGTGCTGCCGTCATTGACGACCATTTCGCCGAGACCGGCAGCCACTCACGTAATTGTGATGTTGCCATAGTCTCCGGGATACTCAGTCGAGATTGACCTGATTGACGAGACCGTCGAACGCGCCGGTCTCTTCGGCGCGGCGGACGTTTTCAGCGAGGATTTCCGCGGTTCGCTCGTAGTACTCGGGCGTGTGGCCCGAGGCGTGGGGCGTGATGAAGACGTTGTCGAAGCCCCACAGCGGATGGTCTTCGGGCAACGGTTCCGGATCGGTCACGTCTAGCTGTGCGGCCCGGATGTGGTTTGCGCGGATCGCTCTCGTGAGGGCGTCGGTGTCGACGACGGGACCGCGAGCGACGTTGACGAGGACTGCGTCGGGGCGCATCGTTCGAAACACCTGCTCGTCGAACAGGCCCTCGGTCGCGTCGGTCAGCGGGCAGGCAATGGCGACGTACTCGGCATCGACGACGGCGTCGTGAATCTCGTCGAACCCATAGACCTCGTCGGTCGGCCCACCCTTCTCCGGCGTGTAGCGAACGCCGACGGTGTCGACGTTGAACCCGGAGAGACGATCGACGATCGTCGTCCCGATGGCACCCAGCCCGACGACGGCGACCGTCGAGCCGTTCAGTTCGCTGGACTGGAGCGCACGCCACTGACGTTCGGTCTGGCGACGACGCGCCTCGAAGAAGCGACGCGCGAACGCGAGGAACGCACCGATGACGTGCTCTGCCATGTTCGGGCCATGAACTCCTGAGGCGGTCGTCAGTGCGATGTCGCGCTCTGCGAACTCGTCGAGTGGAAGATGATCGTAGCCGGCGTAGACGCTCGCGAACAGCTCGATCTCGTTCGCGTGATCGAGGAGTTCGGGGTCGAACGGGCCAGCGGAGACGACCGTCGCCGTCTCGATGGCGTCTCGTTCTTCGGCGGGTGTCGTTGCGACGGTGACGGTCGCTTCGGGGAGTCGTTCCCTGACCGCTCCAGCGTACTGCTCGGCTGGGATGCCGTGGGCTTTCTGTCGTAAGACGGCGATCTCAGTCACGGGTACCCCCGTCGCTTTGTCTCGTACACATGCACCAGTCTTCCGACCGATCACCTATAACACTGCGGTCGTATGAATGACACTAGTCTGTCGTTTTCGGATGTTCTGTCCGTATCGTCGACAGACGCACCGCTGAAATCGACGACTATAGTAACAATTGAAACGATCTACACACCGATCGCACTGCAGTCGTGCGATCGGGTGTGCATTGACTTTCAATGGCTACTATAGCAGCGGGGTACGCTTCGATTTTGTTTTCGACTGTCGCATCTCGTAAAATCGTCTCCGACGACAGTAGCGGCCGGATAAACGGTTTGAACGATTCGTAACGATGCCACAATTAAAGAGGGTCCAGTGTGATTGAGGCGGTACAATGAGTGGTGATTGGGACACCGTGCTCGTCGTCGACGACGATCCCGCCTGTCGGGATCTGCACTCGATCTGGCTCGAAGACGAGTACGAGGTGCTGACGGCTGCCGATGGGAAGGCAGCGATCGAACTGGTGGGACAGGCGGACGTGATGCTCCTCGATAGAGAGATGCCGCGAATGGACGGTGAAGCGGTCGCACACCACGTCCACGAGACGGAGCAGAACTGTTTTGTCGTGATGCTCTCGGGTGTCGAACCCGACTTCGATATACTCGATCTCCCCGTCGATGAGTATCTCACCAAGCCCGTGTCACAGGAGACCGTACTGAAAACCGTCGAGACGATGGTTTCACGCGGCGTCTGCCAGCAGATGCTTCGCGAGTACTTTTCGCTGACCGCACGCAAGGCCACGCTCGAACTGCGAAAGCGTCCAGACGAACTCACCAACAGCGAGGAGTACCACGAGCTACTGGCCGACCGCGAAGCCAAACGGGTCGCACTGAACGAGATGCTCGAACAGTTTGACGGGGACTGGCGACAGGCGATCCTCGCGGCGGTCGGCGACGAGACGACAGCGTCGGAAGCCACGCAGATGACGTAGCCATCGGCGAACACGGAATTTAAGCCCCCTCCGAACACGGGAGGCGTATGGAGCGCGTAGACGTCGCTATCGTCGGTGGTGGCCCGGCTGGCACGTCCGCAGCACGGGCCGCGGCCCAGCAGGGTGCCGAGACCGTCGTGCTGGAGAAGGGGGTCCCCAGAGCCGATCGGGACCGCCTCGGGCCAGATTCGACGGACGCCGCCGGCTTTCTCGACTACTGGATGGAAGTGGCCGGGTTCGAACCCGACGAGTTCCCCGAGGACGTGAAACTCGCCGATCTCGACGGCGCGGAGTTTCTCGGCCCGAACGAGTCGGTCCTGATCGAGGAGACGGGGATCGAGTCCAGCTATCCCGGCTTTGGCTTTACCTTCCAGCGAGCCAGATTCGACGACTGGCTCCGTGACCGGGCTGAAGACGCCGGTGCGCAGTACCGCATCGGCACCAGCGTCACCGGTGTCGAGACGGACCTCGATGGCGGTCCCGAACACACCCTCGAACTCGCCGGTGGCGAATCCCTCGTCGCCGATGCCCTCGTCCTCGCGGACGGACCACAGCGGACGATCACCGGTCGGGTGCTCGATCAGTTCCTCCCGAACGGGGCGTCGCTGTCCGACCGCCTCCCCTCGACGGACGCCAACCACATCGCCTATCAGGAACACCGTCGGATGCCCGAGGAACTGTTCCCGGACAACAAGATTCAGTTCTGGTGGGGCGTGATGCCGGGTCACACCGCCTATCCGTGGATCTTCCCGAACGACAACAACGTCGCGCGGATCGGGCTGACGATGCCCATCGGGCTGGATATTGACGACTACGACGCCAGCGAATGGGCACTCCTGCGCGAGGACGACGATCAGATCCCGCAGGGCCGGACCTACGTCGAACGCCTGCTCGAACGGGAGTTTCCCGAGTACGATCTCGACGACTTCCCGCTGGTCGAAGAGCGGGGCAAGACCGGCGGCACCGAGACCTACCCGATCTCTTCGACGCGACCGATCGAATCGCCTACCGGCGCGAACGTCGCAGTCGTCGGCGGCGCGATGGGGGCAACCTCGGCGTTCCACGAGGGCGGCGACCACGTCGCCGTTCGAACGGGAACGATCGCCGGCCGTCTCGCAGCCAACGACAGGCTCGACCAGTACAACGACACCTGGCAGTCGGCCATCGGCACCGAAGTCCGGCGAAACGTTGCCTTCGCCGACCTCGTCGACGGTCTCGGTCCGGCCGAGTGGGACGAGGTGTTCGCGACCGTCTCGAAGATGCAATCTGTCGAAGGATCGCAGTGGCGACAGGCCCTGGCCGCCGGACGCCTCGGTCTCTCGACGGTCGCTCGTTACAAGTGGATCAAGTATCGCTACCGGAACGGCGGCTACGTCCAACTCCGCGAAGACGAATACGTCGTCTGAACGCTCGACGACGACCCGCGGATCGCAACGCCTTACCTTCCCGCGAGTCTACTTCGACTACGTGCCTTTTGTCCCCGCCCGAGACCCGGCCTCCGGGACGATGACAGTGCGGCGAACCCGGGCACGTGACAGTTGCAGACAACCGAGTGGTTGACGCCGCTCGCGCAGTTCGTGGCACGCAGTGCCAC
>Ga0207771_101487_pt1 | contig 9924 bp, 8 predicted proteins | sample A23M2SouthBayCA_2_FD_187731 | JGI IMG/M metagenome (GOLD analysis project Ga0207771, IMG submission 187731) | Aerobic enrichment media microbial communities from Eden Landing Ponds, California, USA - A23 M2 (2) (SPAdes) | ecosystem: Environmental > Aquatic > Marine > Unclassified | place...
ACTTTCCAACCATATCGGAAGCCCGCGACCACTTCTTGACGGCCCTGATACTTGTACTCTCTCTTGTATTGATGTTTGCCCGTCACCAGGAAGGCATTCAAAAGTTGCGCAAAGTCTCGATCACCTTTTTCAGTTACCTGGAAGAACCTCTATCCGATGTTCGCACCTTTCGGGAAGCGTTGCAAACCAACCAGTATCTTCGGCGGCAGAATGTTTTATTATTGGATAAGCTCAGCAGACTTCGTTCGGCCGAACGGGAAAATGAACGATTACGGAAATTACTGGAATATCAAAAAACGTCCCGCTATCCGCTGGAGCCTATTCAAATTGTGGGGAAAGAACTCACGGGTCTTCATAATACGATAACGATTGATGCCGGTACGGCCGACGGGATAAAAATCAACATGCCGGTCGTCAACGAACAGGGACTTATCGGTAAAGTGGTACTCACATCCCGCCGCTATTCCCAGGTCTTGCCCTTGTATAACACACTGTTCAAGGTCAGCGCCCGGGTTCAAACCACCCAGGCATACGGCATTGTCTCCTGGCAAGAAAAACATTCCACTCGCCTTGTCATGGATTATGTCCCCCAGACTATAGAGGTGGACTCGGGACAGGTGGTCGAAACATCCGGCTATAGTAATCAGTTTCCCCCCAATATACCCATAGGAACCGTCGTCGAAACTCATCCTATCCAGGGGAAAGAGATACAAAAAATATATATTATACCCTTTGTATCGCTATACCAGGTGGGAGAAGGATTTGTCGTAAAATTTACTCCGGATACAGCGGTAGCCAATCTTAAAGATCAATACCGGGAAAAATTTAGATGAATTTAGAAAAGCTTAAAAAATTATTACTCGGTTTTCTTTTTATACTGGTGCAAATCCTGCTATTTCGTCACCTGGAACTATTTGGACTTCAACCAGATATAGTCCTGCTTTATTTACTCTGGCTTATTATGCGGGAAGACCGGACCAGTGCAATATTGATGGCGGCCGCACTTGGTTTTGTCCAAGATGCTTTGCTTGACATATGGGGATTAAATATGTTTGCCAAAACAGCTATTACCTTTTTTGCCTATCGTTTCATACCAAAAACTGACGACTATCAGCTACTGATCTGGCAGGCTTTTCTTCTTATTTTCATCGTTGCACTTTTTCACAATATTATTTTGGTAGGTCTTTCGTTTTTTATAGAGATATACACCGGTGAATATTCTTTTTGGCGTATAGTGGTCGGTAATACATTTTACACTTCTATACTTGGCATTATACTGTATTTATTCAGAAGTCGATAATAACGGGCACAGATATATTTCATGAATCCGCAGCAGAAAAAAAAGACGCAAACATCTATCAGGGTCCTGCAGGTAGTAATGCTCGGATTTTGCCTGGTTATAATGGGAAGGATTTTTCAACTGCAGATCATCGACCACGAGAAATACGTCCCGATCAGTAAAGAAAATGCACTTCGAAAAGAAAATGTGCTTCCGGCCCGGGGTTTGATCTATGATCGCAGCGGCAAATTGTTGGTGGATAACCAACCCATTTATACGATCACCATTACTCCCGCCAAGTTCGATCACGAAAAAATCCCCCTTTTATCCAACCTCACAGGTGTTCCCGACTCGACGGTGCGGGCAAAAGTGCGACAAGCCCAGAATTACTCATGGCATCGGTCATCCCGGTTATTTACCGAGGTTAATTTTAAAGTATTTTCCCGGATCCAGGAAAACATCTGGCGTTTGCCCGGTATTGGTCACCAGATCAACAGCAAGCGTCATTATCCCACCAATCTTAACTTATCCCATGTGCTGGGTTATCTGCGTGAAGCCTCCCTGCAGGAATATCGGCATAATGCCAAACTACACCTTGGAGAACGAGTCGGTAAAAGCGGGCTCGAACAGGTATACGGCAATTACCTGAGAGGTAAAGACGGCACGGAATATGTGCGTGTTAATGCGTTGGGACAAACGGTGAGTTCTTACGACAATGGCAACCTGGATGAACCCCCTCACAAAGGAGCCAATTTGGTCACCACCCTCGATGCGGAATTGCAGGAAACCGCCGAAACATTGATGGAAGGTAAAATTGGGGGTTTGATTGCCCTTGATCCCGACGACGGATCCGTTCTTTCCATGGTGAGTGCCCCTCAATACGATATTCGAAAATTGGCCGGCAAACTGGATACGGCTTACTGGAGGAAAATGAATTCGGATACTACCGACCCCCTCTTTAACCGCGTGATTTCCAGCAAAGAACCGCCTGGATCCACCTTTAAACCACTAATGGGATTAATGGGACTGAAGTTGGGATTGATTACCCCGGAAACCGTCGTTCATTGCGACGGAGCCTATTACCGGGGGCGGGCTTATAAATGCATAAAAGCTCACGGCAATCAGGTATTACTGGAGGCTATTAAGAACTCCTGCAACACCTATTTCTTTTCGCTGATGAACAAGTTCGCGGTGAACGGTTATCTCAATCGTTGGCATGAGATGTTAAACGAGGTGGGATTGGATCGAAAAACCGATATCGATCTTCCCAATGAAACCAGGGGCATCATTCCCGACAGCACCTATTTAAACCGGGCCTTCGGTAAAGGGAAATGGGGTATCGGTGATCTTATCAGCCTGGGCGTTGGACAAGGTCTCGTTTCGGTTTCTCCGATGCAGATGGCAGTGGTTGCCTCGGCTATCGGAAATGGCGGATACCGCGTGCAACCTCATGTTGTCCGGTCTATTCGCACTACAGACGGGCAGGTGTTGCGAACCGACCCGAATAAAAAGAAAATAGACTGGATAGAGCCTGGTCACCTGCAGTTGGTAAAGCAGGGTATGCGGCTTGTTGTTACGGAAGGAGGCGGTCGGTGGTATGCCAACCTGGACAGTATCAAAGTAGCCGGGAAAACGGGGACTGCCCAAAATCCGCACGGGGAAGATCATTCCTGGTTTATCGCTTTTGCTCCCATCGATGATCCCGAAATAGCTACTGCCGTATTGGTTGAAAATGCCGGATACGGTTCACTCACAGCCGCCCCTATCGCCTCATTGCTTATTGAAAAATATCTTACGGGCAAAATAAAACGAGAGTGGATTTATAACAAGATGCTAAATTTCACTTACCAGGACTCCACAGGTTCTTAAGGCATGAATAAAACCCGCAATTTAAACTGGACGCTCATATTAACCTGGCTGGCTTTGACGGCCATTGGACTGGTGGCAATATATAGTGCCACCCAGGGACCTGTGTCACAATTTCTGCCCGAATATATTCAAAACAACTTTACCAAACAGCTGATCTGGATCGCTATTGGCTTAGTAATTATGGTTGGGATACAATTTCTCCCTCCTGAAATTTTCCGTGAGCTCTCCTACCTTTTGTATGGATTGGGACTCATAATGATGATACTTACCTTGCTGTTCGGTGTAGAGGTACACGGTTCCAAAAGCTGGCTGGACCTTGGATTCGTCCGTTTTCAGACCAGTGAATTCATGAAGTTGGTGACCATACTGGCCGTAGCTCAATTCCTGACCAGCCGACGAGACATTTCCGCTGAAAACCTAACCTATGCCCTTATTGCCACCACCCTGGTTGCCCTTCCGACCGTACTCACTGTTATGCAAAACGACATGGGAACAGCCCTCGTGTTTCTGGCTTTAATTCCTATCCTGTTATTTTGGTCCGGATTGCCCTACGGAATTTCCCTCTTTATGATATCGCCGGCCATAGTCGGATATTTGACCATTATTGGATGGCATTGGGGACTCATAGCTACGGTTGTCATAACGATTGCCATTTTCTTTATTCAGAAGCGACATTGGTTGAGTTTTGCAAGCTTTGCTACCGGAATCCTGGTCTTGATAGGAGTACAGGTAGCTCTTTTTCACGTCTTGCAACCCCACCAAAGAGCACGGATTGAAGCTTTTACCAATCCTTCTTTTGACCCCCAGGGAGCCGGTTGGAATATCATACAGGCCAAAACTGCTATCGGGTCCGGGGGTTTTTCCGGGAAAGGATTTTTAGAAGGTACCCAAACGCAACTTCGTTTTCTGCCCGAACAATGGACTGATTTCATATTCTGTGTTATAGGGGAGGAATTCGGTTTTATCGGTGCCAGTATCGTTATCCTGCTATTTTTATTTCTTTTTTATAAGCTTCTCAACATCGCCGCAAATCACAAGCATCCCTTTGCCCAACTCTTTATTGTCGGTGTAACGGGGGTATTCTTTATTCATTTCTTCATAAACGTCGGGAGTTCAACCGCACTATTACCGATCATTGGACTTCCATTACCCTTTATCAGCTACGGGGGTACTGCTTTCCTGATCAATACCCTGATGCTGGCGATCTGCGTCAACATGGATTTCTATAAACGGGAGTTCAGCACCTATCTGTAACGGTCATTGAAAAACCGGGCGGCGGTTCCGAAGCATAATAATTTTCGGAGTAAAAGCAACAATGTCCCTGGAAGAAATAATCTATTGAATAACGATGATTAAAGTTACGAAACGAGAAAAGTATACGAGCAAGGAACCGCCGCCCGGTTTTTCAATGACTTCTTGCAGTCAAATTAAGTGCGTTTCAATCATCGTTTTCCTGTTTCTTTAGTTCCTTAGTAGTCCGCAGATTAAAATTTTGCCGGTGATGTTTAGTGAATCCATGAGCACTTAATCCATCATAATGCTGTTGGGTGGGATAGCCGACATTGGTATTCCAACTGTAATAGGGATATTCCTCGTGCAACTCGCGCATCAGCTGATCGCGATAGACCTTCGCTATAATAGAGGCGGCCCCGATGCTTATCGACCGATCATCCCCATTAGTCAGACAAGTGTAGGGAACCAAAGAATCCACATATCTATGGCCGTCCACTAGCAGGTAGTCCGGTTGGGCCTCCGATACCTGCACGCATTTCTGCATCGCTCTTAAAGAAGCCCAAAATATATTACGTTCTTCAATCTCTGCGACTGTACCGCAGCGAATGGTCCAAAATAACGCCTTTTCCTTAATCTGCCTGGCAAGAATGTTGCGTTGCAGCTCCTCTATCGCCTTACTGTCCTTGACCCCTTCAATTTGGGTGTGCGGATCAAATATTACGCCGGCTGCAACAACCGGTCCGGCCAAACATCCCCTGCCAACTTCATCCAATCCCATAATTCGCTTATACCCTTCTGCCCACAAACTGCGCTCAAATTTCAGACGATCATTCATGTTCAATAGCTATATTATGGTTAAGGATTGTCCCTGGAGTGGAAACCTGTCGAAGTATGCAATACCTCAGCGAGAAATTCGACGGACTCCCGGTTCCAAACTTAACATAAATTTTTCAGATCGTGTAATACCGATAACCGTATTTTCATCTTCGACCAAACTAGTGTAATTTAGGAAAATGAACTACTTCATATACAGGGATTAGTGGTCAACCAGCAAATGGCTTCGTGGGACAGTCGAACCAAGGTTCTGTCTGCGGTAACAAAATGGATTCGTTACGCGTTGTTCAATCGTGGCATCATTAAACAATTTGCCAATAACAGCTGGCTGTCAACTTCATCTACTCCTTAACTAAAACTTAACCTGACCATGCATTTCAGGTATTTGGCCTGGGACGACCGATTTGCAAATAATCAAAGCGACTCTCCGTTTGATCAGCTCTGGAACTTGTTCCAGGAGTTGCTCACGATTACCGGAGGGGACGTCAGCGAAGCTCTCAACTGGTTAACCGAGCTTGATCGTGATTATGATATAACCGACGAGTTTGATGATTATAACGTCGGCGATTTTATAGAAGAGCTGGCCGAACGCGGATATATCGAATACGATGAAGAACAAAACCAGATTATCATCACCAAAAAAACGGAACGGTCCATACGCCAGCGAGCTCTCAGGGAGATTTACCGGTCCCTCCAAAAAGGTGGAGAAGGTCAGCATAAAACCGACTTTTCAGGCAAGGGCCTGGAGCGTAAACCCGAAAGTCGCAAGTGGCAGTACGGCGATGATATTGGCCAACTGGATAGTACCGGCACAATGATGAACATGCTTAAACACAGCTCGCTTAATCAGTTCGACTTGCGAGAAGATGACCTGCAAGTCTATGATACAGATCATTATACCTCGGTTGCGACCGTGCTCTTGATCGATCTAAGCCACTCAATGGTTTTATATGGGGAAGACCGCATCACCCCGGCTAAAAAGACCGCTATGGCTTTATCTGAGCTTATCATGAACAATTTCAGCAATGACTCGCTTGATATCGTTGCTTTTGGGAATGAAGCTTGGCGCATCAGTGTAAGCGACCTGCCCTATCTAAAGGTGGGCCCGTACCATACCAATACGCAGGCCGCACTGCAGATGGGGCGACATTTACTGCAGCGTAAAAAATTCAAAAATAAGCAGATATTCATGATCACCGATGGGAAACCATCCTGCATGATCGAAAACGGTCAGATATACAAAAACAGTTTCGGCCTGGATCGTAAAATTATTAACAGGGTTTTGGATGAAGCTGTAAAATGTCGTCGAAATCAGATTGATATTACGACTTTTATGGTAGCGCGCGATCCCTACCTTCAAAATTTTGTAGAAGAACTTACAGAAGCCAATAAGGGGCGTGCGTACTATGCCAGCCTGGACAATCTTGGGGAGTATATTTTCGCCGATTATATTCGCAACCGGCGCAAACGGGTTCGATGATATTTATCCGACAGACTTCTTGAGTGTTTGCGCCGATCCTTTAAAAGCTCCTGAATAGCAGGTCAGATACCGAGCTCTCTCATTACCTGGTCGGTAATGTCATACTTCTCTTTGGCACTGTCCGATGCATACAAAATGATTACATCCCCATTGGTTGTGGTAGTATTGAGAACGTAGCTCAAATCCTGTCGTGAAGCTACCGCATCGATGGCCTTTTCGATCTGCCCATAAACCGGTTCCATTAATTCCTGCTGCTTCTTTTGAATTTCCTGTTGAATCTGCGTTTGGAACTGCTGTAGCTGAGAATTCATTTCACCCAGTTTCTGCTGTTGTTCCTTTTTAGCTTGCTCAGAAATGACCGCCGACTTGTCCTGGAATTGTTCGAGTTGCTGTTGAAAACTTTGCTGCTTTTGCTGCAATTCCTGCTGTTTACGCTCGGCGAAATTGCGCAGTTTTTGTTGGACCGCCTTCATCTCCGGCATTTTACTCAGGATAGCCTGAGGATCTACGTAACCGATCTTTATATCTGATTCTGACCCTGAACCTTGAGCAGTTGCCGGCTGAACCAGTGGACTCCCTAACAAGGTTGCCACTAAACCCAATACCAATATTATGCCTCGTTTATTCATAATAATAGAGATTTTTCTAATGATTACCAGTTATCTTATTTAGTTATTCGATAATAGTTCTTGTATTACCTCGTCCGTGATGTTCTTTTGCCGTGCGTCTGCATAATACACGATATGCTGCCCAGTACCAGTTTTCTCATTAAGTACAAACTCCAAATTGTTGCGTTCAGCTACCGTTTGTATTGCTTGATCAATCCTGGTATAAATAGGCCGAAGCAGTTTGGCTCGTCTTCGCTGTATCTGTTGTTGAATTTGAGTCCGGAAATTCTGCAAGCGCTGATTCATTGCATTGGCACTGTCCTGCAGTGCTTGCTTTTGAGCATCTGAAGCATTTTGGGCCTGTTGCTGCAATTGAGCAATCTGCTTTTGGAAAGCGATCGTCTGTTGCTCGAGTTGACCTCTTTTTTCCTCTATATATTCATTTAGCTGCGATTCAACCTGTTTTTTAGCCGGCAAGGTATCCAGAACTGTCTGCGGATTCATATACCCGACCTTCATCTGTCCCTGGGCCGGCAATACCACGACGGCCATCAAAACAATCATGGTTGTGATACAAGAACGCATAACTCTTTTTAAGTTCATAGGCTTATATAATAATTGCTAATTTAAATTTAACGGACTTTCTTATCAATTTTGATCCTGATCGGTATTAATGCCAAGCTCTATTAAAACGTCTTCATTTATATTCCATTGTTCGCGGGCATACATTATGCTGACATCGCCGGCACGGTCGAATACATAATCAAAACCCTTGTTTTGTGCGACTTTATTGACCGCTTCCATAACCTTTCGTTGGATAGGTTCAAGTAATTCCTTCTGCTTTTGAAAATAATCCCCGTCGGAACCGAACTTTTGATCGAGATAATTTTCCCGCTGGTTTATTTTTGCCTGGATCTGTTGCTTCTTTTGCTTACGGACTTCTTCTGTAAAGAGAATCTCCTTAGCTTCAAACTCTTTACGCATATTTTCAATTTCCTTATCCAACTCCTTGAGATGATTTCGCCACTCCTGGCTTAACTTTTGCAAGGTTTTCTGGACCCCTTCATACTCCGGCATCTCCTGTAATATCTTATCAGTATTCACATAACCCAGTTTTTGATCTTGCGCCGTCGTCGCTGCAAAAGGTACCAGCCATATCAATACCAAAACGCTGAAACGCAGCCAGATTGTCTGGCAGGATGCATTTTTTTTATAAAACATAAATCAATCCGCTTGTTATCTGTTATTTGAATGGTGCCCCGATATTGAACAGGAACTCCCACTGTCCAGCGTCCACGGAGGTCCCTGGAATACCGTCGAGACGGTAACCATAACTTAAGTCAACCAATCCGAGAATCGGCATGAAAACACGCGCTCCAAAACCGGCTGCCCGTTTTACTTCAAAGGGATCAAATCGGTTAAAATTCAAAAACGCATTACCTGCATCCATAAAGGCATAGGGGATCAAGCGAACCTGTTTGTTATTAACCGCCGGATACCGCATTTCGAGCGTATATTTACTATAAACCCGACCTCCAACATGCTGACCATCTACATAAGGGGATATGGAACCGTTGTTACCGCCCGGAAATCCTCGGAGATCGATGTTATCATTCACAAAACTTTGCCGTTGCTGAATTTCCGTACCTCCAAGCAAGTACTTTTTAAAGCTGCTTTGCTGATTCGGACCGAGATAACCATAGTACCCGTATTGCACCTCGTTGGTAAGGACCAGGTCTCCCCAAAGGGGCGTATGATGCTGGTATTTGGAAGTCAGTTTATAAAACTGTGAAAATCGGGCGATGGGCGGAGCGACTTCAGCTGAAACAGAAAACTTCGATCCTCGATTGGGCGAAATAAAATTGTCGAGCGAGTTCCGTTCCAACACCCCTTTAAGACTCACGATATTGGATGTTCCTTCGGCCAGGAACCGGCTACTGCCGGCAATGTCAAAGAGTTGATAGTTCAGTATCGTCCGAACACTAAAATAGTCATCGGGCCATTTGAGTTGCTTACCCAACGATACACTAGCGGATAACAACTCGTTCTTCTGACTGCTTCCACGGTAATTCAGGATGTCGTATGAACCGTTTATACCGAAGGAGGTTGGATACCCCATCAGCCAAGGCTCCTGGAAGCCGAAATTGTAGCTTTGAAAACCGCCGCCGGTGACCTGAACACCCAGTGTAAGTTTCTGTCCGTCGCCCGAAGGCAGCGGCGACCAGGCAGAGGCGTCAAAAATATTCTGGGTGGAAAAGTTATTAAAGTTAACTCGTGCAGACAAGATAATACCAATACCACGCCCTCCGAAACCGCCGGAAAACTCAAAGTTATCTGTACTGGTTGCTTCCTCCAGTTGATAATGGATATCAACAGTTCGCTCCTGCTGGTTGGGATTCAGGTTGGGGCGAATTTTCTCTTTTTTGAAATACCCGAGCGTTCCCAGTTCACGGAGCGTCCGCATTACAGCCTGGCGGCTGTACTTGTTGCCCGGTATGGTGCGAAGGGTACGGCGTACCACATCATCGTGTGTCTTGGTGTTACCCTGAAAAGAGACTTCACTTATAGTTGCAATTTCATCTTCAAACAGGTAAAAATGCAAGTCCAGCGAATCTCCTTTC